>JACCDX010504812.1_pt1 | contig 11022 bp, 7 predicted proteins | sample 7449681 | NCBI WGS metagenome assembly JACCDX01 (sample SAMN15323450, study PRJNA562643) | freshwater metagenome | isolation source: river surface water | place: USA:Blue River Watershed | collected 2017-08-18 | reverse complement strand
TGCGCGCCAACCCGTCCCGCCAACACCTTCGGGGGATGAATGCCTTCTTGGCGGAAATGCGACAAGGCCGCCTCGCATTGGTCGCGCAGCCGCTCGCACAGCGCGGGGCTGAGCGAGCTGTCGATCACCACCGCATCGAGGTCGAGTAGCGCTGTGGCGCTGGTCGCGCACATGGCCAAGGCGCGTGCGGCCTGGCGCAACCAGGGGCGAGTGATCGCATCGTAAGCGGGCTCGACAATGCGCGCGTCGTGCAATAGGCTGCCCGCATGGCCCTGCGCCACCAGTGCTTGCTCCAAGGGCCACCCGGAGGCCACTTGTAACAACTGTGGTGGCGGGCTCGCCCCCAGCGCGCCCAGGGGCATGGAGCCGATCGCCGCGGCATTGCCGCGCGCCCCGCCCACCAAGCGCCCCTCCAGCACCAAGCCCCCTCCGGCAAAAGTGCCCACAAACACATAAAGAAAGTCTCGCAACTGCTGGCCTTGGCCTTGGACCAATTCGGCCAAGCAAGCCGCCGTGGTGTCTTTGGCAAAAGCCACCGGAAGGTCGGTCATCTCGGAGACGGCTTGTTGTAAATCGAGGGTGGCCCATTCCTTGAGGTCCCCGTGCGCGCTCGGGCCGAGCAAGTCACCCCATTGGTCCATGAATAAGGGCGCGCTCAAGCCGAGGCCGATCACGCGCTCCCACTGCGGGCCCATGTGGCGCTGCATGCGTTGCAGCCCCTGTCGAATCTTGGGCAGCACCTGACGCGGGGCGGGGTGGGAGTAGGGCTGAGCCCATTGGTGGCGCAGCTGGCCACAGAAGTCCGTCACCACCACCTCCAGACTGCGCCGTCCCACTTGCACGCCCACACTGAAGGCCCCATCCGGATTCAAAGCGAGGGGGACGGAGGGCTGGCCCATCTTGCCGCGAATCCGCTCACACTTTTGCAGCAATCCCTCCTCAAGCAGACGATTGACGATGAGTGAGACCGTCTGCGTGGAGAGTTGGGTGATGCGGGCGAGATCGGCCTTGGGCAGCGCCCCGTGGCTGCGGATGGCGTCGAGCACCATGCGCGCATTGAACTCTCGCATGCCACTGTGGTTGGAGCCACGCCATTGGCGGGAAGGGTCATTCACAAGCAAACCTTTGGAACTTTGACAACAAATACCGACAGGGCAAGCATGCCTGAAAACTGGAAACCCCTGGGTTGGGGAAACTACTAAATAAAGATACTTGATTTAGTTAGTCGTCCTCCCTACAGTTCCCCACATGGGCGTGAAATCGCACCCACAACCCCTATCAGAGGAGACCTCCATGCAACGCAACCTTCGCCTCGCGGCGTTCTCTGCCGCACTCCTGGCCGCGGGCTGGGCCCAGGCCCAGCCGGTCATTGGGCTGATCACCAAGACCGAATCCAATCCCTTCTTCGTGAAGATGAAAGAGGGCGCAGACGCCGAAGCCAAGAAACTGGGTGCCAAACTGCTCACCGCATCGGGCAAGACCGATGGCGACACCGCAGGCCAAATCACGGCCATGGAAAACATGGTGGCGGCGGGGGCGAAAACCATCCTCATCACCTCCTCGGGTGATGCCATCGTGCCCACCATCAAAAAAATCCGAGCCCAAGGGGTGCAAGTCATTGCGCTCGACAGCCCCGTGGCGGAAGCAGATGCGCTCTTTGCAACCGACAACTACAAAGCCGGTGTGCTCATTGGCGAATACGCCAAAGCCGCACTCGGCAACAAAAAGCCTGTGATCGCCACACTCGACCTCTTCCCGGGGCACCCCGTCGGTGCACAACGCCACAACGGCTTTCTCAAAGGCATGGGCATGACCGCCCCCGACGCCAAGAGCAATGAGCTCGGGGGCAAGGCCGCCGGCGTGGCCTGCATGGCGGACAGTTACGGAGACGCGGCCAAAGGCCAAACCGGCATGGAAAACTGCCTGCAAAAGAACCCTGGCATCAACCTCGTCTACACCATCAATGAACCCGCGGCGGCTGGCGCATACAAGGCGCTCAAATCGGCGGGCAAGGAAAAAGACGTGGTCATCGTCTCCGTCGATGGCGGATGTCAGGGGGTGCGAGATGTGGGCGCGGGCGTGATTGCCGCCACCTCGCAGCAGTACCCCCTCAAAATGGCTTCCATGGGCGTGGCCGCTGGCGTGCAATACGCCAAGGATGGCAAGCGTCAGAGCGGATACACCGACACGGGGGTGACCCTGATCGCGCAAAAAGCGCTACCCGGTATCAAGAGCGCCGATGTCAAAACCGGCACCGATCTTTGCTGGGGCAACAAGTAAAGCATGCAACGACTCGGTACCCTCGGCCCGGCCATTGCCTTGGCGCTGGCCTGCCTTTTCTTCACCTTCCAGCATGAGCGGTTCTTGACCCTGCAGAACTTCTCGCTGATCCTGCAACAGGTGATGGTGGTGGGCACAATCGCGATTGGGCAAACCCTCATCATTCTGACCGCCGGCATTGATCTCTCATGCGGCATGGTGATGGCCTTGGGTTCCATGGTGATGACCAAGATGGCGGCCGATCACGGGCTCAGTGCCCCCGTGGGCATCTTCTTGGGCGTGGCGGCCACCATGGGTTTTGGATGGGTGAATGGTCTGTTGGTGACACGCGTGAAACTCCCGCCCTTCATTGTCACCTTGGGCACCATGAACATCGCGTTTGCCATCACCCAGCTTTACTCCAATGCGCAAACCGTCACGCAAATTCCCCCGGGCATGAATTGGCTGGGTGAAACCTTCAGCGTGGGGGACGCGCGCGTCGCCTATGGCACCCTGCTCATGCTCGCCCTCTATGTCCTGACCTGGCAGGCGCTGCGCAACACCGCGCCGGGGCGACATGTCTATGCCGTGGGCAACAACCCGGAAGCCACGCGCCTGTCGGGCATCCCGACCGAACGGGTGTTGCTCGGGGTGTATGTGCTCGCGGGCTTGTTTTACGGCATTGCCTCGACCTTGGCCGTGGCGCGCATGGGGGCGGGTGACCCCAATGCCGGGCAAACCGAAAACCTCGACGCCATCACGGCGGTGGTGCTCGGTGGCACCAGTCTTTTTGGCGGGCGCGGGATTATCTTGGGTACCCTTGTGGGTGCCTTGATCGTGGGCGTATTCCGCAATGGCCTCACCCTCATGGGGGTGTCGTCGGTTTACCAAATTCTGGTCACGGGCGTTCTGGTCATCTTGGCCGTGGCCACGGATCAAATGTCTCGTCGGGGGGCGCAGTGATGAGCGCCGCCGATTCCCGCATCGTCATGCAAGCGCGCGGCCTGACCAAGCATTACGGACAAGTCATTGCCCTCGATGGCGCCGATTTCGACCTCTACGCAGGCGAGATCTTGGCCGTCATTGGCGACAACGGCGCGGGCAAGTCCAGCCTGATCAAATGCCTCTCCGGGGCAAGCGTCCCGGACGCGGGGGAAATCACCCTCGATGGTCGCCGCGTGCAGTTTCGCCAACCCATGGACGCGCGTCGTGCCGGAATCGAGACTGTCTACCAAGACCTCGCCGTCGCGCCAGCCATGACCATCGCTGAAAACCTTTTTTTGGGTCGTGAGCGCCTGCACCCAAGCCCTTGGGGGCGTTGGCTGCGTTGGCTCGACAAGCCCGCCATGTTGCAAGAGAGCATCGCGCGCATGCAAGACCTCAAGGTCGGCATTCGTTCGATGGATCAGGCGGTCGAAACGCTCTCCGGGGGGCAGCGCCAGTGCGTGGCCGTCGCCCGAGCGGCGGCCTTTGCTGAGCACGTCGTGATCATGGACGAGCCGACTGCCGCGCTCGGCGTGAAAGAGGGCAACATGGTGCTCGAGCTCATCCGTCGGGTGCGTGACAAAGGGCTCTCGGTGGTGCTCATTTCGCATAACATGCCGCACGTGTTTGAAATTGCCGACCGTATCCACGTTGCCCGCTTGGGCAAACGGGCTGCCGTGCTGAACCCAAAGCGCATCAGCATGAGCGATACGGTGGCCGTCATGACCGGGGCCTTGCCCCCAGAACAATTACCCGCAGAATTTTTGGCTTAACCGATGGCTTCTCTTCAGTTGTATGTGCTTGGCGAAGCGTTGATGGATTGCATGGCTTTGCCCGATGGAAACCTACGCCCCCTCATGGGGGGGAGTCCATTCAATCTGGCCATCGCGGCGGCGCGTCAGGGCATTCGGGTGGGCTACCTCAACCCCTTTGCCACCGACCCATTTGGCACCGCATTGCGCGAGCACATTGAAGGTGAGGGGGTACGGGTTCTGGGGCACCCCTCGTCATGTCCCACCTCGCTGGCGATTGTGCAAGTCAACGACGGAACGCCCGTTTATGCCTTTTATCGCGAAGGCGTGGCCGATTTGGACTTTGACGCGCCATCCGTCATCCAAATGCTGTCGGCTCATGCCCCAGGCGTCCTTCATACGGGCTCACTCATGTTGTTACCGCAAGTCGTGCCCGCCGTGCGTGCCATTTGTGAAGCTGCGAAGTCACAGGGCTGGCGCATCAGCCTAGACCTCAACCTGCGCCCCAAAGTCGCCCATGACGTGCAGGCCTACGTCGATGCGGTGTGGTCGCTCGTGCCGCTGGCAGATTGGCTCAAGGCCAGCGATGAGGATTTACAAACTCTGGGCTGGCACGACGCCGCGCCCGCAACGGCCCCGGCGCAGGCCAGGCGTTTGCATCAGCAGGGTTGTGAGCGGGTGGTGCTGACTTATGGCGCCGAAGGCGCCTTCATGAGTGCCGAAGGCGCGCAAGTGTTTCTGCCAGCCCCCCCCGTAGCGCTGGTCGATACCGTGGGTGCGGGCGATACGCTGTGGGGCAATTGTTTGGCCCAATGGATTCGAGCGCCATTGGCACCCGTTGCGCCAGATGAAGCCTCGTTGCGCCGCACCCTCATGCGAGCCGTACAAGCGGCGGCCATGAATTGCGAAAAAATGGGCTGCCAGCCCCCGACATTTGAGGCGTTGAATCAGGCGCTTGAAAAGAACGGGTCTTAGCTTAGGCCTGACGGATGCGCAAGCTCATGAGCGCCGCCACCAGAAGACAGGCCCCTGCGAGCTGAATGACTTGACCCGGATCTTGACCCAAGACCACCCGGTAGAGCAGGGGCAGTGTGAGCATTTGCAAAATCATGGGCAACACGATGAACATATTGAAGATACCCATGTAAACGCCAGCGCGCTCGGGCGGAATGCAGCGCGCCAGAAGGATGTACGGATTGCCCATCATGCTGGCCCATGCGAGGCCAATGCCCAGCATGGGGATGAACAACAAGGCCGGCGTGTGCAGGTTGGGGAGCACGAGCATGCCCAAGGCCGCCGCCGAAAGACAGAGTGCATGAACCTTGCGCACGGCAAAACGCTTGGCCAGGGGAATCAGGGCGAAAGCGGCGAGGAACGCCACGAAGTTGTAAAACCCACCCAGTTGACCATTGAGCAAGTTGGCCTCTCGGAATAACGCACTTTGCGCATCGGTGGTGGCGAACACAGATTTGGCCAAGCAAGGCACGATGTAAATCCAGTAGCACATCATGCCGTACCACTGAAAGAGTTTCATCCACCACAAGTCGCGCATGGCCTGCGGCATGTCCCGCACGGCATCACGAATCTCATGCCAGGTCGCTCTAACCCCTCGGGGCAGCGACCGGATGCGGTCGAGCTCCATGACCGACAGGGGTAACTCGGGCACCTGCCGGATGGAGAACCAAACCGTCAAAAAGGACAAAGCGCCACCGATCCAAAAGGCCAGGGTGGTGATCCAGGGAATGCGGTTATCGCCCAAGTCGTTCTTGTCCACCCCCATCCAGAAAAGCAGCGATGGGGTGAGGTAGGCCAGGGTTTGTGCCAGACCTGTAAACGCGCTCTGGATCAGAAACCCCTGCGATTGTTGAGCGGTCTGTAGCCGGTCATTGACATAAGCCCGGTAAGGCTCCATGGTGATGTTATTGGCGGCATCCAGAATCCAAAGCAGGCCTGCGGCAAACCACAGAGCGGGGCTATGGGGCATGGCCAATAGGCACAAGCTGCACAAGAGTGCACCGATCAAAAAGTACGGCGTGCGCCGGCCCCAGCGCGAAGGGGTGCGGTCGCTCATCGCGCCCACAATGGGCTGCACCAACAAACCCGTGACCGGTCCTGCCAGCCACAAAAGTGGCAACGATGCTTCATCCGCACCCAGGTACTGGTAGATCGGACTCATATTGGCTTGCTGCAGCCCAAAGCTGTACTGGATGCCAAAGAACCCCACATTCATGCTCAGCAACTGGCGAAAACTCAGCAAGGGTTTCATGGGGCTGTTTCCCGTTCCGGCTCTGCCACCAACCAGCGATAGCCCAAGGCAGGCACATGGGCGAGCGCCTCTGGCGAGTCCGCCGCAAGGGCGTCTACCCACCGGTGTCCTTCGGGCGGGTTGGGAATGGCCGTTGTCTGGGGTTGAGGCGTGAAATTGAACAGACCCAGGACGAACGCCCCGCGCCCCAACATCAAGAGGGGCTCTTCGGGCTCACTTTTGAGGTGCACGGGGCCACGCGCCATCAAACGCCAGATGGAGTTGCGCGTCTGAATCAGCAAGCGCAGCGCGTGAAAAATTCGCTGTGCAGTTGTCCCCGGCACGTGCTTTAAGGTGTCGAGGTGGGCGTTGAAAAACGGACGATGAATGGTTCGGTCGTCGGTGTATTCGGGGTCGTCTTTGTTGATGACCGGCGCGTTGAGTTGACCCCACTCGTCGCCCATGTAGATCAACGGCAAATCGCCCACAAAAAAGCTCAAGGCTTGCAAAAGCAGGATTCTTTGCGTCGCCTGTGTCACTTGTAAATCGGTTTGGGCGGCCTCCAGGCCGGCCAATGACGCCAGCATGCCATTGGTGCCGTGCACACCCTGGGACAGATCGGATTGAAACGCCTTGCCGCGCGCGAAACTCTCCGGCGTTTGTCCCGCCAAGAATTGGGAGGCCCGTGCCAAGCGCTGGAGGTTGGCCGCTGGATCGTCGCTCAAATCATCGGCCAACACTTTCCAGCCGATGTCATCGTGGCACCGCACATAGGTGAGCCAGCCACAACCCTCGGGCAGAGGCGGCGTATGCTTGAGCACGGCATAGACGGCTTGGCTTTTTTGTTCGGTCAAGGCCAACCAAGAGGCGGCCATCAGGCTCGAGTGGTAGGCCAAATGGCATTCTTTTCCAGGGGCCGATCCAATGCCGAAGTAAGGCGGCAAATCGCGCGTGGGCATGATGGCCTCGGCCTTGAGCAAAACACCAGGGGCCAGAATGGCGCATAAACAGCGCAACGCTTTGAGCAAGGTGTGGGATTGCGGCAGGTTCATGCAGGGCGTGCCCTGAACTTTCCACAAAAAAGCCGTTGAATCCAAGCGGAAGGCTTCCACTCCGCAGTTGGCCAGACGCAACATGGCCGTAGCGATTTCAAAGAAAACCCACGGGTTGCTGTAGTTCAAGTCCCACTGATACGGGTAAAACGTGGTCCAGGCCCAAGCTTTGAGCGTCGGCTGGAACGTGAAATTACCGGGCGCCGTCATGGGGAAGATCTGGCCCAGGTGAGATTCGATGCGCTCGACGCTCTCGCGATCTCGAATCAGGTGAAAGAATTCTTGGTAATGGGGGTCGCCGCCCAGCGCGGCCTTTGCCCACGCGTGGTCAACGGAGACGTGGTTGAGCACCAAGTCACTGCACAAACTAATTCCTGCCTGGCGCAGGTCCTGGGTGAGTGCTTTCAAATCCGCAAGGGTGCCGTATTTGGGGTCGACTTCATCAAAGCTCGCCACTGCAAAGCCGCCATCGTTGGGAGGCGTGCCCGCTTTGAGAAAGGGCAGCAGGTGTAAATAAGAAACGCCAAGGCTTTGCAGGTGCGGGATGCGCTGCTGGATGTCGGACAACGTGCCGCCAAACCGATCCACGTAGGCGCTGTAGCCCACCAAGCCACGGTGCCAATTGGGTTGGGCTTCGCGTGCGCAATCCAATTGCCACAAGTCCTCCAGACGGGCATTGGCATGGGCAAGGATTTCCGCTGCGAATTGGCGCAGGAGCTGCTGGGTTTGCGGGGTTTGGCCGTAGAGGCTGGTTAAATACCGAACAAACGCAGGCCAATGGCGATCCAGCCGAGCACGCATGACTTGCCGGCGTGTCGGGTCAAGCGCATCGAAATCAATGCGATGATCAGTTTCAACTTCGGATGCCATCATCCGGCTGACAGGATGCATTTTTGCGCTCACTCGTTGAGAAATCACCTTGTCGATGGGACAAGGTGATTTCTATAGGGCCCAAGCCAAGGTTGGGCGGTTGGGACTTCACCGAAGCATCAGAACTCAAACTTCACGCTGGCGCGGGCGCTCCGTCCAGACAGTGCACGCGCAGCGTGCCCATCGTTCTCGATTTCCGTGAAGGCCAGCTTGTTGAACACGTTGTTCATGCTGACCAACAAAGAGGCTTGCTTGCTGATTTTGTGGTTGTAGAAGAGGTTGGTGATCGTGTAGCCGTTCATGGTAATCGTATTGGCGTCGTTGCCAAATGATTTGCCCGATCCAATGATCATCGCGCCAAACTCGGAGTCACCCATGCGATACGACGGAGCCAGCGAGTAAACCAGATCGGCTTGACGGCGGGGCTTTTTACCGATTTCGGAGGCGGTCAGGGAGTTGACGATCTTTGCATCGGTCAATGTTGCGCCGCCATTGATGCGGAAGTTACCCATGCGATAACCGGCCTCGAGCTCCAAGCCCTGTGCCTTGTAGCTGTTGGTGGTGAATGTGCGCGATGTGGCTTCGTAGTTGGATTCATCCGTTCTGGCATGGAACAAGGTTCCAAACAGACTCAAATTACCCTGGCGGTGCTTGACCCCCGCTTCTGCTTGCTTGAGCGTGTTGAACGAAACAGGCTTGCTGCCGTTGAGTGCGCCGGCCGTGCCGTAGAGCAGTCGGTCAGCAGCGAAGTTATAGCCTTCGCTGATCCGGACATAAACTGCGGTGTCACGCGTGAGGACATAGTTGCCGCCGAACGAGTAGGCGGTTTTGTTCTGCGTGTAGTTGACCGTATCGGCAGCGGCGTTGTTCCAGCTGCCTGCAGCCAAATTGGTGGCACTTGCGCCGGCGGGCAACAGGCCGGAGACGGCCTGACCGGCGGCGGACATTTTGTTTTGCCGCAAGCTGCCTTCCAGGGTTAAGCGGTCTTTCTCCCAGCTCAGCGCAGCGTAGGGTGCCGTCACGTTGTAGCGAACATCATAGGTTCTCGCGCAGCAACCGGACCAGGTGCTCCACCCACTGGCCGTGGGTGTGGCGGAAAAGGTGGCGTTGCTGCCGTTCATGCTCACGCTGTACTGATTCCAAAACCACGTTTGCGCCACGTTTTGAGAGCCGGTGAACATGCCGCCCGTGAACAGGGCTTTGCCGTCGTTGAGCACAAATGACTTGCTCGCCTTGATGTCGTTGAACAAGTTGTCCATGTTGTCCAACGACGTGTTGAACATCGTGCCGGTGAAGGCGGTGCTGCCGTTGTTGCCGTTGTCGGCCGGGAACAGAGCCATGAAACGCCCCCCATTGCTGGTTTTGCGCATGCGCTCTTCAATGGACCAACCGTTCTCTAGGTTGATTTTGGCTTCAAGACCGATGGAGCGGCTAGTGACATGCAGGCCGTCGGCCGGGTTCGATGACACCATGCTGCCGCCGCGGTCAATCGTTACATCGCGCGTGAGGTTCGGGTTGATGAAGTACGCATTACGCGGATCAACCCCGGAGAGGGTTTGAATGTTGCCGTTGACCACGCGGACGGGAACGGGCATCAAGGAGGGGGTTTTGTCGTCGAGGTTCTTGAAGTTCACACGGACATAACTGCCCTTGTCGAATTCCTTGGTCACGCTGGCTTTGAATTGGCCACCCTCTTGGGAGTTGAAACTGGTTTTGATCGGACCCCCTTGGCCCTGGCGCATAAAGCCGCCGAGATTGAAGTAGGTGTCTTTGCCCAACTCGCTGCCGAAGTTGAAGTCGTAGCGGTTGAGTCGCGAGTCCAGCCCGGTGGTGTAACCAATGGCGTTGCCCTGATCCCGTCCGACCTTGCTGATGAAGTTGATGATGGCGCCAGGCGCGTTGCTCGCCAGGGTAGAGGCGCTGCCGCCCCGAACCACTTCGACGCGGTCGGTCGTGTAGTCCGTGCGCAAGAACTGGTCCGCGGTACCAAAAGAGATGTCACCGAACAAGAGCAGGGGCAGCCCATCTTCTTGGAGTTGGATGTAACGACCGCCGCCCGCCGAAATGGGGGCGCCGCGCACCGTGATGTTGGCATTACCTTCACCGCCCGAGGATTCAGAACGAATACCGGGAACCGAGCGCAAAATTTCCGCGGCGTTGGTCGCGCCGCTGCGCAAGATGGCTTCTTCACCGACCGATGTCACCGAGTCGCTCGATTTCATCTTGGTCCGACCGGTGGGAGAGGCGGTGACCACGACCTCATCGAGGTTCAAGGTCCCGCTGGTGTTGGCTTGGGCCCAGCTGGCACCCGAGTGCAGCGAGGCCAAGATGGCCGCGAGCGCAATGGCATGCGGCTGATGGGTGAATTTGGATCGAATCATTGGAGGTCTCCTCTTGAAAAGGTTTGTAACAGAGAAAAAGAAAAGGTTTTTCAGCTCTTTGTTTGGTTCGGGGCAACAATGAGAGATTAAATTTTGCAATCAATTGCAAACGATTGCAATTTATTCGTCCTCTCGCCAGGGTCCAAATCAGTCAAATAGGTAGAACTGGCTTGAGTATGGTGGTGTAAAGCAATTGATTTTTAACCAAAAATACCCATTAATCCGTGTTTTCCCGTGGTGTTGATGGTTCGCAACACCACAGGGTTTTCAGGTAAGGGTAATCACTTGTATTCAATTTCGAGTCCTTGAAATACCATTGCAATCGTTTACAAAATAAACCCATGAGAGATTACGCATCCCGTCAAAGAAATCCAGCCCGGCATTGGGTTGGCGTGATCACGGTCATCGCCATGCACCTGTTGCTGGTTTGGGCCATTCACAACGGGTTGGCCAGGCAATTCGTCAAAGTCATCAAAGGC
>JACCDX010029648.1_pt1 | contig 11022 bp, 10 predicted proteins | sample 7449681 | NCBI WGS metagenome assembly JACCDX01 (sample SAMN15323450, study PRJNA562643) | freshwater metagenome | isolation source: river surface water | place: USA:Blue River Watershed | collected 2017-08-18 | reverse complement strand
CTTCGACAAGCTCTTGATGCTCTCCACCAACGAAGACGAATCCGATTACTTCATCAGCGTCTCCAACCGCCAGAAAACTTCCGGAGTCCGCTTCCACCCAACCGTCGGCCGCGAATTCAACCGCTTCTTAGGCTCTGCTACATCAGCACATGAAAGAGGCTACGACGCAGTCCTGAAAGAGTTACATAAACTTGAAAAAGAAGTTGAATCACTTAAACCAAAACTTGCTATAACCTCAGAGCGAGCCGCACTCCAATAAGCGGAGATGGCGAATTTGGATCAAAACCAATCCTCGCCGGAACCTCATAGTTCTTCTTCCCACTCTTCTTAATCATCGCCGTAACCACACCCGAATCACTCGCAGCGATATACCCAACCTGCACACCCTCAACAACAACCTTCACCGCAGTCGAATCAAACTCATTCGTCGGCTCCGGCTCCAACACCGCCGTTGCCACTATCTGCCCACTATCGAATGCTTCATGTGCCCGAATCAGCTTCAACAAGTTTTCTCTCTGAAAACTCTCCCCCACCACCTCATACTCATATCCCCCGGAATCAAGTGCAGGTCTCTCATCAACCGAGATCTCGTCCGCATGGATCGAATCCGATGCCTGTTTGATGAAGTCGACGCGCTCGCTCTTCGATGCCTTAACTGAAGAAGGGTTGCGCAGAACGAGGTAGGCAATGATTGCTACGAGGGGAATAAAGGCGAAGTAGAGGTCCATGAGAAGAGAATAGATGCGAGGAAAGGTGAATGAAAACGACAACACTGAAAACCTCTGCGCGATTACAAAAAATTGTTCTAGAACGGAATTGAGGCATTCCCCGTTCAATGTGGAATAAATAGAATCCTTTTCGAATCATCCGAGCAGTTGGGCAAGGAGTCGATCAGCTACTCCGACCCTTCTCTGGCACTAAACCCGCTTACTTTCCTTGACCAGGTATTATCGCCTCGTGACTGAATCCCACATTGAAAAAAACTTATCTAAGCAGGCTCTGGTAAACCAGATATCCATGTTGGCTCTCGACTCGAAGGGTTATCCCTTGTCAAACGGGAGCTCCATTCCCAAAGTATTTTTTCAAGACCTCGAAAATAGGTTTTCAATTCCAGTTTCCAGCGGTATGGAATCTAAAGCTGCAACATTCTGTGACTACTTTGGCGTTGATTGGACGTCAGAGTGTGACTCTTCAGAATCTCCATCTGGTGGAGGCGGAACTGTAACTAAAAAGGGGCTAGAAGTTCTACTGACTGCAGTCGAACGCGCATTACTCAAGGAGCTATAGAAAGTTTAGTTTTGCTCTAATTTTCTGAATGTCAACGTTCAGGGCTAGCGACACATTTATCTCATCAAGCAAATTACATATGAAATCCATACGATCAAGTTGGTCTTTTTCGATGAATTCATTCAGTCCCACATTTTGTAAAGCCGTATTAATCATATTTCCATACCGAGCCAACATTACAAAGCCAAATTTTTCTAAATCACTCAATAATTGAGAATTTAGTGACTCAGGATTTATGAATAAATCTGGGGATATCGAGTTTTGCTCAGCTGCAGTTAAAGTAGGAAAGAACTGAGACCACGGGGTATTTTGTCGACGTCTATTTAGTGTCGGTGAGAGAGGTAGCCAATTCGCTACATGATTCAGCGGAATTGGGTTTTCCAACCTTGCTTGAGTTGAATTTCTCTGTGCTCGATACGCCACCACATGGTCCATATCGAAACTTTGCATTTCATGATTCTTCGCTTTATAAGCCGCATGAAAGAACGCCAAGGCGGACTGCGAAGGAGATCTCGTCATTGGTGCTTGCGAAACTTTAAATTCCTTAATAAAGAGGTTTCTTAATGCCGCAGCATAATCATTTAGAGAAGGTTGATACAAGAGAAAGTCATTCTCCCTTACGCTTCGCACGACAGAATTTGGTCCTGTTTCATCTACCTGGAATTGCGACCAAACGTGCTGAGAAGCCTGTTTGTAAGCATCGCTACCTTGGAAAACATCCGAAATAGTGTGCAGAAGCCACCAAGACGCTATGTTCTCTCTAAAGTTTGTTTTACGTTGACTCGCAGAGAAATTACTATTCCCATCTGCAGACTTAAGGCGAGCACCTACTCTTTTGGTAAGAGTGAGTCGATCTGACTCTCCCGGAACTGCATCATGTACTGTGTTCATATATCCAGCTAAATAAACAGTAGCTTGAATAGCTCCCAGGGAAGCATGTTTTTTGTTCTTGCTGCCATTTTTTGTAAAGGGGCTCAGTTTCGAGTCAATTTCTCGTGCGGCATCCAAATAGTGCTCGGTTACTAATGCAATGTCGTAATCTGCATTTTGAACAGGAAAGAGGCGAAGTAAACTTTCAATTCCACTCGGCCCTAAGGAACCCGAGAAGAGAAGCGAGCAGGTATCAAATGCGATTGTTCCTGAACTCGCACCAGCAGGAAAACTCTGTCTCTCAGCCGTCGTGAAGGCCCCACTGGTAGATACCTTTGAAGCATATTCTCTTGTGGATTTGCTTAGCGCATACAAATAATCAAATAGAGAAACTTCTTCTTCGCTAAGTTCTTCAATGGAAGCAGTATCCATATCGGTTTCCTCGAGAAAATTCTGGTAAGAGGCTTCGATGCGATTTCGCATGTAATTCAACATAAATTTCTTCTGAGCGGGCATTACGACATCTTCAATAGAACGCGAGGCAGTTTGACTCGCGTACTTCTGCCAGGGGACGAATGCTCCAACCCACTTGGCAGCCAGAAGGTCATACTTGCTTAATGGAATTCCACTGTTAAGTGCTGTGAAAATTTCACTACTGATCTCACGGGCCTTTCTAGGTTTTACCCCTAACTTTGGTGAAATAGTAATAACAGCTATTGGAACTGAATCTAAAGCTTCCTTCTGCTTCTTAAGCGCCGTTCTTAAAATTTTGCAGGCTCCCATAGCCTTTTCGTAACGAGGGCCTTCAACTTGCGTAGGGCTGTCAACTCCCAGGAATCTACAAATCTTCGCGAGAAAAATCATAGACTCTTCCAGAAACTCTTCTGAGAAGGGGTTGCTCAAATCTCCCTGAGTAAGCAGATTCATGGCCGCTGAAACATCTTCAACTTTTGCAACAGAAAGTGTTTCCGCTAGGTCTCTTAGAGCCACTTGCATTTCGTCTGTATCAACGTACCAAGGCTCAGACCAAAAACTTTCTCGGAATTGAGAGAAGGTCGAAAGTCGCTGCTGACCATCGATTACGTGCCAGGTAAACTCGCGACGTCCATCGGTCAAATCTTTAGAATCAATCTTTGTTAAAACTATTGCACCTGTTGGCCAACCTTGAATTAACGAGTTCAGAAATTGCTTTTTTTTCTTTTTACTCCAAACTAACCCTCTTTGGAAGTTTGGAATTTCGAAACGAATTTGATCAATTTCAACTTGTCCCAATAGCGGTGATGGGCAAATTTGTGAATTAACCGAAAAAGCAGCTGCAGTACTTAGAGGTATGGTTCCAAATTCCCAAATTGGACTAAAATCTTCAAAAGACATTAAGAACCCCTTTAGCATTTGTCAATCCGATACGATTCATAGTCTAATTCCCGGCCAGTTAATTTACAGCTGTCAAGATTGGCTTAGCAGTTTTGATCTGGGGTTCGTGGTTAATCGTATCCCCAAAATGCACTAGGTGATCATCTGGGTTTAAAGGGGAATTCAAAATAGACTGCACAAGCGCGTCGTCATTCTCCAGTAAGTCTAAGTCACGCAAGACTTGTGCCTTGAGGACATTGAAAATTACGCCGATATTTACTGCATTTCCCAATTGTTTGTAACTTGTCCCGTTTGATTGCTCAAGGAAATCAAACCACTCTGGAAAACCTTGTAAACGGGCTGCCTCTCGGACCGTCAATTTTCGCTTCTTGGATGCGACAACTGACGTTTGTGTTATGGCTACAAGTGCAGGTGCGTATGTATTTGGTTTACACCTGATCCCCGATGGTCTGAAGTGAATGAGGGTCTTGTTCAGAGATTTTATATCCTGTGCCTGCCATTCAAATTTTCGTCTTGATGGCGGGAAATCCTGAAGATCATTCCAATCACGCAACCACTTATCCAATACTTTCCGATGTTGTGAATAAAACTCTGCATTTTTCTGAAGGAAATTTACTTTCCACTCTGGCGTTCCCGCTTTTATCCGGAGCTTCTTAACATCTACCCAATTATCTACCCAGATTGGAAATCCTGGTAATTTCTCATCTGGGAAAAATGCTCGGAATCTATCCACAAAATCACTCCAGCATTCAATCCACTTCGATTCTTGGTCGTTGAGTGAATAAATTTCCTTCTCACGAAGATTCAGTCTTTTCTCAAGCGGAAGATGGGACTCGAGTTTCCAATCTTTGGGATCCCACCCAGAAAAACTCTGCAACATATTTGGAAGTCCCGGTTCCTCATGTAGGCGTCGGGAGCCATTAGGAATCCGAGTTGCACAAATCAAAACGCGTTCACGTACTTGAGGTCGCCCACCATTCATTGGATGTATTTTGTGCGGTGAAACGACAAATGGGATTGAGCTGACACGGTAACCTAATTCTCTTAAGGTTTTTATAATGATTTCCCACTCATGGGCATGTCGAGGTCCGGCAATATTTCGAACGTTTTCTAATAAAACTAATTTAGGTTTTCTTGATTCAATAATTTTAGCGATATTCCAAAAAAGCGTTCCTCGCGCCTCGTCCATGCCATGTTGTTTTCCAGATTTGCTGAATGGTTGGCATGGAAAGCCACCTACTAATACATCGTGTTGAGGAACTTCCATTACATTGTCATTAGCAGCCAACGTTATGTCACCTTCCGGAAGAACACCCCAATTCCTGAGATAAACGAGGGAGGCTTCCTTGTCGATTTCAGAGGCGTACACGCATTCACCACCAAGTGAACTTAAAGCGCCATGAAAACCGCCGATGCCAGCGAAAAGATCAACAAATTTAAAGCCCATGTGGAAAGCTTACTTCAGAAGAGTGACAAATCTAAGATTTCCGGGTGCTCCGCATCCATGTCTCACGGACTCTGCTCAATTAATCTGCTCGAATTGACACCCACGTTGCGTAACAGGCTCTTCTTTCCCCTTGCCGACTAACTAAAAAGGATCTGCTCCAAGAAATTCTGTCACCCCTCTCCCCTAGTCTCGGGAGATGAGCCAATCACCTGCCAATAAGTTCCTACTTGGATACAAGTAGGTGGACTTTTCGCTAGAGCGCGCTCGGGCGCTGAATCCTGATGTGGAGGATGAAGAGTATTTACTGGAGATTGCGTGGCTTTACGATCGAATTGTGCAGTCGGGATCGCAGGTTCCAGTTATTGATTTGGCGTACGAACTTGTTCTGCCGATGGATTTTGTTGGTGCGTGTGTCAGTACTGCGATGGAGAATGGCTTTCTCTCGGCACCAAAGCGTGGGACATTTGGTGGGGCAATTACTGCCAAGGCGTTAAGGCGATTGAATCCTGATCGTATTAAAAGGAAGCAGCTTCGTACTCTGGTCTGTCCTCAATGTGGGACGAAAGGGTTAAAGAAGATTCTCTATGGGATGCCGGGTGATGACTTTCCCTTTGATAAGTTCATAGTTGGCGGGTGCATCATGAGCGATGCTGATATCGGATGTCCCAAGTGTGATTGGTCTGGTATCTGGGACGAGATGTGACTCAGAGAATGAGTCTTGATCACGAGGTGGGGTTGAGTTGCTTGAAATAACTACGACAGCTTTGAGTGATCAGCGCTTGTTGGTTAATACAGAAGATGGTTGCTAGCAACTTAAGGAGTAGATCCTTTGGTTAAGCGCCGATTAATTTCATATAGGAAATCCCAATTCCATCACTGGTGAGTTCATCCGAATCTCGAAGGATTGCCTTGACGTATGGAGTATCCATGTGGAAATCAAGAGCCGCTTGATCTTTCCAACACTCCATAAAGTAGAAAATATCGCTCTCTTCATGATCGACATGCAGGTTGTAGAAAACGCAGCCTTCCTCCTTGGTGGTGTGGGCAACCATCTCTAGAAGTCTGGCTCTTAGTTCAGCTTCTTTCCCAGCTTTCGCGTGAAATTTAGCGAACATGTAGATTCGAGAATCTAAGGTCAACTTATTCTCCGTAAGCAATCCTTGATGTATGCATCCGAAGTCTTCAATTGCGAAGTAATTTTCTCGAGGGACCAACCATGGGTGCCATGGCACTTAAGGCTCGCGGCGCCCTCATAGCCAATTCTCTTTAAGGTAGAGAGTGGGACGGCATGATCAAGAGTGCCATCTGTTCTTGGCAACTGCATTTCTCCAGGACCAAAGTTGAGTCCATCAACTCCATGGCGATAAGCACGATCGATATCCCAGATGTAGTAGTAGTAGAGACGCTTGCGCTCTGCAAGGAAGATTATTGCCTCCGAGATTGAGTCGTTCATGACCCAGAGGTGAGGAGGCGCAAGACATACTCCTAGATTTGGGTGATCAATATCGGTCACTAGTCGTTTGATCTGTGCCAGTGAATCGACTCCCTCATCCCATCGCTTATCTTCATTGATCCCTGACTCGAAGTCTGCTGAGAATGGCACAGTGAGGTGATTTTCAACTGCAATACGAACGCCTCGCTTTGCTCCCAATTCGATCAGTGGAGGAAGGAAAGTTGAGACAAAGTCTGAGTAATTTGCTTCGCAATCGAAAATTACTGTATCAATTCCGAGATCTGCAGCGAAATCAATTCTTTCCAACATCTCTTGTTGATTCTTGCCGTACATGGTTAACCCACATGGCTTCATCTTGTACTTATCAAGGACTGCCAAAATCTTCTTTGGATCATCCCCAGGGTTAACGTGGTGAGCCAGAGGTTTGGCGCTTGACCAGAGGTTAACTTCTTTGAACCCAAGGCCAGCTAGCTCTTTGATAGATGTTTCAAAATCATAATCGTGATACGGCAATATCTCTGCGGTATATCTCATTTTTCTTACCTTTCTATTCTTGGGTTAGTCGTTCCAAATAAAAACAGCTTTTTCGGTCTCACGTCTATCAAACTTCGCAAAAGCCTCTTCGGCTTGGTCGAGTGAGAAACGGTGAGAAATTAGTGCTTCAACATTTAGCCCTCGAGAAACGATGAAGTCACAAATCTCACTCCATGCGCCGAGTGGGAAATACCATCCGCCGACAACTGTTAGTAGTTTGCGAATAATCTGGTCACTTGGATTGATTTCAGTCTTGCTGGACTCCCCTACAAAGGCGACTGCACCATGCTTTCCAGCAATATCAAGTGCGAGATTTTGACCTATTGATGAACCTGAGCAATCGATGGCAATTTCAACGCCCGCATTCTTAGTAATTTTCAAAATTTCATCTTTGATGTTTTCGTTCTTTGAATTGAGTGTGTGATCCGCCCCGAGAGTCTTGGAAAACTTCAGGCGCTCTTCCATAATGTCGATGGCAATGACTTCTGCTCCTAGCCCATGGGCAATTAAGGTTGCAGCAGCTCCCATGGGGCCAAGACCAATGACTGCCACACGCTTATTTCCCGCAACATGTAGTTTCTGTTGCAAGAAATACTGACTTCCAATCATGTCGGTCATCACTGCACCGGCGGCAAAAGAGATTTCATTTGGAAGTAGGAGAGCGTTTGCGGCGGGAACTCTGACAAAATCCGCGTTACCGCCGTCAACATCAAAACCAAGACACTTCCATGTTGGGCAGAGCATTGTGAAACCGCTAAGGCAGTGTTCGCAATGGCCACACCCGAATGCAAGATGTACTGCAACTCGATCACCGACTTTAAGATGAGTAACACCTGGTCCAACTTCTACAATCTCACCGCAAGATTCGTGTCCAGGGACGATCTGTCCCTTGCCCGCACCATCACCGCCCACAACCGCATAATCACCTGAGTAAAGACCCATATCGCTGCGACAGATGGCTGATGCGCGACTCTTCATCAGGATTTCCCCATAACCAATCGTGGGAGTTGGACGATCAACTATTTGAACTTGGCGATTACCTGGAAATAAAACTGCCTTCATTTATTTATTCCAATCCTGATTTAGCGTGAGATAACTCTTCATTATTTGACAGCTCCAAAAGTTAGGCCTGAGACGATGCGTTTTCTGACTATGACGGAGATAATCAACACTGGAGCGATAATCGTTACTGATGCTGCACTCAGACTACCCCAGTCCGTTCCGTACATACCCGTGAATTCCTGAATGCCTACTGGTGCTGTCTTTGCAACAGATCTAGTAAGTGCCAATGCAAATAGGAAGTCATTCCAAGAGAGAATCGAGCTAAGAATCGCACCTGTCGCTAGCGCAGGAACAGTCAAGGGGAAGAGAATCTTTGATACATAGTGCCAACCATTGGCGCCATCCACGCGAGCAGCCTCTTCAATCTCCTTTGGTATCTGCTCCATGGAGCTTTTGAGAATCCAAATGACAATCGGCAAGTTAAAGGCAGCGTAAGGAATCGCTAGCACTGGGTAGGTGTCAAGTGCTTGAATTTTCCCAGCAAAGATAAAGATTGGAATAATCGCGACAATCGGCGGGAACATATAAGTCGAGAGAATCCATGATGATAGGAACTCTCGTTTTCTAAATTTTGGTTGACTTAGCGCTAATGCTGCAGGAAATGCCACGAATAGACAGAGAATCGTTGAACTCAAAGTGACGATAATGCTATTGAGCATAAGGCGATCAAAGCCCTGAGAATAGCCTTCGCCACCAACTAGCACTGTTAAGAAATTCTGAATCTTGGGAATGAATAACCACTTAGGTGGCATTTGGCGAGCAACCTCTGTGTCCTTGAGTGATGTTGTAATCATAAAGAAGATTGGCATCATGCTGATTGAGATCCATGCCCAAATCAGTATCTTGCTCAGGAGCGAAAGTGGCTTGATACGCCTATTGAGTAACTTTCTCATCGGGCCATCACACTTCTTCGTTCTGTGTAGCTCGACGTAGGATTCTCAGAAGTATCGGAGTAAGAATAGATATTGAAATCAACAAAATGATTGCCATGGCAGATGCATAACCAACTCTGAAACTTTGAAGTGCAACACGATAGATTTCTAAATTGATTGGTGATGTTGAATCTCCCGGACCACCACCTGTAAGGATAAGAAATGAGTCAAAAGTCTTAAATGCTTGGATTGTGCGAAGTACCAGCGCAATACCGATAAATGGGGCTAAGAGGCGAAATGAAATATGTCGGAAGATCTGCCAAGAATTCGCGCCATCTACAGCGGCTGCCTCAAGAGGCTCAGCAGGAAGTGATGACATTCCAGCTATCAAGATTAGAGTGACAAAGGGAGTCCACTGCCATACATCAAGACCAATAAGCGCAATCCATGCGGTGGTCGAATTACCAAGCCAATCAATTTTATCTGGAAGGCCAACGAGGCCCATGAAGTAATTTACCCAACCATAATTGGGATTGAGTAGCTCGCGAAAGACCATGGCAGAAACTGCAGGAGCTACCGCAAAGGGAATAATGAGTAAGGCGCCTGCAACAGAATTTGATCGTGACTTCTTGTGCAGGAATTGTGCAAAGAAAAGTCCCGCGACCATCTCTACAAGTACAACAATTCCAACGAAGGTCGCCGTGACCCGCGCCGAGTTAAGCAGAGAAGCATCTGTAAGAATGGCTTGATAATTATCGAGTCCGACAAAATTCGAAGTACTATTTAAAAGAGAATCATTGGTGAGGCTCTTGCGGACCAGAAATATTGCTGGAGCAATTGTCATCAAAAGTAGGATGATTAGAGCCGGAGACATTTGAAGCCAGTAGATACCGTTTCGGCTCTTTTTGTTATTGGGGAGAGCTGGCTCGGAATTTCTCCGAGCCAGCTCTAGGCTGCTGGCAGCCGATGCATCAACAAGCTCAATCGTCTCGTTTTTCATCGGCTACCTCCCCTTCGTTATCGCTAGGTATATAACGTGCTTATAGTTCTTTTACTTTGGAACCTTGTAGCCTGCTGATTCAAGTAACTTCGTAACCTCAATAGCCGCTGCAGCAAGTGCAGGCTTTGGCTCAAGTTTACCTGTCGCAACATTGTTGACCATAGTAAAGATCACCGCATTAACTTCACCGTAGTTAGTTAGACGTGGTCGACCTGCACCAACAGCCAATGCCTGCTTCAATGTCTTGTAGTAGGCAGCAAGATTTGCATCTGGGAGCTTCCCCGCAGCTGTGTAAACAGAGTTACGTGCGGGGTGAATTCCCTTGCTCAACATAGCTGTTGATTGCTCAGCTGATGTGAGCCACTGAGCTGCACGATATGCCCACTCCTTGTTCTTAGAGTACTTGTTTACGCTAAGCATCCAAGTTCCGAAGTGTGGACCTTCTGAGTTTGCAGAAGGAACCTTCGCATATCCAATGACGCCACCTTTAACAGTGTCATCCAACTTCAAGTCATGATAGTTCATGGTCATAGCAGTTAGACCGCTATTGAACATCGTTGCAACTTCATCCCATGATGCAGATGTAGTTCCTGGTGGTGTGAATCCTGATTTGATCAGATTACGGTAGTAGGTAAGAGCCTTAACTCCTGCTGCAGAGTTGAAGTTCAACTCCTGGTTATTTCCGATCATGTATCCATCGCCACCGTATGCAGCAAGAAGTGTTTTGAAGTCATCTGTTGACCAGTCTCCTGTGCCCGCCATAAGTGTGGTGCCATAGAGCTTCTTCTCTGGTTGAGTAAAGAACTCAGCAACTTCAGCGAACTCATCGAGAGTCTTAGGGACTGTGAGTGCACGGCCAGCTGCCTTCTTAAATGCAGCCTTCTGTGCTGGATCTTCGAAGAGATCCTTGCGGTAAGCCAATGCAAGTGCATTAGCCTGGATTGGTAAGCCGTACACATCAAATCCAGCCTTCTTGATAGCTGCAGGATCTACGCTGGCAGTTGGCTTTGGATAGTGCTGTGAAGGCTTCTTCACATTGTAGACAGCTGTGTCATAGAAAACTTTTGGAATGAAATCAGCTGCGTTAAGTGGTGCGAGATTATTTAGCGACGCTTTAGTCATG
>JACCDX010029727.1_pt1 | contig 11023 bp, 7 predicted proteins | sample 7449681 | NCBI WGS metagenome assembly JACCDX01 (sample SAMN15323450, study PRJNA562643) | freshwater metagenome | isolation source: river surface water | place: USA:Blue River Watershed | collected 2017-08-18 | reverse complement strand
CTACTGCTGTTTCTTTGTTCACGGGGAACTCCTTTGGTAAATGGGTGGGCGCTCAGTCGAGCGTGACCTTGCCTGCTTTGACTAAGCCAGCAAACTTTTCGGTTTCTTCTTTGATTTGTTTGGCCATCTCGTCTGGCTTGTTGCCGATGGGCTCTGCGCCGATGTCCAACATTTGCTTTTTGAACTCGGCGGAGTTGATGATCTTCACAATTTCGGTGTTGAGTTTTTGCACCACATCTTTAGGCGTGGCAGCAGGCGCCAACAAACCAAACCAAGTACCAATCGCGATGCCGGGCACACCTGCTTCTTGCAACGTGGGCACGTTGGGCAAAGCCGAAGAACGCTTGGCCGTGGTGACCGCCAATGGCTTTAACTTGCCTTCTTTGATGAAAGGCAACACAGGCGTGACGGTGTCAAACGACATGTCCACTTGGCCGCCCAACAAATCGGTGGTCAAGGGTGCGCTGCCTTTGTAGGGCACGTGCAGCACTTGCGCGCCCGACACGATTTGAAACTGCGTGCCAATCATGTGTTGTGCTGTGCCATTGCCGTTGGAACCGTAGGCCAGCTTGTCGGGTGTGGCCTTGCCTGCGGCCACGAGGTCTTTCACGCTGTTGTAGGGCGACTTGGCATTGACCACCAACACGTTGGGCACCAAAGCCACGGTGGTGATGGGTGCGAAGTCTTTGTCAAAGCTGTAGGTGAGGCCCTTGTACACACTGGTGGCGATGGTGTGGTGCACCGCGCCCATCAACAAGGTGTAGCCATCGGCATTGGCCTTGGCCACTTGCGCAGCACCCAAAGTGGCACCTGCGCCGGGCTTGTTGTCCACGATGACGGTCTGGCCCAAATTGGCCGAGAGCTTGGTAGACACCGCGCGGGCCAACACATCGGTCGTGCCACCGGGTGGGAACGGCACAACGATGGTGATGGTCTTGCTAGGCCACGCTTGGGCCTGCGCCAAACCTGCTACGCCACATAGGGCAGCCACCCACATTTGCTTTTTGAATTTGCTCAACATGCTTGTCTCCTTTTGTTTGTTGGAAACAACTGTAAATTTTTCAAGGTTAAAAATTCAGCGCTATATTCAAAGCATTGTTAACCTAAAGCTAAAGATATGACCAAGCTCATCAGCCCTGCCGACTTAGGCTTTTTCATCGCGCTGGCCAACGCAGGCTCGCTCAGTGCAGCAGCGCGCGAGCAAGGCATTTCGACCGCAGCGGTCAGTCGACACTTGGGGTTGATGGAATCGCGTTTAGGCATTCCGTTAGTCAACCGCACCACACGGCGCATGGGCCTCACGCCCGAGGGCGAGGTGTATTTGGACTACGCCCGCAAAATCATGGGAGACATCGAAGGTCTTGAAACTCACTTGCTGGGTGCCACCGCTGCACCGCAAGGCCTGCTGCGCGTGAACGCCACACTGGGTTTTGGCCGCAGCCACATTGCGCCACTCATCTCGCAGTTCACGCGCCTGCACCCCAAGGTGGATGTGCAGTTACAGCTCTCGGTCAACCCACCGCCCAGTGGCGACGATGCATTTGACATTTGCTTTCGCTTTGGCAACCCGCCTGACTCGCGCTCGATCGCGCGTTTCATTGCGGCCAACCAACGCGTGGTGGTGGCCTCGCCTGCGTACTTGAAAAAATTTGGCACACCCAAAACGCCGTCGGAGTTGGTGAAGCACAACTGCATTGGCATACGCCAAGGCGACGAAGCCTATGGCCTGTGGCGCTTCACCACCGCCAAGGGCAAAGCCAAAGAACAACAAACCGAGAGCGTGAAAATTCGCGGCAACCTCACCACCAACGATGGCGGCGTGGCGCTGAACTGGGCACTCGACGGCCACGGCGTGCTGCTGCGCGCGCAATGGGATGTAGAGAAATACGTGCAGTCAGGCAAACTGGTGCAGCTGCTACCCAGCTACAACAGCCCCGATGCCGACATATATGCCATCTACGCCGAACGCCACCGCACCTCGGTGCGGGTGAAGGCCTTGATTGATTTTGTGGCGGCAGCGTTTAAGCGCCCGTGAAGTCTTTCACCATATTGCCGTACCACTGCAAGTCTTCTTGCCAGAGACCTTGGCGGCGGAAGTTGTCGTCGGTGACGGTTTGCAAGATGTGGCCCTCTGGCCCCATCTTGTAATCAAACTTCACACTGATGGCTTCGAGCGGTTCGGTGTTGACCAACATGTAGCAAAGGTTGTCGATGATGACGGGCTTCATCGGCGTGCCTTTGGACTGCTGCGCAATGTAGGTCGACACGCTGCGGCCCATACGGTTGGCCACGTGGCCGCTCTTGGGGTAGTGGCCAAACTGCGGTGACACCGCGCCCACGCTGTCGCCAATCACAAACACATTCGGGTCGTCCTTCAAGTTGTAAAACTCAGGATGTACCGCCGCCCATGTGGTGGGCTTGCCTTCGGCGTTCTTGCCAATTGCACCCATCTTCCACACGAGGTCAGCCGCTTGGTGGTGACCCATGAAGATGGCGTCGTCAAACTTAAAGTCGCCCGCCATCGTCTTCACCACCTTGTTGTACGGATCTAGCTCTTTCACGCCAGCGTTGGGCACGTAGGTGATGATGTCGTCGTACAGCTCGTCAAACGCCATGCGGTAGCCACCACCAATGGGCATGATGCGCGGCTTGGGGTCGAGAATCAAAATCTTCGCGGCAATTTTGTTGCGCTTGAAATAGTCGGCCATCAAACACGCACGCTCGTAGGGCGAGGGTGGGCAACGGTGTGGCGGCGGTGGCAGCGTCATGACAAACGTGCCGCCTTAGAAGCCTTTGATTTTTTGCTTCAACGCCAAATGCTCAGAGCTGGGCACATACGCGCTAGAGAAATGTTTGTGCGTGTACGCACTGGCCGCGCGGTCGTTGCCAAACCAAGGCTCGTACGTCACGCGAATACCGGCAGACACCACCAGCCAGTCGTAGTCCACATAGCCCTGTGCTGTGTGCACGCGCTTTTTGTCGCGGTCAATGTCGGTGATTTCGGTTTGCACAAACGTGTAGCCCATGCGCTCGGCAGCGGCGGTGTACGAATGCACGAGGAACGAGGTGTCCACCACATCCACCAACCATTTGTTGCTCAAGGGGCAAGACCAGAAGATGGGGTTCTTCTCTAACAACACCACTTCGAGGTCGGGCGCGTCTTCGCGCAAATGGCGCGCAGTGGCCAAGCCACCCCAGCCACCACCCAACACCACCACGCGGCGCTTCTTGCCCTTGGGCAACAACTCGGTGGAAGGAGAAAAAAGAAAAGGCTGAGCGATGACAGAACTAGACGCAGCAGACAGCGCGCCCAATGCTGCCGCGCCCTTGATGAGGGTGCGACGTGCGGTGGTCATAAAGGACTCCGTGAATATGAAGGGAAACCTGTCGGCGCATACGAGAAGCTGGGCTTCAATGCCTCGAAGGCAGGTTGGTCACCTGCGGGGGCGGGTAAGTGGGGGAATGGTACTTGAACGTATATATGACTTAATCAAATCACAGTCGCATCATTAATCCTTAGCGATGCCCATGAAATCTAATTTTTATCCCCGATGTAGTCAAACAGAACCCCATCAATTTGTTGTTTAAAAATTCCTCGTCGGATCAAAGCGACAACCGCTCGTTTGTATTGCCCATTGTTGATACCAAGCTCACTCATTACAGCCTTATGCGTGTCCTTAGGCCATGGCTGTGGAGGAAGCGCATTACGAACGCTGTCTATCAATTGCTCATCCAACTCGACAACCGCGACAGCATTTAATGATGGTTGTTTTTTATTAATGATTTTTTTGGAGGGTATCGGCAACGATAAAAATTCTTTTTCCACGAATTTTTTCCAATCACTTTCTTTCCAATTTTTGGCTGTCTGCGCAAAGTCAACAGGAATACGTTTATTTATCACCTTGTTCCATGTTTGACTATTACCGCCAAGACTTTCAAAGAATTCAAACAACTTTCGGCGCATATCTTTTTCATGCAGCAAGGTTTTAACCGACAAAGTAGATTCCCAATTTATTGCAGCACGCGGAGCATTCACAACTGCATGAACTGACCCTTTCAACTCCCTAACTTCTTGAACTAGCGCATTGAGAATATTGTCTTCATCAAGACTTTCACTTGCTGCCGCTATGGTTGCCATACGTCCTACGGCATCCATTGGTTTGTAATATTTACCTTCAGTTGCAGCTTGTATAAATGCAACGATTTTTTTCTTATTCGCTTCAATATCAAGCAAAGCACGATCGTGCATGATTACTCTTTGATTTGAAACATCAAAAGGTAAACGTTGACCATCCCATGCCATGATCACTAGAGGCAAACCTAATGCATGGCGAATACCAAGTTCATACATCACATTTGGGTTGGGATCATCAGAGCGATCAAATCCACCTAGATCTACGAGAACCATCGGGTCATACGCCAAATGAGCCCTAATTTCGTCGTTAATTGCACCCGGCTGCTCTTCTGCGGCAGAAATAACGGGCTTGTAGCCCGAGTTGTAAATGGCAGGTGAAAGTACAACCTCATACCAGCCACGGAACCACTTTTGCTCTTCAGCATCACGTCCAAATGGCATAACAACAAAACATGAAGGTCGTTGATCTGCTGGATTTTCTATATTCATTAATCGCTCCTGTAATCCAAAAATTTCATACGACAGCCATTACAAACACTCCCCCCGAAACAAAGCCCACTCCTCACACACCTTGCCCGAGGGCAATTGGCACATGCCAAATTCGCCTTGCGGGGTGCGTTTAATGATCAGCTTGCCGCCTGCGTTGATGCAGTTGACCGACGCGGGGTTGGCCATTTCGGCGACTGGAATATGGGGCTTGTCAGACGGTGAGCAGGCGCAGCTGGCTAGGGCGAGGGCGCAGAGGGTGGCAATTTGCGGCAGATGCATGTCAATTAACCGTCATGTATTCGTTTATTAAATTTAAGTTAATTCTATTGTGTCGGTTTATTGACGGTTAGCAGGCTCATGGTTTGCGCCCAGCCATCCAGTATGCTCACTGGCTCACGCAAATATTTAGCCCCTTTTTTCGCCCGTTCTGCCCCACATGTCTAGCCCCCACGCCACCGGTTTTATGGTGCTTCATAGCAACCAGCTAGAGGGCCTGCGCGAGTTGGCGGTGCAGTTCATCCGCAACCACCCGCTGCCCGTGCTCGCGCCCGAGGTGTTGCTGGTGCAAAGCAACGGCATGAAGCATTGGTTAGAGCTGGCCTTGGCCAAAGACCTTGGCATTTGCGCGGCCACGCAGGTGGAGCTGCCGTCTGCCAAGCTGTGGCAGATTTACCGCGCCGTGCTGGGCCCCAGCAATGTGCCCGCGCACATGCCGCTGGACAAGTCGCCACTGGTGTGGCGCATCATGCGTTTGCTCCCCAGTTTGTTGGCCAAGCCCAGCTTTGCGCCACTGAAAAATTACCTTGGCCAAGCCGAGGCTGACGCGTCGCCCATGAACCGCCGCGCGTATCAGTTGGCCGCACAGCTGGCCGACGTATTAGACGGTTACCAAAACTACCGCGCCGATTGGCTAGAAGACTGGGCCAATCACAAAGACACACTGCGCACACAAACTGGCACAGCCACACCCCTACCCGCCGCACAAAGCTGGCAGCCCGAGCTGTGGCGCGATTTGCTAGACGACCTTGCTGCTGATGCCGAAGTCAAGGCCGAACTTCAACACAGCTACAGCTCACGCGCCAAAGTGCACGAAGCCTTCATGGCCAAGATGGCATCCATCCCCGAAGGCCAACGCCCTGCGGGTGTGCCGCACCGCATCATGGTGTTTGGCGTGACGTCGCTGCCCATGCAAACCGTGCAGGCGCTGGCCGCTTTGGGCCGCGTGTGCCAAGTGCTCATGCTGGTGCAAAACCCCTGTCAGCACTACTGGGGCCATGTGGTGGAAAGCCGTGTGCCATTGGCCAAAATCTCAAAGCAACGCCAAGCCCACAAAGCCGGTTTGCCCGTGCCGCAAGACGATGGCTATCTGTCCGAAGCCGACCAATACACCCTGCACACCGACACGCACCCCCTGCTGGCCGCATGGGGCAAACATGGCCGCGACTATTTGCACTTGCTTGATGGCTTTGACGATGTGGACCAATACAAAGGCCAGTTCAACCGCGTGGATGTGTTTGTCGACCCCGCAGACACAGCCGCCGACGAAGGTCGCGAGCCCACGATGCTGGAGCACTTGCAGTCGTCCCTGCTGAACCTTGCGCCGCTGCCCGACCACTTAACCAACGTGCCCGCCGACGACACCAGCGTGCGCTTTGTGCAAACGCACTCGGCCCAGCGCGAGGTAGAGGTGTTGCACGACCGACTGCTGGCGTGGCTGGATGCTGACCCCACTTTGAAGCCTGCCGACATCATGGTGATGGTCCCTGACATGGCCAACTTTGCGCCGCACATACATGCCGTGTTTGGCCGCTTCGCCAGCCATGACCAGCGCCACCTGCCCTACACCGTGGCCGACACCACGCCGCGCACCGAACCACTGGTGCAAGCGCTAGACACCCTGCTGCAAATGCCCCAACTGCGCGTGACGCGCGTGGAGTGGCAAAGCCTGTTTGAAGTGGCCGCCGTGCGCGAACGCTTTGGCTTAGAAGAACACGACGTGGCCCAGCTCGACACCTGGCTGACCGACGCCGGCGTGCGTTGGGGCCTAGACGCGCCACACCGCAAACCTTGGGGCATTGCGCCCGACATGGCCGACGCCAACCAAAACAGTTGGCTGTTTGGCATCGAGCGTTTGCTGCTGGGCTACGCCACGGGCGCAAGCGACGACCTCGCCACACCATGGGCCGACACACTGCCCCAAGCAGGCGTGGGCGGTCTAGACGCACGCGTGGTCGATGGCCTGTTGCAGTGGCTGCGCCACACACAAATAGCACTGATCAAACTACGCCAAGAACACACGCCGACCGAATGGGTGGCAGTGTTGCAGCAGCTGGTGGCTTTGTTCTTCAAACCCAGCGACGAAACCGATGAGCGTTTGATTGAACGCGTGATGGCCCCTCTAGAAACATGGCTGGCTGAATGTCAACTGGCACGCCTCGACAGCCCACTGCCACTGGTGGTGGTGCGCGAACACTGGATGGCCCAGCTGCAACAGCCCGCCATGCAACGCCGCTTCTTTGGTGGTGGCGTGCAGTTCGCCACGCTCATGCCCATGCGCTCCATCCCCTTCAAGTGCGTGTGCTTGCTAGGCATGAACGATGGCGACTACCCACGCAGCCAAACCCCTCGCGACTTTGATTTGATGAGCGACTCCGCACACGCAGGCAGCACTCAATCACATTGGCGCGCAGGCGACCGCTCGCGCCGCGAAGACGATCGCTATTTGTTTTTAGAAGCGCTGCTATCCGCACGCGACAAGCTCTACATCAGCTGGCAAGGCCGACGCACAACAGACCACGAAATCAAACCACCGTCGGTGTTGGTGGCGCAGTTGATGGACTACCTCAATGCGGTGTGGACGCATGAGGGTGGCTTGGCGTGCGTTGCACCGTTGCAGCCGCTGCAAGCGTTCTCACCCAAGTACTTCACGCAAGACTCCACGTTCCAAACCTATGCGGATGATTGGCAGCGTGCGTTGTTGTCATCCTCTGCTTCGACTGCTGCAACTGCGTCAAATGAAGCTACTCCAAACGAAACAGCGCCCACCGAGCTGACGTTGCAACATTTGCAGCGCTTGTTGCGCCAACCCGTGGAAGTGTTTTTGGTGGACCATTTGCGCTTGCGCCTAGACAAGCCAGAAGAAGCTGCCGAGGAAGAAGAACCTTTCTCATTAGACGGTTTAGAAAAATACAAACTCAACCAGCGCATTGCACAAGCCGAAGATGCACAGCAAGCCATTGACCAACTGCGCCTGAGTGGCCAACTGGCCATGGCTGGTTTTGGCGAAGTGCAGCAACACCTGTTTGAGAACGACCGCGAAAAACTGCGCGAGCAACTGGATGTGTTGTTGCCCAAGTGGCCCAAGCACTTGAGCGTGCAATCTGCCCACTGGCAGCTGGGCCACACGCACCTGAGTGCCGAGTGGGCCAATGGCCAAACCATGTGGCACACGAATGGCAAAGCGCATGACGCTGGACAGCAGTGGCTGCAAGTGGCCCTGCGCCCAGGCGCGGTGACTGAAGGTAAAAAAGAAAACCAAGTCGCCCGCATCGACACACTCAGCCAACTGTGGCTGCACCACTTGGCCGCGTGCGCCAGTGGCATGCCCACCACCAGTGTGCAAATTGGTTTTGATGCGGCCATCGAACTCAAGCCCATCAAAGCGGAACAAGCGCAAGAACATTTGCAAGACCTGTGCGATGCGTATCTAGAAGCATGGGCGCAGCCCCTGCCCGTGGCCGCCAAAACTGCCTGCGCGTTTGTGATGGGCGTGTACGGCGGCAGCAAAGACGCAATGGGCAAAGCGCAAGCAGCGTTTGAAGGCGGCTTTGGCAAGAGTGGCGAATACACAGGCTCGCCCGCCCTGCAACGCGTGTTCACGAGTTTTGAAGATGTGCAAGTAGACCTAAACGATTGGGCCACCCGCTTGTACGAACCCATGTTCAAAGCCGCCAAGGTGATTCACCTGAATGCCGACAGCACGGACCACGCCGAGGAGGCTGACGCATGAAAGCCCTCAACGCACACACCCTGCCGCTGCACGGCCGCCAAGTGATAGAGGCCAGCGCAGGCACAGGTAAAACTTGGACACTCGCTGCGCTTTACTTGCGCCTGGTGCTGGGCCACGAACGCACCGAGGCTTTGCTGCCCCCACAAATTTTGGTGATGACGTTCACCGACGCCGCCACCGCCGAGCTGCGCGAGCGCATTCGCACACGCCTGAGCCAAGCCGCTACTTACTTTGACTTGAGCGCGCAAGGCCGCGAGTTCCCCGCCTCGTTAAAGGTGGATGACTTTTTAGAGAAGCTGCGCGACAGCTTTGACAAGGCGCTGTGGCCGCGCTGCGCCTTGCAGCTCAACTGCGCGGCCGAGTGGACGGACGATGCGGCCATCTACACCATTCATGGTTGGTCACGCCGCATGCTCACGCAGCACGCGCTGGAGAGCCACAACCTGTTTGAGCAAACGCGGCTTGAGAACGCCGACCAACTCAAGCTCACGCTGGTGCAAGACTATTGGCGCGAATGGTTTTACCCACTCAGCGGCGACACGCTGCAACACATCACACCCCTCATCGGCCAAGACCCAGCCAAGCTGCTGAAAACCTTGAGCGAGATGTGGAAGGAACAAGAGCGCAAACCACGCGAAGTGCTTGCACCCGACATCACACCCACACAAGCCATCGACACGCACATGGCGTGGCAAGCACATGTGGAAGCTGCAGCACTTGCTGCGCGTGAGGCGTGGAGTGACGCTGTGCTGCAAGCCCTGCAAGAAGCAGGCGCGCAGAAAAAAATCAAAGGCCTGCGTGCGGACTACTTTGCCAACTGGCTCAAAGCGCTGCAAACGTGGGCCACGCAAAGTGCGAAGGCGCATGTCAGCAAAGAAGAATTCAAAGTCCTGGAGCGCTTCACCACCCAAGCCCTGCAAGACAGAGGCTGGGCCGAGGCTGAGGGCTTTGCTTTCTTCGCAGCGATGCAAACCTATGTTGAATTGTTTGACGCCAAGCCAAGTACCGACAGGCAGATTGCCCTGCACGCCGCACACGCGGTGGGCGAAGCCTACAAAGCCGCAAAAACACAACGCGCCGCGTTTGACTTTTCAGACCTGTTGCAAGACCTGCATCACGCGGTGATGGCCGACGATGGCCGATTGGCCAATGCCATTCGCCAGCAATACCCTGTGGCTTTGGTGGACGAATTTCAGGACACCGACCCTTGGCAGTACGGTACGCTCAACCGAATTTATGCCCCTGAGGCCTGCAACGAAGCCAACGCGCTGGTGATGATTGGCGACCCTAAGCAAGCCATCTACAGTTTCCGTGGCGCAGACTTGGGCACGTACCTGCAAGCGCGCAACGATGCACAAGCGATCAACAAAGACGCACTGCACACCCTCACCGGCAACCACCGCTCAAGCGTAGGCTTGGTGCAAGCTGTGAACCACGTGTTCATGCAAACCGAAAAACCGTTTGCATCGACACAAGGTGAGATTGAATTTGTGGAAGTGTCGGCCCAAGGCAAAGAACCTGCGCTGGTGGTGAACGGCGAAGAATGCCTACCCTTCACCGTGTGGCAAATGCACGCAGAGGGGGACGCTGATGTGGTCAGCAGCACCAGCTACTTGCAACACACGGCACAAGTGTTTGCCGACCAAATGGCAGACCTGCTGAACAAAGGCGCAGCCACCCCGGGCGACATGGCCGTGCTGGTGCGCAGCCAAAAACAAGCCGATGCAGTGCGACACGCCTTGCGTGCGCGACTCATTCCTAGTGTGTATTTGTCGGACCACACCAGCGTGTACCAATCGACCGAGGCCACCGACTTGTGGCGCTTGTTGCGTGCGGTGGCTTCGCCCCGCCAAACAAGCTGGGTGCGTGCGGCAGTGGGCAGTCGACTATGGGCGCTGGACTTGTACGAGGTGCTGACCACGACCCAAGACGAAGCGCAGTGGGAGCAACTGCTAGAACAGTTCCACCAATGGCATGGCCTGTGGCAACAACACGGCGTGCTGCCCATGCTGCACCAGTGGCTGCACAGCCAACACGTAGCGCAACGCATGTTGGCGCAGCCCGATGGTGAACGTCGCCTGAGCAACCTGCTGCACTTGGGCGAGCTGCTGCAACACGCCGAGCAAAGCCTGCAAGGTGAACACGCACTGGTGCGCCATCTCGGCGAACAAATTCAAAGCCAACACCACGACAGCGATGCACAACAAGCGCGCCTAGAAACCGATGCCTTGTGCGTGAAAGTCATCACGTATCACAAGAGCAAGGGCTTGCAGTACCCACTGGTGTTTGTGCCGTTTGCAGGCGCGTTTGCAGTGGAGAAAAAAGCCAAGATCAACTTTGCACAAGAAGACGAAGGCGAGGACGACAGCGACCCAACCGCCACCTCGGTG
>JACCDX011068717.1_pt1 | contig 11024 bp, 12 predicted proteins | sample 7449681 | NCBI WGS metagenome assembly JACCDX01 (sample SAMN15323450, study PRJNA562643) | freshwater metagenome | isolation source: river surface water | place: USA:Blue River Watershed | collected 2017-08-18 | reverse complement strand
CGACAGCACGACGCGATCCGGATCCAGCGGCCGCAGCAGCGACTGCGAGCGCGCGCTGGCGGTGCTGGACGACAGGTCCATGCCCACGGCATCCAGCACCGTGTTGAAGATGTCGATGTGGCTGACGGCCGCGGCCTCCACCCGCCCGGCGGGTACGTCGTCGCCACGAATGATCAACGGAATCCCCACCGACTCGGCATGCATGGTGCTCTTGCCCCATAGCCCCCGGCTGCCGACGTTGTCCCCATGGTCGCTCAGGTAGGCCACACGGGTGTCACCTGCCAATCCAGCCTGCTCCAGCGCCCGCAGGATCCGCCCGACCTGATCATCCAGGTAGCTCACCAGGCCGTAATAGCCGCAAAGCGCGCGATGCACGTCGGCCTCGGTCTTGAAGTGCAGGTTGTAGCCCGAATGGCGGGCGTACTGCTGGAGGAAAGGATGCGCCTGTTCGTCGATGCCGAAGCGATAGCCCTTGGGCATGCGCAGCGGCTTGTCACGGTACAGGTTGAAAAAGCGCTCGGGCACCGTCAGCGGGAAGTGCGGCGCCACCAGGTTCACGGCGAGCACCCAGGGCTCGTCGCCGGCGCTGGCCCGGCCATGGGCTTCCAGCCAGTCGATGGCGCGATCGGTGATCTGCTGGTCGTACCGGGTGTAATCCGACTCGCCGGGCCGGGCCGAATTGAGCATGTTCGAGCCATCGCCGATGGAGGCGGGCGGATCACGCAGCAGCATCTTGACCTCGCCCCGCCCGCCGTGGATGTGCATGGGCAGGAGGCTTTCGCTGAACCCGTAGTCGTCGCCTTCCCAACCCCGGTAGTGCAGCTTGCCGATGGAGACCACCTCATGGCCGGCGCCACGCAGCGCATGGTGCCAGCTGGGCGTGCGCCCGTCATAGGCATCGGTGTTGTCCCAGTAGCCGGTCTCGAAGATGTGCCGCCCCGTGGCCAGCGCGGCACGGGCTGGCACGCAGATCGGGCTGGCGCAGGTGGCGTTGGCAAAACGGGTGCCGGATGCGGCCAGGGCATCAAGGTTCGGCGTGAGCACGTCCGGATGGCCGGCACACCCCATCACTTGCGGGCTGTGCTCGTCCGACATGATGACCAGGAGATTCTTCGGCCGCGGTGACGGCGCCGATTTATTTGTCATGACAACGAGATTATCCGTCAATAGATGTCATGTCAACATTCAAGCCCCTGCCCCCACATCCTGCGGTGGCTCGACCCCATGGGGCGATCACCCCCAGGAAGCTGGCCGCGCACGAACCGAAGCACAGCGACTTCGTTGTCTTGACAATCTGTTTATGATCATCGCGATGTCACGCCAACGCCGCCACGCCATGCCGCACCAGGATCCCCACGCCGATGGGCCGGAAGAAGGGCATGCCGACAACGCGTTCGACCTGACGGGCCTGCTGGGTTACCGCCTGGTCCGGTTGTCTGCCGCCATCGGCCAGCTGGCCGACCACGATGCCGGCGAGGTGGCCGGCCTGACCCTGCCGGAATACCGGGTCCTGGTCGTGCTCCTGGTCAAAGGGCCGCTGGGCGTCGCGGGCTTGCAGCAGGCCATGCTCATTGACAAGGCCTGGATCAGCCGCACGCTGGCCAAGCTGGTCGAGAAGGGGCTGGCCGTGTCGACGCCGGACCACCAGGACGGCCGGCGCAACACCATCATGCTCACGGCCAAGGGCCGGCGGTCCGCCACGGCACTCATGGAGCGCGCAAGGCAGCGGCAGGCCCGCATCCTGCGAGGATTCGACGATGACGAGATCGCAGACCTGCTAGGGCTGCTGTCCCGTGTCCAGCGCAACGTGGACGACCTGGGGGCTGGTGGCTGACGGAGCAGCGAGCCACCGCGCTGCATGGGCATGCGCAATCGGCCCGTCCCTTCGCCATTTCTTGAGTCCCGTTCGCCAGAGCAGCGCCGAGGCACAGGCTCGGCAGCGAGAACTGCCGCTCAGTTAAGCTCGCTGCATCCCGCCAGTTCCGGCGCTGCGTCGATGCGGCGTTTCAACGGTTCGCTCCTTCACCGCTCCATGGACACCACCTTCCTCGTGATCGCTTTCGGCGCCGTCGTCGCCGGTTTCGTGCAGGGCATCTCCGGCTTCGCGTTCGCGATGGTGTCGATGGCGATCTGGGCCTGGAGCCTGGACCCCGGCCTGGCCGTCGTCCTGGCCGTGTTCGGCGGCCTCACGGGGCAGTTCATCTCGGTGGTGTCCCTCCGGCGCGGCGTCGACGGGCGGCAGATCGCCCCCTTCATCGCGGGCGGCCTGCTGGGCCTGCCCCTGGGCCTGTGGCTGCTGCCCCAACTCGACGTGCCGCTGTTCAAGGTGCTGCTCGGCGCCCTGCTCGTCATCTGGTGCCCCCTGATGCTGATGAGCGCCAGCCTGCCGCGGATCCAGGCGGGCGGCCGCTGGGGCGATGGCCTCGCCGGCGCGGCGGGGGGCTTCCTGGGGGCCCTGGCCGGCTTCACCGGCGCCATCCCGACGCTGTGGTGCACGCTGCGCGGCTTCGAGAAGGACACGCAGCGCTCGGTGATCCAGTACTTCAGCCTCAGCATGCTCGCGGTGACGTTCGCGGGCTACCTGGCCAGCGGCATGGTGACCGTGCGCATGCTGCCCATGCTGGCCATCGTCGCGGCCGCGGTGCTGGTGCCCGTCCTGGTCGGCGCGAGGGTCTACGTGGGCCTGAGCGAGCTGGCCTTCCGGCGGATCGTGATGATCCTGCTCACGCTGGCCGGCATGGGGCTGCTGGCATCCGGGTTGCCGAGGCTGCTGGCGCGCTGAAAACTTCGTCGCCGGCACCCGGGGCGGCCCGCCCATTTTTTAGGCATCGCCTGCAAACCCAATACTGGCGCGGGTTTCCAGGGTTGTGCAACGAGCTATCCACAGCCTCGCCCACAGTCTGCGTGGGCAACTCTGCATGGCGCCAGCGCAGGCGGCCCCGCGTGGTTCCAGAGGGGCCTCTATGATGCCGCGATGAAGAAACCTGCCCTCCTGGCCGCCCTCCTGGTTCCACTGATGGGGCCCGTGGCCTCTCACGCCGAGGCAGTAGGCTGTGTAACCACGGCCTGGAAGATCATCGGCGCCAACCACCGGGTGTGCGTGGAGGCCTTCGCCGACCCGAAGGTGCCGGGCGTGACCTGCCATGTGAGCCAGGCGCGCACCGGCGGTATCAGCGGCTCGCTGGGCCTGGCCGAGGACCCCAGCCAGTTCTCGCTGGCGTGCCGCCAGACCGGGCCGATCACGGTGCCTGCGAAGCTGCCCGAAAGCGAGGTGGTGCTGAGCGAGGACACCAGCGTGCTGTTCAAGGAGACCCGTGTCGTGCGGATGTGGGATGCGAAGCACAACACGCTGATCTACCTGGCGGTGAGCCGGCGCCTGATCGAGGGCTCGCCCGCCAACAGCCTCTCGACCGTGCCGGTGATGCCGTGGCGGTGAACGATCCCACCCTGCAGTGAATGCGCGCCGGGCCCGGCCTCAGCCCGCCGCCGAGGCCGGCAGCCCGAACACCCGGTCGAAGGCCCAGGTGAACGCAATGGCATAGAAGAAGAAGAACGCCAGCAGCCCCAGGTTCGCGATGAACGCCTCCAGGGGCGAGATGTCCAGCCACAGCGACATCACCGGGATGAGGATGATCGCCAAGCCGCCCTCGAAACCGACGCCATGCGCCAGCCGCCGCGCGAACGACCGGCCGCGTACCACCTGGCGCGACTCCCAGCGCTCGAACATCCAGTTGAACACGTAGTTCCAGGTCAGCGCGATCGTCGACAGGACGACGGCCAGGCCAAAGGTGGACGCCGCCGGCTTGGTGAAGGCGAGGCTCAGCACCGGGCCGACGAAGGCGATGGCGACGACCTCGTAGAGGATGGCCTGAAGGACGCGGCGGCGGCGGGGAGACAGTTCGAACTGCAGGCCGGGCATGCATTCACCCGTTCGACGACGCAATGCCCCAGCGCGCCAGCGCTGCGTCATCGCTCACCCGCGCATCCACCCAGCGCTCACCCTCGGACGTGGCTTCCTTCTTCCAGAACGGCGCCTGCGTCTTGAGGTAGTCCATCAGGAACTCGCAGGCCTGGAAGCTCTCGCCCCGGTGGGCGGAGGTCACGGCCACCAGCACGATCTGGTCCTGCAGCGCCAGCGGGCCGACGCGGTGGATCACCTTCACGCCGCGGATGTCGAAACGGCGGTGCGCCTCGTCGATCATGGCCTCGATGGCCTTCTCGGTCATGCCGGGGTAGTGTTCCAGCTCCATGCGGCTGACGGATTTCCCGTCGTTGCGGTCACGCACCGTGCCCACGAAGGCGCACACCGCGCCCACGCCGGCATCCTGCGCGCGCAGGGCCGCCACTTCGGCGGAAAGGTCGAAATCCTGGGTCTGCACGACGACGCGGGGCGCTCCCATGGTCAGCCTCCGGTCACGGGCGGGAAGAAGGCCACCTCGGCCCCCTCGCGCAGGGCCGCCGACTCGTCGGACATCACCTGGTCCAGCGCCAGCCGCACGGCCCGGCCACGCGCCAGGGCCTCGGCGTGGGCGCCGCCCCGGGCGATCAGCTCGTCGCGCAGTGCGCCCAGCGTGGCGGCCTGCGTGGCCACCGTCTCGCCGGGGCCCAGGGCCTCGCGGATGGAAGCGAAATAGCGGATGCGAAGGTTCATGACAGCAGGTCGGCCAGTGCGATGAAGGATACGGCGTCGCCGCGCGCCACGGTGGCGCCAGCGGCAATGTCCACGAGGCCATCGGCCCAGGCCGCCGAGGTCAGCACGCCCGAGCTCTGGTTGGGGAACAGGTCCAGCCCGCCCTGCGCATTGCGGCGCACGCGCACGAACTCGCGCCGCTTGTCGGGGCGGGGCCAGTCGAAGTGCGCCGGCAGCGACTGCACCGGCGCCTGCAGGGCGGTGGCGCCCTGCAGCTTCAGCAGGAAGGGCCGCACCAGCAGCAGGAAAGTCACGAAGCTGGACACCGGGTTGCCTGGCAGGCCCATGAAGTGCGCGTCGCCGATGCGGCCGTAAGCGAAGGGCTTGCCCGGCTTCATGGCGATCTGCCACAGGTCCAGGGACCCCAGCTGCTGCACGGCCGGCTTGATGTGGTCTTCCTCGCCCACGGACACGCCGCCGCTGGTGAGGATCAGGTCATGGCCCTGCGCGGCCTGCCGCAGGGCGGCCAGCGTGGCCTCCCGGTTGTCCGGCACGATGCCCAGGTCCGACACCTCGCAACCCAGGCGCCGCAGCAGCGCACGCAGGAAGAAGCGGTTGGAGTTGTAGATCGCCCCGGGCTTCATCGCCTCGGGCGGCACCTCGCCGGGCATGACCAGTTCGTCACCCGTGGAGAACAGCGCGACCCGGGGCCGCACGGCCACCGGCAGTTGCGCCAGCCCGATGCCGGCCGCCAGCCCCAGCGAGGCGGGCGACAGGCGCTCGCCCGCGCGCAGCACCACGGCGCCGCGGGTCACGTCCTCGCCGCTGCGGCGGATCCACTGGCCCGCTTGCGGGGCGCGGGCAAAGCGCACGGCGCCCTCCCCCGCGGCCTCGGCCTCCTCCTGCATGACGATGGCATCCGCCCCTTCGGGCACCGGCGCGCCGGTGAAGATGCGCGCCACGCTGCCGGCCTGCAGCGGCTGCGCCGCGCTGCCGGCGGGAATGCGCTGGCTCACGGGCAGGGCCGCACCGGCCTCGATGGCACGGGCCACCTCGGCGCTGCGCACGGCATAGCCGTCCATGGAACTGTTGTCCTGTGGCGGCACCTGCAGCGCGGACACCAGGTCCTGCGCCAGCACGCGGCCGTCGGCGTCGAAGGTGGGCACGGACTCGGAGCGGCCCAGCGGGCGGGCATGGCCCAGGAGGTCGGCCAGCGCGTCGTCCAGCGGGCGCAGCGGGGCGCGGGCGGGACGGGCGGTCGCGGAAACAGTGTCGGGGGCGGTCACAGGTAGCGCTCCGGGTCGTAGTCAAAACGGTCGCCGTTGTCGACCAGCCACTGCGCCACGCCGTCCGGGTCGTTGACGTCCAGCACCGGCCGCTGCGTGGGTGCCGGCAGGCTCGCCGGGTCGTCGGTGGCGATGGCCACGATGAACTCGTTGTCGACGTATTGAATGGGCTGCCCGGCCTCGGCCCGCCAGACCTCGACCTTCAGCAGGTCGCTCTGCTTGAAGCCTTCCACCAGCACCCAGTCCACGCCGTCCCACAACTGGGCCAGCAGGTGGTGCACCTTGGGCGGGGTCTCGCGCTCGTACTCGCGCATCAGCGCCATGCGCCGGTCGGAGGCCACCACCACCTCGAAGGCGCCCGCCTCGCGGTGGCGGTACGTGTCCTTGCCGGGATGGTCGATGTCGAACTTGTGGTGCGCGTGCTTGACCACGGACACCCGCAGGCCGCGCAGCTTCAGCGCAGGGATCACCTGTTCGACCAGCGTCGTCTTGCCGGAGCCGGAGTAACCGGCGAAACCCACCACTTTCATGCTGCGTCCAGGAAGGAGTCGTTCAGGGAGAGTCGTTCAGGATAAGCGTCCCGGTCGCACCGCGCCCGGGACGGGGCCTTCACTGGCAATGCGTGCCGATGTACTGCTTGATGCGGTCCACGTCGGCCGGCATCACCACCACCCGCTTGGGCAGGTCCTCGATGCCGATGAACTTGGCGGGACGCTCGGGCTCGCGGCCCAGCGCCTCGACGATGGTCGCGGCGAACTTGATCGGCAGCGCCGTCTCCAGCACGATCATGGGCACGCCGGCCTGCGCCTGCTCGCGCGCCACCTTCACGCCGTCGGCGGTGTGGGTGTCGATCATCACGCCATAGCGCTGGAAGGTGTCGCGGATGGTGTCCAGGCGGTTGGCATGCGTGCTGCGGCCGCTGGCGAAGCCGTACTGCTCGCGCGCCACCTTCACCTGATCGGGCAACTCGAAGCGGCCGGCGGTGTTCAGCGCCTCGCCGAACAGCGCCTTGACCTTGGCGCCATCGCGCCCCAGCAGGTCGAACACGAAGCGCTCGAAGTTGCTGGCCTTGGAGATGTCCATCGAGGGGCTGGAGGTCTCGAAGGTGTCGGCGCTGCCGCGCACGCGGTAGGTGCCGGTGCGGAAGAACTCGTCCAGCACGTCGTTCTCGTTGGTGGCGGCGACCAGCTTCGCGATGGGCAGGCCCATCATGCGGGCCACGTGGCCGGCGCAGATGTTGCCGAAGTTGCCCGAAGGCACGGTGAAGCTGACCTTCTGGTCGTTGGAGGTGGTGGCCTGGAAGTAACCGGCAAAGTAGTACACCACCTGGGCCACGAGGCGCGCCCAGTTGATGGAGTTGACGGTGCCGATGCGCCACTTGCGCTTGAACTCCAAGTCGTTGGACACGGCCTTGACGATGTCCTGGCAGTCGTCGAACACGCCCTCGACGGCGAGGTTGTGGATGTTGGCGTCCTGCAGGCTGAACATCTGCGCCTGCTGGAACGGGCTCATGCGGCCGTCGGGCGACGTCATGAACACGCGCACGCCCTTCTTGCCCCGCATGGCGTACTCGGCGGCGCTGCCGGTGTCGCCGGAGGTCGCTCCCAGGATGTTCAGCTCCTGGCCGCGGCGGCCCAGCTCGTACTCGAACAGGTTGCCCAGCAGCTGCATGGCCATGTCCTTGAAGGCCAGCGTGGGGCCGTTGGACAGGGCCTCCAGGTACAGGCCGTCCTCCAGCTTCTTCAGCGGGACGATCTCGCGGGTGCCGAACACTTCCTCGGTGTAGGTCTTGCGGCAGATGGCGCGCAGGTCGTCCGCCGGGATGTCGTCGATGTACAGCGACAGGATCTCGAACGCCAGGTCCGCATAGGCCAGGCCGCGCCAGCGCGTGAGCGTGGCGTCATCGACCTGGGGGTAGCGCTCGGGCAGGTACAGCCCGCCATCGGGCGCCAGGCCCTCCAGCAGGATCTCGCAGAAATGCTTGCGGTCGGCGTGGCCGCGGGTGGAGAGGTACTTCATGTCGTGGATGCGGTCCAGGGGTTCAGCAAGGGAACCCCCGTGTCTTCAAAGTGTCGGGTATTGCGGGTGACCAACGTGAGGCCGTGGACACTGGCCGTGGCGGCGATCAGCAGGTCCGGCGAGTCCTGGGGGCGGCCGATGGCTCGCAAGGAGGCGCGCAGTCGGCCATACGCATTCCAGACTCCAGTGTCCGTCGGCAGCGTGCGGTCCGCGTATCGTTCCTGCAGGCCCTGCGCCCAGGCGGTCAACGCATTGCGGCGCGCGCCCAAAGGCAGGCATTCGATGCCGTAGCTGATCTCGCCAAAGCTCACGGCCGCCATGGCGCAGGCATGCCCGTGGCGGTCCAGCCAGGCGAGCACGGACCGCTCCGGTGCCGGGCGGAACAGCTCCGAAACCACGCAGGTGTCGATCAGCCACTGCAGGCTCACTCGCCCGCTCCGAACAGGGGCTCGCGGTCGTCCTGCCACCGTGGCATCGGCGGCAGGCCTTCGGCCAGGCCGCTCTTGGGCGCGTTCAGCAGGTAGGTGACGAAGCCATCGTCATCCGCCTCCAGCCCGGAAGCCTCGGGGCTCAGCGACACGACCTTGGCCACGGGCCGGCCATGGCGCGTGATCACCTGCGGTCCCTCGGAGGCGGCCTTGTCCAGCAGCTCGCTGAGCCGGTTCTTCGCTTCCTGCACTTGCCAGACGGCTGCCATGGGTCACCTCCATTCAGGCCAGAATAGACAGAATTCTAGCCCGAATGGAGTCAGGCCAGTTCTTCCTTGCGGATGCGGGTGATCGGCGCCAGCACGGTGGGCAGGGCCTGCAGCTTGGCGAGGACCTCGTTCATGTTGCCCTCGCGGGTGTCGTGGGTGAGGATGATCACGTCCGTCTGCTGCTCCTCGTCGCCGGCTTCGCGTTGCAGCACGGCGTCGATGGAGATGCCGGCGCCCGCCAGCAGGCTGGTCACCTGGGCCAGCACGCCCGGCTCGTCGGCCACGCGCAGGCGCAGGTAGTAGCTGGTCACCACCTCGGACATGGGCAGCACCGCCACGTCCGTCATCTGGTCCGGCTGGAAGGCCAGGTGCGGCACGCGGTGGGCCGGGTCGGACGTGTGCAGGCGGGTGATGTCCACCAGGTCCGCGATCACGGCGCTGCCGGTGGGCTCGCTGCCCGCGCCCTTGCCGTAGTACAGCGTGGTGCCCACGGCGTCGCCCTGCACCACCACGGCGTTCATCGCGCCTTCCACGTTGGCCAGCAGGCGCTTGGACGGCACCAGGCTGGGGTGCACGCGCAGCTCCACGCCCTTGTCCGTGCGCTTGGTGATGCCCAGGAGCTTGATCCGGTAGCCCAGTTGCTCGGCGTAGCGGATGTCCTGCGCGGCCAGCTGGGTGATGCCCTCCACGTGGGCCTTGTCGAACTGCACCGGGATGCCGAAGGCGATGGCCGACAGGATGGTGGCCTTGTGCGCGGCGTCCACGCCCTCGATGTCGAAGGTGGGATCGGCCTCGGCGTAGCCCAGGCGCTGGGCCTCCTTGAGCACCACGTCGAAGTCCAGGCCCTTGTCACGCATCTCGGACAGGATGAAGTTGGTGGTGCCGTTGATGATGCCGGCCAGCCACTGGATGCGGTTGGCGGTCAGGCCCTCGCGCAGCGCCTTGATGATGGGGATGCCGCCGGCGACGGCGGCCTCGAAGGCCACCATCACGCCGCGGCGGTGGGCGGCGGCGAAGATCTCGGTGCCGTGCACGGCCAGCAGCGCCTTGTTGGCGGTGACCACGTGCTTGCCGGCCTCGATGGCCTCCATCACCAGCTGGCGGGCGATGCCGTAGCCGCCGATCAGCTCGATGACGATGTCGATCTCGGGGTTGGCGATGATGGCGCGCGCGTCATTGACCACCTTCACGCCCTCGCCCACGATGGACTGGGCGCGGGCGGTGTCCAGGTCGGCGACCATGGTGATCTCGATGCCGCGGCCGGCACGGCGCAGGATTTCGTTCTGGTTGCGCTTGAGGACGTTGAACACGCCGCTGCCGACGGTGCCGATGCCCAGGAGGCCGACTTGAATGGGTTTCATCACGAAGCTCTGAAAACGATTGACGTTGGAAATTATTGGAAGGAAGCGCTCAGTCCGTGCCCATGCGCTTGCGGTACTTCGCCAGGAAGGCGGCGATGCGGTTGATGGCCTCGCGCAGGTCGTCCTCATGGGGCAGGAAGACGATGCGGAAGTGGTCCGGCTGCGCCCAGTTGAAGCCCGTGCCCTGCACCAGCATCACGCGGGTTTCCTGCAGCAGCTCCAGGAAGAACTGGCGGTCGTCCGTGATCGGGTAGACCTTGGGGTCCAGCCGCGGGAACATGTACAGCGCCGCCTGCGGCTTGACGCAGCTCACGCCCGGGATGGCGGTGATCAGCTCGTAGGCCAGGTCACGCTGGCGGCGCAGGCGCCCGCCTTCCTTGACCAGGTCGTCGATGCTCTGGTAGCCGCCCAGCGCCGTCTGGATGGCGTACTGCCCCGGCACGTTGGCGCACAGGCGCATGTTCGAGAGCATGTTCAGGCCCTCGATGTAGTCGGTCGCCGCCTTCTTGTCGCCCGAGACCACCAGCCAGCCCGCGCGGTAGCCGCAGGAGCGGTAGCTCTTGGACAGGGAGTTGAAGGTCAGCGTCAGCACGTCGGTCGACAGGCTGCCGATGGCGGTGTGCGTCACGCCGTCGTACAGCACCTTGTCGTACACCTCGTCGGCCAGGATCACCAGGCCGTGCTCCCGGGCGATCGCGACGATGGCCTTGAGCAGCTCGTCGGAGTACAGCGCGCCGGTCGGGTTGTTCGGGTTGATCACCACGATGCCCTTGGTGCGCGGCGTGATCTTGGCGCGGATGTCGTCCAGGTCGGGCATCCAGCCGTTGGCTTCGTCGCACAGGTAATGCACCGGCTTGCCGCCCGACAGCGTGGTCGCCGCCGTCCACAGCGGGTAGTCCGGCGCGGGCACCAGCAGCTCGTCGCCGTCATTGAGCAGCGCGTTGGTCGCCATGTGGATCAGCTCGCTGGCGCCGTTGCCCAGGTAGATGTCGTCCAGGGTGACGCCCTTGATGCCCTGCTCCTGCGTGCGG
>JACCDX011100076.1_pt1 | contig 11031 bp, 9 predicted proteins | sample 7449681 | NCBI WGS metagenome assembly JACCDX01 (sample SAMN15323450, study PRJNA562643) | freshwater metagenome | isolation source: river surface water | place: USA:Blue River Watershed | collected 2017-08-18 | reverse complement strand
GCACCTGGCCCCGGGCACGCCGGTGGTGGTCAGCTGCACCCAGAGCGCCGCCAGCGCCATGGCCCTGGACGCGGCCTTGCAGGCGCGTGGCCTGTGCATGGTTGACGCCCCGGTGTCGGGCGGGGTGGTGGGGGCCGAGGCCGGCACCCTGGCCATCATGGTGGGCGCGCCCACCCCGCTGTTTGAGGCGGTGCGGCCGGTGCTGCAAATTTGCGGCCAGAACCTCTTTCACATGGGCGAGCAGGCGGGTGCGGGCTCGACCATGAAGATGATCAACCAGCTGCTGTGCGGCGTGCACATTGCGGTGGCCGCCGAGGCCATGCAGCTGGCCGAAAACGCGGGCCTGGCGCTGCCGCTGGTGCACCAGATCGTGAGCGTCTCGGCGGGCAACAGCTGGATGTGGGGCAACCGCGGCCCGCGCATGCTGCAGGACGAGCCGCCGGTGACCAGCGCGGTCGATATTTTCGTCAAGGACCTGGGCATCGTGGCCGACGAGGCACGCCGCCTCAAGAGCGGGGTGCCCCTGGCCAGTGCCGCCTTGCAGCTGTTTCTGGCCACATCCGGGCAGGGCCACGGCAAAGCCGACGACAGCCAGGTGATCCGCGCCTACCGGCGCATGAACCGGGGCTGACAGACGCCCCCCATTGAGCACAAGAGGAGACGACATGGCGAACCCGGTGATCGGATTTGTGGGCGTGGGCTATATGGGCGAGGGCATGGCGAGCAATCTGCTGGCCAAGGGCTACCCGCTGGTGGTGCTGGCGCATCGCAACCGGGCGCCTATCGAGCGCTTGTGCGCGCAGGGCGCGCGCGAGGCCGCCAGCCTGGCCGAGTTGGCCGCGCACTGCGACATCATCCACCTGTGCGTGACCGGCTCCCCGCAGGTCGAGCAGGTGGTGCTGGGCGAGGGCGGCATCCTGCCCCATGCGCGGCCGGGCACCATCGTCATCGACACCTCCACCTCCGACCCGGTCTCGACGCTGGCCATTGACGCGCGCCTGCGCAGCGCCGGCCTGCACCTGGTCGATGCGCCCTTGGGCGGCACCCCGCGCGAAGCGGCCGCGGGCACGCTCAGCGCCATGGTGGGTGCCGACGACGCGGTGTTTGCACGCGTGCAGCCGGTGATTGCCTGCTGGGCCGCCACCATCAACCACCTGGGCGCGGTGGGCCTGGGCCACAAGATGAAGCTGCTCAACAACTTCCTCTCACTCGGTTATGGCGCGCTGTATGCCGAGGCCCTGGCGCTGGCGCGCAAGGCGGGCATCAGCGTGGCGCAATTCCACCAGGTGATTGGCTCTGGGCGCATGCGCTGCGGCTTCTACGACACCTTCATGAAGTGGACGGTGGAGGGCGACGAACAGGCGCATCTGTTCACCATCGACAACGCGCACAAGGACATGCGCTACTGCTCCAACATGGCCAATGCCCTGGGTGCGGTCACCCCCATGCAGTCGCTGGTGCGCGCCGCCTATGCCAGCATGGCCGCAGCGGGCGAGGGCGGCCGATTTGTGCCCATGGTGGCCGGCCATGTGGCCCGCCAGAACGGCTTGCCCGAGCGGCCTGCGCAGATCCAGCAACCCGAAGCCTGAAGCGGTTTTTCAAAGGTCTTGGCATGAAACCCGTGATCCTGGCGGCCAGTCCGCTCCATCCCTTGTATGTGCAAGCCCTGCAACAGGACCACGACCTGATCGGTCCGATGGACCTGGCGGCCTTGGCCGCCCATCCAGCGCGCCCGCACATTCAGATCCTGGCGGCCAGCGGCGAGTCGCGTGTGAGCGCGGCCCTGATCGACGCGCTGCCGGCGCTGCGCCTGATCCCGGTCATGGGCGTGGGTTACGACGGCGTGGACGTGGCGCATGCGCGCAGCAAAGGCGTGGTCGTCACGCACACCCCAGACGTGCTCAACGACGATGTGGCCGACCTGGCCATGGGCCTGATGCTGGGCGTGACACGCCGCCTGGTCCAGGCCGACGCGCATGTGCGCAGCGGCGCCTGGGCCAAGGGCCCGCTGCCCCTGGCGACCAAGCTGAGCGGCTTGCGCCTGGGCCTGGTGGGCATGGGCCGCATCGGGCAGGCGATTGCGCACCGCGCGTTGGCCTTTGGCATGCCGGTGGCCTACACCGCCCGCCAGCCGCGCCCCCACCTGCCCTACACCTACCACCCGGACGCCACGTCCCTGGCGGCGGCCAGCGATGTGCTGTGCGTGATCACCCCGGGGGGCGCTGCCACCCGGCACCTGATCAACGCCCAGGTGCTGCAAGCGCTGGGCCCGCGCGGCTTTCTGGTCAATGTGGCGCGCGGCTCGGTGGTGGACGAGGCTGCCCTGGCGCAGGCCTTGCAAGCAGGCCAGATCGCGGGCGCGGGCCTGGATGTGTTCGAAAACGAGCCGCACCCGCATCCAGACCTCTTGGCCATGCCCCAGGTGATGCTCACCCCGCATGTGGGCAGTGCCACGCAAGCGACCCGTCAGGCCATGGTTGATTTGGCGATGGATAATATCCATCGTTATGAAAACCATCAGGCGCTTGCCACGCCTGTACCGGAATGTCGAACCTGAACATCAAAAACATCCACGGCGGCACCCTGGATGCCCTGGGACTGGCGCTGATCCGGGGGGACTATCCCCCTGGCAGCAAGCTGCCCCCGGAACAAAAACTGTGTGAAATGCTGGGGGTCTCGCGCACCATCTTGCGCGAAGCGGTCAAATCGCTGGTGGCCAAGGGCCTGATCAGCACCGGTCCCAAGATCGGCACCATCGTCCAGCCGGCCGAGCGCTGGAACTGGTTCGATCGTGACGTGGTCGACTGGCAGTCGCGCATTGGCTTTCCGGCGCAGTTGCTCGACGATTTGCAAGAACTGCGCGCGGTCATCGAGCCGCAAGCGGTGCGCCTGGCCTGCAGCCGCGCCACGGCGCAGGAAATTGCCGACTTGGAAGCGGCCTACCACGGCATGGCGCAGGCGGTGGCCGATGGCGACGACACGGTCTACATCGCGCACGACTACGCCTTCCACTTTGGCCTGCTTCGCGCCAGCCACAACCAGATGTTTTTGCAGATGGGTCGGGCCTTGCAAGGCCTGCTCGAACACATCTTCAAGATCACCACACGCACGCCCGATCGTGGCATCGAGCGCTCGCTGCCGCACCACTGGGAGTTCATCGACGCCATCCGTGCCGGCGATGCCGAACGGGCGCACGCCGCGTCGGTGTTCCAGCTGGGCAGCTCGCGCGCCGATGTGAGCCATGCCCTGGTGGCGACCCAGCGGGTGCGCAAGCCGGCGGCCAAGGCGGGGGCCAAGGCGGGGGGCAAGCCTGGTGCCAAGGCAGGGGCCAAGGCGGCGGCCAAGGCGGCGGCCAAGCCTGGTGCCAAGCCAGCGGTCAAAGCGGCCGCCAAGCCAGCGGTCACATCAGGCGCAGGCGCAGGCGCGCGCGGCAGCGCCAAGCCGCCCACGCGCCGCAAGGCAGCCTGAGACCGGGCCAGCGCGCATGAGCCTCTGGCAGGACGACAATGCGCGCAACCGGTCGATGGGCATTGCCCTGCTGTCGCTGGGCACGCTCTCGTTCTCGGCCCTGGACAGCACCGTCAAATGGCTCTTGCTGGCCTTGCCGCTGGGCATGGTCGTGTGGCTGCGCTTTGTCAGCCATGTGTTCATCAGCATGGCGCTGCTGACGCCGCGCTATGGCTGGCAACTCTTTGCGGTTCACAACGTGCGCCTGCAGGTGGCGCGGGCGGCCTTGCTGACGGTGCAGACCCTGATCAATTTCTGGTCCATCCAGTTTTTGCAGCTGACCGAGACCGCCGCCATTTTGTTTTCGTCGCCCCTGATCGTGGCCTTGATCAGCCACCTGTGGCTGGGCGAGCGCTTGCGCCGCCTGCAGTGGGCCGCCATCGTGCACGGTTTTGTGGGCGTGCTCGTGGTGGTGCGGCCCGGCGCTGGGGTGGTGCATCCGGCCATCTTGTTGATGGTGTTCAACGCGGTGCTGTTTGCCGGCTTTACCCTGCTCACGCGCAAGATGGCCCGGACCGAAAACGCCGCCGCCATGCAGTTTTACTCGGCCCTGGGCGCTGCCCTGGTGCTCACGCCAGTGGGCCTGGCGCAGTGGCAGACCCCCGCCACCGCGCTGCAATGGACCGCCATTGTGTTGACGGGCCTGGCGGGCAGCATGGGGCATTTTCTGTGGGCGCGCGCGCACCACTTTGCCCCGTCTGTGGTGCTTGCACCCTTTGGCTACCAGCAGCTCCTGTACATGGCGGTGTGGGGCTGGCTGCTCTTTGGCGATGTGCCCGGGACGGCGGTGCTGCTGGGCGCCACGCTGATCGTGGCCAGCGGCCTGTTTCTGCTGTGGGAGCAGGGCCGAGGGCACACGCCGCCCCCGGGCGCCTGAGGGCCCGGCCCCGGTGCGGGCCCTGCGTGCTCAGTCTTGCAGGCCGCGCAGCGCGGTGTCGGCCATGCCGCTGGCACGCATGTCGTCGATGTACTGGCGCACGATCGCCTCAAACGAGGCATCGCCCGCAAAGCCCAGCACCTGGCGCGCGGTCTCGCTGCTGGCCATGCGCGGCCAGTTGGCCACGATGGCGGCGATGCGCTCGTCGCGCTGCATGCGCACCCGCGCGCGCACCTTGGGCCCGGCCACCTTCTCGAGCGCATCGAGCATCTGGCGCACGGTCACATTCACCGCCGGCAGGTTGATGGCCAGTCGGCGCGGCAAGGCCTCGCGCGGGGCCGCCATCAGCCCCATCAGGCTGGTCACGGTGGAGGCAGGCGAGGCCACCGGGTGCGCCACGTCCAGGTCCACCGGCAAGATGGCCTCTTGCCCGGCCAGTGGTTCGCGGATGATGCCCGAGAAGAACGACGAGGCCGCGCCATTGGGCTTGCCCGGGCGCACCGCCACCGTCATCAGGCGGGCGCTGCGCCCGTCCAGATAGCCTTTGCGGGTGTAGTCGGCGATCAGGTATTCGCACATCAGCTTGTGCGTGCCATACGAGGTTTGCGGCGCGGGCAGGCTGTTGTCGCCCACCGGATCGGGCATGGCCAGGCCCGGGTCGGGGCCATAGACCGCGATCGAGCTGGAGAACACCAGGCGTGGCCCGTTGCCGGCCCGGCGCAGGCCTTCGAGCAGCAGGCGCGTGCCGTCCAGGTTCGAGCGCAGGCCCAACTCGAAGTCGGCCTCGCATTCGCCCGAGACGGCCGAGGCCAGGTGGTAGACCTGGTCAAAGCCGCTGGCAAACAGATCGCCCTGATCGGCCAGCGGGCCGATCACGCCGCGCACCTGGGGGTGGGCGGCCAGGTCGGGGGGCAGGGGGTACTGGTCGGTCAGGGTCAGGTGCAGGGGGGCGCTGCGCGCGGCCGCGTCGGCCAGCAGGGCGCGGGCCAGGCGGGCGCCAATGAAGCCGCCGCCGCCGGTGATGAGGATCTGGGTCATGGGATGGGCCAATCAGTGGTTGTCTTTGGGCACCGCAGCGCCCCGCATGCCGCGCAGGAAGTCCAGGTCGGCGCCTTCGTCGGCCTGCAGCACATGGTCGATGTAGAGCTTCCAGTAGCCGCTCTTCATGGCCGGCTCCGGCGGCGTCCAGGCGGCGTGCCGGCGTGCCAGCTCGGCCTCGTCGACATGCAGGTGCAGGCGTCGGCCGGCCACGTCCAAGGTGATCAGATCGCCGTTTTGCACCAGGGCCAGCGGCCCGCCTGCGGCTGCCTCGGGGGCGGTGTGCAGGACCACGGTGCCATAAGCGGTGCCGCTCATGCGCGCGTCGCTGATGCGCACCATGTCGGTGATGCCCTTGCGCAGCACCTTGGGCGGCAGCGGCATATTGCCCACCTCGGCCATGCCCGGATAGCCCTTGGGGCCGCAGTTCTTGAGCACCAGCACACAGGTCTCGTCCACATCGAGCGACTCGTCGTCGATGCGGCGGTGAAAGTCGTCGCTGTCTTCAAAGACCACCGCGCGTCCGGTGTGTTGCATCAGCGCGGGCGTGGCGGCGCTGGGCTTGATGACCGCGCCGCGCGGGGCCAGGTTGCCGCGCAGGATCGCAATGCCGGCCTTGTCCTTGAAGGGCTCGGCCACGCTCATGATGACCTTGGGGTTGAAGTTTTGCGCGTCGGCAATGTTCTCGCCCACCGTCTTGCCGCTCACCGTGAGGGCATCGGTGTGCAGCAAGGGCGCGATCTCCTTCATGACCACGGGCAGGCCGCCGGCGTAGCAGAAGTCCTCCATCAGGTACTGGCCCGAGGGCTGCATGTTCACCAGGCAGGGCATCTCGGAGCCCAGGCGCTCGAAATCATCGAGCGTGAGCGGCACGCCCAGGCGACCGGCGATGGCGATCAGGTGAATCACCGCATTGGTCGATCCGCCAATCGCGGCCAGGGTGCGGATGGCGTTTTCGAAGGCCTGACGCGTCAGGATCTGCGAGATGGTGATGTCGTCGCGCACCATCTGCACAATGCGCCGACCGGCCTCGCGCGCCAGCACATTGCGCCGGCCGTCCACCGCTGGATAGGCCGCGTTGCCGGGCAGGCCGATGCCCAGGGCCTCGACCATGCTGGCCATGGTGGAGGCGGTGCCCATGGTCATGCAGTGCCCGTGGCTGCGGTGCATGCTGCTTTCGGCCTCGAAGAAGTCCTGCAGCTTGAGGGTGCCAGCGCGCACCTGCTCGCTCATGCTCCACACGCCGGTGCCCGAGCCCAGTTCCTGGCCGCGCCATTTGCCGTTGAGCATGGGGCCGCCGCTCACGCCAATGGCGGGCAGGTTGACGCTGGAGGCGCCCATCAGCAGCGAGGGCGTGGTTTTGTCGCAGCCCATCAGCAGCACCACCCCGTCGATCGGGTTGCCGCGCATGCTTTCCTCGACGTCCATGCTGGCGAGGTTGCGGTAGAGCATGGCCGTGGGGCGCAGCAATGTCTCGCCCAGCGACATCACCGGAAACTCCAGCGGAAAGCCCCCTGCCTCGTAGATGCCGATCTTGACCTGCTCGGCCAGGGTGCGGAAGTGCGAGTTGCAGGGCGTGAGCTCGCTGAAGGTGTTGCAGATGCCAATCACCGGCCGACCGTCAAACTGATCGTGCGGCACGCCTTTTCCCTTGACCCAGCTGCGATAGGCAAAGCCATCGCGGTCCTGCCGGCCAAACCATTCCTGACTGCGCAGCTTGCGCCGAGATCCTTCAGACATCACAGCTCCTCTTGCTTTAAGGTGTAATCATATTATCAAAGACCTCGTGCCTCGTGCGCGCTGCGCGAATACACGAAAACCCTAGGCGAATCGCCACGACACCCTCCTAGGGAAAGTCCTCAAACGCTGCCCGGATGTTTTTGCTTAAGATCATTGCATACGTATGCAACATTGATGCAAAGATCCAGTCCCCACCAGCGCCCATGAGTCCGACCCAAGCCCATGCCCCCAGCGAGCGCCAGCTCGTCAAGCACATCACCTCGCGGGATGTGGCGGCGCATGCCGGCGTCTCGCAGTCGGCGGTCTCGCGCTGCTTTACCCCCGGCGCCAGCATTGCCAAGGAAACCCGCGATCGGGTGCTCAAGGCCGCCGCCGAGCTGGGCTACCGCCCCAATGTGCATGCGCGCAACCTGATCACCGGGCGCACCCGCATCGTGGGCGTGGTGCTGGCCCATCTGGACAACCTGTTCTATCCGCGCTTCTTGCAGGGCCTCACCGAAGGCCTGCAGGCCCAGGGCATGCAGGTGCTGCTGTTTGTGGCCGATGGCCGCCACCAGGCCGAGCTGATGGAGCAGTTGCTCAACTACCGCGTCGACGGCATCGTGCTGGCCGCGACCACGCTCAACGCCGAGCTGGCGCGGGCTTGCACCGCCGCCGGCATTCCGGTGGTGCTGTTCAACCGCGTGGCCGCGCACGACCGCGACCGGGCCTTCCATTCGGTGCAGACCGATCAGGAGGCCGGTGTGACCGAGCTGACCGATCTGCTGATCACGCGCGGGCACCAGCGCATTGCCTACCTGGCCGGCAACCTTGAGTCCTCGACCAACCAGGCGCGTGAGCGCGGCTGCCGCAGCGCGCTGGCCGCAGCTGGCCAAACCCTCTTTGCCTACGGGGTGGGCGACTACGACGAGGCGCGTGCCGCCGAGCAGGTGCGCCAATGGTTCACCCGGGGCCGCCGCTTGCGCCCGCTGGCCGAGTGCCCCGACGCGATCGTGGCCGCCGACGACCGCATGGCCATGGCCGTCATCGATACCCTGCGCCACGAGCTGGGCCTGGCCGTGCCCGCGCAGGTCTCGGTGGTGGGCTTTGACGATGTGCCGCAAGCCGCCTGGCCGTCCTACGACCTGACCACCTACGCCCAGCCCCTGCCCGAGATGATCGAGGCGGTGCTGCAACTGCTGAGCGTGCAGCTGCATGCGCGCGACCAGCACGACGCCGACCCGCCGCAAGGCCAGGCGCTGGTGCTGCGTGGTGAGCTGCGCCTGCGTGGCTCGGTGCGCGCCGCACCGTCTTGACCCGTGTTCCCTCTCGCACCTTCGGGTGCATTGACCCGCCGCTTGTCCGCAAGCCAACCTTTGACTCAACAGGAGACAACCATGATGAACAGACGAGAATGGATGCAGTGGTCCGCTGCCGCCGCCGCGATGGGCCTGCCGGCCATGGGCGCGCATGCGCAAAGCGCGGCGCTCAAGCCCGGCAAGCCCTATGCCGGACAAACAGTCAATGTGCTGAGTGTGGTGGCGCCGCAGTTTTCGGCCCACGAAGCGCGCCTGGCCGAGTTCGAGGCACAGACGGGCATCATCGTCAAATACCAGTACGTGCCCTTTGGCAACACGCGCGAAAAACTCACCGCCGAGCTGGTGGCCAAGACCGATCAGTACGACGTGCTGAGCGCGATGGACATCTGGGGGCCGAGTCTCTACAACCTGTTTGAGCCGCTCAACGCCCGCCTGGCCGAGAAGAAAATCGACATGGTGGCGCGTTACCCCAACGCCCACCTGCGCGCAGCCCGCGACGGTCTGGGCAATGGCCCCAACTACCTGGGTTTCCCCATCCGTGGCCACGTGCAGCTGCTGTTCTACCGCAAGGATGTGTTTGCCAAGCTGGGCATCAAGCCGCCAGAGACCTGGGACCAGATGGTCGAGGCCGGCAAGACCATCCAGTCCAAGACCGATCTGTCGGGCGTGGCCATGTATTACGGCAAGACCGGCGGCCAGAACCTGATGATCTGGATGAACTACCTCTGGGGCATGGGCGGCGACCTGGTCGACGCGCAAGGCAACCCGGCCTTCAACTCGCCCCAGGGCGTGGCCGCCACCCAGGCCTACATGGACGTGCTGCTCAAGCACAAGGTCGCGCCTGCGGCCAGCGCCTCGTTCAACGAGACCGACGCCGTCAACTCGATGGCCCAGGGCAAGAGCGCCATGGTGCCGGTGTGGTGGTGGCGCTATGCCGGCCTGACCGATCCCAAGACCTCCACGCTCAAGCCCGAGCAAGTGGGTTTTGTGCCGCTGCCGTCCATGCCGGGCAAGGACAACACGACCTACACCAACACCTGGTTCTACGGCATCAACCGCAACAGCAAGCGCAAGGACGCCGCCATGGAGTTCCTCACCTGGCTGACCCAGCCCGCGATCGAGCGCGATCTGCTGCTGGACAAGACCAAGAACGAGGTGGTGGCGGTGCAAAACGGCAACCTGCTGGACGCCGCCGTCAACCAGCGCTTTGAAGGCATGCACCGCGCAGGCGCGCAAGCCCTCAAGGGTGCCCGTGGGGTGCCGCTGTTCCCGCAGTGGCCGCAGTTCTCGGACCTGCTGGAGGCGACCATCAACGAACTGGCCAGCGGCCAGGGCGATGTGAAGTCGGCGCTGGACAACGCGGCGGGTCGTGCCCGTCGCATCATGCGCAGCTGAGAGGGCGGACGATGATCAAGCGCATTCCAGCCTGGGTGTGGCTGCTCACGCCCGCACTGCTATTCGTGCTGGCCATGGCGGTGTTCCCCCTGGGCTACTCCTTTGTCCTGAGTCTGCGCGAGTGGAAGCTCGCGCGCATGGACGAACCCGGGGCGTGGGTGGGTCTGCAGAACTATGTGCTGCTGCTCACCGACGACCCGGAGTTCATGGACTCGCTCAAGGTCACGGCCATTTTTCTGGGCTGGGATGTGCTGGTCACGCTGCTGCTGGCGCTGGGCGCTGCCTTGCTGCTCAAGCGCCAGGGCCGCGTCTATTCGCTCACCCGTGTGCTGCTGATCCTGCCCTTTGTGATGAGCCCGGCGGTGATCGGCATCTCGTTTCGGTTTTTCCTCAATGCCGAGTACGGCATTGCCCAATACCTGATCGGCCTGATCGTGCCCAGCCTGCACGGCAAGGTCTGGCTCTCGGACGCCAAGCTGGCCATGGCCGCCGTGGTGGCCTCGGACGTCTGGCACTGGGCGCCCTACATGACGCTCATGATCCTGGGCGGCCTCGCTTCGGTGCCCAAGGAAACCGAAGAGGCTGCGCGCGTGGACGGCGCGGGCCCCATCCGGGTCTTTCTGGACGTGACGCTGCCGCAGATCTGGCCGGTGCTGGGGGTGGTCGCCATCCTCAAGTCGGTGTTCGCCCTCAAGGCCTTTGACACCATCTTCACCCTGAGCAACGGTGGGCCTGGCACCTCCACGCAGACCCTGGCCTATTACGTCTACAACACCGCGTTTGGTTATTACGACATGGGCTACGCCGCCGCAGCGGCCTACATCCTCACGGCGATGCTGCTGACCATCGCCATGTTCTACCTCCGATTGGTCATCCGCAAATGAACCGCCCCCCCATGCGCATGCCCTCGCCGGGCACGGTGCTCGCGCGCCGCTGGAGTTTCGAGATCTTTCATGGCGCTGGCGTGTTGCTGATCGCCGGCACCATCGTGTTGCCCATCATCTGGATCTTGCTGACGGCCTTCAAAATGCCGCGCGACGTCTATTCGCTGGCCTCGGCGATCTCGTTCACGCCCACCCTGGAAAACCTGGCAACGGTCTTTGCCCACCCCTGGAACCTGGGCAACAAGATCATGAACAGCCTGATCGTGGCCACCGGCACCGTGATCGTGGCGGT
>JACCDX010469532.1_pt1 | contig 11032 bp, 9 predicted proteins | sample 7449681 | NCBI WGS metagenome assembly JACCDX01 (sample SAMN15323450, study PRJNA562643) | freshwater metagenome | isolation source: river surface water | place: USA:Blue River Watershed | collected 2017-08-18 | reverse complement strand
TGAGGCTCTTCGCCATAGGATCTCCAGAATCGTCTGCTGGAATTTCATCAACCACTGAATCTATCAAGGCGGTATCAACCTCTTCAGCATTGATGTTCGCAACAGAAAGTAAAGCATGATCGTTGCCTAAAACGGGCGCTACCTCTTTGGCGGAAATTTCTTTTTGAGGTGCGGGTAACTGAGAATGTGTTACTGGCCCCGTATCGGACTTAGTAAGGACCTGGAGTGATTCTTTTGGAGTCACTGGGATTTCTAATTTATCAGCGCTTAAGGGGGTTCCAATTCTTTCTGAATTCTCGGCAACTTTGTCTGACAGGAGATTCGAATCGTTCTCCGAAGAATTTATGCTGAAAACAGTCAGATCAACTAATTCACTATTTTTGGTTTCTGAGGGGTTCTGTAAGTTGATCGCCAAGACCCCAGCTATTAACATCATGTGAAAGGCAGACGACATACTTAGGAAACCAAGATTTCTGCTGGATTGGCTCATTTTAGGTAACTCCCCGAGAACAAAGTTTTCTGCTTCTGCTAGCAACCTTGAGATTCAATACAAAAATGGGGCCCTTTTAAATCAAATAAAAGTGGCAATGGGCCATCAATAAGAGAAAAATTTTCAGATTTGATCAAAGAATTGACCCCGCCTATTGCATCGATCTTCGGGAGAAAAGTAGAGAAAAAAATGAAAATTTAAAAATTCAATTTAGAATTTATTCCATTTTGATTAAACTGAAAGAGATGCTTATACGTTTTATCGGGCTCATCTCTATTTTCATTCTACAAGGTTTAATTGCCTGTACTGCGAAGGTGGACTCTGGTGGGAGTGATGGTGGGGCTGCCTCGACATACAGTTTTTCGATGGAGATGACTCGCTTAACTACTGCAACGCCGAATCCTTTTCAAGTGTCGGTCACATTGAAAAAAGACGGCGCAGGGCTAGCTGGTCAAAGCCTCCAATTGACAGTGCCTAATGGAACGACTTCAGCCATTGCTGATGTTGGTGGCGGCACTTATCAATTCACCGTAACTCCAAGTGCATATGGTTTATTTCCTGTCACTGTGAGTTTCAATGGGACATCCATCAAGCGAACAGCAATAGTCATGAATTCTTATGGTTCCGGAGTAGGGCAGCCAATGACGGTACCCGGAGATTATGTCAATACAGATGGCTACGAAGATGGGGTTACGATAACTCCCGATGGCCAATATCTATTCGTGCAATATGGTCCGCTCTATTTCTCAGGTTTGTTCTCGATAGGAACAATCTGCAGTTCTGGTTCATACTCCATTGGTTATGATCTCAACACCTGCAGCGGACGAACAAATAGCTCCATGGTTTTTAATTCAATTGGACCCTATAACACCTCGATTCGTCCAAATTTTCCTTCTGTTGGAATTAATACCAATGGAACATTTAAGCATATAACCAGTCTCGTGATTTCTGGAACTGCAAATGGGATCATTGGTTTTCCAACGGTATTTTATGGATTCAAAAAACAGTCTGATGGTACATTTGCCGAGCCATTTAAGGTGGCTTTTAACGACGAAAGAGGCCTCAGCGGACCCTTCGGGATTTCATTTAAACCTAACAGCAATGGCACAACCGACTTTGCTATCGCCTGGAATAACTATTACAACGATTTAGGCGATGACAAACCGGATATTTACACAGGAACACTGACTTTAGGACAAAACAAAAATTTGGGTGATATTGTCTATTCTGGTGAAATGTTTACTTCGATCACACCCTATGTGAATCCTGTGAGCTTTTCTTCGCATACGGGAACCCAAGGAAATCCTTATTTAGAACTTGATGGATCCGGAAATGTAAAAGCAATTTGGACAGATGACGAAGCCTCATCCCATGATCTTTCGGTTTATCGGCTGACTGCGGGAACTTATCCATCAGGGACGTGGGTAAAAGACACTTTGCCTTCAGTCATAAATACGGCTGGTGAAGAATCTCAACCCACCATGATTGGTAATCGTCTCTACATGAACAGAGATTTAAAAATTATTTATCATGAGTATCGCCCAACTAACGGAGCTTGCTCGTCAGGCTATACTAGTGCCGATTGCTGGGGGCCTGAAGTTGTCTTGTTGCAAGCAAGCGGATCTACCACCGTCGGGCAGATCTTCGGAGTCGGAGAGCCCACGGTCGCCAATGCCGATGGCAAAAAGCTACTTTACTTTGTATTTGTCGAGTCAAGGGCCAACGCTCTTGTTAGCGGAATTGCAGATTTTAATATGAATGCAGGTTTTGTCGAAATTCCTTAGCTCATCCCAATCAGGCCTTCAGGGACTTGTCCGGCCATAATAGATTGGGATAACTTGAAGTGATCTGCATGACTGATGATTTTAATAGCTGATTCAAATTTCATAGGATCAGGTTTGGAAATTTGGCTTTTCTTGAGTTCGATAATACTCGATTGCCTTTGTTTAAGTGCTGAATCTTTGAGAGTTCCATTTTCGATAGCTTTTTGAATGGCTTCAATCGCAATAACCGGAGATTCAGGTTCATTGCAATAAAGGAGCAAATCGACTCCTGCTTGAAGGGCTCTGACAGGAATCAGTGGTTTTCCGTAGTAGCTCTTCATCGCATTCATATCGAGGTCGTCGGTGATAATGAGACCTCTGAATCTCAGGTCTTCGCGCAAAATTTTTGTCATAAAGATTTCTGAAAGTGTCGCTGGCCATTCGGGGTCTATCTCTGGAAATTTAATGTGGGCGCTCATGACCATGGGGATGCGGCTCTTGAAAGATTTTTTGAAAGGCGTGAACTCAAATTCTTCGAGTCGCTGCAAAGTCGCTTTTTCAACCGGAAGATCCAGGTGAGAGTCAATAATGGTATCGCCATGTCCTGGGAAGTGCTTCGCACAGGGAATCACCTCAGATTTCATATACCCACGGATGAGAGCCGAAGCGTGTTTTGAAACGAGCTCAGGATCAGATCCAATGGAGCGATCACCAATGACTGTGTTCTTGGGATTTGAAAAGATATCTACACAAGGAGCGAAATCTAAATTGATTCCAACAGCAGAGAGCTCAGCTCCCATACAGCGAGCAAAATGAAAACTGACAGTGGGGGAATCAATTTCACCTAGCTTTCGCAAAGCCGGCCATTGGGTGAAGGGCGCTTTCAATCGAGCGACGCGGCCACCTTCCATATCAATGCTGATAAAAAAAGGAAGTTTTGACTGAGTTTGATGCCGCAAAGACTGGATTTCAGAACATAGAGAATGGACTTGTTTGGGCTCAGAAACATTTCGCCCCATCAGAATAATGCCGCCAATATCATTACTGACGATAAACTTTTTTTCGTCTTCAGTCAGAGCTTGGCCAGAAATTCCAATGATAAGATGTTGTCCAATTAACTTCTGACTCATGTTTATTTTCCACCTGGTTTGACAAAAATTCCTTTGCCTCCAGGAATTCCTTGCTGCTTGCCCGGCGGCGGGGAGTTCTTTTTTAGTTCAGAGACTGGATTGACTTGGCCCATGGGAACTTCACCAAATAGTGTTTTTAAAGTCGCTGTCGGGACTGGAAAATTCATGGTCGCATCCGAAGGGCTAGCGACAAGTTCTGTGGAAATTGAAACAGCAGGAGCTTTGGTAGTTATGACTTCTCCTTTTTCAGTCACCTGGCTGATAAACTTAGCCCCTTTAAATTCATTAAACACCCGCAAGACCTTGAGACCATTAAAGTCTTCAGGAGATTTAACGTAGGCAATGCCCGACTGAAGAGCTGCATCTTCTTCGGCAATCGCTTGAAATTCATATTTTGTATCGGCTTTGAAACCCTGGGGACTTCGTAGCATTACGTAAGCAAGGAAACTGGAAAGGAAAGCACCTTTTGGTATGTCCTTTGAGATAGTCTCTTTCTTCACCCCATCGATGACGGCAATCATCTTATCTTTTTCAAATTTGGCATCAATTGTCTTTACAGTCGGGCCTTCCATTGTCGTAAATTGATAGGAAAGTGGCTTCATATCCTCGGATGAATAGGCCTTCAAGGACTCGGTTAAGTTACCACCGAGCTGATTGGTCTTTAAGAAGGTGGTGGCAACAAATTGTTTTTTCTTACTATCGAATTCATATTTTGTAATCGAATAGCCAATAGGGACTCCGCCAGAAAGAACTTTTGAATAGCCTTCAAACAAGACTTGAGCTTTTGCCATGTGTGAGACAACGGCGATCAGTGATCCGACAAAAAAAGCCAAAATGTACTTTGAGTTTTTACGGACTATCGTCCAGTCGTTTGCTTTTCTAAATAGTCTCATGGAGCTTATTTGTCTGATCGTGGGTATCTGGTACTTTGAATTCATGGTTAGTGTTTCCTTCATCAGCCCTCATCATGCTTCATCGAGGAGTTTTTATTTCTCAACAAGTCTCATTTTGAGACAAACCAAAAACATGAGGAACTTTTAAAATTGTCCTCAGCAAATGTGAGAGAGTCAATTTTTTTAGGGTCTGGTATATTCTAAGAGAGATGTTCAAATTTCATTTTTCGAGAGAGAATGAGCTATGTTTTTAAGAACTCAATTGGAGAGTAAAGAAATCTCCTCAATTTGTATTCAACTCATTCAAAATCAAAAAGGACAAGTGGCTATTTTTGTAGCGCTGATGTTTCAGGTTCTTTTTGCGTTTTTCGCAATGATCGTCAATGTAGGACTCCTAGTTCATCACAAGATTAATCTGCAAAACTCTGTGGATTTAGCTGCTTACTACGGAGCGATGAAGCAAGCCGAATCCATGAATGCACTATCTCATATCAATTATCAGATCCGACAATCCTTCAAACTTCTTACTTTTCGTTACCAACAGCTGGGGAGTGCAGGAACTGTGGCGGGCGGAAGGCATCCTTATTCAAATAGCCCAAACCAAATTGTTCGAGAAAATGACGTCGCTCTTCCTTTTGATACGGCTTTTTGCATGCCTTATACTCCATGGGATATCGTGACTGGCCCAGAAACCTATTGCAAAGATGATCAAACACTGACAATTCCTCTACCTGGTGTTCCTAACTTTGGACCCGGGAACGTCTTTGTTAACTTCCAGGGATCTATTATTGCACTCGCAAACCAATTGAAGCAAAAAGCTGGCGAGTATTGTCGCTATTCGATGTCGATGAACTGGCTCCAGTTGGCAAAATATATTGCGGCCTATAAGTTTGATATTAGAAATCGAAAACAATTATTCTTAGCTTTAGCCAATGAGCTGAGTAAAGAAGATCCTAAAGACATCCAAGGAGATTCAATCAAAGAAGGAGTCTACAGAACACTTTTTAAAAATCTCAGCTATCCCAATCAAGAATCTATCCGTTCTCGATTCGGCGAAAATGGAACAGGCAATTCATCCAACGACGTCGATTTTAAATTTATCAGTTCTTATTCTTTAGACAGCTGTCGGGGCAATCCAACGGACAACAATCCACCGGGATGGCTCAAGGAAATGTTTGTCTTTCCGGTTTATGCGATTTTCGATGGTATTTGTGGAACCGGAGGAGCTAATATTCAGTTTAAAGCGAGCTTTTTTAATACCTCACAGACGGCAACTGTGACTCCGAATATGTTCCCTGAAATGATGCAACAGGCTCAGGAACTGGCAAATATTGCTGCCGAGTTTTCGTCGAACGATCCCAATCAATTGCTGACAAGAACGTCTTTAGGGTTTGAGAAAAATCCATGGTGCGTCGGCTATGTCGGTGTTTCTGCAAAGACGACTCCAAAGATCCCCTTTTCTCCGTTGGGAAATGTCACAATGAAAGCGACGGCTTTCGCCAAACCCTTTGGTGGTCGAATGGGTCCCTGGTATGGAACGATTTGGCCTTCTGGAGCTGATCAGTCTGATGCAAATATTCCTACGGATGCTTTGGTACCAACACGCGTAAACCCAACCATTGCAATAACAAATTTTGATCCCAATCAATTGAGACTCCAGCGAAGAATTTTCCCCAACCATTCGCGCTATCTGGGGGACTCCATCGGAGTCCTTTCTGAATTAACCATGGCTCATTTTGCCAAAGCCATACACGAAAAAATGATTACCATAAAATCAGCTTGGTGGGATCAGCTCCAGCAACAGGACTTCGATAACAAGACGACACAAGGAGATACCCTCGCTTGGGATCTAGATACCAATACAGCTCCACCGATGAGAAATTTAGAAATTTCAGCTATTGCCCCGGACCAATTTGATACCACATTCTATTCCATCGATCCTGATTTCTATAATAATTATCTCAAAAAAATTCAGCAGGGCTACGGAAGTCGTCTGCCATTTTTGTTAAGAGGCGATCATGGATCACGAATGCAGGGCGAAGAAAAAGATAAAATGTTCTCGATTAGAAATCAGTTGGATGTTTTAAAGGATCCAACGAAACCCATGGTCGACTGGAATACTAAATTAACATATTATTTGAGCGAATTTGGCCAACTGCTGACCTCATGGCAGATGAAAACTCCTGATGAGTACGTCATAGATCCGGAGCGATTCGGTAAATGCCTTGATTCAGGCGAAGGAATCAAACAAACGGAGCCTAACACCCACACTCCGGGCTCTTGTAAGGCTGGGGGTCGAACTGGCTATTCCGTGAAGTTGGTAGACGGAAAATTTTTAAGAAATACAGTCAATGGTGCTGCCAAAGAATACGAGCTGGGCGGGAAAAATCAAACAGGCAGGATCAAAAACCCCCCTCCAGATAACTTCTAATTAAAATAATTGAGAAAAATTGCGACCGAGCGATTCCAAAATGTCTCAAATGCTTCGGCCATAGGGAAAAGATCGACGAATGATACAAGAGCCGATATTTCTCTTAACAAGGGTTATTGGAATCAAAGGGGGCTTATGAAAAAATTATTGTTGAGTCGACTTTTTGCCTTAGTTGCTGTTACCTGGTCCATCCAAGCCTTGGCCTATCCAGCCTATTACTATGAACTTACAAATCACGTGTCTGAACAGCTATTGACCTACAGATGTGCTGCTTGCCATGTCGCGAACTGGGAGCCCGCGAGAAATAATTTTGGACAAGATTTCAGTGATATTTTCATCCGACCAAATTGGATTCGATTTCCCACGGCCGAAAAAATGAATTCTGATGAAAAGTGGAATTTTCTCCTTTTTGATTTAGATTCAAATGGCAATAGCTTGAGCAATCATGATGATTTTATTCAGGGGCGATCCCCCGGCCTGCCCGTTCAGTAGTTTTTTCGTTCAGCGCTGTCTTAAATTGAGAAAAACATCTGTTATATTTTAGACGACAGCAGTCTGAATTTTGGACAGCTCCATACAATTTCGAAAAAAGGGGTGTTGATTTCATCAACACTTAAGATCCCCTATATTCGCGGTCGACAGAAACTCTGTCTTAGAATGAGAAATCCAATAAATTCTCGGGGCTTGCATGTAATTTGCTCTCTTAATTACCGAAGAGGTTGGGGAATCTTTGTCGAGGGGGAGCTGTGAAACATTTGCTGATTGTCTTTTTGGTTATATTTCAAAATTTCAACTTAGCTCATGCAATGCCCGGTGATGTAACCGACGCAGATATCGCTAGTATGCAGGCTGCCGCGGCGGCCTCTGCGAATAAAGGGGTTATCTATACGGTACCGGCGACACAGGGTTATCAAGCCTCAACTAATGGTCTCGTTAAAGCTTGCGAAGTCGCCGCAGAGAGTGCCAAGACAGCTTGTCTTGCTTCTTTGAGTCCAAAGATACAGGGAGCGGCAGCAATTATCGGTGGCCTGATTAGCACAGTAGGAATGATGAAGGCGAGTTCCTCACAGGTATGTGAAAAGTATAGCAGCGCCATGAAAGCAGCCGAAGTGGCTCTTGCCGCCTACAATGGAATCTGCACAGCTATGCAGGCCAGCTGCGAAACAGACTGTGAAGTCGCAGTGGAGGGATTACGAAAGGATATTCCTCTTATTGAAACAGCGGCAAAGAGTGCTCAAGCTTCAACAATGGGTATGACGGCCGCTCAGGTAGAGACCGCTCGGCTTGCATCGATCACTTCGAATGGTGAAGTGACGGGTGCCGTGAGTACCTCATTAGGAATTTGCAAAAAATATAAATGGAATTTGGCTGCTGCTGGAGTCGGCTTAACGAATATGGTGAAGCAATCTGCAATGGCTTCAGCCTGCCAAAAAGATACAACTGTTGATTGCAACGCTGACAAATACAATCCAGCCTGCAGAACAGTCACTGATTGCGGCAAAGCCGAAAATCAAAATCAGACAGCTTGTATTTGCCAAAGAACTCCAAATTCGCCCGGCTGTGCAGGCTTTACCGGCATGGCGATTAATTCACAGGCCAGCACAACGAATTCAAATCTCGCGAGCACAGATCGGGGCACAGGAACTTATACTCCCTCGGCAAATGATTCTGTCGCCGTGACTCCCGGCAACGCTAAAAATTCGGGAAGTGCTCCAGCGTCAGGAGCTATGGGTGGCGGCGGCGGGGGTCTTGGCAGTAGTGGTACTGGTGGAGTCGGCGGATCTGCCAATAAAGTCACCGGAGCCGATGCAAACAAAGTTAAAGGATTCAACGCTAATATTTTGGGAGGCTCTGAAGGCGGAGGAGGCGGTGGCGCTTTCGGTGGATCGAGCAGCTCACGTTCATCAGGATCGCAGGACTCAACCTATGGAGCGTTTATGCCAGGTGGAAAAAGAGATCCTGCTGCATCGGTCTCGAAAAGCTCAATAAGTAATGAAGTCACGGCCAGCGGTTCAAAAAGTAACTTTGAAAAAATTCGAGAAATGTATTCGGCTCAACAAACTTCGCTGATGGGGAATTAGAAAATGAAAATATTAAATTTGTTTTTGGTTTTCGTTTTAGCTGCACAAACACATTTTGTCTTTGCAAGATCTCAAGGCAATGCGAACATGTACGATGCTACAGATACTTCATACCGAGCGGCAGCAGATGCTCAACAAAGGGAACTGATGACGATTCGAGAGGCTGCTATACAGGCTCAGGCTGCGGCCAACAAAGGTAAGTCAATGGCCAATGCTGCGGTCGGTGTCACGGCAGCAGGTGTGGCGGCAACTTGCTGGACTTCTTTTTTCGGCGGAGCTTCTCTTTGCAAGTACTTTGTCGGAGGTCTTGCTGCTTCGGTAGCTGTAAGATTGCTTATGAGTAATGCCGGAGGAACCTCTGGAAGCACTATTGGAGCTGTGACAACGACCGATGATCCCTATAATTTGGGACATGGTCCAAATAATACCAGTCAAAAACCAGACTATGCTGAAGAGCCTGAATACAAAGACGCACAAAAAGTTCTTACGAAATTAAAAAATGAAGGTTGGAAGATTGATTTGAAGAGCGGCATGATTACGCCTCAAAAGGAAAAGCCTATTCTTCTTCGATCGCATCTTCACCGGCCGCAATGCGAGCTTCAGGCGCCTCGGAAGCTGACATCAAAGCTTACCAAGATGCGATGTCGAAAATTCCAGCTATTGCTGCTGCAAAAGCTGCTGACTCTGGCTCAGTCAATTCGTGTGAAGATGTTGGAGCGAGTGTTTCGGCAAAGCCCGTAGCTGCAGCAGCTGTGGGCGAAGGAGATGCCAATTTTGGAAATCAAAACTTGTCGGCGAAAACAATGGGAGTGAATCGCGATCCCGCGCAAATTGCTGGGCTCTCGACAAATTACAATGGATCCCCCATCGGTGTTTCTGGGGATTCATTGTTTTTGATGATAGATCGTCGCTACCAATATCATGATAAAAATGGATCTTTTATTTCGGGAAGGTAATTTTCACGAAATCATGAGACTACCAAAAAAAAATGGAGATAAGGGCGGAGCTAAATTTCGCCCTTTTTTATTTTTATTATTGCCGACTTAAACTCATCAAGGCGCGGCCAGCCTCTTTCGAGGAGAACTTCGTTTTTAGAGAAAACTCGAATTGTTTGCTTAAGATATTCTAGCCAATATTGTGCGCTCTTGCTGGTTGAATAATTTTCTGGCTTCAGAAGTTGATCTAAGCAGTATTCAGTGGCCTTCATGAAATCTTCAGGATTTCCGGTTTCAAACCACTCGGCTTGAGCTTTAAAGACATGAACTTCTTCATTGTGCTTTATCGCTTCAGTCAAAGTCTCATAAAGAATATTTTCAACTTCGATATTTTGCTTAAAATATTTGAAAACTTTGTCATTCAAAAGCATTACGCCTGTGAAATGATGTCCCCTGGGAGCTAATTCGCCAGGATTTTTCTTGGAGAAGCAAATCACCTTTGAAGAATTCTCCAGAGTCCAAGCGCCACCAAATTTATGGCCAACTTCTGGGTGGTCAATGGCGAGGAGTGTAGCAATTCCCCCATGCCACTCGTGAAATCGAATCATTTCAGAGATCATTCCGTACCTATGGGGAAATATAACTTCGTCAGCATTGGCGACAAAAAAGTTATTTTTTCCTAGTAAATATTTTTTAGCATTATGAATGCCCCCACCGCTGCCAAGGAGACCATCCTCTTCCAGCAGGAACTGAATGGATTTCCATTCGGGAGAAATCAATTGAAACATTTGGCGAATTTGATCTGGTAAATGATAGGTATTTACAACCAGTCGATCTATTTCGATTTCGTCAAATAATGATAAAGTGTAAAATCCCAAGGGGACTGAAAAAAAGGGAATCCGAGGCTTGGGTTTTTCCAGGGTGAAGGGCCTGAGACGAGTACCCTCTCCTGCCGCGAGCATCATCAAATTCATACAACTTCGTATTTTCTTTCCATCGCGCCAGAATCAAGAAGTATATCAGCAAATAGCTTATACTCGGGGAATACATGAAGACTTTTAAGAACTCGTTTTAATGTGTGAGAGATATACTTTAAGTAACGAGTATCATTTCTGAGATTGTAGAAACTTGAAAAGCTTCCACAGGCCTTGAAGCACCTTTGAATCGACTGAAGCTCATAAATGAGATCAAATTTCTCCCGGGAAAAATCCTTTGGTAGATAGGCTTTGGCCTTTGAGAGATAGTCATTAATCAAGGTTTGCTCATAATCATCTGAAATATTCACGTAAGAGTCTCTGAAAAGGCTGAC
>JACCDX011428645.1_pt1 | contig 11033 bp, 8 predicted proteins | sample 7449681 | NCBI WGS metagenome assembly JACCDX01 (sample SAMN15323450, study PRJNA562643) | freshwater metagenome | isolation source: river surface water | place: USA:Blue River Watershed | collected 2017-08-18 | reverse complement strand
CATGGGAACTCCTAAATCAATAGGAATAGGATTATGAACTAATTTTTTTGACCATAAATAATTTTTTGTTTTTAAACCTTGTTTTTGTAAATAATTTGCTAACATATTTGTTCCTGAACCACCATAACTACATATCCAAACATCTAATTTACTTCTTTTTAAAATTTTTTTCATAATTTCTATATATTTTTCTTGATTTATCATTTTTCTAAATGTTACCAACATAAATAACATTTTTAAAATAAAAAAATATAAAATAATAATTTATTTATTTTTTAATTTGATAAAGATTTATAAAAAGTCCCGAAAATAGGGTCTTTAACATATATTGAATCAGGTATCCATTTTTCTGTTTTTGTTATTAAATTAAAAGTATATTTAAATCCAGAATATGAAAAATAAATTGTATCTTTATTTTTATCAAATTGTTGAACAAATGCATAATTTGAAATTTCTTCAACATTATTTTTTGTCTTTAATGTATTATTTAATTGTAATACATCTAAAGCAATTGTATTAAATTCATAATATGGTAATTCATTATAAGCTTTTCGCCATAAAGGTGATGTACTTAAATTTATGTTTTGGAAAGAATAATATAAATTATTCCAAACAGATTTATGAATATCATCATAAAACCAAGGAAATGTTTCTAATGATATATCAAATGTTGGTACTGGTATAAAAGATGGTAAGAATAACTTTATAAAATTTTCTCTTTGATTTCCGATAATTAAATAATCAATTGCAACATCTCTAAAAGGACTATAATCTTTTTCTTTATAAATTGTTTGTACATCATTAATATTTGAACTATCTGGATTAATAGGTATAGGAACTATTTTATCTTTAACAGGTGAACCTTCACTTAATAATAATTCTAAAATACTTTCTGTGTCAATTTCGCCAACAGAATAAACATAAAATATATAACGTCTTGATAAAAAAAATTCAGTAAATTCTGATTCGATTTCTTCAATTAAATTTGTTTCAGGAGGAGTTAATCTATAAATATTTTTTGGCATTTCTAATTTAGAAGTAGTTGAATCTGGACTAATACCAATTGCTTTAGGATGATTATTAAACCATGGTAATACACCTTCTAATATGTTTGAATTAGAAAAACCAATAAAAATTCTATAACCAGCTATATAATAATAATCTAATAATTCCAAAGTTTTTTTTAAACTACTATTTGTATTAACAATGGGAAATTTTTTAAATTGATTTGAATTTGCAAAATAATATTCAAAAGTTTTTTTTAATGGAATATCATAAACTTCTTCACCTAAACCAGTTAATTCTAATAAAGCAATTGTTTTTAATTCTGGTATTTCTGGTCTAGGAATAAAGCAAGGATATGGACATTTACATTTGTTTTTACAACAATAATTCATCTTATAAAATATATAAATATATTATTTTATGTTTCGTTAAAAAATAAAAAATATTTAAGATAAAACTTGGTAAAATGTACCAAAAATAGGGTCTTTTACAAAAATGGATGATGGTACCCAATCTTCTCCAGAAGTAATAGGATTAAAATTATAAAAGAAATTTGAATAGGAAAAATAAATAGTATCTTTATTTTGGTCAAATTCTTGAACAAACGAATAATTAGATAATTCTTCTACATTTGATTTTGTTCTTAAAAAATTATTTAATTGTAAAGCATTTAATCCCACAGTATTATAATTATAAGATGTTAAAGCATTATATCCTTGTCTCCATAAAGGTGATGTACTGACATTAATATTTTGGAAGGCATAATAAAAATTACTCCAAACTATTTTTACAGAGTCATTAAAAAGAGGGAAAGAATTTAAAGATATATCAAAAGTAGGTACAGGATTAAAACTAAATGAAAATAAATTAATAAAATCTTCTCTTTGACTACCTACATATAAATAATCAATTGCAGCAAAATCAACAGCATTATAATCATATGATTTATATATTGTTTGAACATCATTTATATTTGAACTATCAGGTTTGATTGGTATAGGTACAATTTTATCTTTAATAGGAGAAGTAGGACTTGTTAATAAAGCTAAAACTGTTTCAGCTGCTATTTCTCCTTCAGAATATATATAAAAAATATATGTTTTTTGTAAAATAAAAGGACTTAATTGTATATTTGCTAAAATGTTTGAATCAGAAGGAGATAATCTATAAATATTTTTTGGTATATCTAATGTTGGTGAAGTAGAATTGGGACTAATACCTATAGCTCCAGGGTGATTATCAAACCATGTTTTAACTCCATTAAGTATTGTTGATCTGGAAAATCCTATAAAAATTCTATATCCAACAATATAATAATAATCAAGTAATTGTAAAGTTTTAGTTAAAGTACTTGTCGTGTCAATAATAGGAAATGGTTTAAATTGCTTTGAATTTTTAAAATAATATTCAAAAGTTAATTTTAAATTCCCATCATAAGTCACTACTCCTTCTCCAGATAATTCTAACAAAGCAATTGTTTTTAATTCTCTTGGAACTGGTACAGGAATATCACAAAGACAACAACATTTACAATCGTTATTACAACAACATTTTGAATGATGTGAATGACAATGATTCATTTTAAGTATTATATAATAAATGTAGATAATATTTTTTATTTATAGATAAATAAAAATAAAAAATAAAAATAATATAAATTAATAATTGATAATAATAACTTCGTTTGTTTTTGATTCAGGATTTTTTGCATTAATAGCTCTTCGACATTCTATAGTTTTAATTGTATAATTTTCATGAATAAACGCATTTCTTACTAATTCTACATCTGAATTACTCATCATAAAATTTATTTTTTTATTATTTAATTCATTTGACATTTTAAATAAATTATTATGTTCATCAATATTAAATCCGTCTTCATTATATCCGACAAAAGATGATTTTTTTTCAGGTGCATAAGGAGGGTCCATGTAAACAAAATCATTATTTTTAATTTTTGTCATTGCTTCTTTATAATTTAAACATTCAAAATTTACTTCTTGAATTAATTCATGAATAATATCTAAATGCTCCTTATTTATAATTTCGGGATTTGCATAGTTACCATAGGGAACATTAAAACCATTTGGACCCATTCGATATAAACCACGAAAGCAAGTTTTATTTAAAAAAATAAACATAGCAGAACCAATACAACTTCTTTTATCTTCTAAAGATAAACTATTAAAAGATTTGCGAATCCAATAATAAAAACTTTCTTTACTTGTTTTTGATTCTTCTTCATTATTTGGTTTTCTGTTTACAACTCCATCACTTGGACATAAATTAAAATCTTTAATAAGTTTATCAATATTATTATATAATAAATTATGATTTGTCTGAATATTTTTATATAAATAAACTAAAGTTTCATTTAAATCGTATGCATTAATAGTTCCATTAATTTTAATTTGATTATTTTTTTTTAATGTAAGAACACCTAATAAAACACTACCACCACCTAAAAATAATTCATGATAATTATTAAATTCTTCGGGAAAATCATTATAAAGTTTATCTAATAATTTACTTTTACCACCTACCCATTTTATAATAGGTTTAATGATATGTAGGTTATTAAAATCAATTGTTGCTTTTTTTGTTGAAATAGAAAGATTGTTCATTTGATTATTTAAAATATTTAATTCATTTGTTTTATCCGATAAAATATTTTTTGAACAATTATTTTTATCAACATGTTTTTTTAAAACAGTTTTTGTAATAAATTGTTTGTTACAAGTTAGACAAAAAAGGACCATATTTTTTTATATATTCTGTCATAATAAATAAATTTATGTAAATTTCTTTAAATCATTTTTTTTTTCATTTAGTTAATTGAAAAAAAAATTGATTATTGATATATCATTATTTGATATATTATATTATATATAATAAGACAACAAGCAAAAATGGAGCCTAAAAATATTATTGTGGAGTGTGTTGAAGCAGTTGAAAATAAAGAGGATATTTTAGTTTTTACACCAAATTCTGGCCAAGAATTTATTAATGATTCAGACGTAAAAATCAATGAACCATTAATTTTTCGAAATATCAAAATAAACTTTAAAAAATGTGAAGAAGATACTGAAATTAATGAAGAAGAAGTAAATGAATTAATGAGTTTATTAGATTTAAATAAAGATAATGAACAAATTTTAGTCGTAAAAAAAGAAGATGATAAGGTCTCTTTTGAAGAAAAAAAAGAAAACTCACTTGTTAAAACGTCTGAAAATTCAAAAGATTCTTCTATAAAAAATAAAGGTTCTGGTGCAGGAGGTTCAAATACTAATTTTCATGGTAAAATTTTTGAAAATATAACAAGTATTGAAAAAATGTTAATAGAAGAAGAGTATAAAAAAGAAACTATTGATGAATCTGAAAAAAAATCAACAGTTAAATTTAATTATATGTTCCATAAAAATTTTCCAAATAAGAAAATAATATATTTAACACAATCTGGATTAAAAACTTATATGAAAAAAATACATAATATTGATATATTTAGACATCCTGATGAAGCATTTATTATACAAACAACTTATGGAAAAAATATTTTAAAGATTCTTGAGAAAAAAGAACAAAATGTTGAAGGAAGTTGTATAGATAAATTATGGACAGGAGGAGCATTTAAATTAGAATATGAAATGATATTAGGAGAACATTATATTATTGAATATTCATATTGTTTAAGTGATTTTTTGAAGAAAAAAATAGAATCAGATTCTTTAAAATTTAAAACATTTTTAAGAATCATGGATTTCTATGGTATTAAATTATTTTATGGTAAAGATAAAAATTATTTTACCAAATTATATGAATGGATTCATAATTAATTTTACTTTTCCATCAATATTTATAAATTAACATTTTCATTTAATTAAATGAAATAAAAAATGATTTATTTTAAAATCGAATAAAAATGAATATTTTTTTCAAATAGTAAATAAACAAAGATGGATAAAAGTTTAGAAATAGAATCAAACAATTTATTATGGGTAGATAAATATAAACCAACAAAAATTAATGACATTGTTGGTAATAAATCAAATATCCAAAAAATAGTACAATGGTTAAATAATTGGTATGATATTCATATTTATAAAAAAAAAGAAAAACCAAAATTTGTCAAATTCGGTGATAATTTAGGAGCAAAAGCAATGTTATTATCTGGTCCTCCTGGTATTGGAAAAACAACTATGGCTACTATTATTGCTAATGAATTAAATTTTGATATACAAGAAATGAATGCAAGTGATGATAGAACAAAATCTATAATTAATAAAGATATTAATCAAACAAATTCAACAAGTACTATTATGAAATTTATGAAAAAACAAATGAAACATAAAGTTATAATAATGGATGAAGTTGATGGTTTATCTACATCGGATAGAGGTGGAATAACTGAACTTATTGATAGTATTAAAAATACTAAGACACCAATTATCTGTATTTGTAATGATAGATATAAACCTTCTTTAAAATCATTGATAAATCATTGTTTTGATTTAAAAATATCAAGACCAGATAAACGCGAAATTTTAAAAAGAATGTATTCAATTATGACAGATGAAAATTTAGATATGGATTTAAAAGAAGTAGAAAAGATAATTGAATCAAATGGAAATGATATTAGAAACACAATTCATAATCTTCAATTTTTTTCATATGGACAATCTCAATCTAAGGATAAAGAATTGATAAAAAAAGATGATTTATCAAATATATCTATTTTTGAATCATCAAAAATGATATTATCTCATAATGTTGATTTTAATACTAAATATAATTTGTATTTTAATGATTATGATATGACTCCTTTATTTATTCAGGAAAATTATTTAAGAAGCTTAAATTCAAATACTCATATTAAAAAAGACATTGATAAAATAAATAAGATGGCTTTAGCAAGTGAGTTATTAAGTGATTTAGATTTTATTGATTCTTATTCTTCTACCACAAATGGGATTAAAGATTGGAATGTTTTACCATTTAATGCAGCTTTATCAGCTTGTGTTGGTAATACAGCAAATGGACCTATTGGTTTTCCAGAATTTCCTCAATTTTTGGGAAAAAATTCAACAAAACGAAAAAATATAAGATATGTTCATGAGATGTCTCGACATCGAATTAAAAAAATAAAAAATTGTATTAATGATACTGCTTATCGTTTAGAATATATACCACTTTTACAAACAAAATTAACACAACCATTATTAAAAAATAAGGATGGGGTAAAGGAAACTATAAAAATAATGAATGAAAACGGTATAGATAAAGATGATTTACAAGAAAAACTTCAAGATTTATATATATCGAATATAAATGAAGAGTTTAAATATGATAAGGTAGATAGTAAAATTAAAACTAGTTTTACTAAAGAATGGAATAAATTATATGAATTAAAACAAGCTAAAAAGGCAAGTAAAAAAAATAATAAAGATAAAGAAAGTGATGAAGATGGAGAGTGTTTAGATGAATCTGATATAGATTTAGAAATGGAGATTGATATAAATGATATGTAAAATAATTTTTACGTTAATATAAAATATAAAAAAATATGATTATTTTTTCAATAATGTTATTAATTCTATATAAAATTAATAAAAAAAATGGAAAACCTATATATCTTAGAACCAGAAGATATTATTTTTTTAAGAAATTTATTAAATGCTGATTTAAATGATATTCCAAATAGGAATATAGAAAATTTATTATCAGATAATACTAAAAAACTTGATTCAAGTTTTTCGAAGAAAAACTTTCGTCTTTCTGCAGAATCAATCGATTCTGCCAAGAAAGAAGAATCAAAATTATCAAAAAATAAAAAAGAAAAAATATATAAATCAACTAATAAATATAATTTTCATATAAAAAAAAATAATAAAATTAATAATTCAATAAAAAAAATATATGATATATGTTCTGATAGTAAAAATAATAATATTATTGATTTTTATACAGAAGGAGGAATTATTATCTATAATATTAAAGATTTTGAAAACAAAATAATTAAAAAACATTATGAATCAATAAAAATTGATAGTTTTTATAGAATGTTATATTCCTATGGTTTTTTGAAAAAATCAATTATTGAAGATAAAAAAATCAAAAAAATCATATTTAATAATATTAATTTTCAAAGAAATTGTATAGAAAAATTATACAATCTACAATGTTGTAAAAATTATTCAAAAAAAATTAAATCACTTGAAAATTAATAAATATTCATAAAAATTATAATAACGTATATTTATAAAAAATGAAAATAAATTTTTTTAATTTTTACCAATTAAATAATTAAATCAATTAACAAAATAAAATTTAAAATGTATTCACCAAGTGAACGTAAACGTAGTGGAGGTATGGGAAAACGTATTAATCCAGGAGGTATGTTTGATGAATTTGATCCTAATTTAAGTATTGATCAAAAAAAGGCTATTCAAAAATATCATAATAATGATAATTTAACATTTTATGATTATATTTGGGTTTGTGACAAAGAAGACCTTTCATCTAAAGACTCGGAATTTAATTTTAATTATTATGAAGAAGTTGGAAAAGCTTTAGGAAAATATGGAAATAATGAAGAGCTTAATATTATGGAACAAATTTTGGTAATGATGTCAGGAGATGAAACTGTTGAAACAAAGTATCCAGAAATGAAAAAACATGAAAAATATAATCATTTTTGGAATACTATTGACAAATGGATTAATATCACTGATAGTCGTTAATATTGTTTTTTTTAATTAAAAATAATATTTTTTTTTTTAATTATACTTAAAAAAAAAGAATAATTTATTATTATAAAATAAAAATGGAAATAGAAAAATTAGATTATAATCTAAAAAATGAAATGATAATGCATAAATTGCAATATCAAAAGTTATCAAATAAATATAATAATTATATTTGTACACAAGAATTTATAAATTATATAAAAAACAATAATATTATAAATGAAATGGAGGAAGAATTAGATGATGAAGATAAAAAAATATTTTTGACTAAAAATGATGTTGATTTAGAAAATATTTTAAATACATTTAAAAATTCGGAATGTAATATGATATGGTATGATAAAAATAATATAGATGAATTAGGTAATGCTTTTGATATAGGAATATTTTTTTATTGTAAAGAAAATAATATAAATTTTAGTATGAATTATACATTTATTAATGAAAATGAAATTTATTATGAAATATTATATGATGGTAAAAATATAACAAAAATATATAATTTTTTAAATTTTATATTAAGTATTAAAGAAAAATTAGAAATTTTTGATAATTAAATATATAATTTTTTGTTATTTTTTTTATTCTAATATTATAGTATAATAATATGACAAAAAAAAAATCAGAAACAAAAATGATTGGAGGTGATAAATCAAATTTTAATTTTTTTTTAACCATCGGTGGAAATACTGAAATATTAAATTTTTATTTTAGACAAAAGCCTTTTTCATATGCAGAAAGACAATTATTGTATAAAATAAATGGAGTTGAAATATTTAAAAATACAACAACAAATAAAAAATTTGCATTTCAATTAAATGAACCTACTAATGATATTCAAATAAATATACCAGAGCAACCAGCAATAGGTTCAGATATACAAGTTCCAGCACATGCACCTGCACCAGCAGCACTTGTAGCTGTACCAGCACCTGCACCAGCACAAGCAGCATTTGCTCCAGCACAAGCAGCAATAGTAAGAAATGCAGCACAAGCTGCTCCTGTAGTTAATCGTGTTGCTAATGGTGCAGTTGTTGCTCCTGTAGGTAATCGTGTTGCTCCTCCTGCTGCTGTTGCAGCACCTGCTCTTGCTCCTTATGCTCCTGCTCTTGCTCCTAATGCTACTGTTGCAGCTGGTGAAGGCGCAGCAGGTTTTGATCCTGGTACTGTGAATGTTTCAGGTGTTGCTTTGTCAGATATTGATATGCAAAAATTAATTTTTTTATCAGATTTTTATCATGATTTTGAAGTATATCCTAGTTCTGCGAATTTAATATCATTTAATGAATCATTGATTACAAATCCAAATTTTTTGAGTTTAATTAACTTTATTAGAAGTTCATCTATACATAAATCTGAAAAACTGAAAATGTTTTTAACAAAAGCTTTTTTTGAAGAAGAGATTATGGATCCAGCCGAATTTGGTAAAATATATAGTTATGCAGAAAAAAATAGTAAATTGACTTTTGTTAATGATAATTTTCTGAATACAATATTACCACCATCATATAATTTTGTGCGCACAGTAGGATATTATTTAGATAAACCTTTAGAACCAGGACAAAGTACTAAATTTATTATTGATAATTTTAATTTTAATGATTTTGTTTTAGCTGAACATTGTGATATAAATCAACCTCCAGGAGTAATAAAAAAAATTAGAGTGACATCAAAAGAAGTATACAATACATTTATTTTTGAGGCATTTAGTGATATTAACAATCTATTAAAAATAGGTACAGAGACATTATCTATACCTAAAAATTTTTTAACCCTATTTGATGTTCCTCCTGCTGGTGCAGGAGCTGGTGCAGCAGGTGGTGGTTGCACAATTTGTTTTTATGAAGACAATACATTAAAATTTTATTCTCCCTGGATAAATCCAGGAAATTTTGATAAATTCATTACAATTAATGGTTTCACAAGAGAATATACACAAGATATTAGAAATTATTTTGTTGATTTAATAATAAAAATATCTGATAATTTTATTGAGCAGTATAATGTTAGGCTTAATGCTGCACATCATATATCAGAAATTAAAGTATCTGTACTACCTAGTAGAACAATCGATTATAATAGAACACAAGCAGAAATAATTCGTTTATATTATCTTGGACTTGGAGGTGCAAATAATAATGAACAAAAGAAATCAAAAATAATAAAATATACTTTATTATTAATAACAAAACTTAAATTTTTAGGAGATTATATACTTATGAGAGAAGCTTCAATTAATAATCAATATATTTTTTTAACCGAAGACAAAATGGCTGCAATACATTCCTCTTTGTTAGGTTCTAATTTTATTTGCCGTAACCGTAACAATAGTGAATATTATATTTTAAGGCCGAAAACTAGGGTGGTTACAAATAGATATTTATATGATAGATTAATAAGAGGGGGAGAAAATTTAGTTTTAAGTCAAAAAATTTTTGATTATGTTAATAAACGCTGCACAAATCCTAATTCTTTAGATATATTTAAAAATTTTAACTTATATAATGTACCTCGATTCACTCCAGCAGAACAAAATAGTATGATTACTGAAGAGATTAATAGAATAAAATTGATTCTTAAATGTATTTCTACTCCAATACAAAAAATGTATCAACTAGGAAATGTACCTCCAAATCCATTAAGAAATCCAATAGAAAGACAAACTTCTGCAAATACAGCTCAAGAAGCATCAGCTTCAAATATAGGAACTGAAATTACTAGTGAATATAAAAATTTTTGTGAATGTTTTTTTATTTTAAGTAATTTAAGAGAAGGAATAGAAGAAATGAATGATTTGTTAGGACAAATTTATGGAGCTGGGATTAATATTGAACCAATAAAAACAAACATAAGAAATAATTGTTTCCCAGGACAAACAGATCTTTTCAATATATTGATAGGTTTAACCCCATTTGAACAAAATAAAATGGTTTATTTCCGTCAATTAAACATTAATAGTATGAAAAAATTAAGATTTCCTTTTAATAATAAAGAGTCTAAAGAATCTTTTTACAAAGGTGCATGTTATCTTGAAAAAACTATGAATGATTTATTTTTAGGAGGTTTTAATTGTTCTTTAGTTCAAGATCCTTATGTTCCACCTGCTGCTACTGCTAATGTTGTTAATGCTGTAGCAGGAAATGGTGCTCATGCTGCTCCAGTTCCAGCTCCAGCTGCACCTGCTCTTGTTCGTGCTATTGTTCCTTCTAGTGCTCTAAATCGTACTCCTAATATAGAAAGACCAATGACAAAAGGTATGCATTTTAAAGATATTTTAACAAGAGT
>JACCDX011050429.1_pt1 | contig 11033 bp, 10 predicted proteins | sample 7449681 | NCBI WGS metagenome assembly JACCDX01 (sample SAMN15323450, study PRJNA562643) | freshwater metagenome | isolation source: river surface water | place: USA:Blue River Watershed | collected 2017-08-18 | reverse complement strand
GTCATACTCATCACCGTCGCCACTAAGAAACGTTACCTGCTCATCCTGATTTAGTGTAATACAAGCACAATCCTTAATGATTACATCCTTATCACGACCAGTCTCAAAAATGCGTATAGGCTCAGTAAGATTTATTTTCACTTCCAAACCCAATCTTTAATTAGAAAATCTTTAATCTTCCAAACTCCATTGTCATTGAACCAGATATTTCGATTGCGAAAAGTCTCGAGTATTTGATTGAAATATATCTCATCAATTCTAATAAACTTGCAAAGCTTCTTAATATCCTCCGTAGGACGTTGTTCACCCGTAGAAGCGATCAAATTAATTGCCTCGCTACGAGCCATTCTTCCATTTCTAATTTCTATAGATAAATTGTCAAATAACCGCGTAAAACCAAATTTGTACCACTTAATATAGTGATGTATAGACATAAAGTCATCGTCTATATCTGCATAGTTGTAGTAGCCTGTTTTTGGCCCTTGAATACGTGGTTTAAATCCATTTTCACTGGCAACTTTAAAGCTAGCTTCAGGATCCCACTTGAAATAATGCCCTAGAAAAACCGCTTGTATTGATTCAGCTTCTAATTCGTCTGGTGATGGGCCAAAGTAAGGTGTTAACATTTTTTCGGTCAAATCCGAATCAATCCAATCTTTTGCAGTTGTTCCAAAAGTATTCCCATGAGCTCTCATCCACTCCTTCGTGAGTCTAAAACCTTTTGCTTTGTCATCAGTAGCGCCATATTCCTGGGCTGAATTTTCTCCCCACACTACAAGCGGAATTTTAAACTTTTGTACAATTTTTAATGGGATATTGAACATTGCCATGTGCATTGGCACTGCAGTAGAGCCGTAATTAATTAGAGACTTAAGCATAAAAATTCGCTCTACCATTGGGTTAACTTGGTAGTCGATATGATCGACCCCCAATCCAATTAAGTTTTCGAGATTTTCTGCCCCAAGCTCTGTCCTTCCTGGCGTCTTCCACGTTACCGCAAGAGGATTTAAGCCGTACTCTAAGCAACGTACCACCTGCCAGGTGCTGTCCTTACCACCACTCACTGGTATAAGGCAATCATACCCACTGGAGTTTTGCTTTGCAAAAGATACTACTTTCTGAAACTCAAGCTCTCTTTTTACCCAGTCAATATTTTCTTCCTTAGAATCTAAATCGCTACACGGACCACATAATCCAGTTTCATTAAGGATTATTCCAGGGCGAGTGTCCGGCAATACGCAATTTACACAGTATTTCAATTTTCAAAACCTTTCAATTTTTCCATAAAAATTGTAAATACCAACTAGAGAATATTTTCTTTTAGCGATTAATGGTAATGCGTTAAATTTAAAAATGGGTTTATTTTTCTAAAATACAAGATCCAATTACTAGAGCATCTAGACCGGACGAAAAGAAAGTTCTAATAGCATCAGTTGGCTCACAGACTATTGGCTCACCCTTTAGATTGAAGCTAGTATTAAGCACAATTGGAATGCCAGTCAACTTTTCAAATTCCGAAATTAGTTCCCAATACAGTTTATTTTGTGCCTTTGTAACAGTCTGAATTCTTCCTGTTCCATCTACATGCGTTACTGCAGGTACTACATCTCTTTTATCTTCGCGTATCAAAAAAACTTTTTCCATAAAGGGAGTAGGCACAGCTCCAATAAAGTACTCGGAAATCTTTTCTTCAAGTATTGATGGAGCAAATGGCCTAAAGCCCTCTCTGTATTTAACTGTATCGTTTACTTTATCTTTCATTGACTCATCTCTAGGATCAGCTAAGATACTACGATTACCTAACGCCCTATCGCCAAACTCTACGCCACCCTGGAACCAGCCAATCACTTTTCCAGAAAAAATTAGGGATGCCGCTTCTTTAGCAGGATTTTCAACATTACGATGACTGATTTTATATTTTTTTAGATAGTCAGAGATCTCAATATTTGTGTAGCTTGGTCCAAAATAATTGGATTTCATTGGCCCACTACGAACCCCCTCAAAGTCTCTATGGTATATATAGTAAGCAGCCCCTAATGCCACCCCGCTATCATCGGGTACAGGAGGTATAAAACAATCATTAAAATTACTTTTTGCAAATATTTTTCCATTTGCTAACGAATTTAAAGCGCATCCTCCCGATAAAACAACATTTTTCATCCCAGTCATTTTTTGCAAATGAGTGAGCAAATGGAAGTAAATATTTTCAAAGAGCTCTTGTGCAGAGGACGCCAAGTCATAATATTCCTGACTTAATGGTTTACCACGCACGTTGGGCTGAACACCAAGCAACTCAGCAAGCTTTTTTGTAAAGCGCCCTGGACGGTGAAACTGATAAAAATTAAAATAACTAAGATCAAGCTCAAATCCGCCAGTCTCGCTGAACTTAACAACCGAGGAGAGTCTATCTCGAAACCTTTCAGGATTTCCATAAGAACTTGCACCCATGAGCTTCCACTCATCGCCCTGCGCCTCGAAACCTAAAAACTCAGTTAAAGTTGAGTAATAACATCCTAAACTATGAGGAAATTCTTGACGCCATATAGTTTCGATTTTTGTTCCTCTACCAATATTAAAAGTTATTGATTCCTTCTCTCCAAAAGCATCAACAGTCAATATTGCAGCCTCATCAAAAGAGGATGAGTAAAAATTACTAGCATGGCATAAATGATGTCTAACATAATGGACGGGTAATATCAGCCCATCTTCAGTTGCTATATGCTGATAGGAAACATCCGAAGCGGCAGATTTCTGTAGGGATAGTAAACTACTAGGAATACTGTAAAGCATTTCTCCTAGATATCTTTGTCGCTCCGACTGGGCGGGGTTATGACTTTCAAGATTTATTACAGGATTCCAGCCAATAGCAATGGCATGAAGGTCTGACAATTCAATTCCAGCTTTTTTTAAGTGAAAGTCAATGCCTGAGAAAGGAAATCGTCTCGTTCTCTTTTGGCGAGTTAATCTCTCCTCTTCTACCGCAGAAAAAATCTCATTCCCACGCAAGAGAACGGAGGAGGTATTAAATCCTACGGCATTTAATCCCAAAATCCACGGATGCTTCATTTCGGTTTTTGCCCAGTAAATGTGTAATGAAATTCACTACCCTCATTGCGATAGTCCCTGTCATAATGTCCTACATAAATAGGTTTAAACATAGAAAACTTTTGCAAAAGATCCTCTTTTGAATGAGTTAAATTTACATATAAATTCTTATACTCAATGCGATCATTTTTAAAATTAATACAGCTCATTCCATCTTCTGCGGGAGTTGCATATTTAGAGAAATATGCTTGACTACCCATCATGGAGGCATAAATATACCCTCCTGGTTTAAGCATATTGTAAAGTGTCTTTAATCTAATTTGCATATCACTATTAGATAAAAAGTATAAAGTTTGAATAGAAATAATTAGATCAAAATTTCCTCCAAAAAAAATATCCTCTAGCGAGGGTTTCGGCGGAATTTGCAAAAAGTTATCCGCTATATCAGGCATTCTATAACGAGCCGTTGCAAGATCAGTTTCGCTAATATCAACGCCAAATGCATTAAATCCTTTGGACTTAAAGAAACGAAGGGCCGAACCAGAGCCACATCCAAAATCCAGCACCCTCTCACTATGACTGCCATCAAGACCAAAATCATGTTTAAAAATACGACCGTATGCACGGAATACATAACTTTCTATGTTTTCAGCCTCGTATCCATGCTCATAGTATTCTTTGTTAGCTTTTAAGTATTTTTCCACGTTTATATCCTTATATTTGAACTAATAGTTAATATTTACTTACTGCATTGGCGCATATGTTAATGGGGAGTCTAGCTGCTTGTCCACTCTGTAAAAATCAAAACTATCAATATATGTGTTAATAGTTTTGATTAATAAAATCAAGCAATAATCTAAGAGAAATTATTAATGGAAAATTTTTCAAGATTACACTTACTTCAACATATAAATAATCTGGGGTTATTGGTAGCAAACTCTTTATACCAATTGATGTAATTAATAAAGCCTTTTTCAAGCGGGTATTCTGGAATATAACCAAGCAGCTGCTTTGCCTTATCAATATTCAACGTTCCACGTTCTGGCATCAACCCATCCCTAGGTTTACGTATTAACTTTAGATCAGGAAACTCAGACAAAATTATTTCAGCCATTTGATTAATTTGCCTTGCAGCTCCATATGTTATGTTGAATATTTCATTTAATGCTTCTTTTTTTGCAATCGCGAGAATTGCCCCCTGTGTGAGATCATCAATGTAAGTAAAGTCAAGGCCATCGGTTCCGTCTCCATTAATCGTCAGTGGTTGACCCATTAATGCGTTTTCAATAAAAGCCTGCCCAACTCTTCTGCTTACACAACGTGGACCATATAAGGCCGATGGTCTAATAATTGTATAAGGTAAATCGAATACTTGGTTATAGGCTATGACCAGTTTTTCCGCCCCATATTTAAGTGCCCCATAAATGCCAAGTGGATTACATTGCCTATCTTCAGTAACTGCACTACCCTCAAAGTTTCCATAGACCATTGACGAGGAAAAATAAATCACGTGTACATCCTTGCCTCTTGATGCATCCAAAACATTTTCAAGGGTGCGCATACTATGATCAAAAGTTGAGAATGGATCTTTATTTGATCTATTAGCATGTGCAATAGCTGCCAAATGCACTATTGCATTGGGCTTAATACTATTAAGTGTATGACTAATTAGGTGATAATCGCGAACATCAATGATATGCAAGCCCACTTCATTTTCCCTCAACAAGCTTAGCCTCTCATTAATAAAAGAGATGTACCGCTCAGCATTGGGATCTGTAGTGTACCTACTAGAGTAATAGCCTAAGTTATTTACTTGCAAACCATCGACAACGTGAGGCTCTGCCCCAAGTTTCTTTAGTTTAAGGGCTAAATTATGTCCAATAAACCCAGCGCCACCGATAATTGCGATGCGTCTTCCTCTGAGGTTGACAAATTTATCCATTGATATCTTTCATAATTTCTTTAAGTTCATTGGCCATGTATATCACCTGCTCAGATGTTACGTGGGGAGCAACAGTTAAGGCAATAATCCCGTCGCTGATTCGTGATGCATTAGGATATTTGGATGCGTCATAATTATATTTATCTTTATAATATGACATTCTTGGTACAGGTTGTGGGTAATAAACACTAGTACCAATACCCTTTATTCCTAGCTTAGTCATAACTTCACCGCGCTTTGATACTAAATCCTCATCAAGAATCACTCCAGCGCAATAATGGCAGCTTTGTATTTGATTATTAAACGGCTGAGGTAACACTCTCAGCCCCTTTACACCAGCCAAGCTTTTCTCAAGCAATTCAAAATTTTGCCGTCTTATTTCTAAAAAATTAGGTAATTTTTTTACTTGCTCAATACCAATAGCTGCATGAATTTCACTCATGCGATAATTGAATCCCAAGGCCACAGTGTCATATACGCCAGGCTCTTTTCGCTCTGCATGAGTTCTATCGACTCCAAAAGCCTTTAATAGTCTCAAACGTTTTGCAAAATCCCCATCTTTCAGTATGACCATACCGCCTTCAGCGGTAGTAAGATGCTTAACTGGATAAAACGAAAAAACTCCGACATCGCCATATAGACCAACATGAATATTGTCAATCTTAGCCCCAGGCGCTAATGCACAGTCCTCCAAAACAAATAAATTATATTTTTTTGCAATCTTAACTATTCTTGGCATATCAACCGGAACACCCAAATAATGAACTACGGCAATAGCGCGTGTTTTTGATGTAATCGCCGCCTCAATTGCTGCAATATCAATATTTCCAGTAGTTAGTTCAGCATCAACAAATACAGCTTTTGCACCTGTTAACTCAACAGCATGAGCTGTTGCAACATGAGTTTGAGCAGGGACAATTACTTCGTCACCGGGACCATATCCAAGAGAAAAATATACCAAGTGCATTCCAGCTGTGCATGAGGAGACACTCACAGAGTATGGTGCTCCAGTATATTCACAAAAATCATCTTCAAACTTAGTGGCTAGTGGGCCATGAACTAATATTGAACCATCAAGCACTTTCATAACCGCTGTTTTTTCCTCATCGCCGATAATTGGCATGCCAAATGGTATTTTCATCATCATCTCACTCAACCCCAACTATAGATTTTTCGATTAACGAACGCTCGATAGCAAGCGATGTCGACATCGCATTGAATACATCTTTTTCAGCAACAAGAGGCTTTTTCGCATTAATAATATAATCTATAAAACCTGGAATCATATCACCCTTATTTGCACTTGGATATAAATCTGTAATTACTTCTGGCGGCAAATGTGGATCTCTAGAATAATAATAAAATGCGCCGTTGTGCCCATGAATAAATGTGCCTTTTGTTCCATAAACACATAACTTATGGCCATGAGGAATTACACTTCCAAAATTAGCACTTATTTTTGCAACTAATCCAGACTCAAACCTTAAAAGAGCGGCAACAAAATCTGGATATCTAAAAGGTGTACCCTTTGAAGAGATAGCATTTCCAAACGCACAAACTTCATTAGGAATCTGACTAGTTAACCATAAAATCAGATCAATCAAATGTATGCCACCGCCGTGGGTTACTGAATAGAAGGGTATTTCTCCTCTCCAACTATTAGTTAACTTTGAGAGTCTTCCATAGTCATAATCTCCTTCAAGATAATACAATTCGCCCAGTTCCCCAGAAACAATTCTTTTATACAACTCTCGAAAGCGAGATTCTCGTCTAAGTATAAGGTTTGATGACAGGCGAATATTGGGCTTATTCTGCAGCGCTTGTTTAATTTTATTTAATTCACACTGAAATAGACAAATGGGTTTTTCTACAAACACATGCTTGTCATTTTGGATAGCAAGCATAATTTGTTCAAAATGAAAGGTATCAAATGAAGCTATAGACACAACATCAATTTCAGGGTTACACAATATGCTTTCTGCATCTGCATATAAAGTAACATTCGGATTTCGGGCGCCCACTTCTAACAATTTAGTTTTATTAAAATCACACAATGCTACTACTTCACATCGTGAGTCTTGTTGATATCCGGCAATATGTTGCTCGCCCACGCCTAGGCCAATAATTCCAATTTTTAGCAATGGCGAGTTCATGGATCAATCCCTTTAAGCAACCTTACATAATCTAGCCAGCCATCGCAACCGCCATTTGAAAGGTTAATTATTGAGCTTATTTTTTCAAAATCTTCGCGCGTATCAACTGATAACTGAATTTCTCCTGCTAATACCTCTGCTGAAAAATTTTTAATTTTATAAAAACCAGGATTTCTATAAAATGCTTTCGTAACATGTTCACGATCATCAGGGTCAATTAATTCGGAGCACATTTTCTTATATGAAGAACTCCTAATTAACTCTACAGACTGTCCCTTTGGAAATGTTCTATGCAAGACATTAGTAACCAAATCATATTTTTCATATCCATAATTCTCCACTGCCTTATCGATTAATTTGGGATCAATTAAAGGACTGTCCGCACTGATTCTTATAAATTCTTCGGCACCCTCGCTTTGAATTACGGAAAGAAATCTTCCAGCTACGTCATCTAGTGATCCCCTAAAACAAGATAAATTTTGTAAGTAGCAAAATTGCTCTATTGGATCATCAGATGAATGGCTGGAAGTTGCAATAACTATCTTCTTGACAGCACTAGATTGCATCACTCGATCGCAAACTCTTTCAAGCATTGGTCGCCCCGAAATTCTCATCAACACCTTTCCCGGAAGTCGCATTGAAGACATTCGCGCTTGAATAATTACCAACATTAGAGCCTTAAATCCGTTTGATCTCTTGGGAAGAGGCTTTTGATATCAAACATAACATGCCTTGCTTTTCCTAGCGCACGAATCTTGTCAACACCCATTTTCTTAAAATCATCGTGGGCAACAAGCAAAACAATAGCATCATAACTTGCGGGAACGAGCTCAGCAGTTAATGAGATTCCATACTCCCTTAGAGCCTCTTCGGGCAATACCCAGGGATCATAGATATCTAGATCACATTCGAAATCCCTCAATTCGGCAATGACATCAATAACTCTAGTATTACGAATATCTGGGCAATTTTCCTTAAAAGATAAACCCATCAAAAGGATTTTTGAATTTCGAACCTGAATACCATGCTTCAACATCAACTTAACAAGTTGTGACGATATGTACGCTCCCATTCCATCATTCAATCTTCGACCCGCCAGAATGATTTCAGGATAACAGCCAATCGCTTGGCCCTTATGTGTTAGGTAATAAGGATCAACGCCAATACAATGACCGCCAACCAATCCGGGACGAAAAGGGATGAAATTCCACTTAGTTGCCGCAGCTTGCAAAACTGCTTCAGTATCAATTTCAAGCCTATTAAATATGATTGCTAATTCGTTCATTAGCGCGATATTTAAATCACGCTGAGTATTCTCCACCACCTTAGCAGCCTCTGCAACCTTAATACTCTCAGCTTTGTATGTCCCAGCTTTGATGATTGACTTGTAAATTTCATCCACAAAATTTGCTGTTTTAAAATTTGATCCTGAAGTAATTTTTTTAATTGACGAAAGAGTTCGAAGTCTATCACCAGGGTTTATTCTTTCTGGACTGTAGCCAACAAAAAAATCTCTGTTATAAATAAGACCAGAAGTCTTCTCCAATACTGGAATACACTCCTCTTCAGTTGCGCCTGGGTAAACCGTTGACTCATAAATGATAAGATCATTTTCTCCAATTGATTTTCCAACTATTTCACTCGCAGAAAGCAAAGGGCTTAAATCAGGTTGTTTATGCTTATCCACAGGCGTTGGGACAGTGATTATGAAACAGTTACAGTCCCTTATTAAAGCTTCGTTATGAGTGAAAAATAAATTTGAATTTACTACAGCGTCAAAATTTATCTCCTTAGTAGTATCCTTTCCATTTCTCAATTCCTCCACACGTCTAGAATTAATATCAAACCCAATTACTGAAAATTTTTTTGAAAATTCGACTGCCAAAGGAAGGCCAACATATCCCAAGCCAACAATACATATTTTTAAATTCTCTAGCTCTGCATTCATAATCTAAACTTTTTAAAAATAACAAACTTTATTTTGTGAGTTTCACACTAATTTAGTGGTGATTTTACTTTTTGCTCTTTTCTTACACGTATTAAGCAAATGCATCCGAGTGATGGCACTTTACTTAGTATTTTTACGTAACACACAACATTCGTCACCTTTTCTAATCAAGCACGCTAATGCCCGATCCCGGGCGCATATTCCCGCGCCGCACGATCCTATCTGCACCACCGCCGTATCGAATACCGTCGCACCGATCCTGGTAGCGCATGTGCCCGACCGAGCATCGCGAGCATGGATGCCCATCCATTGCAAGAAATTTGACGGGCTCCTCATACGGTTTTTCCTAGCGGTGCGGCCTCGCCCAGCGGCAGCCCAGTTATTTGAGCGCGGGGACTGGGATTAACTTCAACCAGTTCCGCGCGTAGGCGTTCGATCTCGCCTTGAAGCTCTTCAAACTCGCGCTCCTTGCGATGCAAAAAGTGGGTGGTGAGCCTTATCTTCTGGGCGATCCCCTGCGGGGTTAGGAGGTGCATGTACTGGAGCTTATTGGGGTTTTGCGAGAAGTTGCCCCACTTGATGAGGCCCCTGTCCCTTAGAGCACGCAGGCAGTAGTTGGCCTTGCCGAGACTAATGCCTAGGGCATCGGCTAGCTGGCGCTGTGTCCAGGCGGGGTTTTGCTCTACGAGCTTTAGGAGCCTTAGGTGCACCTCCGAGCCCACGATCAAGTCAATTTGTAACTTGGCTTGCAACTCGGTCGATGATTCTGGTAATTTATTTTTAGGGGATGCGGTCAACGGCTATCTTGTGGCTGTTCGGTGGCTAGGGGCTAGGTTACGGATTAATTATTCCAAAGATTATAACGAGTTGTTCAGGAGGTGAACAGTTTTCCTCCACCCCCTACTGTTATTTTTGGAAGTAATTCATTTTGAATAATTAGGTTTTTCTACATCGCTCAGGCGGAAAATCGGAAGGAGCGGTGGCGTTTATGCTGCCTCCAGCAGCCCCTGATGCTTGTGAGGCCTTAGGGATGGGCGCTCTGGGGGGCTGCCCCCAATGTTTTAGCGAATTATCGTTTAAGGGCTGCGCAGTTTGAGCGGTACCACTTACGCCCTAGGGCCAGTACCAGTCCCAGAAAACTCCCGAGCAGCAAGCCGACTGCCAAACTTATACTCCGTTGGGGGAAGACCGGTTGATCCTTCACGTAGATCGGGGCAGTAAGGTGGGCGGCGCGGCTTTCGTTGCCGCTGATGATGTTTTGCAGGTTCGAGATTTGATCGAGCAGGTAGCGGATCTCTTCGCGGGTGGCGAGGTAGGCGGCGCTCACGGCTGCGCCCGACTTATCGGCCTTGGCGATCACTTGGCGAGCGCGGGCTAGGCGCTCCTCTTCTATAGGGAGTTTTTTGCTGGCCTCCTCGATGTAAGGGGCGATGAGCTGGGCCTGGGAGGTCTTAATCAGCTGGTAGAGGGCATTTGTGCACGCTTTGGCAATTTCTTTGGAGGTATCGCGGATCTTGAGGTTCACGGTGCCGCCCACTCCCTTGGGGATACTGAGCTTCACCTTGCTCGCGAGCGCGACTTCGAGGTCCCTTTGGTCGGCCAGGCCGCAGAGCGCGATGGTCTCCTTGGGGTAGGAGGTTGGGAGCGCCATACGGCCAATCAATGCTTGGGGCTCCTCGATGTTGATGCCCAGGGGGTTAATGTTGTTGTTGTTGTTGTTGTTGACGTTTGCGATCTGCGCCATCTTGATTTGGGCGCTGGCCTCGTACTGCTTGGGAATCGCAAAGATGAAGAGGGCGGCGCCGGCGATGCCTAGCACCGTAAAGCCGGCGATGGTTTTCCAGGACTCTTGGACAAACTCAAAAATATCTATGAGTGAAATTTCGTTCTCTTGGTTATGGTTTTCATTCATTTTCAAAAATTTTTATTAGATTCCCAACTTGAT
>JACCDX010205759.1_pt1 | contig 11036 bp, 15 predicted proteins | sample 7449681 | NCBI WGS metagenome assembly JACCDX01 (sample SAMN15323450, study PRJNA562643) | freshwater metagenome | isolation source: river surface water | place: USA:Blue River Watershed | collected 2017-08-18 | reverse complement strand
GGACCGCGATGCGCTGCGCGCGGCTTTGGCCGATGGCACGGTGGACGCGCTGGTGTCTGACCACACGCCCGTCGAAGGCGATGCCAAGGCCTTGCCTTTTGCCGAAGCCGAGCCCGGCGCCACGGGTTTGGAGTTGCTTCTGAGTTTGTCGCTCAAGTGGGGCCGCGACCACGGCCAAGACCTGATGCGCAGCCTGGCGGTGCTCACCAGCGAGCCGGCCCGGGTGTTGGGGTCTTCTGTGGGCAGCTTGCAAGACAGCCTGGGCCGCTTGGTGGTGGGCGGTGTGGCCGATCTTTGTGTGTTCGATCCGCACGCCGAGTGGTCCGTGACCGCCGAGGCCTTGCGCAGCCAAGGCAAGCACACACCGTTTGCCTTTGAGGTGAGTGGTTCTGCCTTGCCCGGCAAAGTGTGCGCCACCGTGGTGGGGGGTCACATCGCTTATCAGGCCGCCTGAGCAAGCCATGCGGGGTGTGTTGGCGCTGTGGCGCTTGGGTCAGGTGCTGCTGTGCATTGCTTCAGGCTGGTGGACGCTGCAGTGGTCCTTCGCTCGCATGAGCGTGGCGCAGCGCGAGCAAGCCATCCAGGCTTGGGCCGCGCGGATGTTGCGGGCTTTTGGCATGGAATTGCAAGTTCAGGGCGAGCGCTTGCACGAAGGCCCCCTTTTGCTGGTGGCGAACCACATTTCCTGGCTGGACATTCTGAGCTTGCATGCCTTGGGGCATTGCCGGTTTGTGGCCAAGGCCGAGGTGCACCACTGGCCCTTGATTGGTCCCATGGCGGCGGCCGCAGGCACCTTGTTCATCGAGCGGCAGTCTTCGCGCGACGCTTTGCGGGTGGTGCACCAAATGGCGCAAGCCTTGAAAGACGGCGATGTGCTGGCGGTTTTCCCCGAAGGAACCACCAGTGACGGCCAGGGCCTGCTGCCGTTTCATGCCAATTTGTTGCAAGCCGCCGTGGTAACGCAAGCCCCTGTGCAACCGTTGTACCTGCGTTACACCGACAAGGCCACCGGCCAACGCGCCACCTCTGTGTGTTACGTCGGTGAGCAGACCCTGGTGGGCTCGGTCTGGCGCACGCTGACCGCCCCTGACGTGCAAGTCACCGTTCGCGGGGGAGGGGTGCAGCAGGCCGACGGCCGCGACAGGCGCCAGTGGGCCCATGATTTGCGTCAAGCCATGCTTTCCCTGGCAGAGTGATATCCTTCAGGGCATGCCTTCCAAGCCGCTGATCCCCATCACCCACCAGACCCCGCCTGCCGAGGCAGACCGGGTGTTTGAAATGGCCGCGGAAATGTTCCGTGTGATGTCCGCGCCCATGCGGCTGAAGATCATCAGCAGTTTGTGCAATGGCGAGAAAAATGTGGGCGAGTTGCTGGACGAAATCAATACCACGCAACCCAATATGTCGCAGCATCTGAACACGCTGTACCAAGCGGGGGTGCTAGGCAAGCGGCGCGAGGGCGTGCAAATTTATTACCGCATCGTCAATGACCGCGTGGTGACCTTGTGTCGCGCCCTTTGCACGCAGATTGCCATTGAGGCTGATCTGCCTCATGCTTGACGCCTTTGAAAGCTTGCTGTCAGGTGTTGCCTTGAGTGGGGTTTCCACTGAACTGCCGAACTTCGGTCCTAGGTCACAATTGAAATATATAAGGAATCACGAATGAAAAGATTTGCTTTGCTGACGCTAGGTTTGTTGTTCGCCGCTTTGAGCTGGGCCCAAGTGAAAGTGGTCTACCACCTGAGCGAAGGAGTCCCTCAAGCCTCTCGAGCCATTGGCAACATTCGCAACCACCTGAATGCCGACCCCAGTGCCAAAATTGTGGTGGTGACGCATGGCCTGGGCATTGACTTTTTACTGGACGGTGCCACCAATCAAATGGACCAACCCTTTGCCGGAAGCATTGGCGAGTTGGCTGGGCGTGGCGTTGAGTTCCGGGTTTGCAACAACACATTGGCAACCCGCAAGGTGCCCAAAGAGCGCGTGGTCATGGAAGCCTCTGTCGTGCCCTCTGGCGTGGCCGAGGTGGCGCGCTTGCAGGCCAAAGAAGGTTTCGTTTATTTGCGGCCTTGAGCCGCGCATTGGATGGAGAACAAGGCATGAAAAAAATACACACCGCATGGACGCTGGCACTTTTGCTGGTGGCCGCCAGCGCTTCGCAAGCGCAAACCGTGGACCCCCTGCAAGCCCGCAGTTGGGCTGCAGGCTGCGCCAATTGCCATGGCACCAATGGCCAGGCCCAGCCTGGCATGGAATCGTTGGCCGGGGCGAGCGAGCAAGACATTGTGAAAAAAATGCAAGACTTCAAAGCCGGACGCAAGCCCGCCACGCTCATGCACCAGCTCGCCAAGGGCTATTCCGATGAGCAGATTCAAGCCATCGCCGCTTACTTTGCCGCGCAGAAAAAATAAGGAACACGCATCATGAAACGTCGTCAATTCATTCAAACGGCATCCTGGGGTTCTGCTGCAGGCGTTTTGGGTTTGTCGGGCTGCGCCACTGTCGGGTCGGGCTCTGGCCCCAAAGTGGTGGTCGTCGGTGGCGGCTATGGCGGTGCCACTGCAGCCAAGTACGTGCGCATGTGGTCTGACTATGGCATCCAGGTGACCTTGGTGGAGCCCAATGCGTCTTTTGTGTCCTGCCCGATTTCCAACTTGGTCATTGGCGGCAGCAAGACCATGAATGACATCACCACGCCCTACGACAACTTGAGCAAACGCCATGGCGTGAATGTGGTGCGCGGCTATGTGACGCAAATCGATGCGGAAAAACGCCTGGTCAAGCTGGGCGATGGCAGTGAACTGAGCTATGACCGACTGATCCTCTCCCCAGGCGTGGACCTGATGATGGACACTTTGCCCGGCATGAGCAAGCCTGGCGCACAAGACAAAATTTTGCACGCTTGGAAAGCCGGACCCCAAACCCTGGCCTTGCGCCAACAACTCGAAGCCATGCCCAATGGCGGCGTGTTTGCCATCACCATTCCCTTGGCACCGTACCGCTGCCCCCCTGGGCCCTACGAGCGCGCCTGCCAGGTGGCAAGCTATTTCAGCAAGGCCAAGCCCAAGAGCAAGGTGCTGATCCTGGACGAGAACGACGATGTCACCTCCAAAGGCCCGCTGTTCAAGAAGGCTTGGGCCGAGCGCTACAAAGGCATCATTGAATACCGCCCGAAGCACAAAGTGGTGGATGTCGATGCCGCCACCAACACTTTGAAGTTCGAGTTCAACGACGACTTGAAAGCCAACGTGCTCAATGTGTTGCCCATGATGCGTGCGGGTGACATAGCGGTAAAGACCGGGTTGGCCACCGCCAACAAGCGCTGGTGCGAAGTGGACTTCCTGACCTTTGAGTCCAAGGCGGCCAAAAACATTCACGTTCTGGGCGATTCCATCCAGGTCGCGCCCTTGATGCCCAAGTCAGGTCACATGGCCAACCAGCACGGCAAGACCTGTGCGGCCGCTGTGGTGGCCTTGCTGACAGGCAAGCAAGTGAATGCCATGCCTATTTACAACAACACTTGCTACAGCTTTGTCAGCGAAGAAGATGTGGTGCACGTGGCCAGCGTGCACCGCTACGACGCCGAAAAGAAAACCATGCTGACCGTGCCTGGCTCGGGTGGCGTATCCAGCGCCGCCAACGAACTGGAAGGGCGTTATGCCCTGGCATGGGCACGCAACATCTGGGCCGATACGCTTGCTTAAGCCTTTGTTGGAGTCTCAGATGAGGACCCTGTCCACGGCCATCAAGGGCCTGTTGTCAGTTGCAGCCGCCTTTGCCTTGAGCCCTTGTTGGGCTCAGGCAGATGAGGCCCGCGCCAAGAAAATTGTGTCGGGTGTTTGCTTTGTCTGCCACGGCGCCGAAGGTGAGTCAGCCAGCGAGGTGTTCCCTCGCCTGGCGGGTCAGCATGCAGAATACATTGCCAAACAGTTGGACAACTTCAAAACGGGCAAACGCAAGAGCACGGCCATGGCCGACATGGTGGCCAAACTGACCCCTGATGAAATGTTGGCCTTGGGCAAATATTTTGAAAAGCAAACGGCGCCTGTTGAACCCGCCAAAGACCCTGCGCTGGCTGCTGTAGGGCAGTACATTTATCACAACGGCAACAAATTCAGTGGCTTGGCAGCGTGTGCCAGTTGTCACGGACCCAAAGCACTCGGTACCGTGGCCTTGCCCAGGTTGGCTGGGCAGTATTCGGCTTACACTGAAACGCAGTTAAAGCAATTCCATCAGCGCGAGCGCACCAATGACAATGCGGTCATGCATGCCATTGTCAGCAAAATGACGGCCCTGGAAATGGCGGCTGTGGCGGAGTACCTCAGCAGCAAGTAAGCAGCCCTGTTTGCCTCATGCGCTGATTTCAAGGGGCGATGGGAAGACTGCGTGGTTTCTCGTCTGGGTCCAACCAATGGTCTGTCAGGCCGGCTCCCAGCCACATTCCCAGCAAACTGAGCCAAGACGTCAGGGCGAAGATGGCGCCACCCGTCATGCCGGCTCCCACGGCACAGCCGCCTGCGAGCATGGCGCCAAAACCCATGAAGATCGCGCCTGCAATGTAGCGGCGCATGCTGTACCCATCTTGGAAGCCTTCCAGCTTGAAGTCATGGCCCATCCAGGCGCCCAGCGCCGATCCTGCAAAGACGCCCGGCAGCAAGCCAAACTCAAAGCCAACGGCCGGCGTTGGCTGTTGAAGCACGCGCATCAGCCATTCGGCGGAAGGGCCGCTGAAGGTCAGGCCTTGAATTTGAACCGGGTCAAAGGCATTGCGCGCCACCCACTGGCTGAAGCCCCAAGCCGCAGCCACGGTCAGTCCCGTGCCAATGCTGCCCAGCCACATCCGAGGCCGGAGTTTGCTGCGCTGGGCAAAAAAAACGGCGATCACCCATCCCAGCAATCCCAAAACGAGCCCACCCAACGGGCTGAGCCCGAGCGTGGCCAACAAATCGCGTGCTGGACCGCCTTCAACGGTCTTCCACTGGCTGATTTCGACACGCAAGGGCGACAGTGCCCCAGACAAGCTGGACTGCGCGGTCACCGCAAACAACAGGCCAGACAGCAAGGCCCGCAGGTTGCCGTTGGCAGACAAAACCAAGAGCCTGCTGGCACAGCCCCGCGTCATGACCATGCCGACCCCAAACAAGAGCCCGCCCAAGAGCGCACCCGAGAGGCTGCCACGTGCTGCAATTTGACGGGCTGCGCTGATGTCCAGTCCGCCGCTCGTCGCCAAGGTTTGGACGGCCACCACGGCCGAGCAGAAAGCAAGAAGCCACACGGACAGTTTTTCACCAAAGCGCCCATGCCAAAACTCGATGACGGCGGCACGCAGGCAAAACCGGGATCTTTGCGCCAAAAAACCAAAGGCGATGCCAATCACGCCCCCGCCAATGGCCAGTGAAGTGCCGTCGCCAAGTCTTTCCAGCCAATCCGTCAGCATGTGTGTAGTTTTTTGATTCGATGAGGGGTCCGTATTCTGAGTGTTCGAGCCAGCATCATGGTTGATGCGGATCAAGAGCTGTTGAATTCGTAACTTCTTATATAGTCTGAGCTGGTGGCGAGGAAAGAAGATGCATTCAAATTTTCTGGCGGTCTGTCGGCGTGATTGGCTAAAGCAGGGCCTTGGGTGGCTCTGCGGCCTCGCTTTGGGATCTGATACTTGGGCTGCAGGCGATGGATTGCCATCGGTCTTGTCCTTGCCGCAAGCCCTTGAAAAAGCCTTGGCCCAAGGGCAACCGCTGCTGGTCATGGTGAGCTTGGAGGGGTGTGTTTATTGCAAGATGGCGCGCCAAAGTCACCTTGTCCCCATGTTCAAGCAAGGCCAGCCGATGGTTCAGGTAGACATGCGCAGTACGCAATCCGTTGTGGACTTTTCTGGCAACCCAACAACGCACGACCAATTGACGCGCGCATGGAAGATTTCGGTGGCACCCACGCTTTTGTTTTTTGGCAAAGGTGGGCGCGAAGTGGCCGAGCGCATGGAGGGGGCGTATCTGCCAGATTTTTATGGCGCTTACCTAGACGAGCGGCTGACCAAAGGAAGAAAGGAGCTTCGCCCGTGATCCCCATCAAGGTGGAATCCGCATGGAAAGGCACCTCCGATTGCCGTGATTGCGGCATCCGCGACATGGTACTTTTCGCGGACCTCAACGAGGAAGACTTTGGCCTGATCCATGCGCCCATCGATGACTTGCTGTACGCGAGCGGTGCCTTGATGTACAGCGAGGGCGACAAAGCGCTCGGCGTTATGACAGTTCGCTCTGGCATGGTGAAACTGGTGCGCAACACCAGCGATGGGCGTCAGCGCATTGTCCGGGTTCTGCGGCCTGGTGACGTGGCTGGCTTGGAGGCATTGGCAACGTCTCACTATGACTGCGATGCATTGGCATTGAGCGAGGTGAGCGTGTGCCGCATCCCGCTGAACGTCATGCACACCTTGTCTGCCAACTCTCCCCGGCTGCACCTTCGCTTGATGCAGAAGTGGCAACATGCCTTGAAAAGCGCCGATGACTGGCTGGCCGATTTGAATTTTGGAACAGCACGACAGCGTGTCGCACGCTTTATTTTGAAAATGCGACACGCACAAGCCCCGCAAATCGTGACCTTGTTTTCCCGCGACGACATGGGCGCAATGCTGGACCTGAAGCTGGAGACCGTCAGCCGAGAGGTCAGTGCCTTTGTGCGAGAGGGCGTGATGGTTCCCTTGGACAAGCAGGGGCGGCGCTATCAATTGCGACAGGCTCAGGTTTTGGAGCGTGTTTGACCCCTCTAAAATCATGTAAATTGGAATCAGATGCTTACTCAAGGAGACACACCATGAAATACCAAGCTTGGCTTTTTGCGCAGGCCGCCTTGCGCGAGGCCGACGCCAAGACCTTGGCTGCTTGGATTCTGGCAGGTGCCAAATGAGCGTTTCCCGCAGAGCTTTGCCGTGGGGTTTGATGGTTCTGTTTTTCACTGCCATCGGTTTCATGGCGCTGCCGGCTGTGGCGCAGCCCGCCATCTTCAAAGACGCAGACTACAAACTTGGCGAACAACTCATTGCTGACAACAAATGCACAGCCTGCCACCAACGCCGTGAAGGCGGTGATGGCAGCAGCATCTACAAGCCGCAAGGGCGCATCAACTCGCCGGCTTTTTTGCGCGGCATGGTCGAGTACTGTAATACCCAGCTCAATTTAGGCTTTTTTCCAGAAGAGGTCACGGCAGTCGCTGCGGTCCTCAACCGCGATCACTACAAGTTCAAATAAATCGCTCTGGCAAGCGCACGCCAGTCGCTTTTGTAATTTAGCTGACAGGTTCAAGCTTTAAGCTTTATATAAGTGAATAATAATATAGCGATTCTTGTATCGCCATCCTACGAGGAGACATTGTGAAGTCAACACAACCTGACTCGGGTCGCTTGCAAAAAGCGCCCGAGAATTTTCTTGACCCGCAAGGCATCAAGATGGTTTTTGCCGAGGCCAAAAATGGGCGCCGCGGCTTCATTCGCCAGGCCTTTGCCGCTGCTGCGGCGGGGATGGCTGCGCCCATGGCGATGTCCCAAGCCAACCCGATTCCTCCAGAGGGTGGTGATCCCAATATTCTGCAATTGCCGGCGCACGCCACCGGTCTGGGGCAAGGCGTGGCCACGGAAGGTTATGGCAAGCCCTCGAAATTCGAGACCAACATTCAACGCCGACAAAGCCCGGGGCTGACGCAAACCACGCAGGCCTCGGTGTCCTTTGCGCCTTTGCAATCCTTGTTTGGCATCGTCACGCCCAGCGGCTTGCACTTTGAGCGACACCACCAGGGCTGGTGGGACATCGACCCTTCCAAGCACCGCTTCATGATCAATGGCATGGTGAAGTCACCCAAAGTGTTCACCATGGACGAAATCATGCGACTGCCCTCGGTGTCGCGCTTTCACTTCATCGAGTGTGGCGCCAACACTGCCGTCGAGTGGGGCAATGTGGCCGTGCCCACAGTGCAATATACCCACGGCATGATTTCATGCAGCGAGTTCACTGGCGTGCCACTGATCACCTTGTTGGAAATTGCCGGCGCCGATTTGAAAAATGGCAAGTTCGTGCTGGCCGAAGGCGGTGACGGTTCCTCAATGACGCGCACCATTCCCATGAGCCTCATTACCTCGGGTGAAGTGCTGGTGGCCTACGGCCAGAACGGTGAGATGCTGCGCCCCGAAAATGGCTACCCTCTGCGGTTGGTCGTCCCTGGTATTCAAGGTGTCAGCTGGGTCAAGTACTTGCGCCGCGTCGAAGTCGGTGACATGCCTTATGCGGCCAAGGACGAGGCGGTTCACTACATGGACCTCATGCCCGATGGCACCCACCGTCAATACACCAACATTCAAGAATGCAAAAGCGTGGTGACCACGCCCTCGGGCGGCCAGGTGTTGCTTGACAAGGGCTTTTACAACGTCACAGGCCTGGCATGGTCGGGCAAGGGCAAGGTCAAGCGCGTCGATGTCTCCGTGGACGGCGGACGCAATTGGCGTCAGGCGCGTCTTGAAACCCCTGTCCTGTCCAAGGCCCTGACCCGGTTCAACATCGACTGGATTTGGGACGGGCGCCCTGCCATTTTGCAAAGCCGTGCCATCGATGAAACGGGGTATGTGCAGCCCACGTACAAACAGTTGCGCGCCGTGCGGGGGACACGCTCCATCTATCACAACAACGCCATTCAGTCTTGGCTGGTTCAGGAAAACGGTGAGGTGAAAAATGTCCAGCTTTCGTAACGTCTTTTTGAGCGCTGCGTTGCTGGTCGCCGCGACAAGCGCTTTCTCACAAGCCGATGCCAAATACCCCGGCGCAGGCCGTGACGCGACCGCCAAAGAAGTGGCGGCCTGGGACATTGATGTGCGACCTGACTTCAAGGGCTTGCCGCCAGGCTCTGGCACGGTGGCCAAAGGCCAAGACATTTGGGAAGCCAAGTGCGCACACTGCCATGGCATTTTTGGCGAATCGAATGAGGTGTTCAGCCCGCTCATTGGGGGAACCACGGCCGAGGACATCAAGACGGGGCGCGTGGCCAATTTGAGTCGCAGTGACTATCCTGGTCGCACCACCATCATGAAGGTGCCAACGCTGTCTACCCTGTGGGACTACATCAACCGCGCCATGCCTTGGAACAACCCCAAGACGCTGAAAGTCGATGAGGTTTACAGCGTGACGGCATTTTTGTTGAGCTTGGCCAATGTGGTGCCAGATGACTTCACCCTGTCTGACAAGAACATTGCTGAAGTGCAAAAGCGCATGCCCAATCGCAATGGCATGACCACCGCGCATGGCATGTGGCCTGGCAAAGAGTTTGGTGGCACGGGCAAGCCGGATGTGATGCCACCCGCCGTGCTGTGCATGAAAGACTGTGTGACCGAGCCCAAGGTCGCCTCGCTCTTGCCCGACTTTGCGCGCAACGCTCACGGCAACCTGGTGGAGCAAAACCGCATCATTGGCCCGCAGCGCGGCGCTGACACCACCCAACCCGAACGCAAGGCGGGGGCGCCCATGCCACCGCCCTCTGCTGCAGCATCCAGCACGAGCAAAGCCGCCGAGCCTGCACCTGGCAACAAGGCGGTACTGGCCCTGGTTCAAAAACACAGTTGCACCGCCTGCCATGCCATCGACAAGAAATTGGTCGGGCCGGGCTTTCAGGAGATTGCCAAAAAGCATGCTGGAAAGGCCGACTACTTGGCCGGCAAGATCAAGGCGGGTGGCGCGGGCGTGTGGGGCGCCATTCCCATGCCAGCCCAGACCTTGAGCGAGGCGGACGCCAAGGTCATTGCCGCCTGGATTGCGCAAGGCGCAGCCAAGTAATTTAAGATCAATGCTTGGTTTTCCCTGTTGACCAGCTTGACCAATCAAATAGCATCCACTTAATCACAAGGAGATTCCAGATGCAAACACGTCGCGAGACACTCAAACACAGTGCTGTGGTGGCCGGCTTGCTGGCCTCGACAGGACTGTTTCCGCAATTTGCGCATGCTGCTTTCAACAAAGCGGCCTTTGAAGCCAAATCCGTTCAGGATGTGCTCAAAGCCATTGGGCCAGGGGCCTTGGCCGAAAGCAAGGACGTCACCATCACAGGGCCAGACATCGCTGAAAACGGTGCCGTTGTGCCCTTGGGGGCGAGCACCACGCTGCCCAATGTCAAGCAGTTGCTGATCCTGGTGGAAAAGAATCCATCGGTGCTGGTCGCCATGTTCCACATGAGCGACAGCATTGACGCCGCCGTGTCGACCCGCGCCAAGATGGGGCAGTCGTCGGACGTATACGCTGTGGCGATCACTGCCGATGGCAAGGCCTTGTTTGCCAAAAAAGAAGTCAAGGTCACGCTCGGCGGCTGCGGCGGCTGACTTCCAGCTTCATCTTGCACACCTTGTAACGAATTAGGAGAAAAAAATGGCAGATCCGATGCGCATTCGCGCTCAAGCTTCTGGCGACAAAGCCACCGTTCGCGTTCTCATGAGCCATGAGATGGAATCCGGTCAACGCAAAGATGCCAGCGGCAAAATTGTCCCTGCATGGTTTATCCAGGAAGTGACCGCCCTGCACAATGAAAAAACCGTCATGACCGCCGAGTGGGGGCCCGCCGTGGCCAAGAATCCCTTCTTGCAGTTTTCTGTCAAAGGTGCAAAAGCCGGCGACAAAATCACCATCCTTTGGAAAGACAACAAGGGCGACAGTCGCAAAGACGAAGCAACCGTGACCTGAATCTCCATTCATAACATCCGAGGTGACAATGAAAAGACTCACGGCAATCGCCGCTTTTGGGGGCTGTTTGATGGCTCTGCCAGCCCTTGCACAAAAAACAGCCAGCCAAGGTATCGATGAATACCGCGCCATGTTGCAAGACGGTAATCCCGCAGAACTTTTCGAAGCCAAGGGGGAAGACCTTTGGAAACAAAAACGAGTACCCAAGAACGCATCGCTCGAGAAATGCGATTTAGGCAAAGGTCCGGGCGTGGTCAAAGGGGCTTTTGTTGAGCTCCCCCGTTTTTTTGCGGACACCCAAAAGGTTCAAGACTTGGAGTCTCGTTT
>JACCDX011412801.1_pt1 | contig 11037 bp, 6 predicted proteins | sample 7449681 | NCBI WGS metagenome assembly JACCDX01 (sample SAMN15323450, study PRJNA562643) | freshwater metagenome | isolation source: river surface water | place: USA:Blue River Watershed | collected 2017-08-18 | reverse complement strand
TTGCGTGTCCACGACGCGGACGTCGATCTTGGCAAAGGCCACTTGTCTCTTGCTGGAAGAAACAAAGCCGGTCGCGCCAACCGTTTTTCTGCCGAATTCGGTCAGCGAGCCAATCACCAGCGCGTCAACCCCAATCAGGTTGAGCTTGCTCTCGGTCAGACGGCTTTCTGCCTCGACCTTGCCAATGTCGGGTCGTTCAAAGACAAGGAAGGCGCCAGATTCGGTGAGGGCTTTACTCAGCAGATCGGTGACCTGCTTGCCCAGCGGATCGCCGCTGCGGTCCCGCAAAAGGGATTGCCCGTATTGGGTTTCATTGGTGATGCGGCCCAGTGCAATCTTGCGTTTGAGGCCAGGCTTTTTGGGCGGTGCCTGAACAACGGCTTGCTGTGCAGCCTTGATATCCTTGTCCGGAACCGGAGCCTCTTGAGGGCTGATGGGCGGTGTTTGTACCGCGCATCCGGCAAGCCAGCCCAGTGGCAACAAAATTGCGGAGGCCTTGAGAATGTCACGCCGGACCTTTTGGTAGGCCGGAGACACCCGTGGCTTGATTGTTCGATCCATGTCAACCTCATTTGGCAAAGTTACATAGCCAATCTAGGTTCTGGATGGGTCAATACATGACCGTATGAAAAGCTCAATTCCTGCGCCAGGGATGTGGCGCGTACTGGAGAGCAGCCTTCTTGTGCTGCACTCCAGGCAACGGGGTAAGGGCCTCAAAGGAGGGTGTTTGTCCCTCCGTGTTGGGCGGAACAACAGGAATTCGAACCCAAATTTCGGAGCTGGCAACTGCTCTCCAACTGCGGAATCCACTGCGGAATCGTGGGAAATCAGGGGTCAATCGGGGTCTAACGATTCTTGTTCTGAGAGTGAAAACTCACCTTTTCGACCCCTGTCGACCCCCGCGGAAAGGGTTCGAATCCCTCCGTTTCCGCCAAAGTACCAGCAACAACGCGCCTTCGGGCGCGTTTTTGTTTTCTACATACCCAAAAACATACCCAACAGAATTGGGCTAATTTATCGGTTTTTCGACCTGCTGCCGCACTCCAGTCCGTGATGACTGATCGTGGTCCATTCAGACAGACCAGGTCGCGGATCGAATTGTTTAAGCCGGGGGAGGGACTTCAAATTCGCCCAGTCTAGGACCCCACCGTACCCCCACCCCCCAATTTTGATTTGGGTCCCTCCAGCGTCACTTGCACCATGTTCTGCACGAACGCGGTGCATTTTTGAGAAACAGGCCCGCTGACGAATTCCGACAAATGGTAGCCGTGCGCCATCATTCGTCTGGCACCGCAAGGGCAGCAATCGGCCATAAGCGGGCGCTCGGCATCATTGGGTCAATGACCGGGGTGATTCGTGAAATCAGGGCATTACAGCCGACTTGAGCCAGTTAACAACCTGATCTGCTGCCGCTGCAGGTGTGCTCATGTGATTTCCCGCAACCTCCAGATACTGACTTTTGTTGTTTGCCGGTAATTTTTCAAATACGTACTGTCGTCCCTCCCTTATCAGATAGTCCTTATCTCCAATAACCCATAACACCGGCACATTAGCTGGAATCTTTGGGGCGACAACCGCCATCTCTGCATCTGAGGCAGGGTCAAAGTAGCTCAAATAATCTCTAGGGGTCATCCAAACAGCATTCGTTCTACCCTGATTAATGTCCGTTTGGGGTTGCTTCTTATCCGCATTGCCCGCTTCAATTTCTTTTCGTGCACGCTCCACCCCGTCTTTCACACCACACATCCGTAAAGGTGAGTAGGGTATGCATTGGCTGTAGTAATACGGAACATGACCGGGTGCCAGCAAGCCAAGCGCATGGACTTTGTCTGGATACCGCGCGGCATAGCTAAGCGCTGCAGGACTCCCAAGGCTATGGCCAACGAGTGCAATTTTTGCTGCGCCCATTTCCTGCAATTTCTGGACATGAACATGGATCTCAGACATTGCAAGGTTCCAGTCGCCGTCTATATAGCGATTAAATGACCATGGCATTTCGGGTTTGATAACCACCATGCCTGCTTCCTGCATCTTTCGGTGTAGAGCTTCTAGACTGTTATCTCTTGACCCGCCTCCTTGTTTGCCATGCATGAGCACCACACCAATCTTTTCTTGTGCGGAAACAATAGATGAAATCAGCGAGCTGAAGACGAACAGAAAACTGGTAAAGAACTTCATGCCTGCTCTCCTTTATTTCATAGAAATGTACTGACGGTTTCTGCTTTATACACGGCCTGTAGCAGGCAATCTGGAACTCCTTGCTGGTCATCGATCCTTATATTCGGCGGAGCGCACTCGACGAATTCAGCATAAATCTTGGAGTTAATTTGAGTGATCGCTTTGGGTCGGGTGGCGACGGTCAATGTCGAGTGACTCAGTCCGGCCAGAAGCGGTCAATAGACCAAGCAGATATTTTTTGGTCAACAAGCGTAAAGCGACAATCTTTTCTAGAATGGGTTCAACCACGTGTCACCCATGTTGATTGGAGACCCAATGCTCAAGTTTTTTTATAACGCCGCGCCCAACCCCATGAAGGTCGCACTCTTGCTGGAGGAGCTGGGCTTGGCATACGAAGCCATACCGGTAGACACCCGCAAGGGCGAGCAATTCAAGCCCGAATTTTTGGCCGTCAACCCCAACGCCAAAGTGCCAGCTGTTGTAGATGGCAACGTGACTGTTTTTGACAGCAATGCCATCCTATTATTTTTAGCAGACCGAGCAAAGCAATTTGTCGCTACCGATCTTCACAGCGCTGAACGAGCAGAAACTCTTTCATGGCTAATGTTCATCGCAACCGGAGTAGGTCCATTTTCAGGGCAATCGGCTCACTTCCGTCATGTGGCTCCGGCACCCAACGAATATGCGCTCAACCGATATGACTTTGAAGCCAACCGGCACTGGGGCGTGATCGAGCAGCATCTGGCTCAGCATGAATTCATGGTTGGGGGTAAATACAGCATTGTGGACATGGCGTTTTGGGGCTGGGCCCGTTTGGTCCCGTTTGTATTAGGTACGGGAGACGCGACCTGGTCACACTATCCCAATGTGAAGCGCTTGCTAGATGTCATCAGCGCTAGGCAGGCGGCGCAACGAGCAGAGGCGCTGAAGAGCCGTCATGTCTTCAAGGCTGAACTAGACGCAGAAGCCCGAAAATTTCTATACCCGCAAAATGAACGGCTGAAAAGCAACACGTAAAGAAAATTTACGCTAGGCTGGATGAACCCTTCAAGTTCGCTACACATGCCCGCTGGCTTGCTCGGGGCACAGATCTGAAATTACGCTTGCTCGCATTGACTTGGGCACATGGGGTGCAGCAGCTAACGGCATCGACTACAAGTCACCACCGCACTAAACTCTGACCAGCGGGGCGGCGATGATGCTATTCGCCGACTACTAACCTAAGGTCAGCAATAGCTGCGAAGCTGTCCACCATGCAGATGGACGGAGTTTCTTCAAAGGGTCGAGAAGAGCCGGTCAAGGTCGACTGTCTCAGTACAGCCAGTAGTTGTCGTTTACGCAGGCCGTGCTAATTTCCGCTCTAGGTGGCTTGTGGTAATCGGCCGTCAAGGCTGCGGCAATCATTCCGGCTATTCAAGAGGGAGAGGCTCATACGACCGCTATACGACCGCTATACGACCGATACCTGGCACTCAATGTGCCGCGCATGCGATGCACGCTTGAGAGAACATGAATAACCGGTTGGCGATGGCTGTATAGACACTCCCGACACATTTCGGTCATTCAGTCATGGGTAAAGCCTTCCTCAATGGAGTTGGGCGAACGGTCACTGAGCGATAAATGAAGCAAGGCCCTACACCTGCCGGAATGCTTGACCGCTCCATGAAATGCCTATTTTTTTGAGCAACATTTTGCGCAAAAGTCCGCGCAAGTTGAAGTTGCTTCAGAACTTGTAGCTTGCCAACAGGAACGCACGAGGTTTTGGATCGTGGCCTTGTGTTGCGGTAGGAGCGCCACCTTTGGTCCTCCAAGCCAGAGTCATGTCAAAATTCCATTGCTGTTGGGCGTACCGCAGACCAAAACCAGCACCTGCACGTTCTTGATCGGGGGAGGGGGAACTGATTTGGTCAGGTCGTGCATTGATCTTTATCTTGCCGTGATCGTAAAAAGCGTAAGGCAAGAATGGACCCGTTGCATAACGCAATTCCACCTGCGTCAACCAGCCCTCGTCACCAAAAGCTTCCCCAGATGGATAGGCTCGTACGCCGTATGCTCCTCCTAAACCCATGCCCTCAGAGCTATCCAGGTTCTTATTGGCTCTTTGCGTTGCCACTCGTACAACCAGTGACAGAGAGCCAGTTAGATTCTGAATCCGCGTTGCATCCAAGTTCAACTTGGTGAAGCTACCACGGCGAATTGAGTCTTCCTTGCTTAGGTCACCGTTTGTCCAAGTCACTATACCGTAGCTTAGCCCGTTCAGGCCGAAAACAGTATCGCGCCGATCAAAGGACAGCGCTAAGGGGGTTGAGGTAACTGAGTACGTTTCCGTACTGGCACCATTCGAGCGGCTGTTAAAGAGACGCTTGTCCAAGTAAGTTGCAGAAAAGTACACATTGGCAGCAGGACTGCGAAGCCACGGGTAGCTCATACCCACTGAGCTAATCTTGGCGTTACCGCTGTTACCTGCAAAGTCTTTCACCAGGTCGTAGTGGGTTTCGGAGTAGCCTAACATTCCACGCAAACCGTTAGGGGCAAGAGGCACGCTGTAATTGAGACCCATCTGCCACATTTTGGCGTCGGTATGAAAGGCCGAGACACTCAACCGGTCACCCATCAGGAAAGGACTGTTGAGGTTCGCCTGCACCCGAGCCTGCATTTCACCGCTGTAACGGCTACCGTGGTTGGTCAAGGTTGCTTCACCGTCATGCTTATTTTTACGGTCTAACAGAGCCTGTACGTTTGCTGTACCTTCTTCTTGGCCAGGTTCAACCAAAACGGCAGCGTTAACCCCCGGCAGGTCACCCAACAGCAAAGCCGCACGCTCCAATTCATCCCCGCGGATCACTCGCCCCTTGACCAACTGGGCCAACCAAGGCTGGACCTCGTCCTTCCAACCTTCCTCGCTGCTCGTGGCCTGAATCTGCCCGTATTTACCTTCAACGATCACAATCCGTACGCGTCCATCGACCACCCTTTGCGCAGGTACAAGGGCCTGGGCAAATGGGTAGCCTGCTGCCTTGTAGGCAGCGGTCACGTGCCGTGTGAGCAGCATCACCTCAAAGAGGTCCATATCCGCAGGCATGCCCAAATCAGCAGGTGTTTGACTCGACTGTGCTATGTCCTCCAGAAATTGGCGTACCAAGCCTTGAAGTCGCTCTTTATCGAATTGGGTGTTACCTTCGAAGTCAAAGTTGTTAACTCTAAAACGCTGACCACCCGGCTCCACAATTGAGGGCAAGCTGCGTGCGACCTCGCGGACCACGCTTGGGCTGCTTGCACTGGGAGCCGTTGGTGCAGGCTGCAACTGACGCAGCGTCTGGCCTATATCAGGCGCTTGCTGCGCTAGCACTGGCAGTGCAACTGCACAAAAGCTAAGGAGAGAAATGCGTGGTAAGTAGGATTTTTGATTAGCAGTCATGTGAATGGGGGCCCGTGGACATAGTCAATTCTGTCAATTGAGATTTTCGGTTAGGGAATATGGGCTAGGTCAGCGAAATCTGAAAAAGGATGTTAGCGCCTTGCCTATAGATTGCACGGCCACCAGCACACGCTCACCAGTGGAAGCGTTGGGTGGTAACTGGCCCTTTGCTAACATGTTGCTGCGGTTGCTCGTCGCCTGATTGCGTTCTTGTGCAGAGGCGTTGGGGGGCGTGACGCCTTGGGCTACAAAGTTTTCCCGTACTTTAGAAGTTCGGTTGGATTCGCGCTCAAGGTCGTTAGCAAAACGCGGGTTGTTCTCAACTCCAACAGGGACGGGTGGCTTGATGCCTTGCGCAATCATTGCATCACGTTCGGCCTTGACCTTTGAAGCAGCTGCTCGTTCCTCTGGACTGACTTCTGGATTTGGCGTCTTACCCAAAGCAATGAAAAGCTTCCGTGCAGCCAACCGTTGCGCCTCTTCTTCCGGAGAAAGCTTGGCGAAGGGTGGAACCACTCCCGCGTTTATAAAACTCTTAATTCTGTCTTTTGCGCGTTGGAGCTCAAGTAACTCATCGGCTGTAGCAAACGGTGGTGCAATGCCCGCTTCGATGGATTGACGCCTGATGATTTCCTGTTCAGTTGCAGCCTTGCGTGCAAGTTCTCGCTCTTCTTCCGTAGCACCGAATGGCACAATGCCGCGCGCAATCAGGGCAGCGCGGTTTGATGACAATCTAACACCCTGACTCTCACCCGTAGGAGATTGCGCTGCCCCAGCGATGGCGCCGAGCGCATATTGGAAGGTGGCTGAGTCTGAGGTGGCTGGAGGGAACGAATACAGCGCTTGGGAAATACTCAGGCCAGTGTTGAGAAGAACATCCCCTCCCAATTGGTCCAAGGAGCCAGACGTCTTGGCAACTGAGGTGTTGGTGGGGCGGCTGGCATTCCAAGCTTGGGCATCGCCAAACAAAGTGAGGGTACCAACACCCGTTGTTGTAAGGTTATAGGCCTGAGCGATGCCGGTGTTATCAGTACCACCCACCAGAGGTGCACGGATTTCACTCGCTCCACCAACATCGAAGGTCATCTTTCCATCTCGGACCAATACGGCATTGTCGTTGTAGTTACTGCCAGTACCGTCGTCGGTATTGATCAGCAGTTTTCCGTCCGTTCTAATCAGACCAAAACCTTCGGTGAATGCCACACCATAAGCACCAGCACCTGTTCCAGCCCGTCCGTTTATTGTTACGTCCCCACTTTTGGCAATGAAAGAACTGTACTTTTCAGCTACAACACCAGTACTGCCCACCCGTCCATATGAAGCGCCACCGACACCGCCCGCTCCATTAACAGTTATGGTGCCTGTACCCGCCGTTGCGATGGATGATCCGTCCCACATCCAGACGCCAAGGTTCAAGGGTTCACTGGGAATCGCGGTTGTTGCGCTGCCTTGGCCGCGGATAATGACATTACCGCCCGTGGCACTCGAATTAGCACTTGTGCTGCTGAAATAACTGAGGGTCCCGCTGGTGGTTTTGACCGCGCCAGCATCTGACGTGGCATCAATCCATGACCGCCGAATGTTGACGCCAGTCCAGCCGTAGTTTTGTGCGACTGAACTTTGAGCAATGGCGAAGCCAGTAGCGGTAGCGTCGCCACCACCAATAGTGACATTTCCGCCATAGGTATTTATGGTGGCCCGGTCGATCAGGACATGCCCCGCTGCGCCGCCATAAGCACGGGCTGAGATCACCAGATTAAGTGGGCTACCAGCGCTGCCGGAAATACTTACAGGCACACCCGAGACAGGACTCGTTGTGGTGTTAATTCCAATTTCGATATTACGGTTGGCGAGCAACGTCAGCGTGGTTGCGCTTCCGCTGGTCTTGGATATGTCGTCTAAGATAAAAATATCACCTGCAGAGCCGCTAAAAGAACCGCAAGTCACCCCCGTGCAACTACCCGTATTGTTCGTATCAAGGGTTACATTGGTGGAGTTCAGCGCTGCAGAGAGCGTGGCTCCTGTAACCGTACCGCCAGAAGAAGATACTCGGATATTCACAGGATCAATCAGCCATTTACCGGTATGCCCGTCGGCCGACAGAGTGTTGACCTGAACACCATCCTGAATTGACGCGTGGGCCGCACTGGTTTCAATGAAACCACCGTCGCCACCTTGCGGGGCGCTGGCATCCAAAATACCCGAAACAGTGATGCGGTCTTTATCCATACCTCCCATCAGGTAGATCTGACCTTTCTCACCTGTCGCTACGGTCTGCGCTCGTGTCGTGCCTGTGTGCTGGATAACGGTACGGGTCAGCGCTTCGGCAGCCTTGGCTGTGAGATAGACCAAGCCGCCATCAGCACGAACGGCGCCACCTTGGTCAATCAATGCCTCAAGTGCGCCTTCGTTAACCCGAACACGCACCGGACCTCCGAGGTCCAGTGTGACCTTACTGCCAGCGCCCAATAGGACTTGGCCTTGATCGGCTGAGATGCTGGCCCCTGATTCATTGACAATTTTTGCTGCAACCAGTGCGACTGTTCCCTTGTCGGCATTCAGGCTACCCTGGTTGACCACTGCATTCCGGCTTGTGCCCTCGAAAACGTAATTACCCGCCAGGAAGTCCTGATTGCTCAAGTTCAGCGTACTCGCTACAAGGCCGCCCACGTTGACCTGAGCCGTAGGTGTAAATAACACGCCATTAGGGTTGAGCAAGAACACCTGACCGTTGGCACGGATGGCGCCTTGAATCGTTGAGACATCCGCCCCCAACACACGGTTGAGCGCCACCGCGCTGCTGGAGGGTTGAACAAACTCAACGGTCTTGCCGGCCCCCACGCTGAAGCTCTGCCAATTGGTGACCAGCTTGGGGGTGGCTTGGTTGATGGTCATGGTGTTGCCGTTGACCGCAATCGAACCACTGCCGGCAGCGACAGAGCCCCCAGTCGGCAATTGCGCATGCACCAGCGATGACACCATGCCTGCCACGGCGAAGGTTGCGGTTCTGGCGAGGTGGCGGGATTTTTTACTTTTGCTTTTTTTTCGGGGAGAGCCACTCAGTTCTGAAACTGCTTGCATGGATTGAGTCGTTTCGTTCCAAACGACTTGGTAAACATGATTCATTGGAGCGTTATCCTGCAGCTTATGAGTTATTTGCTCTTATTTAAAAGAGGAAACGACTCGTTTAAAACGATTAAAAAAACACTATAAATATGAAATTTGATAAAATTGACGCTCTTAGAATTTCCAAAAAAGAAATTCTTGTCATACAAGCCTCACGCTTTCATGATCCCTTTTTCAAATCGACCTGACAGCAATAACCAAGACCTTGATTTGCTCAGTTTGCGGCTTTTTGTGCGCTTGTGTGAAGATCGCAATTTGGTGAAGGTTGCACAGAAATTTGATCTGATGCCCTCGGCCATAAGCAAGCGTATGGCTCGCTTGGAGGGTCAGTTGGGCGGCCCGCCTCTTTTCAAACGGCTACGTCATGGGTTGGAGCCGACCTCGGTAGGTCAAGCCTTTTTGAAGCATGTTCATGGCGTACTGGAGAGCTTGGACAAAGCCACCGACGAAATTCGCGGCTTCAGCACGGGCCATTACGGTCAGATTCGGATGTTGGCGCCTGAATCTACGATAGCCACATTCCTGCCAGAGGACTTGCGTGATTTTTTGAAGCAGCCAGCACACAGCAATCTGGCCTTGCATCTGCATGCGGACGGTGGTGACGATACCGTGCAGCAGCTCAATGAAGAGATCTACAACATAGGGATCATGTGGAATGTGCAGGACACGAGCAGCCTTACCTGCCTGCCTTACCGCAGTGATCTCCTGTGTGTGGTGGTTCCGCAGTCACATGCATTAGCCAAGCGTCACGCGGTCGCGATCATGGAGCTTCAAGAGTTCGACATCGTGGCCACACATTCGATCGCACGTGCGGATGCCCGCGTTCGACGCATGAAACCCAAAGGAGGCCTGCCCGCACTCCGCATCCGCTTGGTGATGCCCTCAATAATGAATGTTCTAGAGTCAATTCGCGCAGGTGTAGGTGTTGGCTTTGCTCCGCAGGATGCACAACACAAACTGCCAAACACGGAAGGACTGGTGTTTGTACCTCTGCAAGATGAATGGGCACGTCGGCACTTTGTGGTCTGCTACAAGGACAATGAACGGACTCCAGTTGCCGCCAAGAAATTAGCACATTTTTTGTCAAAAATGGGGCAGGCATAAGTATGGCCAGGATGTGCCGAGCGGCGCTTATCAGCCTGATCTTTGTGTTGTGCGGCAGCACTCTAGCCTGGGCGCAAAAGAAAAATTGGCCTACCCGTCCTGTGACGTTGATCGTGCCATTTGTCACAGGAGGCGCGTCAGACACCGTTGTCCGGTTGCTTGCGCCTGAGCTGTCTGCGGTCATTGGCCAGCCGGTGCTTGTCAAGAATTGGGCTGGTGCTGGCGGAGCGATTGCAGCGCGCCAACTTACCCGCTTGGTCCCCGATGGGCATGTGCTGATGTTCGCAGGCCTGAGTGAAACGGTACTGATCCCTTTAAGTCAAGCAACGACAGGCTATGCACCACAAGACCTGCAAGCAATATCCATAGTAGGCTCCACGCCATTAGTACTGGCCGCACGTACGGATTTTCCAGCGGATAGCATTGATTCTTGGGTTGAAATCGCACGCGCTAATCCTCGGAAATTTTCATACGGTAGCGCTGGTGTAGGTTCCTATGGCCACTTGATGCTGGAATCATTGGCGCATCGACTGGGAATAGAGATGCTCCATGTGCCTTATAAGGGCAGTAGCCAAATGCTCAACGATCTTGTCGGTGGTCAAATTGACCTCACATTGACAAGCCTGCCTTCAGCATTGCCCTACGCGCGCTCAGAAAAAATCAAGTTACTTGGCATATCTTCATTGACCCGCATGATGGAACTTGGCCAAACGCCAACCTTCCATGAGTCAATCGCTTTGGCGAATTCTCAGATTTCGATCTGGGGCGGCATCTTTGCACCTCAAGGCATACCAAGCGAGGTGGCGGCCAAAATCAACAGCGCGTTCACGCAGGTACTGCGCAACAGCAAAATTCAGGAAAATCTGATCAGGATAGGTTCGCAACCTGATCATCCAAGAAGCCCATCGGAGAGTCAGCTGTTTTTTGAGCAACAGATTCATCAATACCGTTCGCTGGCTAGCCCTTCGCGATGAATCTGCTGTTGCTGCTTACATCTTCAGAATGACAAGGTCAATCAGCTACCTTTTCATTGGCTCAACTTGGTCAGTCATGACGTTTCGATAATCAATCGCGAAGTACTCTGCTTCTGTAACCACAATGATGGGTACGTGTCACCGCTCGTGACCGAAATACTATTCCAGGAACGACTGCCTAGCTTAATTCCAAGGGCGGCAATGGGTCGGAGACGGTTGCCGCTGAGCGACTCAGTC
>JACCDX010130798.1_pt1 | contig 11037 bp, 7 predicted proteins | sample 7449681 | NCBI WGS metagenome assembly JACCDX01 (sample SAMN15323450, study PRJNA562643) | freshwater metagenome | isolation source: river surface water | place: USA:Blue River Watershed | collected 2017-08-18 | reverse complement strand
GGGGCTGAGCTTGAGGGCGCGGCCGATGATCAGGGGCACGGCCACAGCGCCGGCGTACATCACCAGCACGTGTTGCAGGCCCAGCGCAGCGAGCTTGCCCGTGGGCAAATGCTCGTCAACAGGGTGGGGGGCAGTGGGGTTCATGGTGGTCTCCAATGGATTTTTTTCAGTCAGCTCAGGGCTGTTCATTCGACGGACGCGCCCGCTTCAAACCAGCGCTTGATCAGTTGGCGCTCGTCCTCGGTGATCTGGGTGGCGTTGTTCATCGGCATTTGGCGCGTCACGGCGACTTGCTGGAACACGCCTTGTGCATTGGCTTTGACGGATGCGCTCTGGTCCAGACGGATGCCCTTCATTTGCGCGGTTTCGCCGTGGCACATGTAGCAGCGTTGCTCCAAAACGGTTTTCACTTGCGTAAAGGTCACGGGCGCGGCCTGTGCGGTGGGCGCAGCGGCCGGGGCCGGCTTGAGCAGCACGATCACCGCCAGGATCAGCACCACGCCGACTGCGGCAAAGGGCCAGGGGTTCTTGGCGCGACCCAGGTGGTAGCCGTGGCGTTGCACAAAGAACTGGCGGATCAGCGCGCCGGCAAACATCATCATGAACAGGATGATCCAGCGGTGTTCGTGCGTGTACAAAAAGCTGTAGTGGTTGCTGAGCATCGCGAAGATGACCGGCAGCGTGAAATAGGTGTTGTGCACGCTGCGTTGCTTGCCGCGCTTGCCATGCACCGAGAGCACGGCCGTGTCGTATTCCTCGCCGCTGGTCATGGCGGCCACCACCTTGCGCTGGCCGGGGATGATCCAGAAGAACACGTTGGCGCTCATGGCGGTGGCGATCATCGCGCCCACCAGCAAAAAGGCGGCGCGGCCAGCGAACAATTCGTTGGCGATCCACGAGGCGAAGGCGATCACCACCATCATCAGGCCGGCCACGATGAGTTCGCCGTTTTTCTTGAAGCCGAACACGCGGCAGACCATGTCGTAGACCAGCCAGAACGCGACCAAAAAGCCCACGGCCGCGGTACCCGCGACCACCGGCGACCAATCCATCAGCGATTTGTCGATCAGGAATGAGCCCGCGTTCCAGAGGTAGAGCACGGTGAACAGGCCAAAGCCCGACAACCAGGTGGAATAGCTTTCCCAATAGAACCAGTGCAGCTTGGTGTGGATCTTGGGCGGGGCCACCATGTACTTTTGCGGGTTGTAGAAACCGCCGCCGTGCACGGCCCACATCGCGCCGTCCACATTCTTCTCAAGCAGGTCTTCCGATTTGGGTCTCAGAAGGTTGTTGTCGAGGAAGACGAAATAAAAGGATGAGCCAATCCAGGCGATGGCGGTGATGACGTGCAACCAGCGCAAAAGCAGGTTGGCCCAGTCAAGCAAATAAGCTTCCATGAGGGTTCTCCAACCTGCTCACCACCGCGGGCTCTGTGAGCAGAGTTTGTGTCGCGAACATCCCTGGCTTGCTCAGCCGGTGCATGCACCGCTGCGACTTGTGCACTCAAGTGTATACACTTTATTTGTGCCTCAAATAGGGGAAAGTCCTAGGGGTGGCTCGGGTGATCGTCGTCTGCTGCGCGCCGTGCGCCTCGCGCTGACGGCAGGCGCATTCAGAGCACCTCAGGAGCCGCGGTAAGTCGAATAACTCCAGGGGCTGACCAGCAACGGCACGTGGTAATGCTGGTCTTCGTGCGCCACGCCAAAATCCAGAGCCACCTGGTTCAGAAAGTTGGGTTCGGGCAGGGCCACGCCCTTGGCCTTGAAGTAGCCGCAGACATCGAACACCAGCCGGTACGTGCCCTTGCGCAAATTGGTGTTGTCGTAGAGGGGGCCGTCGGGGTTGCGGCCATCGTGGTTCAGCGTGAAGCGCTTGACCAGGCTGGCTTGTTCGCCTTGCGTGGTGTAGAGCGCCACCTGCATGCCGGCAGCGGGGCAGCCATTCATCGTGTCCAAAACATGTGTGCTCAGTCCCATGGGAATCTCTTTCAGGTGGGTGGAAATCAGGATCGTCCACAAAAGTGTATACATTTTTTCGGGATTGGTCTATCATCCGCCGAAACCTTGGCCAACGCCATCACGCCAATGAGCGCCGATGCCACTGTTTTGTTGTATTTGATCCTTTGTGAATGCCCTTGCCAAAACCCATGCGCACTTACGACACGACCCAAGCCTATCCCCGCGACCTTCAAGGCTACGGCCGCGATGTGCCCCATGCCCAATGGCCAAATCGTGCGCGCGTGGCTGTGCAGTTTGTGCTCAATTACGAAGAGGGCGGCGAGAACTGCGTGTTGCACGGCGACAAGGCCAGCGAGCAGTTCCTGTCTGAAATGTTCAACCCCGCCGCCTTCGAGGCCCGCCACATCAGCATGGAAGGCATCTACGAATACGGCTCGCGTGCCGGTGTGTGGCGCATCCTGCGCGAGTTTGAAAAGCGTGGCCTGCCGCTCACCGTGTTCGGCGTTGCCACTGCATTGCAAAAGCACGCCGACGTGACCGCTGCTTTCAAGGAACTCGGCTACGACATCGCCTGCCACGGTCTCAAGTGGATCCACTACCAGCACATCGACGAAGCCACCGAGCGCGCGCACATGGCCGAAGCGATGGAGATCCTGCAAAAACTCACCGGCGAGCGCCCGCTGGGCTGGTACACCGGCCGCGACAGCCCCAACACGCGCCGCCTGGTGGCCGACTACGGTGGCTTCGAATACGACAGCGATTACTACGGCGACGACCTGCCCTTCTGGATGAAAGTGAAAAAGACCGATGGCAGCGTGGCGCCGCAGCTGATCGTGCCCTATACGCTCGACTGCAACGACATGCGCTTTGCACTGCCGCAGGGCTATTCACATGCCGACCCCTTCTTCCAGTACATGAAGGACACCTTCGATGCGCTCTACGCCGAAGGTGACCCGAACGGCCTGAACCGCCCCAAGATGATGAGCATCGGCATGCACTGCCGCCTGCTGGGCCGCCCGGGCCGCATCACCGCACTGCAACGCTTTCTTGACCACATCCAGTCGCACGACCAGGTCTGGGTGGCGCGACGCATCGATATTGCGCGCCACTGGAAGACCGTGCACCCCTACAAGGATTGAGCATGCCCATCTCGCTTGAACAACTCAACAGCGCCAGCCGCGCGCAGGCAACGCAAATGCTCGACGGCCTGTACGAGCACTCGCCCTGGATCGCCGAACAAGCGCTCAATGAACGACCCTTCAAGTCACTGGCCCACCTCAAGCATGCCATGTGTGAGGTGCTGGCGCATGCCGGTCGCGAAGCCCAGCTGGCCCTGATCCGCGCCCACCCCGAGCTCGCGGGCAAGGCCATGGTCAGCAAGACGCTCACGGCCGAATCGACCAACGAACAAACCAAGGCCGGCCTGACCGACTGCACGCCTGAAGAGTTGGCCAAGATCCAGAAACTCAACGCCGACTACAACGCCAAATTCGGTTTTCCTTTCATCCTGGCCGTGCGCGGCCCGCGTGGCGCGGGCCTGAACAAGCAGCAAATCATCGACGCCTTCGAGCGCCGCCTGCACGGTCACCCCGACTTCGAGCTGGCCGAGTGCCTGCGCAACATCCACCGCATCGTCGAGATCCGCCTCAATGACAAGTTCGGCGTGGAGCCCACGCTGGGCCACCAGGTCTGGGACTGGCAGGAAAAACTGGCCCAGCACAGCGACCCGGGCTATGCCGAACAAGGCCAGCTCACCGTCACCTACCTGACCGATGCGCACCGCGCCTGCGCCCAGCGCATCAGCCACTGGATGCGCGACTGCGGTTTTGACGAGGTCGAGATCGACGCCGTGGGCAATGTGGTGGGCCGCTACCACCCGGCCAAAGCGGGGGCGAAATACCTGATGACCGGCAGCCATTACGACACCGTGCGCAACGGCGGCAAATACGATGGCCGTTTGGGCATCTTCGTGCCCATGGCCTGTGTGGCCGAGCTGAAAAAGCAGAACAAGCGCTTGCCTTTTGGCCTCGAGGTGGTGGCCTTTGCCGAAGAAGAAGGACAGCGCTACAAAGCCACCTTCCTGGGTTCGGGCGCGCTGATCGGCGACTTCAAACCCGAATGGCTGGACCAGCAGGATGCCGACGGCATCTCCATGCGCCAGGCCATGGCGCACGCGGGCCTGTGCATCGCCGACATTGCCAAAATCCAGCGCGATCCCGCTCAGTACCTGGGCTTCATCGAGGTTCACATCGAGCAAGGCCCGGTGCTCAACGAGGTCAATATCCCCTTGGGCGTGGTGACCTCGATCAACGGCAGCGTGCGCTATCTGTGCGAAGTGATTGGCACTGCCAGCCACGCCGGCACCACCCCCATGGACCGCCGCCGCGACGCCGCCTGCGCCGTGGCTGAACTGGCGCTGTACATGGAGCAGCGCGCCGCCAAGGACGGCGACAGCGTGGCCACCATCGGCCAGTGGCATGTGCCCAACGGCTCAATCAATGTGGTGCCGGGCCGCTGCAGCTTCAGCCTGGACCTGCGCGCCCCCACCAACGCCCAGCGCGACGCGCTGGAACGTGACGTGCTGGCACAACTGCAGGCGATCTGCGAGCGCCGCGGTGTGCGCTACCGCTGCGAAGAAACCATGCGCGCTGCCGCTGCGCCCAGCGCCCCCGAGTGGCTAGCGCGTTGGGAAAAAGCCGTGGCGGCCCTGGGAGTGCCGCTCTTCACACTGCCCAGCGGCGCCGGCCACGACGCCATGAAGCTGCACGAAGTCATGCCGCAGGCCATGCTGTTCGTGCGCGGCGAGAACGCCGGCATCAGCCACAACCCGTTGGAATCGACCACGAGCGACGACATGCAACTCGCCGTGGACGCTTTCACCCATGTACTGAACCAACTGGAGCAAGAAATCCGATGAGCGCCACCGTCCAACAATACGCACAACTCGACGCCTGGATCGACGCCCACTTCGACGAGCAGGTCAAGTTTTTGCAAGCCCTGGTGCAGGTGCCTACCGATACGCCGCCTGGCAATAACGCGCCACACGCCGAGCGCACCGCCGAGTTGCTCAAGGCGTTTGGCTACGAGGCCGAAAAACACGCTGTGCCCGCAGCCGATGTGAAAGCCTACGGGCTCGAATCGATCACCAACCTGATCGTGCGTCGCAAGTATGGTGCCGGCAAAACCATCGCCCTGAACGCGCACGGCGACGTGGTGCCTCCGGGCGAAGGCTGGACGCACGAGCCCTACGGCGCGCAGATCGAAAACGGCGCCATGTACGGCCGCGCCACGGCGGTCAGCAAGAGCGATTTTTCGACCTTCACCTTCGCCACGCGCGCGCTCGAATCGCTGGGCGCCCCGCTCAAGGGCGGCGTGGAACTGCACTTCACCTACGACGAAGAGTTCGGTGGTGAGATGGGCCCGGGCTGGTTACTGGCCAAGGGCCTGACCCAACCCGACCTGATGATTGCCGCCGGTTTCAGCTACCAGGTGGTGACCGCGCACAACGGTTGCCTGCAAATGGAAGTCACGGTGCAGGGCGAGATGGCGCACGCCGCCGTGCCCGACACCGGCACCGACGCGCTGCAAGGCGCGGTGCACATCCTGAACGCGCTGCACGCGCTCAATGCCGAATACAAAAAGACCACCTCCAAGGTGGAGGGCATCACCCACCCTTATTTGAACGTGGGCCAAATCAGTGGCGGCACCAACACCAATGTGGTGCCCGGCAAGGTCGTCTTCAAACTCGACCGACGCATGATCCCTGAAGAAAACCCGGTCGAAGTCGAAGCCTCGATCCGAAAAACGATCGAACAGGCAGCCCAAAGCTTCAATCCGCCGCGCGGCGGCAAGCAGCTCAAGGTGGACATCAAACGCCTGCTGCTGGCCAACGCCATGAAGCCGCTGGCAGGCAACCAGCCCTTGGTCGATGCAATCCAAAAACACGGCGGTGAAGTCTTTGGCGAACCCATCCCTGCGGTGGGCACGCCGCTCTACACCGATGTACGCCTGTATGTGGAGCGCGGCATCCCGGGCGTGATTTACGGCGCCGGCCCGCGCACCGTGCTGGAAAGCCACGCCAAACGCGCCGACGAGCGCGTGCAGCTCGAAGACGTGCGCCGCGCCACCAAGGTGGTGGCGCGCACGCTGCTCGATTTGCTGGCCTGAGCGCCTCCCGGGGCACGCGGCGATCGACCCCAGTCCGGCACAGGGTCGACAATCCAGACACAATTGGCAGGTAAATTCGGGGGCAAGGTGGACGGAGTGTGCCACCCAGTTCCCCAGTGGGCGGCCTTGAGCCGCCCCGTTTTTTTGCCAAACGAGGATTCCCCATGCGCCCCAGCCTGTGGCCTGTGCCCGCTGTTCAAGCTTTGACTCCCCAACGCCAGCGCCTGCTGGCGGCCGCGTTGGGCGGCGTTTTGCTGCTCGCCGCTTGCGGCAAGGATCAGCAAGGCCCGGGGCCCATGCCGCCGCCGCCCGTGGGCGTGGTGCAGGTGGCGCCAACCACGGTGCCGATTGAGCTGGAACTCTCAGGCCGGCTCGAGCCGATCCGCACCGCCCAAGTGCGCGCGCGCGTCACGGGGGTGGTGCAAAAACGCCTGTTCACCGAAGGCGCGCTGGTGCAGGCTGGCCAAAGCCTGTACCGCATCGACCCCGCGCCCTACCAGGCCGCACTCGACAGCGCCCTGGCCACCCAGGCCAAGGCCGAGGCCGCGCTGGCACAAGCCCAGTCCAGCTTGGACCGCAACCGTTCGCTGGCCGAATCCAAAATGATCAGCGCACTGGCCTGGGACGCTGCGCAATCGGCACACCGCGCAGCGCAGGCCGATGTGGCCGCCGCAAAGGCTGCCGTGCAGCAGGCGCGGCTCAATCTGGAATACGCGTCGGTCATTGCCCCGATCAGCGGCCGCATTGGCCGCTCGCTGGTGACCGAAGGCGCACTGGTCAGCCAGCAGGAGGCCACGCAGCTGGCTACCATCCAGCAGGTGGACACGCTGTTGGTGAACTTCACCCAGTCGGCCAGCGAAGCCATGCGCATCCAGCGCGCCATCGCCTCGGGCGAGCTCAAGGGCAGCACATCGGCCCAGGTGCGCGTGCTGCTCGACGATGGCAGCGTCTATGCGCTGCCTGGCAAGCTCTTGTTTGCCGACATGACCGTGGATGCCAGCACAGGCCAGGTCACGCTGCGCGGCGAGGTGCCCAACCCCAAGGGCGAGTTGCTGCCGGGCCTGTTCATCAAGGTGCGCTTGCAGGTGGCGCGCAGCGAACAGGCCATGCTGCTGCCGCAGCAGGCGGTCACGCGCGGCACCTCCGAAGACACGGTGCTGGTGGTTGGCGAAGACGGCCAGGTCGCCAAACGCACGGTGCAGCTGGGCGGTCTGCGCGGCGATGCGCGCGATGCGGCCGGCCCGCAGTGGGTGGTGACCGCTGGCCTCAAGACGGGCGAGCAAGTGGTGGTGGACGGATTCCAAAAGATCCGGCCCAAGGCGCCGGTCAAGTCCGTGCCCTGGAGCCCGGCCTCGGCCGCCAGTGCGCCCGCATCTGGCGCATCGGCCTCCGCTTCTGCGGCAGCCGCCAAGAACTGACGCCGGGAGCCCCGCATGAATTCCCGGTTTTTCATCGACCGGCCCATCTTTGCATGGGTCATCGCACTCTTCATCGTGGTGCTGGGCGCCGCCGCCATCACGCGGCTGCCGGTGGCGCAATACCCCACGGTGGCGCCGCCGTCCATCGTCATCAACGCGGTCTACCCGGGCGCTTCGGCCCAGGTCATGGAAGACAGCGTGCTCTCAGTCATCGAGCAAGAACTCAACGGCGCGCCCGGCCTGATCTACATGGAGGCTGCGGCCGATGCCAGCGGCACCGGCACGCTCACGGCCACCTTCGAGCCCGGCACCGATGTGGCCGTCGCGCAGATCGAGGTGCAAAACCGCCTCTCGCGCGCCACGCCGCGCCTGCCCAGTGCAGTCACGCAGCAGGGTGTGCGCGTGGACAAGGCGCGCTCGAACTTTTTGATGTTCGTGATGCTGACCTCGAGCAGCGCCAACTGGGACCCGGTGGCGCTGGGCGACTATGCCGTGCGCAACATCCAGCCCGAGCTGCTGCGCGTGCCGGGTGTGGGCCAGGTGCAGCTCTTTGGCACCGAAAAAGCCATGCGCGTCTGGCTCGATCCGCAAAAGCTGCAGGCCGTGGGCCTGTCCACCAACGATGTGAACAACGCCATCCGCGCGCAAAACCTGCAGGTCTCGGCCGGCAGCATTGGTGGCTTGCCCAATGTGGCGGGGCAAACCCAGTACGCCACGATCAAGGTCAATGGCCTGCTCTCGAGCGTGGCGCAGTTTGGCCAGATCCTCTTGCGCGCCAATGCCGATGGCTCCAGCGTGCGCCTGCAGGATGTGGCGCGCATCGAGGTCGCAGGCCAGGCCTACGTCTCGTCCTCGCGGCTCAACGGCCAGCCGGCCACGGGCCTGGGCATCCAGCTCTCGCCCACAGGCAACGCACTGGCCGCGGCCACGGGCGTGCGCGAGCGCATGGCCCAGCTCAAGCAGTACATGCCCGAGGGCGTGGGCTACGAGGTGCCTTACGACAGCTCCAAGTTCGTACGCATTTCCATTCAGGAAGTCGTCAAGACCCTGGCTGAGGCCATCGTGCTGGTGTTCATCGTGATGCTGGTGTTCCTGCAAAACATCCGCTACACCCTGATCCCGACCATCGTCGTGCCCGTGGCCCTGCTGGGCACGTTTGGCGTGATGCTGGCCATGGGCTTTTCGATCAATGTGCTCACGCTCTTTGGCATGGTGTTGGCCATCGGCATCTTGGTGGACGACGCCATCGTGGTGGTCGAAAACGTCGAGCGCATCATGGCCGACGAGGGCTTGCCCCCGCGCGAGGCGACCATCAAGGCCATGGGCCAGATCACGGGCGCCATCATCGGCATCACGGTGGTGCTGATCTCGGTCTTTGTGCCGATGGCGTTTTTCAGTGGCTCGGTCGGCAACATCTACCGCCAGTTCTCGCTGGCCATGGTGGCGTCCATGGTGTTCTCGGCGGCGATGGCGCTCTCGCTCACACCGGCGCTGTGCGCCACGCTGCTCAAGCCGGTGTCGCCCGACCACCACCACAAAAAGGGTTTCTTCGGCGCCTTCAACCGCCGCTTCAAGCAGGCCACCCACGGTTATGAAGCGGGCGTGGCGCGCATCCTGCCCCGGGCCGGGCGCTGGCTCTGGGTCTATGGCGCCATCGTGGCGGCGGCCGCCTTCATGTACCAGAAGCTGCCCAACTCCTTCTTGCCCAACGAAGACCAGGGCTACCTGATCATCAATGTGCAGCTGCCGCCGGGCGCCTCGCGTGACCGCACCGAGGCGGTGATGGCACAAGTCGAGCAGTTCTTTTTGAAGCAGCCCGAGGTCGACAAGGTGGTCGGCGTGCTGGGCTTCTCCTTCTCGGGTTCGGGCCAGAACGCCGCGCTGGCCTTTGTGCCGCTCAAGCCCTGGGACGAGCGCTCGGGCTCGCAGCACAGCGCGCAGGCGCTGGCCGGGCGCGCTTTTGGCGCGCTCATGGGCATCCGCGATGCCTTCATCTTCCCGCTCTCGCCGCCGCCGATCCCCGAGCTGGGCACAGCCACTGGTTTCAATTTCCGCCTGCAAGACCGTGCAGGCCTGGGCCATGACGCGCTCGTCGCCGCGCGCAACCAGCTTTTGGGCATGGCCTCGCAAAGCAAGGTGCTGCAAGGCGTGCGGCCCGATGGCCTGGAAGACGCGCCGCAGCTGCAGCTCGATGTGGACCGCGAACGCGCCGCCGCCATGGGCGTGGGCTTTGACGCCATTGGCAATGTGCTCTCGACCGCGCTGGGCTCGGCCTACATCAACGATTTCCCGAGCAGCGGACGCTTGCAGCGTGTGATCGTGCAGGCCGAGGCGCGCGCGCGCATGCAACCCGACGATGTGCTGCGCCTGACGGTGCCGGGCAGCAAAGGCCAGCTGGTGCCGCTGTCGGCTGTGGCCAGCGTGCGCTGGGTGACCGGGCCGGTGCAGACCGTGCGCTACAACGGCTACCCGGCCATGAAGATCGGTGGCGACGCCGCCCCGGGTTATTCCACGGGCGATGCCATGGCCGAGATGGAGCGCCTGGCGGCCCAGCTGCCGCAGGGCTTTGGCTACGAATGGACCGGCCAGTCGCGCGAAGAAAAGCTCTCGGGTGCGCAGGCGGGCATCCTGCTGGCGTTCTCGATGCTCGCCGTTTTCCTGTGCCTGGCCGCGCTCTACGAGAGCTGGAGCATCCCGGCGGCCGTACTGCTGGTAGTGCCGCTGGGAGTGGTCGGATCGCTGGTGGGCGTGTGGCTGCGCGGCATGCCCAACGATGTGTATTTCAAGGTCGGGCTGATCACCATCATCGGCCTGTCGGCCAAGAACGCGATCCTGATCATCGAGTTCGCCAAAGACCTGCAGGCCGAGGGCAAGGGCCTGATCGAGGCCACCTTGCAAGCCTGCCACCTGCGCTTTCGGCCCATCATCATGACCTCGTTCGCCTTCATCCTTGGGGTGCTGCCGCTGGCGATCGCCAGCGGCGCCGGCTCGGCCAGCCAGCGCGCGATCGGCACCGGCGTGATGGGCGGCATGCTCACGGCCACGGTGCTCGCGGTGTTTTTGGTGCCGGTGTTTTTTGTCGTGATCCGCCGGCTGTTCCCGTCCACCGGCCATGAAGCGCCGCACGCCACCACCATTGGCTCGGCCGCCACCGACGCCGCCGTGGCCGATCTGCAAGCACCCCGCGAAGGCGCCTGAACCGCGCCAGCGCAGGCCTGTTGCGCTGGCGCCAACCTACGGGTTATCCCCAGATTTGGGGTGGTCAATTTTGTATACAGTTCGGCACACACATTGGCATTCTTCTAGCCGATGTGCTGGTTTTGCACCGTTTATCCCTCCAAGGAGTTGACTCCATGACGACCGCCATCCACCCTGTTGACGAGCATTTGCCCACGGGCAAGCTCGCTGCGCTGGGCCTGCAACACGTGCTGGTGATGTACGCCGGCGCTGTGGCCGTGCCCCTGATCATCGGCCGCGCCCTCAAGCTCAGCCCC
>JACCDX011895914.1_pt1 | contig 11038 bp, 13 predicted proteins | sample 7449681 | NCBI WGS metagenome assembly JACCDX01 (sample SAMN15323450, study PRJNA562643) | freshwater metagenome | isolation source: river surface water | place: USA:Blue River Watershed | collected 2017-08-18 | reverse complement strand
TTGACAGTTTTGACGCCAATGGACTCATAACAGGGGCCTGTTTATCGCAAATTACAGGTAAGTTGATGCTTTGTGGATATACCTTCAATTCAGGATTTGTTTTAGAATGCGATTCATTTTTACACAGCCATGTAAAGAAGAAATTCAACAGGCAAGAATTTCCAACATTGGGAAACATTCAAATTGAGGCAATAGCAGAGGTTTCAAAGGATCGATATTTTCTTACATCCGAGCAGTTGAATTCTGATGCTGCCTTGTTGGAGCTTGTAAAAATAAAAACGTCTGGATTCGATGGCATCATTCAAAAGAGGACATCCGTCAATATCCATCAAAGCAGTAATTCGAAAGTGTTTCATTGGAATGCAAACATTGGCATACGAAATTTGGAAATTTATAACATGAGTCAACAATTGCTTTTTTTGAAAGAAATCAACAATACCAATCAAGGAGAAATAGATTTATCATTATTAGAGAGCGGATTATACGTTTTGAAAGGCATTTCAGGTTGTGGCGAAATTTTTAAAATAAAGTTCATTGTAAAGGATGAATAACAAAGTGCTCATTTTTGTGTAAACTTTACTTTGTTTATTCGAGTATTTGTTTATCTTTGTTTGTAGAAAAAAATCTACAAAATATGAGAATTCACGTCATCGATAGTGATAAACACGATGCCAAAATTCTTAAGTCGCAATTATCTGAGGGTATGGGCGACTGCTTAGATTCCTTGAGTGTGTATGCGACTTGGCAAGCGTTTATTGAGAATGAAATTATTAAGGATCAGTTCACCGTTGTTTTTTTTTCGGCCTCTGAGATGGTTAACCCTAGCAATGCTTCGTTCATTGCAGATCTGGTTTTTCGAAAGTGTTCATTGATTGTTTATCATTCAACTTATGAGCACACAATTAAAGCAATAAAAATGGGGATTTTCGATTACATCGTCACTCCATTTCGATTGGTAGAATTGAATGAGTGCTTTTATAGATTGGTACAGAAATTTCAATGCGATAAATCTACTTATAACATTGTATTAAGAGACGCCAAAGGATCTCAAGTTATTCCGTTAAAGAATATCAGTCACATTCAAGCATTTGGCGCGTACTCGAGGATCTACAGTATCGACAAAGAGTATTTTATCTGCCGAACGTTAAAGTCCCTCGAAGAAGAAATAGGAGAGCCGTTTATAAGGATACATCGCTCTTTTATGGTTCATGCTGGTCAAATTAAATGTTACAATATCAATACTGTTACTTTGAATAACAAACAAAAACTCCCAGTTTCAAGAACTGGGAGAGTTAAATTAATTGCTGAGATTCCTCAGACAATTATGCAAGGTATAGGATGAAATTAGTTTGACTTAACAAATTTTATAGTCTTCAGACCATTGATTTTAATGGAGTACATTCCGTTCGCTAAGTTTTCAATATTGAAAATACCATTTCCTGAAGTGCATTGTTTTTCCAAGATTAACTGGCCATGAACATTGTAAACTTGAACATTGCAATTAAATGGTAGATCCATGATGTTTATAGATGTACTGGCTGGATTTGGGAAAACTCGCACACGGTTCAGTGATTCTGCGTCAGTACTCAACATTCCGAACGCAACCATATTGGAATAAATAACTTGTGATGAATCTACACATTCTGTATTGGCTTTGATGCCAATGAAATAACGATTTGAGCCTGAGGGTGGTGATAAATCGCTGTAAGATTTAACAGAAGCAGCAACTGACGCAATGGGCTGAAAACTGCTGCCTTTATTGCTTCTGTAGATGACATAAGTATTTAGTGGATAAATTCCAAGATAATCACTCCAATTAAGGTTGTTTTCTCCCGAAACGCCTAAGGAAGCTGTTAAGTGGAGAGTGGTGTGTGCGTAATATTTGCTATATTCCGATTCGCCTCCGCAAGAGTCAATTGCAGATATATAATATGTAAAAGGTCGTTGTTTGGGGTTAGAAAAGGAATCGATAAAAAAGTTAGGATCGCTGTATGATTGACTACCAATTAGATCGAATTCGCCAGCGAAATTGGACTCTCTGTAAAAGTTATAAGAGACGATTCCAGCACCGGAATTTTTCTTCCATACCAATTTGTTTCTTCCAGTTGTACTGTCAACAGAAACCATGCAAAGATTTTGTACTGGTGCTGTTTTCACAGTTACATTGATCAAGTTTGAATATCCTCCGCATCCAGCGAGTGAATCATAAGCGTAAATCGAGTAGGTTCCGGAGTATGCTGCTTTTATTTTCTTTACATTTTGCTGGTAATATGGAGACCAATAATATTTGTATCCGGTTAAATTGGTAATCAACTCTAACTCTACTGAATCTCCTGCACATACAATTGTGTCTGTGTTATTTTTAATTTGAATTGACTTGAATTCCACAAAAGTTACTTTGACAACATTGGAAGTATCTTTACAACCGTTTTTTGAGATTGCCGTAGCAAAGTAATTGCCTGATTTGTCTGCAAGGATACTATTTACGGTATCTCCGTTATTCCATTTGAAGGGTCCACTGGAGTAGCAATACAGATATACCTGTTGACCTTTGCAGATTCTGATTTCATCAGCACTCGGATATGCTGAAACGTTCAAATAGTTATCATTTAATGCCACATGGATGATCTTGGAAGTATCTGCGCAGTAATTACTGTCAAAGGCGTACACTTGGTAGTTTCCAGAAGTACTGACTTTTCGGGTTGTGCCATAAGTACCATCGCTCCAATAGAACCCAACTGGATTTCCCGTGTATGACACGGTGAGGGTAATTTCTTTGTCGCAAGTATCAATATTCTGCACTGAATTAATTTTCAAGTTATATTGATTTGTGTAACAACTGAACCATTTTTGAGCAGTTAAGTTGCTTGTTGCAGCGATAAAGATGAACGTAAAGAGTGTTCGTATAAAATTTTTTCTTCTCATATTTTATTGATCTAGGCGAAGATACAGCGGTTTTCAAATTGAGAATGTCAGGTTTTTGTCTGTAGAGACATTGAAGCAAAATGCTTAAACAAAATACATCAAAGCCAATTTTTTCTTTTGAACCAATATCCAATGAGAATACTTACAATGGCCATGGCAATTATGGAACCGAGATAACCATATTTCCAATCCAATTCTGGCATGTATTTAAAGTTCATGCCATAAATGCCAACAATAAAAGTTAGCGGCATAAAAAACACGGAAAAAACAGTTAGAACTTTCATCACTTCGTTTGTTTTTTGTGATGAAACTGAGAGATAAACTGTCATGAGGTTACTTACGTCTTCGAAGAGTTCGTCGTAAAACAATTCCAGCTTTTGGTGTAAATCTGCAGCATCTCTCAATTCGGTGGTGTTTTTAAAATGTGATTTGATTCCGGATAAAACTTCTCTTGTAAGCAGCAATAGTTTTTTGCCGATGCTACTTTTACGTTTGAGAAAATATAAGTTTTCCAGAAAATTGTTTTTTGAATTTTTGAGAAATATTTGGTCTTCAATTTGATCAATTTGCAAGGCGAGTTTGTTTTGGAAATTTTCATATGATTTCAAAACACCTTTGAGTAATTTTATTGCCAGTTCGTGTGTTGATTCAATCGAGTTTTGAGTGCCACATTCATGAACAATAGAATTGATGAAATCGTGAGGAAGCCTATGTATGGTAATGATTTGCTGGGTATCTATAAACATTGAAACCTTTGTAGATAGCTCTTGAATTGTATGACCATCGTCATTTTCATTATGAAGAACGCGAGTTACGATGAAATTAAGGGGCGAGGATTCTTCAAACTTTGGTAAATGGTCAGATTGTAAACAGTCGTCAATATGCGCTTGGTTTAAATTCTTTTGCTCGCAGAAATTCCGGAAATCTTCTTTGTTGGGATTTTCAATATCGATCCATATTTTTCCCGAGTCTCCCAAGCTGAATTCTCTTACTATCATAATTTGTTTTTATGGATAAATTTTCGTATATTCTTTAGGATCATGGCTTTGTTTTTGAGGATTTTTTTAAAGTTGATTTTTGCAAATCTTCATTGAGTTTATAGAGCGTGATTTTTTGGATGAGTGATTTTGGAAGTGGCTGATCAATCGGGAATTGAATGGCGCCTTTAGACCATTTATAATGACCAAATTCTTCTTTAAACGCTTGAATACCTGTGGCGGTAGGATAAAATCCGACATGATTTTTATATCCTGCGAAATAAACCAATACGGTATTTAATTTAAAGGCAGGCATTTTGTAACTGATCACCTTTTCACACATTGGTAAAACCTCTGAAATGATTGATTTCATTTCCAGCAGCTTGTTTCGAACCTCACCATGAAATTGTTCAATATATTCGTCGATTGCATCTTTCATATTCCATTCACTTGTTAATTTTTATCTCATTCAGTGGGGTAAATATAGTTTTTATTTGAATAAAAATACGAATTCGTTGGAATGCCGTGAGTATTTGTAGTATTTTGCAATCAAATGTCTTGTCACAAAATTTACCCTTGCCTTTGGTTTAACCATAACGCTCAAGAAGCTGTTGAATATTATTGCTCCGTTTTTACAGGTGCTAAAGTATTGTCAGATAATGGCATGGTTGTGATGTTTGAATTAAATGATACCAAGTTTATGGCTTTGAATGGTGGCCCTCAATTTAAATTCAATGAATCAATTTCCATGGTGTTAAATTGTGAGGGACAAGATGAAGTTGATTACTATTGGAATGCACTGACTGCAAACGGTGGTCAGGAAAGTCAATGTGGCTGGTTGAAAGATAAATTTGGAATATCATGGCAAATAGTACCAGTAGAATTGATGGCATGTATTGGCAATGACGATGCAGAAATTAGAAGTTATGCCATTCAAGAAATGTTAAAAATGAAAAAAATAGAGATACATAAACTTACCAAATAAAATGAGAAATTTCTATCAATATCTATGCTTAGCCTTGTTTTGTATTGCATTGCAGCTGAGTGCACAATCATCAGGATGCGAAGAAGTTCGCGCCAAAATTTACGCTCAATTTCAAAAAATAGATCGATTCAATCAAACAGCCTTGGACTCATCGATTTCTTTGTATGACTCTTTAAAGCCTGCCAATGAAACGCTGAAGAATCTTGTTGTGCAGTGGATAGAGATGGGTGGATTTAAAAATTGTGCATTGCAACCTCATTCCAATATGAAATATGTGATATCGCCAGATTTAGGTATGGTTGCTATTTCGTGGAACACCTATCAAGGAGGTACGATGATTGACTATGCTTCAATATTGGGTTATCAAAATTCAATCATGGAATTCAAGGCAAAACGATTTGAATCTGATTTTCAAGGTGTTTTGTCGAACGATAGAATTCTCATTGACCGCATATATTCGATTAAAAATAAGTTTAAGGAGAATGTTTATTTTGTCTCTGCAATTGGTCAAGGAAGTGTTTCAACTCCGTTTTTTAGCATGACCGCTTATAAAATTAAACGAGAGATTTTGGAAGAACCCATTTTCGATGGAGTTTCCAGATTGTCTGTGGATTTTGATTACACAGATCATCAAAATCAGTTTTTACCAGAAGATTTTATTGGAATTCAATTTTTGAAAAGGGGAGCTTTTATCAGACGACCTATCTCTGAAAAAAATGGCATCTTTAATGGTCGTTTTGAAATCTATAAATTCGATGGTGCAAAATACCGTAGGATTAAATAATGTCCCTCAGATATGATTAAAAAATGATTCAAATCCGAAAAAGAGTCATTTCAATTATCATGGCAACCGGATTTTGGCTAAAGTCGAATTTGGTGAAAGCCCCGCTGATTTTTCTTGTTTTTTATCTGCTGATTGGACTCGGTACCATCAAAGAATATGGCTTGCCAATTGATGATTTTACACAATATGTGATTGGAAAGGTAAATTATGAATATTTGATTGGCCATCGTACGAATGAGGAAATAGATGTGGATATGCGTTATTATGGGCCTGCATTTGAAACACTTTGTTATGCAATTGATTGTGAATTTGATGCAGAGCCTCAGCCCACACAAAAATGGGGGATGCGACATGGATTGGTATTTCTGTTCTTCACCATAGCATTGGGGATGCTGTATCTAAGCGCGAAAATGATTTTCCGGAATAAGAAGGTCGCTTGGGTATTGATGTTATTTTTAGCTTTGTACCCTAGGGTATTTGCTGATGCACATTATAATTCGAAAGACACATTGTTTTTATCTTTGGTAACAATTGCCCTTTATCCACTTTTCATGGGTTTTTTTAGTAGAAAGTGGTTTCATTTTTCGATTTCTGGATTGGTTTTTGGATTGGCGGCTACCATCCGTTTGTCCGCATTTTTTATCATCCCATCATTTGTTTGCATCCTTATTTTGTTCTATGTTTTAAAACCAATTAAGCATTCAAAAATAATTGGGATGGTGGGAATTTTCATTTGCTCGTGGTTGTTGAGTTATTATACTTTTTTTCCTGCATTGTGGAAACATCCTATCTCAGAATTCTTGATTTTGGTGAAACGTATGCAAGAATTTCCGTGGCCCAATAGCACACTCATTGCGGGTAGATGGGTAGGACCGGGGAATACAGTTTGGTGGTATTTGCCAGTTTGGTTCGCAATCACCACCCCTTTGGTTTATTCCTTGCTATGGGGGATTTCGCATGTACTTGCACTTTCATCCCTCAAAAAAATAAAAACTGACCTAAATGAATCATATATGTGTTTGATTTTTATTGGAATTTGGTTTTACGGTACAATTTTTTATGTTATGTTAACTAAGCCAAATTTATATGACTCTTGGAGACAATTTCAGTACTTGGTGGTACCTTTCATCATGCTCATGGGGGTAGGTTTGAATTGGATATTCAGGTTTAAATATGGTTTAAAATTTATGGTTGGAGTATTGGTTTATCAGATTTTGAATTTGGTGTACTTGCATCCATTTCAACAAGTGTATTTTAATGAGTATTCTTGGGTTTTTGGCAAGTCGCAAACATACGATCAAGATTATTGGCACGTTTCTACTGAACATTGTGTGGACTGGTTAGATAAACAGGGCTTCAAAAAGCCAATAAAAATTTTCACCCGTAAATCAAATGCCGCTTGGCTGAATTTATTCTTTTATCAGAACAATGAAAACCGACAGTTTTTTGCGACAGATTCGGTTGAAGTTGCCGATTATGAAATTGTCCCTGTGAGAAATAACGAGTACTTCGATGCGCGTAAAACTGAAGTTTACCATGTAAAACCTCTAAAGGATACGATTGCTCGGATCATTCGGCTTAGGTGAAATTACCGATTTTTTAACTGTAAAGACATCCAATATCCGAATAGTGCAAATGGGAAGTAGGCACCAATTAAATCGGTGAGGTTAAACCAAAGCGGTGAGGGCAATTGGTAAACCATCATGGCTCCTCCAATGAAAAACTGAAGTCCTATAATTAACGACAAAATGAATTGTCTTGTTTTTGCAATCAGTGATGCAATCAAAGCGCCAACAAATGTTCCGAATGCATGGGCCAAAAAGGGCATTAAAAAATGAATGGGTTTCATTAAAGGCATTGCTGCAATTAGGCCTGCTTCGGTGGTAAGATTTGTTCCGGGAGGAGGGGGGATAATGGCACTGCTAGACATGATAATTGCCATGTTTACAGAACCTCCAACAAGGATACCTGTAATGATTCCGATTGCATTTCTAAGTATGGGATGTTTGAAATTCACCATTCGAAAATAGTCAGGTTTGGGTTAAATTAATCATCCGAATATGGAATTTTGTAAAAAATGTTGTTGATTTGACACATGGGAGAAAAAATTGTAGTTGAAACATTGGTTAATCAACCGCTGGCAAAGGTTTGGGAAACATTTACAGATTCAATACATGTGATGCAATGGAATCATGCGAGTGATGATTGGCATTGTCCTTCTGCTACCAATAATTTAACTGTTGGGGGTGAATTTCATTACATGATGGCGGCCAAAGATGGTTCATTTGAATTTGATTTTACGGGTATTTATGACGAAGTAACTGTAATGAAAGGATTTACTTATCATTTATCTGATGGGCGTGTGATACATGTGGAATTTGAAGAAGTTGAAGGTGGAACAAAGGTGATCGAAAGATTTGATCCTGAAAATGAAAACCCACTTGAAATGCAGCAAATGGGTTGGCAGATGATCTTGAATAATTTCAAGGAATATACTGAATCATTGGGTTAATTGATATAATTAACCAGGAAATTGCGACATATCCATGAAAAAAATTTCCCAGGTGTGTCCATCAAAATCTTCGATCGTGCGTTGATACATAAAGCCATAATTTCTTGGATCATTTGGCTCAATGCCACCTGATTCTAATCCATTTTTCATTATATTGTCTACCTCAAGATTGCTTTCTACAGAAAGAGAGAACAAACCTGCTACATTGGTTTTTGTATCGGCAATTGGTTTAGAAGTGAAACTCTGAAATTTTTCATGATTCAACAACATCACATAGATGTGTTCACTCCAAACCATACATTTTGCAGTGTCATCTGAAAATTGTGGATTCATTGAAAATCCAAGAGCAGTATAAAAATCGGCCGATTTTTGTAAGTTGCTCACCGCCAAATTGATAAATATTTGTTTCGACATTTCGTTACAAAGATGGTTGTTTCATCGAGAATATAAAAGATATGAAATCATTTTTACGTCATCATATTGGAATCAAGTGTATTTTTTACCTTTTTCTGTTAATATACTGAACGCTTCCTCCCAACTTGGTATGGTTTCGGATTCGTAACCATGGGTGCTTCCTGTAGCAATTTTGTGAAATGACTTCATGGCTTTGAGATGTATTCCACTTCTCATAAAATGAAGCATACTTTCTCTATCCACCCATGCAGTTAATGTACATTGTATTCCATTGATTTTTTTAACTGAACAGTATAAGTTGCCGTCAGCAGATTTGGCTTGATTAAAAGAGGGGATAGCGAGTTTCCAAAATTTTAAAATTCCCCAAAAATTCTTTGGTTTTAGTCCTGTAATTGAAATATACATGTGTGATTGTGCTCGAATTACAAATATATGGGGATTTATCACACAGAAATTTAAAGTGTCGTTTAAAATTGATATATCTTTGTTTGGATGATACGCAGGGCAGATATAAATGACGTGAAATTATTGCAAGAGATCGGGAAGAAGACATTTGATGATACATTTGGAAACACGTGCACCAAAGAGGATATGAAGGGTGTTCTACAAACTTTTTTCAATACAGTTCAAATTGAATCTGAACTACGTGATGAAGAAGATTATTTTTATTTTATGGAGGACGAGGGTGTTGTAAAAGGGTATATGCGAATCAATGCCAAACATTCCTGTCCAATCGCTTCAATTCAAAATAATAGGTGTATCGAATTGGTACGATTGTATGTTTTACAGGAGTATCATGGCCATGGTATTGCCAATTCATTGATGGATTTTGCAATTGAATTTGCTCGGTCAAGAGGCTATGAAAAAATGTATTTATCGGTTTGGGAATATAATTTTAGAGCCAGAGGATTTTATGAAAAGCATGGATTTGCCAATTCTGGGGTTAAAAACGATTTTCCATTAGGCACTACACCTCAAACGGATTATTGGTTCATCAAAGATTTGATGTGATCGTTTAAGTGAATTTAAAACTGGTGGTGTTTTAATTTCCTAAAAAGATAAATGTATTGATGCTAAGACTTTTAGGAGTGATGTCTAAAGATTGTTGCGTGACATTGCCATTGAGTTGCACTTCAACAATGCTTGAAACATTCGTATATCTGTCTGGAGCATCGTTTGTCCAATTGTTATTCGCTTCTTTAAATGATTTGATTGAACCATTTGAAACATAATTGGTATTGGCGTCGCTGGCTCCGATTCTTCCTTGCAAAGTTACGTTGGGTAAATTATTTTGAGCAATTGTTTTGCTATTGCTACCGCTAACTGATCCCAAAGTAGACCCATTTTGTACGAGAAAGCAATTTGTTGCATCTGGCAAGTTAGTTCCGATACCAAGTGCTGTGGCTTGTGCTTGTTGCGTTGATGTGAGCGTGCTTTTTGCGCGGCCATTTAATTTCACCCATCCGTTGTGGTCGGCAGATTGAATGCCAGTCTTAATATCTCCGTAATTAAAATTTGAAAGTCCAGAATTCATTGATTTCCAAACACTACCATCGTAATAGTAATATCCAATTTCAGAAATATTTGTTGTGGTGGCGTTGTTGGTTCCAGATAAATCAGTAACATAAACGATTGCCCCAATTTGGTCTGTTGCATAAGCGGTTTTTGCGATCAACTGAGATCGCGAAATTCGCGGTGCAATCACACCATCGGCAACAGATGTGCTGCTAGGTTGTCCTTTAATTTCAATTGTGGCTTTAGGAGAAGTTGTGCCGATACCAATTTGAGAAAAAATGGTGGTCACTGAGACTAAAAAAAATAAGAAAAGTGAGAATTTCTTCATGTGATAAAGTTAATTGAACCAGAGATATTTAAAATAATTTTAAGAAATACAAAGATAGGCAGTAAAAAATAAATTGCACATTAAAATTGACTTACATTTGTTGATGCTCACCGTAGATTTTAGTGTATTTCCTGTATTGAGTACCGATCGATTGATTCTAAAAGAAATCACAGCAAAGGATGCACCTGAATTTTTTGCTTTGAGAAGCAATGATTCAGTGATGAAATATATAGATAGACCAAGGCCCAAAAATATTGAAGACATCTTAGAGTTGATTCAAAAAATGAATGTGATGAGGTTAGAGGGTGTTGGAATAACATGGGGGATTTATTTGAAAGAAAATCCAGAATTGAAAATCGGAAACATAGGATTGTTTAGGATTATTCACGAGCATTTTAGGGCAGAGATTGGATATTTATTAAATCCAGAATTTCAAAACAAAGGAATGATGTTTGAAGCAATAAAAGCAGTGGTACATTTTGGATTTGGCTCAATAGGATTACATAGTATAGAAGCAAATATCAATCCAGCGAATGTAGCGTCCAGAAAACTTCTGAAGAAAGCAGGGTTCGAAAAAGAGGCGTATTTTAGAGAGAAC
>JACCDX011282463.1_pt1 | contig 11041 bp, 9 predicted proteins | sample 7449681 | NCBI WGS metagenome assembly JACCDX01 (sample SAMN15323450, study PRJNA562643) | freshwater metagenome | isolation source: river surface water | place: USA:Blue River Watershed | collected 2017-08-18 | reverse complement strand
CCAGCACCTGCTCCTGCTCCAGCACCAACTTTCTTTGCAACACCATCTCCTGCACCTGCTCCTGCACCAACTTTCTTTGCAACACCATCTCCTGCACCAGCACCTGCTCCTGCTCCAGCACCAACTTTCTTTGCAACACCATCTCCTGCACCTGCACCAACTTTCTTTACAACACCATCTCCTGCACCATCTCCTGGACCTGCTCCTTTTGCAGAACGTAAGGATGAATTAATCCCCCTACCACTCAAACCATTTACATTCGACCGCGAATTTACAATATTAACGCCTCATTCATACACATCAGATGTCATTTCGAGTGAAACAAAATATTACCAGTTTAGATTCTATACATATTCATTTACATCGATAAATGCATATATATCATCATCCAGTTTAGAAATTTCTGCAATTATTGGTATATATGAAGATAACTCGGTCATCAATCATTTAAAAAATAGAAATAATATTACAAATGTTGGTTCAAAAGTTATATACGATCATTCAAATGGAATGATTATTTCGCCTAATTTAAATCACGCAAATACATCATTTACACCTGATATTAAAATAAATAACATCAAACAAAATAAATATTATTCAATAATTTCAAAAGCACCAATTAAATCAATTGAATCGTTTTCTGTTCCAGGTAATTTTGCATTTGGACTATGTTTAGAGCAAAGTAATAATGTAATTCCGATCGAATATATCGGTTATGACATGTCTTCAAAGCCTCTTATTGACAATTCAAATATAAGTCGCAATGTATTTCCAAGTGCTTTACTTGTAAGGACGGGAAGTCAAATGAATGCACCATTCGTGGTTGCCACGCAGTCAGTTGCCAAGCAGTCAGTTTCTGAATCATCTCAACGTGGGAAGGGTGTTCCTGAATTCACACCACAGATTGCTACAACAGGAACGACGATGGCGAAAATGAAAGTTTACAGAACAATATCTTCGTATCAATTGCCAGTAAAAGAACCAGCTCCTGTGGCATCGAAAGAAGTAATTGTTCCCACTGCAGCAGCCACCGTTATACCAGCTCCTTCAGACCCAACACGGACCATTGCTAAAAAAATCGATACAAAATCGATATATATGATTGCTACTCTCATGATTTTTGTAATTATTGGTATAATTACACCCGAACTGACAAATCATCCTAATTTATTCATATTATACATATTCATAATTATTTCATTATTGGTGGGAATTTCCATGAATATAGTCAATAAGTAAAACCACAGACCCGGTGTATTCTTACAGATTTATCATATCAGTAATTAGGAATGTCATCGTTATCACCGTCGAATACACAGGGGCCCTCAGGTGTTTTGACAATGGGTACAACACTTACAAAAGATCCGCTAACGATGGAGCAGTTGAATACACTGATTGATCGTATCGATTTTGAAGTTCTGACACTCCGACGATTTCCCGAGAGTCCTACATTACTTGCAACGATTTCACGTCTTGCAGTTCTACGACAGGATCTCATGACATTTCGATTGAAATTATCTGCGACTCCTCCCGAAATGACATTTGCAGAGACTGGTATATCCAAGCAGGATGCGGATACATTTTTGGCGTCTTTAGGCCGTGCAACTGCATCCTCCACATATCCTGTGTTGGGTTCCAATACAGGGTTTTCGTCGGCTCCATCTGGTGTAAATGCAAGTTTATTTACGAGTTTTTCAAGTCTGTTGGAAAATCAGGAACTCCAAAAGGTATTCCAAGGAATACAGTTTATTAAATGGAAGTTTGAGTTGGATTATGATCCTAAGTTACATGAGAAGTTTTTTCTGTTAGATCGTCTGGAAAATCTGGAAAAGCGTATTCTTTCTTACTCGAGTGCAGGTGTTCCGGTTCCCGCAGAGGTTCGCGAATTAGCAAAGAAAGAGCTGCAACTCATCAATCAGCAAATTGGTAAGGCAGCAGCGGAAACCTTTGCGCCCCCTCCGCCTACCATGCCACTCGGAGAAAGTACACGAATCCCTACATACACAACGAGTGTTCGTGATCCCCGTGTATACGATACCGATGTGTTTGTACGTCCCGGTTCCATTTTATCCGACGATCAAATAGCAAATCGTGCGAATTTTGCAAATTACTGGAAGATGCAGGCTGGTTCACTCGATTATAAAAAACGTGTGGATCATCTGTGTTCCCAGATTCAATCGGCGGGATTAGGGAATCCGGCAGAGTTTGGTTGCATTACGGATCCTACCACCGTAAGCCGCGATTATTCTTGGAAGGGGAATTGGGACATGGTATGTTCGCGTGTAGGAAATACATGGGGAGCCTGGTATCCCGAGATGTTTGGATGCCCGCGGCCAAATCCAGATGATAAATACGACGGGACTTTACTGTAAGGAATTCTCTGAAACAAATAGAGAGGTTTCGAATATGAAAGGAGTTGTTGTATTAACAGGAATTCTATTTTTTCTCATTGGCTACATTCTGGGAATGCGAAAACGTACTGAAGGATTTCAGACATCACAAGCCACACCTACAACAACAAGTTCAACAGCAACCACTACAGCAATCGCGGCAACTGCAACACCCGATCCTGCTAAATGGGTGCTTCGTTCCTCGGTTCCTCCTTGCCCGCCGCAGCCCGACATGACACGCTATATGTTGAAAACGGAGTGTCCTCCCCAACCTGACATGTCAAAGTATGTCCTAAAATCCTCAGTCCCCGCATGCCCTCCCTGCATAAGCACATGCTCCAAACCCTGCAAGATCGGTCAGTGCCCTCCTTGTCCCCGTGCTCGTTGCCCTACTGTGAAATGCCCTGAACCGAAACCATGTCCGTCTTGCCCTAATGTAGCAGTTGAACCGTGCCCTGAACCCAACGTCCAATGCAATGCCCGGTATGAAGCGGCGGATCGTGTGAGACCCATGCTTGCCAGCACAAGCACACATGGTTTTTAAACACCCATATAATATTTCAGATATTTCATTTGAAATCGATGATGCAAATGAAATGGCTACATGAAAACAACTGGCAAAGTAGAGGGGATGTCAATTACACCCGCACACTACGTAGCCGCCGAAAAGGCAATTCGATCCAATTGCCCGCAACGTGCGTTTCCGCATATTCCGGACAATTGCTGGGTCGACTCGACCATGTTTGGTTTGACCTACAGTCCTGACATAGGTCGTGTGCTCCGTGCGGCACTCCTTGGTTGCCTGGAGAATCTCCGTGCTTCCAACATCTCCACCGTATCCGCCCTCTATACACATGTGAAACAATGGCAACTCGAACCCGTCTGGAATACCTACATAACGCGTATGCTTCTGTATTTCCTGTTGGAGGAAAAGGCGGAGGACCATTTGACATGCCCGCTCATCCGTGGATGGGTCGAGGACTTTCGCAAAAAAACGCTGCGGAATGCCAAATACACCGAGTCCTTTATTGAGAAATCGCGGGGTGGTATAACACAATCGGCCATTTTTGCAATCCTCACATCCCTTTCGATCAGTACCGATATTATAACGGAACGCGTCATCCATACGGTCGGAAAACCGGTCGAAATCCATTACTATACGGGGGACACTATGAAGTATGTAGGAAATGCTGTCAACACCACGGGATATGAGAGGCGTGTCGGACATTACACGGTAAAATCGGCGGCGGCGGGGGTAGGGCATGTGATAGTGGGATTCCTGTGTGAGGGTGATTTTTATCTGTATGACAATAACTTTGGCCTGCAAACCCTCAAAAATATGGATGTTCTACCGGAAACCATTGCGATCAATTACAAGAAACATCGGAAAAGCCGTGGTGGGCCATGGTACGCACATGCAGTTCGGTATGAAGTGAAATTTCCTACACGCGTTCAATCGATTCAGCTATCGTTTCCAAAACGTGGTGCCATCGAGGAAGCCGAACAGGTGGAAACACAGAATGAAACCTTTTTCTTGTATACCAGGCAGTTTTACAATCGTGTACGGCGAGGGGAGGATATTTTGGCAAAGATGCAGGGGGCACCGCGACCAAAACGGCTGACCGCGGTTGCAACACCCCACATAGCTGATTTGCTGCCGCAACAACCGCAGCAGCTGCCACAACAGCAACCACCATTCTCCTTGTTGGAAACACCGGCAACCGTGGAACTGGAGGAAGAGTCCGAAGAAACAAATGATACAGGTCGTATTTCCAAGTTTGCGACATGCATCCGCCAAATTGCCGCAACGGTCCCATACAAGCGATCGATGCAGTTGAATGCCCCAGGAGAGCCAGCGGATGCCCTGACACTTTCCCGTATGTCTTCCAAATTCACAACACTCTTGAATACAATCCGTGCTCTGGATGAACGGGACCAACGGGAGCATGGGGTGCTGTTTAAGCATTTTATTTTTACGGATTTACGGGATGCCAAGGTGGGTGCGAAGGCAATTGCATCGTTCCTACAGGCCCATGGATGGGAGGTGATTGTCAAGGCGGAGAAGGGGTTCCAGCGCCGCAAAGTCCGCAGAGAGGGCAAGATTGTGTTGGGAGTCGATGGAAAACCGGTATATCAAATGATTCCTACAAAGAAACTCAAGATTAATTTGGCACCTCTGCCAGCTATAGCGGGTGGCTCCGATCGTGTCGGACTCGTGCAGGGGAACCCGCTTTGGAAGAGTCCTTTGGGTGTCGAAGTACGGAAACGGATGCTCTCGATATTCAACAGTCGCCCTGATAATATTCATGGCGAACAGATTCGCATCATGATCCTGGATAGTAAGTTTAAGGAGGGTATTGATTTGTACGATGTCCGCTACGTCCATTTAATGGAACCCCAAATAACTGAGGCGGATTTAAAGCAGGCGGTGGGGCGCGCCACGCGGTTTTGCGGTCAGCGGGGTCTGCAATTTGTTCCCCATGTGGGTTGGAATCTGGATGTGTACCTGTATGAAACCCAATTTGGAACGGTGTATCCATTTGTCGCCGAGGGGGACAAGAAGGTGTTTGACGCCCATGCATATATGATGGCGCATTCAGGTATGGATTTGGGATTGTTGGAACTAACACGGAATTTGACTGTGTTGGCAATCAAGTCGGCGGTGGATTATGATCTGACCTACAAAATTAATAACTTCAAAAAACAGTCAGAGATTTTGGATAAAACGGATTTACAGGAAGCCCTGGTGTTAGCAGTAGGCCAGACAGGGGATGTACGGGTTGTCCCCATCGAACAAGTGGATATTCAAAAGTGTGGAGCTCGTTCCAATAAGTTCTTTCCATTTTCGGTAGCAGCCATTCAGCGAGCCCTACGTGCAAGGGGTGTTCGCATTCCTGCCAAGGCGAAGCGATTGGATCTGTGTAAGATGGTTGAGGAGAAACCAGAGGTCGTTCAGGATTTGTTAAAGAGTCGTATGGCTCCTGCAAGGACCGCTGTAGGAACCGCAGAGACATCAAGGAATGCTGTAGGAACTCAAAGTATCTCAGGAACCATTGCAGACCCTGCAGAGACTGCAGTCGAAGAACGATTTCCAACACCCAAGGAAGCGATCGAATCTTTAGGAGAGTTGCCGGATCTGGCCGATTTTTTCCGCGCACACGAATTGGCATTTGAGGCAGAGTATGCGGCACGTCATGCATCTTTTGGGGAATTTCAGGCATTTATTCGTGAAAAGTATACGGCATATGGATGGGAGGCACCTGTTGTAGAGAATGGATGTGAATCCATACCCAAACCAGGGCAGCCAGTGGTGTTTAGTCGATCCCAGGACTTTGTACGGCATTATCTAACACCCGCCTCCCCTTTCCGTGGACTGCTTGCCTGGCATTCTGTAGGAACCGGAAAAACCTGCACGGCAGTGGCAACGGCCACTACCACCTTTCAAAAAGAGGGATACTCCATTCTGTGGGTGACCCGCAACTCCCTGATGGCTGATGTATGGAAGAATATGTTTGGGGCGGTGTGTTCGATTCCTTTGCAGGATCGCATTGCCGCGGGCAAACCATTGCCCGCCAAGGGGGCGAAGCGACTTGTAGGAAAGTCCTGGTTCGATCCCATCTCCTATAGAACCTTCCAAAATGCCGTAGTTCCCATGAAGAAAGGAAGGGTCAATCAGCTCGGAAAACTCCTGCAGGAACGCAATGGTTCTGCAGATCCTCTGCGGCGCACCTTCCTCATTATCGACGAGGTCCATAAACTCATGGATGGGGATTTAAAGCCCAGTGAGGCCGCGGATTTCGACAAAATTGTGGGTGCCATTCAGAATTCCTACAAGGTGAGTGGCGCGGATTCTGTGCGTGTTCTGTTTATGACGGCAACACCCATAACGGATAATCCGGCGGGCCTGTTTCGTCTGTTGAATGCGCTGATTCCAGAGGCATCACGGCGTTTTCCGGCATTTGAGGAATTTCGCAAGGAGTATACGACACCTGCGGGTACCATGACCGCCGAGGGCGAGGCGTATTTCCAACAGCGCGCCAAGGGACTCATTAGTTATTTGAATCGCGAGTTTGATCCTTCGACATTCGCCCAACCGCAGTTTCACAGTGTACCGGTGCCTGCATCTGGAGCCTTGTTGGCGACCGATGTGGAACTCGTGTCCCGTTGTTTGGAGGAAGAGGAGGGGGAAGAGGATCTGGAGTGCGATGTAGGAGATTTGAAGCACCAACTGGAGGCGGAGTTGGCGGACCTCGCAGAACAGGATTTGCCGCGGAAGGAACTGGCGGACCGCAAACGGACATTGAAGGCTTCCTACAAGGGTCGCATCGCTGCCTGTAAGGCGGCGGAATCAACACGGAAACAACGGATACACCTGTGTTTGAAGGTGGCTGCCAAGACACGCAAGGAGGAATGGAGATGGTCCCAACAGAAGGCGGTGAAGACCTGTTTTGGAAAGAAGGTTCCAGGGAAGCCCATGGAATGGACGAGTATAACAGAGCTCAAGCGGATGGCCGAGGATCTGCGACGACGTAAGACCCGAAAAAACACAGGCACCACTGTGGAATCGGTGGATACCACACGGGCAACCAGGGGACCTATTCCACCGTTTTAATTTAAAACACCGGCTCTATCACCCACGGGGTGATAGATGTAGCGTACAAAATGAAAAACGGGGGACTAACCTTTTGCCATTTTAAATGGCAAAAGGTGTCAATAGACGCGGTAGAGCTCGCCCATTTCCATACGCCACAGTTCCACCAGCTGCATTCCAGCATCCGTAAAGGAAGTATACAGCCCTTCTTTTATTTGAATGGTTCCTGTCGACAAACACATGTAGACAGGAATCATATATCCCATTTGATTTTTCAGAAACACCATGGGTTCTCCCTTTTCCCATGCAGCGGTTTCCTCATTGTACCACAGGGTCGACTCGTGAAACCATTGGGATAGCCAATACTGTTCGTTATTCCAATGGGTGGGCTGTGGGAACTCTGCAAAATAATTGCGTACATGGGGTGCATCGGACATCCAGGCTTGCAGAGACGACCATACACGTGGATGGGGAATATCAAAGTAGGTCAGGGCACCTCTGCGGGCCTCTAGGAAATTGCCATCAGGCAGAGAAATGACAGAAGAATGTAGATAGTGAAAGTGCATCATTGTTATAGGATGTACTATACCATTCAAGTAGTTCAACCGCCATTCAAATTTCAAGACAATTAGTAGAATGGATACGCGTTTCTGGGGTCCGAGTGGGTGGAGGTTGTTGCATATGACAACCTTCCAAGCCCCTACACTTCCTACATCCGCGCTTCGTACCTTCTTAACACATCTACCGTACGTGCTCCCCTGTAAGTATTGCAGGGCATCCTTGACAGATTATTATGCAGCCGATCCGATTCCCACCGATGCTGCTGTCATGGGAGAATGGATGTATCGTATTCATAATCGTGTGAATGGAAAGTTGCGTGAGCAGAAACTGTTGGAGACACCCGATCCGGCATGGGCGGAAGTGAAGGAACGCTATACCACCTGGGTGGCAGCTCCCTGTACGACACGGAAAATGGTGGGCTGGGATTTCCTGTTTTCGATTGCCTACACAACCCCCCATTTAACGACAAAACCCACACCGATGCCGAATGCACCACCGGAATCTCCGACACCAGCCCTGCGTAATCGCTGGAATCAATTGACGGCCGCGGAACGGTTTCCTTTCCTGGAGCGCTGGTGGACCGCCTTGGGATCCGTGTTGCCATTTACCGAATGGCGTACGGCCTGGCGTGCTGCACGCGGCCAACATGGGGATGCACCTGTACGGCGGGGTCGCAAGTCTATGCTGGCCTGGCTCTACAAGATGGAAAAATCGGTCTGCAGACATCTCCGTGAGGCACAGCCGCATAATTCCTTCAGTGGCCTTTGCTCGGAGTTATCGACATTCAGTAGCGGATGTGGGAAATCGCGGCGCTCCAAAACATGCCGGGCTACGAAACGGTACGCTCGGTTGACCCTGAAGAAGAGGAGACGTCATCAGTACCGGGCAACGGGAGGGTATCTGTAAGAAACAGATGCAACCAGGGATCTTGTAGGAGAAGCTCTTTGCAGGCCTGCTGAAATTCCAGATCAATATCGTCCCGTTGCAGAAGGGAATCAATCAGCCGGTACCAATCGGCGAGTCCCTCGGGATGCCGGACATGAATTGTTTGTTCCGATTCAATCAGGGTCGATCCGTCGTTGTAGACAACACGATATAGACGCGCCTTGCGTTCCAATGCACCGGCCGCGAGATTCCAATAACACCCAGGGCTCCGATCGGGATCCTCGTGCCGAAAAAACCGAAACAGGCGATCCAATTTGGTAGGCTGCATGTCTTACTTAGAATGATTTAGAACGATTTACCTGGCGTTCCGCATTCTCTACGCCCTCCAGTTCTTCCAGGGGAACTGAGAAGGAAACCATGGGGTTCGAGGGATACATGAGCCAATAGGTTTTTGCAATATGCAGCCAGTGTTTTGCATGTTGTATGGTTTCATGGGAGAACCCTTCCTGATGCGACAGAATATGAAATACTAGCTCGGTATCATCGTAATTGATATGGTTATGCGAGTCCATACATTCGAGTACTTCGTGTAGAGACTGTAGGAGTTCATGTAGACTCATGTTGGTTGTTATATTTCGAATGATGCGAAGGAATTTTGCACGGAGGGGATCTGCATAATGATGAATTTCAATCATTAGTTCTTTGGATCCATGTTCGTACACAACATGTTCGATATTCTCGACTTCGTTTGCCTCCTTTGTATTTTTCTCCTCTTCGGCGAGTTCCTTGTCTATTTTACGGGACTCATACATATCATATGCGAAATAGCCGGCTAGACCGATCATGGCAAAGAAGGCAGTATTCATCAGGAGGAAGGCAAGATTTGCCGCATCCTGAGGAGGAAGTGAATGGATGTATTGAAAGGCTATGGAAAACATTTTTTGTTTCGCGTACCCTCACACAATATTTTATTTTCATGAATATCAATTTTTACATTGAAGATCGGCTAGACGTGATTCAATGTCGATGGGATACTGGAGTCCCGGTAGTTTCTTCTTCCAAATGAGGCATGGAAGCAATTGCACGCGTTCTGTGTCGGAAACTCCTAAACTAATCCAGCGTGCCTCGGTTGTTTTTGCCGTTTCTCTGTCATGCAGAGTCCATGTGGCATCCCCTGTGGGAGGGTGTGTTTGCAGGATGCGATTTCCCCGTACTAACATTCTTCCGTCTTTCGTTCTTGTTTCTTTTTTTCTCTGGAAAGTTTAGATATGGCCTGGACGCAGAAGAAGACAATGTATGCAGCAATTTTTGTTGTGGGGGTTGCCCTGGTATTCTGGTGGTCCCGTCTGAATCGTGCCACTGAGGGATTTGAGGATCCCAGTCGCTACCAATTTATCATGTATGGTGTGGAATGGTGTCCTCATTGTGTGGAGGCAAAACCGGAGTTTGAGTCCATTGGTAAGACTATATCGACCAGCGGCGGTGAAGTTCGTTGCGAGGTGGTGAATCCTGAGAAGGAGCCGGCAAAGGTTCTGGGTAAGGTGGACGGCTTTCCGACATTCCATCTGTATGCAGATGGGAAGCTGGTAAAGGAGTACAAGGGTTCTCGGACAAAGGATGGGTATCTGAGTTTCCTGCAGCAGAATGCCGTGTAATCCAGTCCTCTGCAGTATCTGCTCCCAGCTGATTTAGAAGTACTAAATCATCTGGTTGAATCCGAACATACCAGGCTGGAAACGGCGGCGATGGAAACCACAGAATATTCTTCCACTTTTGCTTATTCTCATAAATCAGTTTTGGATCTTCGAAATGCATCATACTAAACAGGTATTGGGTGAGTGTAGAGGGTCCTTGAATCCACGGGCGTTCAAAGGCAAATCCGAGGGATTCCTGACGCTGTGCGGGAGTAAGCAGATTCCATGGAAAAGCGGCACGCAAACCACCATCGATCCATATATGTTGGTTAACCGGACAACGGAATGGTTTATAAAAGAATGGTAGGCTCATGGAAGCCCGTATTGCGTCCACAAGCCGCAGGGTGGGAAAGGTTTTGGCCGAACATACGACCGTCTCGTAAATATTTAGGTCGGCAACTACAATATGGAGACCGGCGACATCAGAAAGTGTCATGGAACTTGCACCAGACTGGGCGCTTTCCAAGACACGTGCAATTTCCTCGACCATACTGTGGCCGTCATCAAGACCCCAGGTTGTCGTGAAATTTACCATATTGAGAAGGCTCACATCGCGGAATTTTGAATACGAGGTTGTCTCCATGATTTCGGAAACACGTTGTGTGGATTGTGTAAGACTACAAAGAGTTGCCAGGAGTGCACCGGCAGAGGTTCCCCACCATTCGGATACATTTGTGAGATACTGTCGGGATTCCAGGATACGTAGGGCAGGAAGGAATACTAAACAGCGTGTCCCACCACCTGCAAATACAAGACGTTTTGGCAGAAACATGCTTGCATTCTGCAAGTAGTCTCTGCTTTACATGCGATTGCCATGCGATTGCCATGCCATGCGGTCGACCGATGCTATGAATCTTCGTATGCCCCATCAAGATGAATCCTGGCAGTTTGATGCCTCCTATTGTGAACCCGTCGTCCCT
>JACCDX010817589.1_pt1 | contig 11041 bp, 10 predicted proteins | sample 7449681 | NCBI WGS metagenome assembly JACCDX01 (sample SAMN15323450, study PRJNA562643) | freshwater metagenome | isolation source: river surface water | place: USA:Blue River Watershed | collected 2017-08-18 | reverse complement strand
TCTAACATAATCACAGGAAGTGTTCTGTTATTTTGTGTCTTTACGTGTTTTACAATTACATACATATGACAAATTTAATTAATTATTTAGTTTATATCAAGTTTTACCAAAGATTTTATCTATGATACCCTTATTTTTTTGTTTTTCTATAAATAGATCATTTATCTCTTGGACATTAGATTCAATAACCTCATCAATCAATATAAATTTTTCGGTGTGTAATTTATTTAAAGGTCCTCTGTCTTTTTTTGTTAAAATTATATCATTGTATTTGGATCTTAATTCAGAATTTGATCCTGTGTCTAATCTTGATGTCAATCCGTTTTTATGAAGTCGTCTATAAAAAAGGATTTCATCGATAAATTTAAATCCAATACCTTTATTTAATAATCTTAATGATAATTCAGTGTCAGCAGCACACACCCAAGGTTCGAATCCATTAAAATTCAATAGTAGGTCTTTGTTTATTGCAAAAACACCTTCAGATCTTATTAGTTTTGATTTTACGTCTATTTCTTTTCCATCATTAAATTCAATATATGAAGGCTTGACAACCAAATTAGATTTTAAATCTTCAATGATCAAATCAATCATATTTTCACACATAATATCATCAGAATCAAAAAATAAAATGTTTTCAGAATTTGATATTTTTGATAGGGTGTTTCTGATAATGTATGGACCTTGATTTCTTTCAAAAAAGAAAAACTTAATTCTATTATCGAATAAGTTGTCTTTAATAAATTTTAATGTGGTTAGACAAGCATCAATACCAACCAAAATTTCAATATCCCTGTCTTTTATGGATTCGATTAAAGAAAAAAAACACTCATTGAGATATTGAGTGTTTTTGTAAGTTGGTATTATGATTGATAATTCTTTCATTAAACCAATTATAAAAATAATTGAGTTAAATTAAATGATTTTGTCTATTCCAGGTATAGTTTTAACTAAGGTTTCTCTTGCGTCGTCTAACATAGGACAAATATACCCGTTAAGTTTACTTGCAACATCTTGGATGGTTTCAACATTTTTAAGTTGGTCCATAATAGTACTTTGTAATATTGTGTACATAAAACTATCTAATTCCATTTTGATTCTTAGTTGATCTGCAAATGTGTCGATCATTGACTCAGCAATTAAATTAGATGTGAATTCACAATCGTTGAATACTTTTTTATAATCACTAAAAGAAAGGTTAGCAAATGCGTTTTCGACTACCAAAGCCATAAAACTATTAGGATCTAAATTAAATTTAGAAACGATGTATTTTGCAATATACTTCTTTAAAGTTTCAATAATACCTGTGCCAGCACTTTCACCAACACCTCTAATAGTATTTAAAACATCCGAAAATGACTCATCAATTTCTTTATCAGAAACTCCTTTATCGGACCAATGTTTTGCTTCGATAATTAATTTTTTAAGTAACACCTTTTTGTTCATTAGAAATTTTGTTTTTTGTACATATCAATAAGACCTTTTTTAATTGATTCAGAAAGAGTCATATTCTTTTTATTTCTGATAGTTTCCATAATTGTGTTTTTAATATTTTTTGACAATCTGGATTCTCTTAAAGGTGAGTCCTCAACCATGTTTTTAATACTATACAAACTATCTTGTTGGCCAGCATCATCTTTGATGTAAGAAAATTCTTTACCTAAACCTAAATTAGTCCAAAACTTACCTTCACCTCTAACAAGTGCTGTACAGAAATATGCTGAAATCTTATTATCAACAATTGACTTAATATTGTTACTACCACATTGTAAAACTCCACCACCTTTTTTACCTGCCATACAAGCGTATAAGTTTTTAACTGCGTCTCTACAATCAGTTCTTGTTCTTTTCACTTTATTAGGATTTTTAATATAAACAGTTAAGTCGCCTTGTTCTTGTAATCTAAACTTAGCAAGTTCTAACTCAGGTATGATATCGACTAATTTTAAAGGATATGATCCAGTATTTGAACCAAATGCCGGTTCTGTCGTTGTTAAATTAACACCAGCACCATTTAACCACGTTTCTAATGTTTTAACTTGGTCTTGGAATGTGTTTTGGATTGTTGTTCTCTTATATGCGATACAACTATCTGAAATAGTTTCAGGATTTCTAATCGCCTGTCTATTGTCATTATATTTTAAATCTTTTAATTTAATAATAGTATATTGACCGATATCTTGAGCGGTTTCTTCATTAGCGGTTAATGTGTATGATTTCCCATCAGCACTTTTTGTTTGAGTCATTCCTTCATACGCATCTTTGTTTTTCGCTAAAAATCCGTCTAAATCAACTTTTTGTTCAGGTGTTATCACACAACCTGTTTGAGTCTGTGTTTGAGTTTGAGTCTGTGTTTGAGTTTGGTTTTGATCCGCTGGTTTGTTTTTACCTGATCTGTCAATACCATCACCTTCACCTTCTTCTTTAATTAAATTAATTATTTTTCCAATGATTCTTTCATTGATGTTTTTAGATTCATTCATTTCATCAAATGTCATACCTTTATCAAATGCAGTCCATTTACTACCTTTTTCTTTCACTATAGCAATGTAATCTTCATCATTAACATCTTTTTTAACCGTTAAAACTCCGATATCACCTTTTAATGGTTTTGTGTTTCTACTTGACGGAGGTAATAATGCAACATATTCAAAAGTCTCCATTTCAGGAATTAAACCTTCAATATCTGAAGTCTCATTACCATTCATTGCAACTTTTTTATTTGTTGATTTGTCATATTTTACAATATAAACAGCACTTCCACCTTTTAATCTTTTAATTTCACCACCATTGTAGATTTCACCTTTATCAATCAAGTCTTGCCACATTTGTGAGTCTGAAGAATAAGTTTGATCTTCTTTTTGTTTTGCCTTGAACTTTGAATAATTTGCGGTTGTAAAATTATCTAAAGTTAGATCAGTATTTGCCTGTAATTGTGTGAAGATTTCACCAGCGGATAATGCATATCCTGATGGTGTTGTGGCATATGCTTCTCTTATGTAACAGTTATTGTATTTACCTCTTCTATCTAAATCAATGTCTCTTGCCAAATCATTAAAATTGTCGTTAACAAATTGTCTAAATTTGTTACCTTCCACACTACCTCTAAATGGTGTACTTGGAAAATTACAAGTAGGGACACGTGGGGCAGGTGGGACATAAGGACGTGGGGTTACCACAGGTGGTCTTCCTGACACTGCAGGTGTGGGGGGTGGTGTAACTCTCGCACTTGGAGTGGGAGTCGGGTAATTTGGAATAGTTTCATTCATCTCTCTTGTTTTAAGAGATCCACTATTCGTCATTTTATTTTTATAATTTGGTAAAGCCATTATTATTTTTTTTTTAGTTATTACTGCCAAGTAGTTCCGGTCAAAACCATAGTTCCTGTAGATGGATTTGCATCCGTATCAGACCAAGAAACTGAGTTAGCATTTCCATCATCATCTCTATTTAAAACTTTAGTAACTTTAAAATTAGCACCTAAAGTTGGGTATTGTCTTTTAATATCAACAAGTAATACATCTAACTCTTCCTGTTCATCTTTAAATTTTGTATTGTTAGTAGTTTTAGTTCCTGTTCCACAAGTATTTTTACACCATCCTTCAGGTAATGTAGGACACAATCCAAACGCATTAGACAAAGGACATAAAATAAATTCTTTTTCCATAGGATCTTTATTGTAATTATACAAAAAGTCGGTTATTACTGTAAACCCTAATAAACAAAGCGGAGTTTTCCAAATAGTGTTAATATTAATATCTACGTTTTTAACGATTTTACCACCCACTACGCTTTGTTTTGACCCAACACAAGCTTGAGTAACTTTATTATCGGTAATAAACTTCAAGACTTTTTTCACAGACTCCAATTGAGATTTCTTTTTCTTGGCAGCATCTTCATCACCTCTCTTCAATAGTTCATCATACTCATCTTGGTATTTTTTCATAAGTATCATAAAGTCACTTCGTAATTGATCAAAATTTGCCATAAGTTGCTCAATGGTAAAATTGGCACCATATCTCGCTCTCATTTGATCAGCAACTAATTTGATATCCTCATCAGATAGACTAGGATATCTATTCATAATATCTGAATCCATCAATTTAGTCAAAACCTCATCAATTGGTGTTTTTGGGTCAGTTATAACCTCATCGGCATCAATTCTTAATGGTTCAGGAAATTCCGGTTCCACGTTAGGTATTGTTGGTTCATTCATTGAAGACTTTACTGTTTCCGCCTGTTTGGATTTTTCACCTAATTCTTCTGATAATTGTTTAAGACTTTCAGGTACTGTTTCACCTCTAGCTTCTAAATCGGCAATTGTATCATCTACCGATTTCTTTAATGAGTCGCTAACTAATTTAATATCGTCTAATTCATCGGCAGTTCCCGCAACTTTTGAACTTAAAAAATCGGTTATGTTATCAGCAGAACCAGCGGGTAATAATGTTTCCCATTCGGTTTTTTTAATTATAGCATCAGCAGATGACGCAATTTTTTGTGCCATTTCTTCGGCAAACTTTTGATATACCGCATCATTATTTTTTAACCAAGCTCCAATTATAGTTTCATCAATATCATCAACAGATGTTACCCCTAAATCTCTAGCAACTCTCTCAACAAATTCTTCAAAAGTATCAATACCTTGTCTTGTAAGTTCATCAGATGATTTTAATATTGAGGACATATCAATTCCAGCCCTTTCTAAATTATCAAATTGTTTTTCTGTCGCACCTAAAACTTTTTTCAAAACTTTTTGTTCTAATTCAGGTGGTACAATTGTTTCAGTAATAAGATTTAATCCTATTATTTCTCTCATTCTATTAATTTCGGTTAGAATTGTTCTATCTAAATTTAACGTTCTTCTCATAGTTTTTTTTTTATAAATATATTAAATGTTGAAAAAAAATACTAAATAGTATTCCCCCCAACCTTTATCTCTATCTTATTTTCATCATCCATTATAATTTCACCATCTAAATTATTGGTGGTTTTGAATTTCCACGTATTTTTGTCAGATGTAACCCAAGAATTAGGGTCAACATTGTATCCTTTTTGTTTCAAGATCTCTGTTAGAGATTCTTTTTTACTTTTTATGTTCAGTCTTTCCATTGCAGCAATAATTCTTGGGTCTTCTAACGTTTCTTGAACATGCTCGGTAAGTAATTCGCTATATTCGGGAAGTTTTTGTTTTGCCTCATTCAAACCGGCAGCATCAATTTTGTCTTGGTTAAAGAATTCATTTTGAACAAAATCTGAATTTCTTAGTTTATTAATTGCATCTGGGTCATCCTTCAATAACTGATTTAAAGTGTCCATTTGTTGTTGTTCGGTTAATTTAGCACCTAAACCAAATTTTTGATTCAATAACGATATGTCTTGCCAATATTGAGAGCTTGTTATTTTATTTTGGAATTCTTGAGCAACTACTTTAGCTGTTTTTTCGCTAGCCCCCAATTGTTTTAATTTTGCAACCAAAACCTCAAATCCAATTAATCCACCACCAATTAAAACAAATCCTCTAGCCAATTGTGGAATCAATCCTTTTCCTCTAGCAACATTACCCCATCTGTTTACATAATGTAAAACACCTTTATTTTGACTTCTCATACCAGCTTCCAAAATTTTTTCAGAATTTTGTTTGATTCCCAATTCGATACCTTGTTTGATTACTTTTGGATTTTCAACCATTAATCGTTTCATACCCATCCATAATCCTTTTGATTCTTCCGATAAAGATTCGTAAAAAGCATATTCAGATCCAAGACTTTGAGTGATTGTTTTATAACCACCTGCCATTTTCATTTTTTCTAAAATTTCTTTTGTTAAAATTTCCGCCTCTTGAGGTTTTAATCTTCCTGATTTAATAAATCTTGCAATAGGTGCAAGTTCTAAGATGAAAGGTGCAAAACTAAATGCCCATGCAAGTGCTGCTGAATTTGGGTCACCTTCTTCTATGTATTCTAAAGCGATTGGTGTCATCAAACCAGCTTCAACAATCATAGTCGTAACCGCCTCAACCCAACTAATATGAGATGCTAAAAATCCTTGTTGACTAGCCCATATTATAAATTCACTAAGTGCGGTTCCTAGAAGACTGGCATCTGCTAATACAACAAAAAATTGTGCCAAAGCAGGTCCAATAACCATTGATGCCAAAAGTCCAACACCGACTTCAACATATACTTTCCATTCTTCCCACCAATCATCAAAATCAGAATTTATATCGGAATTTTTTTCTGGATCAAATACTTCACCGTTTTTGTGTGAATAGAACATAGTGACAGGTTTTGTTTGTGGATCTAATGTAAACGCCCACCCATTACTACCACCTGGACATCTTGCAGATATTTGTCTACCTGATAATGTTTCACCATCCAACACTTGTTGTACTGTTGCTAATTTTAAACCAAAAGTTTCATTTGTCTTTTGATTTGTGAATTGGTACACAAATTTCTTTTGAGTATGTAATTCAACCCACTCTTTATTTGGAAGGCAGTATTTATTACCTCCTAAAATTACATATTGTTGACCAACAGGTGCTGGTTTACCATTTGGTAATTTGTCACCTTCAACAAAAGTACCTGTTTTTGTACCTTCTTTAAAAAATTCTGAAAACGTAGTCTGATTATCAAATTGTTTTATTGATGGTTCTTTAAAAGGGTCAGTTACAACTGGAAGAGTAATATCTAACATTAAAGGATAATTTGTACCTGCACCAATTTTAACAATTTTATAATCATCATCTAATTGTCGTTCACCTTCTTTTGTTGGTGTATATCTTTGAGCAACATCACCCAATGATAAATCTTGTTCATTAATTCCCATTAATGATTTTAATCTTGATATTTCAACTATTAAACTTTTATCCATATTTTAAAAAATAATACTTAGTTCATCTGAATCTCCTAATCCTGGATCTAAACCTTGTACATTTGGTACCTGAGAATTGTTTTTATTGGCGGTAAATTCATTATCTTTTATTGTAGTAACAAAATCAGACCACTTAATACCAACACAATCCCCATCTTCTTTAGCACTTTCTTTACTAAAAAAATCCGCACCGTAATATCCTTTGAAAACTATTTCCTCCGGTCTTAAAGGTTTTGTTTTAGGTCCAGTACTAAAACAAGGTGTGAATGTTAATCCACTGTATTCGAATGAACTTACCGAATCATCTTTATAAATGTTTAAAAGTGAAGTTCCGTATTTTGCTAAACAATCGTTTTCGTCTTTGAACCCGTATAATTCGTTTGATCCTGTTTTATTTAACCATTCGCACTGTGCTTTAATTTTTGATATTTGTTGTGCTAACTTTTGAGGTTCATCCTCATATGCAAAAGTATATTGTGATTTATTTAATTTTGTTACTTTAGTGTCTACCGGTAATTCCAACTGATCTCCGTTGATAGCCATATCATTGTACATTTTTTTACCCGCTTTAATTGCTTCAGCTTTTGGTCCTCCATCTTTTTCTTGTGTTATATCACCTGGTTCGTATGATTGAGGTGTAAATGTTGTTTTACCACCTTTTTTACAACACTTAGTTGAAAACCCTGTTTTGACACTACATTTTTCTCTATATCCTTGGGGTGGATTATATCGAGAACATATACATTTACCATCTCCCCATTTACCCCATTGTGGGTATTTAGCACTTCTAAGTTGACCCTCAACACCATAAACGGATTGATCTAAGTTTTGGAGTATTTTTTTACGTACATCCTCACAAGTTTCAACATCGTCTTCTAAAATAATTTTTTTATTTTCGGACATAGTTTGTCTAGAATCGTATTTCATACTCAACAAAATTTTTTTTACTATTTCGTTTTCGTTTTTCATAGGTCTATTTAATAAATAGATTCATTAAGTATTCTCTGAAATTAGGGATGCCGTATTCCTCGAAACCTCCTCTTGAAATCTTATTAAAATCATTATTTTTTATTGCGTCATTAATAACAACATCATAGTCAGAAATATTTTTAGCGTTGGTGATCAAATCCCAATTAATTTTACTTGTATCTCCGAATTTGGTAGCCAAAAATCCACTTGACAATGGTTTAACAGTATTAACATTATAGGAGGTTGTGTTATTAGTAAATATATCCTCCACATCTGAAGGTTTATATGAACCTCCTTCATTAGAACTATACATTTTGGAGTATGTAGTCATATCAATACCATTTTTTGGTATTGGTCCCATAAGTTCATACCTATAATGTATTGACGGTGTAATCGCCTGATCTCCAGAAATAACTCCACCTTTTTTATATCCTGAAATTGCATTTTGAATATCCGTTAACATTTCTTGTTGTCTTCCACTATTAATTACATCGGGTGGAATGTAAATTGTTACACCTTGTTTTCCGTGTTGTATTTGTCCTGGTTTAAATGCATCTGCAGAATTTTGATATGTTCCACCTACTTTAGCCGATGATTTGTATTTATCAATAACTGATTTTAATGCGTCTTGTAAATAAACCGCATCTTTTATATCTTCACCAAAAATATGAAATTTCCAACCACTCATTAAATCTTGTTTGTGACCAATATTTTTCCAATTATACGATCCTAATTTTGCCTCTAATTCTTCTTGAGTATACCCTTTTAGATAGTCTTGTGGGTCTATAGTATTAGTATTTAATTTTGTGGTATTTAAATTGTTTTGGTTTAATTTTACATTTTCAGCTTGTTTAAATTTTTCACCCAAATCATCAGATAGCTTTTTTAAACTATCAGGAACTTTCCCACCTTTACCTTCAATACCAAGTATTGTTTTATCTACCGCTTTTTTTAATTCATCACTTACTAATTGTATGTCATTCAACTCATCAACAGTACCCAAAACTTTCATATTCAAAATATCTAAGACATTATTTGCGGTACCTGCCGGTAATAATGTTTGCCATTCAGTTTTTTTCAAAATAGCGTCTGAACTAGCAGCAATTTTTTGTGCCATTTCTTCCGCAAACTTTTGATATATTGTATCATTATTTTTTAACCAAGCACTAATTATAGATTCATCAAGATTATCTATTGACGATAAACCAGATTCTTTCGCAACTTTCTGTATAAATTTTTCAAAACTGTCAATACCTTGTCTTGTGAGTTCATCAGATGATTTCAATAACGAGGACATATCAATACCCGCTTTTTCTAAATTGTCAAATTGTTTTTCCGTTGCACCTAAAACTTTTTTCAAAACTTTTTGTTCTAATTCAGCCGGTACTATTCCTTCATTGATCAACTTAATTCCCATTATTTCCTTTATTCTTTGAATTTCAGAAATAATGACTTTATTTTTTTTTTCAATCATAATAGAGTATTTGCCTTTCCACGAGTTATCTTATAAAGATCTTTCCATTTTGCTTTATAGTCTATTTGATTTGCAACACTTCTTGTAAGTCCTGTTTCCCACTTGGTAACTGTTGGGTACGCACCACCTCCACCTGTGGATCCTCCACCAGTGTCGGCATCTTGTTCTCCCAACTCTTCACTATTACTTGGGTATGTAAATGTTTTTAGAAGAAATAAAATTTCGTTATAATCCATATTTTCATAAATATTTCTTTGTACGAAAAAAAATATTCGTATATTTGTAAAAAGAAACGTTTATGAGAAAGTATTTGTATTTATTGTCCTTAGTTATTGGTTTGTCATCTTGTATTAAATATGGTGAACCTCCTTCTTTAAGTTTAAGTGGTGAATATCGAATTGATAAGATCACTTATGAATCGATGGGTAATGATCCCATTAATATGGTATTCTACCCTGGAGAACTTTATGTTAATCCAAGTGAAACCGCACCTATGGATACCATTGAAGTTGGGTTTACAAGAATTGCATTTGATTATTCAACAATCTATATGAATCCTGTTGAAAATGCGAATGGTATTACCTATTGGTCTGATGAATACGGTTATTTCGTTCACGGACAATATGGTCCATATGAGTTAGGCTACATCCAATTTGATTATAATGGAACACGTAGAACTTGGAAAATCATTGATGATGGTATGGAAAGTCTTGTTCTTCGAACTTCAGGTAGTTATGACTACGGTAATGCGGGTCCTATGGAAACCACCACTATTTTTCTGACTCGTGTTGGTCCTTAAATTGCTTGTGACTTAGGTAACTTTGTTGGGTTTACAACATAATATTCGTTTAAAAAAGATATTAAAACTTCTTCGTCGATTGTATCAACATCACCCCAATCGTCTTCATATTCTGAATCATCGTCATCTGAATATTCGTTTAAAATATCCAAATCATTCATTATTATGTTGTACCCAAAGTCATCGGCTTCGGTTAGATCCAAAATATCGGATCTAAATTCATCTTCAGAATCAATCGTAAGTCTAAAATTTACCTCCAAAGTTCTGGTATCTTCGTGTAGATAATAAAAGATTAATTCTTGTACTTCCATTTTAATTATAGTTTTTGAATCTTTTGAACATATCTAATGATTCTGAAATTTGAGATTTAAAATCTTCTCGTAAATCTTCATCTACCTCATTCATAGGTCCTGAAAGAAAATCTTCTAATTCATCAATATCAAATTCATAATTTTGTGGTAATTCTTCAACAGCACCTGTTGCAAATGTAACATCCGCTAAATCTTCGTCTGATAAATCACTCAATAAATCTTCAGGTAAATCATCACCTGTAAGACCTAAAGAAATTATTTCTGACTCATCTTCATTCGGTGAAGGATAAACATCGTGTAGTGTAATACTATCGTCATCACTCATTTCCCCACCACTTAAATCAACGGTCCCATTTTCTAAATCATTTGGTCCATCACCAATTCTGTCTTTTCTATTGATATCTTCATTAATACCAACATTAGTATATGTTTTAACGTTTCCTGTGTTAGAAACTGTAATACCCCCCTTATCGTTTGCATAATCTTGTACGTAAAGTGGTGTTAAATTACTTTCTTGATTGTACAAAGTAACATATCCATCGTACAATTTTTTATGTTGGTCCAAAATATTTTGTTTCTCAGATTTAGAAACATTAAAGAAATATTGATTCATAG
>JACCDX010271478.1_pt1 | contig 11044 bp, 6 predicted proteins | sample 7449681 | NCBI WGS metagenome assembly JACCDX01 (sample SAMN15323450, study PRJNA562643) | freshwater metagenome | isolation source: river surface water | place: USA:Blue River Watershed | collected 2017-08-18 | reverse complement strand
GGAAGGCCACCTCTTGGCGGTGCAGGGCGGCGTGTCCATCGACCTGTCGCGCATGAACCAGGTGCTGCGCGTGGATGCACAGGACCAGACGGTGACGGTGCAAGCCGGCGTGACCCGGATGCAGCTCAACCGCGAGATCAAGGACAGTGGCTTGTTCTTCCCGATCGACCCCGGGGCCGATGCCACCCTGGGCGGCATGGCCGCCACGCGGGCCAGCGGCACGAATGCGGTGCGCTACGGCACGATGCGCGAAAACGTGTTGGGGCTGACCGTGGTCACCGCCGATGGCGCGGTGGTGCAGACCGGCACGCGTGCACGCAAGAGCAGCGCGGGCTACGACCTCACCCGGCTCTTTGTGGGCAGCGAAGGCACGCTGGGCGTGATGACCGAAGTCACGCTCAAGCTGTACCCCGTGCCCGAGTCCATCACCGCGGCGGTGTGTTCCTTTCCGAGCGTGGATGCGGCCGTGCAGACCACCATCCAAACCATTCAGCTGGGGGTACCCATTGCGCGGGTGGAGTTGTTGGATGCGAACGCGGTGCGCGCGGTCAACGCGCACGACAAGCTCCAGCTGCAGGAGTCACCGATGCTGCTGATGGAGTTCCATGGCAGCCCCTCCAGCACGGCCGAGCAGGCGCAAACGGTGCAGGAGATCGCCAACAGTTTCGGGGGCCAGGCCTTCGAGTGGGCCAGCACCCCCGAAGAGCGCACGCGGCTGTGGACGGCGCGCCACCACGCCTACTTCGCCGCCTTGCAGATGAAACCCGGCTGCCGCTGCGTGACCACCGACACCTGCGTGCCCATCTCACGCCTGGCCGAGTGCATCAACGACACCGTGGCCGAAGCCGACGCCTCGGGCCTGCCGTACTTCCTGGTGGGGCATGTGGGCGATGGCAACTTCCATGTGGGTTACCTGATCGACCCGGGCCTGCCCCAGGAGCGGGAGACGGCCGAGCGCCTGAACGCCCAGTTGGTGGCACGCGCGCTGCGCTTGGAGGGCACCTGCACGGGTGAACACGGCATTGGCCTGCACAAGCAAGGCTTTTTGCAAGACGAGGCGGGCGAAGGTGCGCTGGCGTTGATGCGTGCCCTCAAGCGTGCGCTGGACCCGCAAGACATTCTGAACCCGGGCAAGATCTTCCAGCTGTGAACTACACCGCCACGAGGTAGTCCGGCGAGCACAGCACCAGGTGCACCGCGGCCTGCACGCGAAGGCGCTGCTGCGCCGGGGTCTGTGCCGGCATCGACTGCACCGCCTGCGTGATCAGCTGGCGCGCCGTGGTGGACAGCGCCCCCGCCGCCAAGAGCAGGTCGACCTGCGCCACCAGCGCCTGCGCATCGGTGGCCAGGGGCAACTCGCGGGCGTAATCGGCCTTCACATCGGCCACGCCAGCGGCCACGAACTGTTGGGCGAAGTTCACCCAGGCCACCACCGAAGATTCGTGCACCAGTTGGAACTCCGGGGCCTGCAGGCCCCGCGCGGCCAGTGCCGAGTTGGGTGGAAGGTAGCCGGGGCGAAAGAAATTGAACACCGAGGGTGCGCGCAGCGGGCTTTGGCCCAAGCGCGTGGCGGCATCGCTGGTGATGCCAATGGCCCACTTGCCGTTGTTCGAAGTGGCCCCAAAGGTGCGCGCCCACTGCACAAAGCGCTCAACGGGCTCGCGCAGCCGCCCGGCCTCCCGCTCCTGCGGCGAGGGGTCGCGTCGGGCCTCCTCATCCAAGAGCACCGCCCGTACCACCGCGCCCAGGTCGCCCCGCACGCCTTGGCCGTTGTCGGCGAACGCCTGCGCCACACGGCGCACATAGGCAGGGCTGGGGTTGCTCGTGACCAGGCGCTGTATCAGCTGCCGGCCGATGAAGGGCCCCACATTGCGGTGGGCCGCGATCACATCCAGCGCCTGCTCCAAGGCCTGAGGGCCTGGTGTGCCGGCTGCAATCGTGTGGCCCAAAAAGCGTTTCTCACCGGGCTCGTGCTGGGCACGGTTGAAAACCATGGGGCGGCTGGCCCAGTCCTGGCGGTTGCGATCAAACCGGTCCAGGTTCCAGCCGGTGAACACGCGCGCCAGGCCGGCCACCGTGGCCTGGTCGTAGGTTTCGATCGGGCGGCCACGCCAGTCGGTGCGCGGCCGGCCATCCGGGCGCAGTTCCAGCAAACCGATGGAAAACAGCTGCAACACCTCGCGCGCATAGTTCTCGTCGGGCAGGCGGCCCGTGGCCGGATCGGCCTTTCGGTTGCCGCGCATGTTCAGGTACACGCCCATGGCAGGCGACAAGGTGACCGCACCCAAGAGATCGCGGTAGCGGCCGAAGGCATGGGCCTCCAGCAGGTCCATGTGGTGCGCCGCCACGAAGGGTCGCCAGGCCACGGGCAAACCGGGTACGGACACCACGAAGATTTCAGACAAGGCCCACGTGACCCGCTGGCGCAGGGCATCGGGGGAGTCGATCAGCTTGCGCCACAGGGTGTTTTCGGTGCCCTGCACGGTGTTGCGGAAGCGCTCGTGCGCATAGTCGTTTTCGTGCAGCCAGGCCACGTGGCTTTGCGTGGGCGGCATGGCGATCTGTTCGTCGATCCATTGCTCGGGGCCGATGGCCTGCACCCGGGCAATGGACTCGGGCGTGGCGCCAAAGGCCGCTTGGGCCAGAAAGCGTGAGGCCTGTTGTGGCGTGAGGCGGGCTGAGGCCTGCGCCGCAGTCGAGTGGGCGGGTGTTGGTGTGGGGGCCTCGGGTGCCGTGGCGCAGCCGGCCACGGCCAGCGCACCGGCTGTTGCCGCCGCCCGTGCACCCAACCGTGCGCCCAGGGCCGGGGTCTGGCTGGCCTCAAGAGCGCCGCCCCGTGGGGTGGCCGGCCCAGCTTGCCCCTGATCGGGCCGAAAAACCATCACACCCGCCGCATCAGACCCAAGTCGCGCACGCTGTAGTTGCCGATGTTGGGCACCACCAAGGGCAAGTCGCTGGCATTCACGCCCATCCAGGTGGCCAAGGTGGCGGCCAGCTGGTCCACGCCGGTGGTGGGCAGCAGTCGGCCTTGGCCGACATCGTCGGGGCCGTTGACGGCCACCTGCGGGAGCTGCCCATAGAAACGCCCCCCCTGTACCGCACCGCCCATCACGAAGTGGTGGCTGCCCCAGCCGTGGTCACTGCCATCGCCGTTGGAGGTGAGCGTACGGCCGAAATCGCTGGCCGTGAAGGTGGTGACCTGCTGGGCCACGCCCAGTTCGCCCATCGCCGACTGAAACGCCGTGAGGGCACCAGCAAACTGCTGCATCAGGCCGGGGTGCGCGGTGACGAGGAAGTCGTGCATGTCAAACCCCCCCAGCGAGACGAAGAAGACCTGACGGCGCACGTTCAGCCGGTCACGCGCCGCAATCATGCGCGCCACCATTTGCAGCTGAAGGCCCAGGTTGCCCACGGTGGGGAAGGTCGTCTTGAGGGCCGGCGTGGCCGCCAGCGCCGTGGACAGGGTGGCCTGCGCCTCGATGGCACGGCCCGTGATGCGGGCGTATTCTGAACGCATCAGGTGCGGATGCGACGTGGTGACCAACTGACGCAAGGCCTCGCTACAGGCCTGGGAGCCGAACAGCGGGGCGGTTATACCGCGCATGGCCACGGCACCAGCGGTGCTCACCTGGTACTGCACCGCTTCGCGGCCGCTCATGAACACCGCGTTTCCGCTGGCGTTCACACAGGTGAACGTGGTGCGTCCGTTGCTGGACAGGAACAGGTCACCCATGCGACCGCCCCAGCCGGAAGTGGCCCCTTCGGGGTTCGAGCTCTGCCACACCGACTGCTGGTCGTTGTGCGAGAACAGCTTGGGCGGCAGCGGCACATTGGCCGCGGTGTATTGGGCCTTGGTGGTGGGCTGAACAAGGGTGCCCACGTTCAGCAAGATTCCCAAGGTTCCCTGATTGAACAGGGTCTTCAGGGGTGCCAGGTCGGGGGCCAGGGCCACCTGGCGCCCGTCGGGCAGTCCATTGCCACCGGGCAAGGCCGTGGCCGCCAGGGCATCACGGGCATGGGCAATCGTGGTGCGGATGCGCAGGTACTCCGCATGGCTGGCGCTGTCATAGGGCGGCACCGTGTGCCAGTGGTCATTGCCCCCATACAGGAACACACACACCAAGGCCTTGTAGTCGTTGGCGGTGCTGGACTGCGCAGCCGCCTCGCTCATGGCCGCCAGGTTCAAGGCCCAAGGTGCAGCGGCACCGGCCAAACCCAGTTGGCCCATCCGCTGAACAAAGGCGCGTCGCGTGCTGCGGTTGAAATCGTTCATGGCTGGGCTTTCAGACTTGAACCAGGTACTCGGGCGTGGCCAAGACCAGCAGCACCGCGGCGTGCACGCGGTTGAGCCGGTTGGCATCGGTGGTGGCGGGCAGGGTGGCCACCGCTTGCGTGATCAGGCTTTGGGTACTGGCCGAAAGGCCCCCCGGCGCCAACAGACGGGCCACGCGCTGCACCAGGGCAGCGGGATCGCCGGCCAGGGCCACCTCGGCGGCGTAGGCCGGCCGTGTCTCGCCCACGCCGGAGGCCACAAAGGTCTGTGCAAAGTTCACCCAACCCACGGTGGTGGACTCGTCGGTGATGTCGAACTCGGGTGCGGTGATGCCTCGACGGCCCAGTTCGGTGTTCGGCGGGACATAACCGGGACGGAAGAAGTTGAACACCGTGGGCGAGCGCATCGGGCTCTGGCCCAGGCGCGTGGCCGGATCGGCCGTGCTGCCAATGTTCCAAAGATCGGTGGGCGAGCCCAGGCTGAAGGTGCGTGCCCACTGGATGAAGCGGGCGATGGGTTCCTGCAGACGGCCGCGGGTGGTGTCGGCCGGGCTGGGGTCGCGCCGGGCTTCTTCGTCCAGCAGGATGGCCTTGATGACCGCCTTGAAGTCCCCACGCTGCCCCTGGCCGTTGTCGTTGAAGGCGGAGGCCACGCGTGCGATGTAGCCGGGCGTCGGTGCGCTGGTGACGAAGCGCTGGATCAGCTGACGCGAGATGAAGGGCGCCACATTGGGGTGGCGCGCCAGGGTGTCCAAGGTGGTTTGTAGGGCCTGTGCTGCGGGAACGCCGGCGGCAATGGGGGTGCCCAGGACATTCTTGGCATCGGTGTCGTAGCGCGCCGGCAGGTTGACCATGGGGCGGCGCGTGTAGCCGGCTTCGGTGCGGTTGGACCCGTCCAGATCCCAGCCCGTGAACACCCGCGCCAGCTGGCCGATGGTCTGCGCGTTGTAGGTCTCCTGGGCTTTGCCACCCTTGAGCGTGCCATCGAGCTCCAACTCAACCAAACCGATCGAAAACAGCTGCATCACCTCGCGGGCGTAGTTCTCATCGGGCACCCGGCCGGTGGCCGCATTGGCCTTCTGGTTGCCGCGCATGTTCAGGTACACGCCCATGGCCGGCGAGAGCGTCACGTCCTGCAGGAGTTGCCGATAGTTGCCAAAGGCGTGGGACTCCAAGAGGTCGACATAGCCAGCGGCCAGGAAACCACGCCAGGACACCGGCAGGCCCACGACGGACACCACGAAGATCTCCGACAGGGCCAGCGTCATGCGCTGGCGCAGCCCATCAGGCGACGAGATCAACTTGCGCCACAAGCTGTTTTCAAAGCCGTTGAAGTTGTCGACGTTGGCCACCACCTGGTAGCCCTTGCTGTCCATCCAGTCCCAGTTCGACAGGCTGCGTGGCATGGCGAACTGTTCGTCGATCCAGGCCGAGTAGCCCAAGGCCTGCACCCGGGCGATCTGGCCGTCGGTGGCCGCGAAAGCCGCCTGGATGAGAAAGCGCGCAGCGCGCTCGGCGGTGATGGCCTCACCGGTGGGCGGCTGCACGGCCGAAGGGGTGCTGGTGGAAGGCGCTGCGGAGCCGCCACCGCCACAAGCCGCCAGCGAGGCGGCTGCGACCGCAGCCAGGCTGGCTGCAGCACCGCTTCCCGCCTGCGGCTGGTGTTGATCCACCCCCTGACGGGGGGCCGGCGGTGCAACCGCGGAGTCTGCAAGGTCCAAGGGCCCTCCAACAGGTGTGCCTGCTTGACAGGCCAATACCCCTAGCGTACCCGGGTCATCTCAGAATGTAAAACCTCAAACGGGCTTCAGGCTGCACAGAAAGTCACAGTGGGGTCCGTGGCTCAGGCCTCGGGCAGCCCCAGGCGCTGCAGCAGGCCGTTGAGCTCTTCGAGCGAGCCAAAGCCGATGGACACCTCTCCCGCTTCGCCGCGCGGGGTGCGGCGCAGAACGCGAACCTCCACGGGGGCGGCCAGCCGGTCGGCCAGGGCCTCTTCGATGCGGGCAAGGTCTCGGTTGCGGCCTCTTGCGGTGGCCTGTCGGCTGGCCGTTGCAGCGGCCGGCTTTTCGGGCTTGAGGGCACGCGCAGCCAAGCGCTCGGCCTCTCGCACCGACAGCTTCTTGGAGGCCACCTCTTGGGCCACCAGCACCTGGCGCGCACCGTCCAGGGGCAGCAGGGCGCGGGCATGGCCCATGTCCAGGTCGCCGGCCATGAGCATCTGCTGCACCTGTTGGGACAACTGCAGCAGGCGCAGCAGGTTGGTGGCCGCGCTGCGTGAGCGGCCCACGGCCTGGGCCGCTTGTTCGTGGGTGAAGCCGAACTCCTGCACCAGACGCTGCAGACCCCGGGCCTCTTCCAGCGGGTTGAGGTCTTCCCGCTGCATGTTCTCCACCAGGGCCATGATGGCCGCCTGCTGGTCGTCCACCTCGCGCACCAGCACCGGCACCTCGTCCAGGCCGGCCAGCTGCGAGGCCCTGAAACGGCGTTCGCCGGCGATGATCTCGTAGCCGCTCTCGCCGATGGGCCGCACCAGCAGCGGCTGCATGACCCCTTGGGTGCGGATGCTCTCGGCCAACTCGTAGAGGGCCCCTTCGTCCATGACACGACGGGGCTGGTACTGGCCGGCCCGCAACTGACCGATGGGCAGGGAGCGCGGCGCGCGTGAAGTGGCCTCATCGGCGTCGACGCTGCGGGTGGGGCCCAGCAGGGCCTCGAGCCCCAAGCCGAGGCCTTTTTTCTTGGTTGCCATGTGATGCGGGTAAAGCAGGGTTTCGGCCCGATTGTGCCGTCATGGCCCTTTCGCAGGGGTGCCGTATCCTTGAGGGTTTGCACGGCCGCTTTCACCTTCGAACACAGGACAACCCGCGATGAGCCCACGCCACACCGTTTTCGTCGATGGCCAGGAAGGCACGACCGGGTTGCGCATCCACGAATACCTGGCCGCCCGGTCCGACATCGAGGTGCTGCGCATCGACCCCGACAAGCGCAAGGACCCCGCCGAGCGGGCCCGGCTGCTCAACGCCGCCGACGTGGCTTTTCTATGCTTGCCGGATGCAGCGTCCCGCGAGGCGGCTGCGTTGGTGCGCAACCCGGGTACCTGCCTGATCGATGCGAGCACCGCTTTTCGCACCGACCCGTCCTGGGTGTTCGGCCTGCCCGAACTGCGGGCCGAGCAGCGCCAGGCCATCCGCGCGGCCAAGCGCATCGCCAACCCCGGCTGCCATGCATCGGCCTTCATCCTGCTGATGCGGCCCTTGGTGGACGCCGGCTTGGTTCGGCCGGAACAGGCCATCAGTGCCACCTCCATCACCGGCTATTCGGGCGGCGGCAAGAAGATGATCGAGCAGTACGAGGCCGCCGCGCTGCCGGGGGGCGACCCGCTGCTGAGCTCGCCGCGCCCCTATGGCCTGACGCTGGCACACAAGCACATCCCCGAGATGATGGCCCACACCGGCCTGCGCTCGGCACCGCTGTTCATGCCGATCGTGAGCAACTTCTACAAAGGGCTGTGTGTGAGCGTGCCGCTGCACCTGTCCACACTGGCACCCGGCACCACCGGCGCCCACCTACAAGGCGCGTTGGCACAGCGCTACGCGGGCGAGCGCTTCATTCGTGTGATGCCGCTGTCCGACCCCGAAACCCTGGCCACCGGCTTCTTTGATGTGCAGGCCTGCAACGACACCAACCGGGTGGACCTGTTCGTTTTCGCCAATGAAGCGCAAGCGGTGCTGATGGCCCGCTTGGACAACCTGGGCAAGGGCGCCAGCGGTGCGGCGGTGCAGGCAATGAATGTGCACCTGGGCTGCGAGGAGTCGCTGGGGCTGTAGCGCTGGGGGCTGGGCGCCCAGCAGCGGCTCAGCGCATCGTGCCGATGCGCTCCACCATTTCCTGCGCAAAGGCGATGTAGGCCTGCGCCCCGCGCGAAGACGGGTCGAAGACCACGCCGGCCTGGCCATAGCTTGGGGCCTCGGCCAGGCGCACATTGCGCGGAATGACGGTGTTGAACACCTTGTCCTTGAAGTGCGCCTTGAGTTGCTCGCTGACCTGCTGCTGCAAGGTGATGCGCGGGTCGAACATCACCCGGAGCAGGCCGATGATCTGCAGGTCGCGGTTGAGGTTGGCGTGCACCTGCTTGATGGTGTTGACCAGGTCGGTCAGGCCCTCGAGCGCGAAGTATTCACACTGCATGGGCACGATGACCCCATGCGCACTGCACAGGCCGTTGAGGGTCAGCAGGCTCAGGGACGGGGGACAGTCGATGAGGACGAAATCGTAGTCGGCCGCCACGGCCGCCAGGGCTTGGCGCAAGCGGGTGTTGCGGTGTTCCAGGCCCACCAACTCCACCTCGGCACCGGCCAACTCGCGGTTGGCGGCCAACACGTCGTAGCCGCCTTGCTCGCTGCGCCGGCGGGCTTCGGCGATGCCGGCCTGCTCCAAGAGCACGTCGTAGACGCTGAGCTCCAGGGTGCGCTTGTCCACCCCCGAACCCATGCTGGCATTGCCTTGGGGGTCGAGGTCGACCACCAGCACGCGCTGGCCGATACGGGCCAGGCCAGCGGCCAGGTTCACGGTGGTGGTGGTTTTGCCGACGCCGCCTTTTTGGTTGGCGATGCAAAAGATGCGGGGCATGGTCAGGGTGTGCGTTGCAAAGGGAAGGGCTGCGCCGGGCGCGCCGGTTCAAGGTGCAAGGCTAACAGAGGACGGGCGCGCGCCGGCCTGCGGGGTGCAGGCCTCAGCGGAAATCTCGGGAAGCGGTGACACGGCCCAACTCCCCCAACCAGGGCGAGACATCCAAGAGGCGCCGGGCCACCAGGTGCTGCACGCCGTTGCGGTTCTGCCATTGGCCCACCACCGCCAACAGCCGCGCCTGCAGCACCACCAAGCGCTGTTGCTCGCGGATGTGGCGCCAGACGATCACATTCACACAGCCGGTTTCATCTTCCAGGGTGATGAAGGTGGTGCCCTTGGCGGTCACGGGCTGCTGGCGCATGGTGACCAGGCCACAGGCCCAGGCCCGCCGGCCGTCGGGCCATTGCTGCAGGGCGTGGGCGCTGTGCCAGCCGCGTTGCTGCAGGCGTGGGCGCATCAGGGCCAAAGGGTGGCGGCGCAGGCTCAGGCCGGTGCTGGCGTAGTCCAAGGTGATGGCTTGGCCTTCGGGCGCGTCGGGCAACTCGGGGGCAGCGGCTTCAGGCGCCGGGTTGTGCTCGAAGAGGTCGGCCATGACCGCTGCGCGGCGGGCCGGCCGCTGCACGCCGCTGGCCTGCCACAGTTGTTGCCGCCGGTGGCCCGCCAAGGCCTGTAGCGCGTCTGCCCGGGCCAAGCGCTGAAGGTCGGCCGCCGACAGGCCGGCCCGCTGCGCGAGGTCCTGCACATCGGCAAACGGGGCCTGGGTGCGCGCCCGTACCAAGGCCTGCGCCACCCCTTCTTGAAGGCCGCTGACCAGGCGCAAACCCAAGCGCACCGCCGGGCGCGCCTCGGGGCTTTCAAGGGGGGGCTCCAGGGTGCAGTCCCAATGGCTGTGCTGCACCGCCACCGGACGCACCGCAACCCCATGGCGCCGCGCATCCTGCACCAACTGTGCGGGGCCATAAAAGCCCATGGGCTGCGAATTGAGCAGCGCGGCCAAGAAGGCCTCGGGTTCGTGGCACTTCATCCAAGCGCTCACATAGGACAGCAGCGCGAAGCTGTAGGCATGGCTTTCCGGGAAACCGTATTCACCGAAGCCTTCGATCTGGGCAAAGATGCCTTGGGCGAAGTCCACCGGATAGCCACGTTGCACCATGCCCTGCACGATGCGGTCGTGAAAGAGATGCAGCTCGCCCTTCTTGCGCCAAGCGGCCATGGAGCGCCGCAGGCCGTCGGCTTCGCCCGGCGTAAAGCCCGCGGCGATGACGCAGATCTGCATCACCTGCTCCTGAAAGATGGGCACGCCCAAGGTGCGGCCCAGGGCCGCATCCAAGGCCGGGTAGGGCGAAGGCGGCAGCGTGCCTTGCTCGCGCAGCGCGCGGCGCTCCAAGTACGGGTGCACCATGCCGCCTTGAATGGGGCCGGGGCGCACGATGGCCACCTGCACCACGAAGTCGTAGAAGGTGCGCGGCTTCAGGCGCGGCAACATGCTTTGCTGGGCGCGGCTTTCAATCTGAAACACGCCCACGGTGTCGGCGCGGGTGGCCATGGCAAAGGTGGCCGGGTCTTCGCGTGGGATGTCCTGCACCTGCCAGGGCCGTGACGCGTCAGCGCGGCGGTGGTGGGGCTGGCTGGTGGGCCAGCCGTGCCACTGCGTCATCAACGCCAGGGTTTTGCGGATGACGGTGAGCATGCCCAGGGCCAACACATCCACCTTCAGCAGCCCCAAAGACTCGAGGTCGTCCTTGTCCCATTGGATGACGCGCCGCCCGGGCATGCTGGCCGGCTCGATGGGCACCAGGCTGGACAAGCGGTCGGCGGCGATCACGAAGCCGCCGGTGTGCTGCGACAAGTGCCGCGGAAAGCGGTGCAGCGTGTGCACGAGCTGCAGCCAGCGCTGCAGTGCTGGCGCCTGCGGGTCCAGGCCCAGTTCGTCCAGGCTGCGCTGCAAACGCTGCGGGTCGTCAAAGCCATGGACCGAGCGGGCCAGCTTGTCGATGATGGCCGCGTCCTGCCCCAGAGCAAAGCCCACATCCCGCACCGCGCCACGGGTTCGGTAAGCGGTCACGGCGGCGGCCAGGGCGCAGCGGTTGGCGCCGTACTTGGCGTAGATGTACTGGATGACCTCTTCGCGCCGCTCGTGTTC
>JACCDX010385670.1_pt1 | contig 11045 bp, 20 predicted proteins | sample 7449681 | NCBI WGS metagenome assembly JACCDX01 (sample SAMN15323450, study PRJNA562643) | freshwater metagenome | isolation source: river surface water | place: USA:Blue River Watershed | collected 2017-08-18 | reverse complement strand
ATTATATTTGATATAAAAAAATAAGCCATACTATTTGATGATTAGTATATTTATATTGAATTGAATTACCTTTTAGACATAGTTTTGCTGATGATTATAAAGATAGTTTATTAAAAATCCTCGGTCACTATGATATAACAGCAGTATTGAAATATATAGATTTTAGAGATAAAATTGCTATTGTGTATAATGATAATTATATTAAATTTATAACTATTAGACCAAATATAATAACTTGATATTCATTAAAATACTACATTCCAAACAAACCACTACACCTATACACCGAACAAGAAGAAAAAGACTTATTAGAACTTTTACTTAAACTAACTAAATAAATATGAAAACCCTATCTTTTGAAACAAGTAAGAGGCTTGATAAACTATGATTATTAAAGGATATAGAAACAGATTTTCATTGGTGATTTCAAAGTCATTGAGCTTGAGAAGAACAAGTATGGGATTTATATTTTTCAATAGGTTGATTAAATGAAGCAATAGTATATAAAACACTTACATTAGAAGAAGCTATTGAGTTTATCTGAAAAAATATATGTGAAGTTAAATTACTCTACCCTAATGGCTGACAATGGCTTTTACAATTACAGTTTTGACAAGAGTTTAAATCTGATAGTGTAATGTGATGTTATGAACAGTTTTTAGTATACTTACTTGATAATAATTTACTAACTAAATAACCTATGCAAAACGATTTATTTTCAGATGACATATATCTAGTACAACAAACAAAGCAACTAGAAATAGAAAAAGAAGTAGCTGATTTTCAAAGAAGACTTGAACAAGTATTAAGTGAGCAAGAGTTAAAAGACTTAGCTTGAATATTATCTAAAGTACCACTTAGAACTTTAGCAGAGTATGGTAACAAAATTATATCTATTCTTAATTACAATATAGTATGAACGAAAGACTAGAAGAACTTATCCATCAAACAGCTATTATTTATAACACAGAATTTAGCTCTGTTTGAGATGCTGTATGATGTTATTTAGAAAGGGTTGATAAAGTTCTAAGTAATGATTACAGAGTTAAAATGAACGCAAATAGACACTAACTATAAAATTATGAAAGAATGTATAAGGTGTTGAAATACTGAAAAAGATATAAGAAGACTTTGGATAAAAACCTGCTATGTATGATGGGGAAGTTATCCAAGACACGATTATAGCTTACCAACAGAACCAAACAAAGATTGAATTATATTTTTAAAATAATATTATGCCTCAAATCTACCTCAACTATTTCTCTGACAACAGAGCAAATATAACTTATGAACCAAGTACAGATAAAGACCTTGCTAAATGTAAGCCAATATTCGTTACAGAGAAAGAGTTTCAAGAGATAAAAGAAGCTAGTCTTGATAAGATACAAAAAATACTTGATAACCATAAATTTTAGTATGAAACTGAATATAAATATAGCACCTGTTTGGCTTAAAAACAATATCTTTCAAGAGAAGCACAGCTACAACCAACGCAGTAAACTCACAGATAATCAGATGTTGATGGATTGTAGTATTATCTCAGCACTTGCTAATTTAGTTTATAATGCAGGCATCCAACCTAACGCAAAGTCTGAAGCTCTTTATGAAACAGAAGACAATATAGATAAAGCAGCAAAAGCTCTTGGTTTACACTCAGACGAAAAAGGCTGATATGCTTCTGTATTCGAAGTAGTTTGAAATTATATAGATACTTACAAGTTTGAAAAAGAAAGCGAAAAAGATATAGCAAAACAAGTTGAGATGATAAAAATAAGTAAGGATAAAACACTTCTTATTGATAAACTTATATCTATGGGTTACGCTATTCGTATTTTAGTAGGAGTTAACAAACAATTCTTTGCAGATGGTAGAGAACACTGAGTATTGTGAAACTTAGTACAGTATAAAGGAACACTTAATCATTTTGTAAATATAACAGATAAATTCTTAATTGATAATTACAGCTGACACTGAAAACATAACTTCTATACTTGCTGATACAAACAAGTCTTAAAAGAGCTTTGTATAGGCAATAATCATTATTTATTTATCAGAAAAGTATAATGAGAAAAAGATGAAGTAGTTGAATAGAAGAAATATTTATTGTTGATAAACAGTGTAAAGATTGCTGAAAACACTTCTTTCATTGAAATATAGTCTATGTAAATCCTGATTTAAAAGAAACTTATTGTGATGAATGTAGTCCTGAATGATTATATCGGCACGAATATAATAAGGATATGTCATACAATGTATTTATGAAAGTAGAAGAATGAAAAAAAGAAGCAACAATTAAAAAACTTAATAAATTATATTGATTAAATGAATGAGAAACCACCTAGTAGTTGAGATATACTATACGAACACAAAATGATAAATAATGGTCGGGAAAGAGAAGAATATGATTTTACATTTAAAGAAAAATAAATACAATAATACTCATAGACTTTTTTCCCCCCGGATAAGGGTCTTTTTTTTGTATTTTTTAGAAAAAAGAGTATAATTATAAGCATTTACAGTTAAAAAACATATATGTTACCCTCCTTGATAATAGTATTGATAGCTTTAGTAATAGTACAAAGAGCAGAAATTATATATTATAAAGAAACAGCAACAAGACATCTTGATTTATTGTCAGTATCAAGAGATTTACTTGGTAATTTATGAGAAAAATATAAATATGTGTGCGAGAAGAAAAACTGATTTAGAAAATTCTGCAATAAAAACAGTGAAAGAATTGAACAAGCTAGGCAAGATAATACTATTAGCTAACACAATAGAAGAAGTAATGGCTTTGTGATATTCAAGAGTACAAATAGACCTTGCATTTAGAGAAAGTATCCACCTATGACACTATACTTTTAATTGAATACTCTATAAAAGATGTGGTAAGTGTAGAGAAACTAAAACAAGTGATAATTACTGAGAAAACAAAGCAACTAAATCTTGACTTAAAAGCTATTGCAGGGATTGTCAATCAAGAATACAAAAGATAAAAACAGTAGAAGATAAAAAGTGGGCTGAAAAAGAAAGACTTAGGAAACAAGAATATAAAGTAAAAAACAGAGAACAAATAAGAAAGAGAGAAAGAGAAAAATATCACGAGATGATGCAAAATCTAACCACTGAACAAAAATATAAACTTAGATTAAGGTGGAGAAAAGCAAACAACAAAAGAAAGGTGCAAAATTAGCACCTTTTTATTCGTTTATAGCGATGATTTGTTCTTTTTCTTCCGAATATACCAACTTCATAAAGAAAGTCATAAATATAACATAATTGCTTTGAATTTATTTACTCAGCAAACTACCATTACTTCATAAAATATATCGTTTGCATCTTGGAGTGAGTATTTCTTACGAAGCTCTTTTGTGTTGAAGATTTTATCGTGAATAAGTCAGGCTATAAGTGTTCCTGTATCCATAGGAGTAGAAAACCAATGAAATATTCTAGGTATAGAAGTTCCATTAAAAGTAAATCCAGCTTCTATGTTTATAGGATTATCACTATCTTTAGAGCCTACATAGTAAGTAAATTGTTCTAGTAGTACCCACTTATTATCTTGAAGTGGTTGGAGTTTAACTCTTTTATATAATCAAGTTGCTTTCATATTTACTTAGGTTAGCAATTAATCCTCAGATTGCAAGTGTGGAATAAGGAAAAATATAACCAATACATTATATACAAGATGTTCTGCAAAACTTTCACTTGTAAGATTTACAAAAGTATTTACATACATAAATATTGAAAGCATAACTATCATTAAAACAATAGCAAAGTGTTGGTGTGAGTGATGATAATCTCACATTATATATACTTTCTTTTCCATATTTCTATGAAGTTCTTGAAGATACTTATATCACATATAGCAAGTAGTTAATGTAGCTACTGTTGATATTATAAGTACAGATATTTCACAACTACTTAGTTCCATTTTCTTTACTATTAGGGAATATTTTATTAAAAATAAGTTTAACTCATTTTTCTTCTATAAGTTTTATAAATCAATGACTACCTATTCAGGAAGCAGATATTATAGCTGATTTTATTGATACATCATCAGGGATAAATTCTCATACAAACCAACCAATATATGAAGCGAAGATTATGTTAAGAAAAAATAAACTCTTTCTAAAAGGCTCTCAATAATAAACCTTAAATAAGTATCCTATAATACCACCTACTGCTCAAGTTACTCATATAGAGCCTACTTCTATTGCTTTTCTTACATACTCGTTCAATTCGTGCATTTTAATCTATTTAGTTTCTATTATACTTGAGGTCTTATTCATAAAAAATAAAACAGCTTCTTTACAATCTTTGTGCATTCAGCCACAATCCACTACGCAAATTCCTAATTGTTCTCTATATGTGTGTATTGTTCTTGGTGTTCTACATCAATCTTCTTCTAGTGCTTGGCACATAAGTTGTAATCATACACAGTTTTCTTTAGTGTTCTGCATAAGTATAATAATTTAGAAATTAAAGTAAAATAAAAGGCTATAAAATAGCCCTATTCAATAGTTAATATCTGTTTTGGTATAACTTGCTCATTAAATGTAGTTTCTTCGCTTAAAACGAAATTATTTGGTGTTTCTTCCACTAAGTTAGTGTATTCTCTAATCCAAGTTGCCATTTGCTCTGCTGTAAGTATTTCAACACTAAAACTAGAAGCTACTGAAACTAAACTTGTTTCAAGCTCTAGTCTATTTATTAAAGGGTCAAATTTTAATACTCAAGCTCTTCTTAGAGATTTTATCCCTGGATATGTTTCTTTTGTTATTCTGTCTTCTGATATAAATCTATCTCAGTCAATCATTTCAGTAAGTCAGCTTTCTTTGAAGTCTGAATACTGTAAATCATTATAGTAAGAAACATCATATCTATTAGTTTGATTGTCCCAAATCCTTCTGTAAGTGAAATATATATTTTCCATAGTAAGTTAGTTAGTAATTAAGCTGGAAACTGCGAATAAAAAATTGACTGTATCTCGTTCTGTGTAAGAACTTTTGTATAAATCATTGGATTTACTATTTTTCAACTCCAGTATTGTCAATATCACACAGATGAAACTCATAATGTTGCACTTGTTCAATGCGAAGCTAGTGTTCCTGTATTTATTGTTTGAGTAAATGCCTTATCTAATGTTCAGTTTACATATAATTCAAAAGTATTACTTGTTTTTCTTACTAATGCTATATGATAATATTTATTAGCTACAAGAGTTATATTACTATCAGTAGTAGTAGAAACTTGGTCTGAGAATTGTATTTTTCAAGCTGTTGTTATTCTAAAAACCCAAGCCTCAACAGATGTTCAATTATATGCTACTCAATATATTCATCTAAAATTTGCAATATCTATTGTGTTTATCCAGCAACTAAGTGTAAATGTATTTACTCATCTAAGAGAATAAATAGTGTTTGCATATTGATTAGTTCAATTTAATGTTAGTTGTTTATGTTGTCCTATTCTACTTAATGTAGGAGTATTTACTAAAGTACCATTATTTCCATTTCAAGAAGCATCATATTCTGTTGTTCAACTTACATCTCAAGCTAACCACATCTGTAATCCATCTCTCAAATTCAATGGTAGTTGCTTTCTGAAAGGATAGAGGTATTTAATAGATGATAGTCTGAATAGTTCTTTTACTTCATCGGCTGTTTTAGCTGTATTAAATACTACAAAATCACTCATACTTCAATTAAAATAATATAACGTTGAAGTAAGTCTTCATAATGTAAATGATGTTCAACTTCAAGTTTTAGAGCTTACTGTTCAAGTTGCATTTTGTACTCAGTTTATATATATAGTTCAAGTTGTCCCTGTGTGTGTAATTGTTATATAATTCCAAGTAGAGTTAGTTACAGGATTAGCTGTTGATGATAGTGTATTAGTTGCTCAAAATCTGTAATTTATTTTTTTAGCAGCATTATCAAAAAAACACATAGCATTATTTGAATATGCTTCTTCTATGAAATAACATTGGTCATTATCATTAGTTTTATATAACCAAAAACTAAATGTAGCAGAAGTTCAAGTTGTTATAGTAGGAGCATTTATATAATCATTTACTCAATCAAAACTATAAGCCCTATTAGCTATTCAAAATCTATCAGTAGTAAGAGTACTTCAAGTAACTGTACCATTATTTCAACCTATTATATCATTGCTGTCACCTGCGAAGTCAAAATATGCAGTAGCACTTGCTAGAATATTATCGGAAGCTGCTCACAGTTGTCTAAGCCCTTCTAGGTAGAAATTTTGTATTTCGTCTTGAGATAATGTTCTACTATAAATTAAAGTATCTCATTGAAACCCATTATAATATACATCAAGTGTTTTAGTTGGTGTTCTTTGTCTTACTCATAATGTCCAATCATAGGTAGAAGCTGTAAGTGTTCAAAAAGCATAAGTATCACTTCTATCTAACTGTCAGTTTATATAAAGATTTACTGTTTTTGTAGAAGCTACATAAGTCATAACTATATGATACCATTTTCAAGAAGATAGTGTTAAATTTGAATTGTTTTGATAGTTAGTTCAAAATGTTCATAATCAAGCAGTTATCTTATTTGTAGTTTGATTTATTTCTCAAATAATAGATAAACTACCAGCAACTCAAGTACTTTCGTATTTACCATAAATAGTTCATCTTGTTGTATTGTTGTAGTTTATCCAAGTAGATATACTAAAATCAGTAGATGATGATGGAGAAAATTGTGTTCACGATACTATTCTACTACTACTTCAATTATAACTACCAACTTGTTTTTGATACCCTATTATGCTTGTAGAATAAGTCATATTTGTAGCTGTTGCAGTTCTTGCATTTCAACTATCATCTAATGCTCATCAATCTGCTTTATAGTAATATTCTAATCCATTTCTCGGTATAGATGAATAATTCTTTTTCTTTGCCATATATTTTAAAGTTAAGAATTATTCTAATAAGCTATGAGTGTTAGGTCACTTCAAGGAAGTGTACTTCAAATCTGTGTAACCACTACATAAAGCACATCATTAGCAACTAAACTTCCATTATCTATTGTAGTAGAAGTTGTTGTATATATTCAGTTTGTTGCACTTTGCCCTGTTGTAATACTTATAGGGGTGTCTGAAGTAAAGATACTGTTAGTAGAAGCAGTTCAGTTCTTTCTTACATCTATTTTAAAATCTGCTCAAGTTGGTAAACTTCATAGTGAGGCTTTAACTCAAGCTATTGTTTGTGTAGTTGTTACTGTAAATCTTGCTATTATTCCTAAGTACACCTGGCCATCCACATTCGTTTCATAAGTAGGAGCACTTCAACTTGATACTGTTTGCCAAGTTCCATCATCTCTTAAATACTTAGTTCCTGTATTATCTAATTTAGGTAGAAATCAATGTTTAGTAGATGAAGCATTACCTGTTGTTACATCTGTAAAACTTATTGCTGTTTCTGCTATTGTAGTAGATGTTATTGCTTCTCAACTTGCTCAAAATCAAGCTATACTATTTGCTGTTCAAGTATGTCCTGAAGAAGCCCAATCTAAGTTATCAAGTACAGTATGGTCTGTTGGATTAAATCCACTTACTGAAGTTTGGCTTCATCTATTCCCTACTATATAAGTCACTCAACCTGTTGCTATTCTACATTTACCTGCATTAGCATCTCAAGCACTTGTAACATAAGTTATTCTTGCATAAATAACCCATTCAGTTGCTAAGTTAGCAAAGTTACCGAGATTTAAACTTCTAGCATCTTCTGCTAAAGCATTTGCTAAACTTGTATGCGTAGCTTGTGGTTGTAGCATTATCATTCTAAATGATTGGCTATCACTATCTGCTGTACAAGGTACTAATATTTGATATACATTATACCATCTTCAAGTTACTCAGTTAGTTAACGCTCAAGTTCATACATTATTTACTTGCAGGAAACTTCAAGTTTCAATAAAAGGATAACTTGCTCATTTAACAAAAGTAACTGTACTAGAAGCTCATACATACATTTGTGTATAACTTCATTCTGTCCAAGCTGGTATCGTTGTGTCTATATCTTCATCTCTAATTACAGCACTATCAAATCAAGGCGTAGTTGCAGCATTAGTAGCTGTGTTCTCAGTATAAGTTCAAGCTGTTAAAGTTCCACCTGATATTCTATGTGTTCATATTTGATTATGAAATACTTGATGTGCATTATAATCAAGTGTTCAGTGTACTTCTCTGAGTGCAAAACTATTAGCAGCTCATACAGCATCAAACTTAACATAAGCTACCATTATATCTTCAAATGACCAAGGTGTTGTGCTCCAAGAAAAGTTCTCTCAATCAGTAGAAGAAAGAAAGTAATTAGCTGTTACATTATCGTGTGCAGGACTTACCCAACCTGAAGCTAATGTCTTTTTAATTCATCTCCAAAAGTATTCTATTGTACCTGTAAGAGTTACTGTTCTATTAGTGTGTGAATAGTTAATCGTAATTCAAGTGTTGTTTATAAAACCTGTTAATGCTCAAGTTTCAGAAAGGAAATCTTCTGAGAAGTTACCAGCTTGTATTGTATTACTTCATAAGTCTACATTTTGTGTAGCTCATAAATAAGGTACAAGTCCTGATAAGTCTTGGTCGCCTGTATTTGTACCTGAAGTATTCCCAATAACTATTTTTTCAGCATCTGTAACATAGTTGTCATCAGGTCATAAAGCAGGAGCAAAATCACTTGCTTTACTTCCACTATCTTTAATAAGTTTACCTGATACTGTATCAAAAGAAGCAAAGTTACTATCCACAGCAGAAGCAGGTCAAATAACATCTCAAGTACCCATAGCACTCGTAAATTCAAGTCAAGTTTCTGTTCCATTTACAATAGGTACTTTACCAGCTTGTCATACATAACTTGCAGGTGTGTCTGTAAGGTCTATAAAAGAGACAGCACCTGTACTCGCTGATATAATAGGGTTTAAAGGGTCTGTATTATCAACTGTGATATTAGTTCAAGCTACAACAGTTTCTACCTTTGTATCAAGAGCTGATTGTGTAGCTGTTGATATAGGAAGCTCTCCTATTGTTGATTGTTTATTTACTCAACCTTGTACAAAAGTAGTAGTATCACTTGTTGTTGGTGTTCAGCTTGTTAGCTGTGAAATTTTTAAATCAGGCATAGTATTTTAATTATATTATAGGTCTTGTAGTGTATTGGGTGTCTATATCGTAACTATTCTCAAGAAGTATCTTAAATCCTGTTTCAAGTAGTAAAAAATCTCCTGTTTCTAAGAGTAGATAGTTTATATCTGTTCTTGCAGAATAACCTGTTGTAACAGTATCTCTTACACCATAAGATGTAGTTGGAATATTTCTAGTAGAGTATGAAGTAGCCATATACTATTTTTTAGTTTTATTCTTATTTTTCTCTTTCTTTTCGTGTCATTTACCTTCTTTCTTTCAGCAACTCATATTTCTTAATTTAATAAGTAAAATCCTAATTATTATAATTAGGATTGGTTAAAATACAATTTATTTTATATAGTGTTCAAATATTTGCTTTTTATAGTAAAAAGTATATAATATATATGTATTATTATTTAATTATAATTTATGAAAACAAAAGAATACTTTTATATGAATTGAGAATTAGTTGAAAATGAAATAGTTTGATGAATTTGGTGTTATGAAATTACAAGTGCAGATTTATATGCTATTGAATAATATTTATTACTTAATTAAAAGAGAAGTATGAATATTAGATATAATAGATATTATTATATAACAAAAGATGATATAGATGATAAATTTATAGCTAAGTTTTTAGATGTGAAACAAAGCGATATAGCACAAGGAAAAGAGCCTTATTTAGAGTGTAATATATATGAGAGTAAAAAGATTTATTGAGTATTTGGTAGACTTGATTATGCACAAGAATGGTGTGATAAATATAATAAAAAAGAAGACTAGTTTTATCTAGTCTTTTTATATTTTTAATATGATTGTTGTTTTTTATTTAGCATATTATATAAATAAGCTCAAGGTATTATTGCTCATCATATAGAAAAGAATATATTTCAGTATTTATTTTGTAGTTGTTCTATTTTTAGATTTCTACTTTCTCACTTCTTATATCCTATAACATCTAATCAAGTTCATTTTAAAATCTCTTTTACTTCATCTAATTGCTCTTCAGGTACAACAGCTCATCTAAACTCATTTAATCATACTCATCTCTGAATTTTAGTTTCAATGTATGATTTAGGTAGACTTGTTGCTTCTTCTACTATTTTTTTCATTTTCTCTATATCCTTTATAGTATAACTAGTAGCTCAATCACTTTTAAGTCATTCTAGTATTCTTTCATTACTTCTATTCATAAAGAAGTTATTACTAATAGCTTCTCAATCTGAATATGAAACTATATCTATCCAAGCATCTTTTAATTCATCATATTTTTTATCTAACTCAATACTTTTTCAGTATTTTTGACCTTTAATTTGTTTTATTGATAGAGCTTTTGCTTCTTTTCCTATTGTTTGTGATAAGTTTCAAGAAAATATACCACTCTCTGTTCATTTGCTTCATTTAGAAAACATTTCTTTTAAAACATTATCTAGTGTATATTCTTTGTATTGTTTTTTTCAAGAGTATGTGTGTCATTTAAATAATTTCTTATCAAAAAGTTCATTTTTAAGTTCATCTTTATATTTTTCAAAATCTGTACTTAATCAGTTTTTATTTATATAGTCTTTTATATTTCTTGTTGTTGTATATTCATCAAACTGCTCTCATCTAGAAACTGATTTTAAATATGCTTTTAGATTATCTGCATCAGAAAAACTTAATGTTGGTGATTTTTTATTAGATACATTTTTAAATATATCATCCATAACACCCTGCATTTGTTTTATAAATAATTCATTATTTTCTTCAAAAGAGTTTGGTATATATTTTTTGATTTTATCTGTTGGTATTTTTGCAACTACTTCATATCAATCAAATCATCATCAATTATATTTAATTGTTTTAACTATATCAAAATCTATTCATTTATCTTTAGCATATTTAGCAAGGAT
>JACCDX010222209.1_pt1 | contig 11045 bp, 8 predicted proteins | sample 7449681 | NCBI WGS metagenome assembly JACCDX01 (sample SAMN15323450, study PRJNA562643) | freshwater metagenome | isolation source: river surface water | place: USA:Blue River Watershed | collected 2017-08-18 | reverse complement strand
TGATACGGATAGATTTGTGAAAACTATATTGAATAGATTACATGATAGATATCGAATGGATAAAATGACATTAGAAGATGTTTGTATGGAAGTTGGTATTCAATATAAAATGATTGAACAACATCAACAACAATCTCGACCATTAAATTTGAAAAGAAGTAATGAGAAAGATATTACAATTGGAAATATTTTAAGAAATGCAGAACATATTGCTACAACTGCAACAACTTCAAATTCAGTTAATGATGAACAAACACTATTAACAACAACAACAACAGATTTATCAGATGGAAGGAAAAAGAAACCTATTCCAAAGAAAAAGATAAATTAAAAAGTTATTTTCAATAAATAACTTTTAATAATAACAAAATTATAAATTATAAATTATAAAAATAAAAAATTAAACTATATTTTGATTTACACTTGGAGAAGGTTGTTTTTTACCTCCTAAACTGGGAGGAGCATATTTCTCAACAAAATATAACATTTTAGAATTTCCTTTTTTTAAATTTTGATAAACACCAAAAATAAATGCAAGTGGAATAATTAAATTCATATATTCTGGTGTTTTAGAATTGAAAACATTAAATAATGGATCCAATATTTTAGTTTGATATGTTTCAAAAATAACGCGAATTAAATAGGCAAATCCAAATTCAATTATAATTTCAATCATAAGATATTGATCTCTTTTGTGAAGATCCATTTCATCAAAATGAAAATCAATTAAATCAGAAATCATCAAACCAAAAATATAAAAAATATAAATCAAAAAGAATATTAAAATAAAATAACAATTTTTACAGTTTTTTAAATAATTCATATTATTCTCTATTCTTTTTCATTATTTTATTTTTATTTATGAATAATCCAAAATTATTCATAATTCTATTTATTTAAAAACATCAACTTAACATATTTACATAACATCCTGTTTTATTTTTTCTTTCTTTTTAATCTGTTTATTCTCTTTTCTCAATTCCTTCTTTTCCTCTTTCGTTAATTTATTTCTTATTTTCCTAAATTCATCATCTGGAACCCAATTTTTTTGTCCTTCTTCTTCTTCATCTTCATCACTCTCTTCAACATCTTCTCCCTCATTATTATGTCCAACATTTTCAACATTATTTGATGTAGTAACATTTTGTTCTTCTACATTTTCATGAACTTCTTCTTCATCACTTTCATATTCATCATCACTTATACTTCTACTACTCCATTTTTGTTTTGGCATATTATTTTCATTATTATCATTATCAACACGATATTTGTTTAAATATCTTTGTTTGTCTCTATCCATTCTTTTCATTTTAGAATTCTTTTCTCCTTTTCTAATTTTTCCTTTTCCTGCAATAATAGGAATTGAAGCATTAAATTCACCATCAATTGTTGACATTTTCTTTTTTATTATTTATATTCTTTTAATTTATATTATTAATATTTTTTTAAATTGAATTAATTTGGAATTAAATTTTGGATGTTACATAACGAATATCATGATCAGGAGTATGATAAACAGGGATATCCAAAACAGATAAATGATATTGATTAATATATTTATTCCATAATGAATGGAGATGTGGGAAACTATAATCATCAAAAATGAGAATACCTCCTGAACGAATAAGTCTATAAGAATGAATAATATCCGATTCAGCAACTTGAACTAAATGACCACCATCAATATGAATCATATCAAATTCTTGATTTTGTATAGTTGGCATAACTTGAGTGCTATCACCAATATGTATAGTAATTCTTCCAGGGAATAATTCTTGAAGAACTTGATAACATGGGAGAGTATATTTATGTTCACCTAAATCGACACAAGTGAGATGGAGATTAGGATTAGAGAAGAGCATAAGTGCAGAGGAGAATCCTGCATTAAAACCGATTTCAAGAACATTATGAATAATGGGATTGATGGATAGATTGATAAGATTTTTTTGTTTATTAATGAAACGGTCAGTAAAATTAGTATGATGATGTTGAGTAAAGAGATTACCTTCTAATTTTTCACCACTCTGTTCTATTATTGGCATTAAACGACTTTTAATTAATTCTTTTGTCATTCTTATAACACCTTGAATTAGAGTTGCTTTTATTTCTCTCATATAATTATTCATCTTATCAAATTTAGATATATGATTACCAACACCACCACAGAAATGGATTAAAGTTTTAGGAGTCATCATATCATCACTATTTAAAATAGCAACATTTTTCATAGTGGTATTATTGAACATTCTATTTTTAAAGAAATGATAAACAATGTAAGGTTGATCATAAAAACCAGCATTATTATTTTCTGACATATGTTGTTTTATTTCATTAAATATTCTCACAATTTCTATATTATTCGGGAATAATAATATTCCTGAAGAAAATGCTCTTCTATCTTTATATTGATGAATTTCATTTCCAAAAAGGGATTTACCCCAAAAGTCACTTTTATGATCAATTTGTCCTTCCATAAGTGCATATAATTTTGGTTCATCTACATCTGTCATAATATCAAACACATTTTGAATAGGATGACGAACTAAAATATCAGTATCTAAATATAATATTTTTTGATAATTATTTCCTATAATATTGAATATATCAAGTCGGGCTTTACATGCTTGGGTCATATTTATATATGAATCATTTATATGAAAAAGGATGTTGGGGGTATAAAGATGACTTTGTTGAATTTTATTTTTAAAGGGAGTGGTGGTATAAATGAGGATATCAGTATTTTCTTGAATATTAGCGAATAAATGAATACTTTCTAATAAAAGGAATGAAAGTCTAACATATTCTTCTTTATGAAAAACACAGAAATAGACTAAATTTGTTTTAGAATTAGATGTTGACATATTGGTTATTTTTTTTTATAATTTAATATGATATTTAAAAAATGAATAAAAAACAAATAGAAGAGAAATGAGAAAAAAAATGATTTTGGAATAATTTTAATATTTATTCTTATAAAAAAGATTAAATTGAAATTATAAAAGAAATGAAAACACTTTTGATAGTAGAATCACCCGCAAAATCGAAAACAATTGAAAAACTTCTTGGTCCTAATTATATTGTTAAGGCATCATTTGGACATATTCGTGATTTAATATCAACAGCTGAAAATCCATTTGGTATTGAAATTGAAAATCAATATAGACCTATATATCAGAATCTTCCAAAAAGCAGTGAACACATAAAAGAATTAAAAGCAACAATGTCTCGTGTTGATCGTGTATTATTAGCATCAGATGAAGATAGAGAAGGTGAAGCTATAGCATGGCATTGTGCTGTTGTTTTAAAGCTTCCATTAAATGTTGAGAATAGAATATGTTTTCATGAAATAACGGAATCAGCATTACGGAGGGCAGTTGATAATCCCCGAAGAATAGATATGAACATGGTAAATTCCCAACAAACTCGCCGAGTATTAGATAGATTAGTAGGATTTGAGTTAAGTCCTTTATTGAATGTTATAAAGAGGAAATTGAGTGCAGGTAGAGTGCAATCTGTTTGTTTAAAGATATTGGTGGAGAAAGAAATGATAATAGGTGAATTTGAAGAGAGGAAGTATTTTAGAACAGTTGCATATTTTAAACCTGGTATAGTTGGTGTGTTAAATGATACAATGGTTGAGAATGATAAAGTTGAAGAATTTATGAATGAAATGAAGAGAATAAATGAGTTTGTGATAGAATCGATAGAATCGAAGAGAATAGAGAAAAGACCACCACCACCTTATACTACAAGCACAGTTCAACAAGATATTGGTAGTCGTCTTAGAATACCATCAAAGATATTAATGAATATTTTGCAACATTTATATGAGAGTGGTAAGATAACATATCATAGAACAGATTCAACATTATTAAGTGAACATATAATGAAAGAGATAAAGACATTTGTGTTGGGTGAAGAGGATTTGGGGAAACAATATTATCATCCTCGGATGTATAAGACTAAGACGAAATCGGCACAAGAAGCTCATGAAGCGATTCGTCCGACAAGTATATTTGAAAGAGAATTAGATGATACATTTGAAAGTAATGCGCGTTCAGTATATCAAATGATTTGGAGAAGGACTATAGCAAGTCAAATGAGTAATTATGTTTATGATTTATATACTATGATGATAGGATGGGATACAAGTGAAAGGAAGTTTCAGGCAAATGCGGAGAAAGTGATATTTGAAGGATTTAAGAAGATATATGATGATACACCAAAAAGGGAAGATGATAATGAAGATGAGGGTGATGTAGTGAATTCATTATTTGGGGATGTTGGTGTGGGTGATAAGTTAGTGAATGAGAAGATAGTATCAACGGAGAAATATCAGAATCCTCCACCAAGATATTCAGAAGCGACAATAATAAAGAAGATGGAAGTGGCAGGTATAGGTCGTCCATCAACTTATGCAAAGACATTAGAAACATTATTTGAGAGGGAATATGTTCAGAAGAAGAATGTGGTGGGTAAGAAGAAGAAGGGTATAAGTTGGATGTTGGATAAAGAGGAAGGTAATAAATTGAAGAGTCATGCAATAGATATATCGATAGGAGGGGAAAAGAATAAGTTGGTTCCGACGGAATTGGGTAAGAGGGTGAATAGTTTTTTGATGGAACATTTTGGAGGAGTGATAAATGAGGAATTTACATCGACAATGGAGGGTAAATTGGATGAGATAGCAAATGGTAATATGGTATGGACGAATGTGGTGGATGAATGTTATGGTAGTTTTCATCCGATAGTGATGCAATTAAATACACGAACGAGTAATGAGCAACAACAAAGGGACCCAAAGAGGAAGATAGGAGAATATGATGGAAAGAATGTGTATGTTTATAGATCAGTGAATGGTCCATTGTATCAGATAGGTGAAGATAAGGATAAGAAGAAGAGATATTTGGAATTGAGGGAAGGGGATGAGATAGATACAGTGGTGTATGAGGATTTTATGGAAACGATGAGAAATAGTTATCCGAGAGATATAGGTGAATATAATGGTGTTCCAATAAAATTGTGTAAAAGTAAGATAGGATTATATTTGTCATATAATGGTAATAATATTCCGATAAAAGAAGAAATAGAAGATAAAGAGAATATGACGGAAAATCAAGCAATATCCTGTTTAAATATTATAGAAGAAATAGATGATAACGGGGAGAAGATAGAATTGATTTTACCGATTAAATATGGTAAATATGTAATAAATAGGGGTAAATTTGGAAATTATGTGCAATTGGATAAAGTTTATGTGAATATACCAGAACATGTGAAGATACATAAGATGAATAAAGAAGTGTGTGAGGGTATGATAGAGAATAAGAAGAATATGACGAAAGGTAAGAAGACAGAGAATAAGACAACAACATCAAATTCAGCATCAAATTCGGAAACTCCAAAAAAGAGAGTATATAAAAAGAAAAATTAAAACAAAAATTAAATTATTAAAATTCAAAATTATAAATTAAATAATCAAAATTAAAATTTCAAATTAGGTTTGAAATAAATTATTTAAATATTATTTTCAAATAATATTTAACAAAATGAATACATATTCGACATATGTGACAACATGGGGGACAAATCCATTACAATTAATTCAGGATATGATAAATAAGAATGTGTTGAAGACGAATACAAGAATTATATTGGCATTTGCGAGTTTTAATTTTGAATCGACAGATTATATTCCAGGAATTAGTGGTGGAGTATCAATGTCAGATATACAACAAATGACAAATATAGTTCATTCACATGGTGGTAAAATAAGTTTATCAGTAGGAGGGGCAACATATCCATTTGCTGGATCAAGTTTGTATAGTAGACCGGGTGATTTGGCGAGTAATATAAATCAGATATTGATAAAATGTGGATTTGATGGAGTTGATTTTGATATAGAGGATTATTATGGGAATGTTCCGAGTGATTTTGCGAATCAATCAGCATCTTTGATAAATACTTTGAGGAGTTTAAATAGTGGATTAAATATAACATTGACAACACCAGGACAAGCATGGAGTGCAGGATGTTATCAACAGACTTTAATAAATTTGACAATAGGGAATTTGAATGCATGGCAACCGATGGAATATGATTTATGGATACAATCGGGTTTGACATATGCTGAACAGATAAAATGGGATTTGAATTATTATTTAGATACTTGGAATGTTTCGCCATCAAAAATGATATTGGGATTAATGCCTGGTGTGGATGATTTGGGTCATAATTTAACTCTTCAAGATGCTATTGCATTAACAACATCAGCAAAAGAAGTTGAAATACAAGGGATAATGACATGGGATGCTGATATTGATAGTGTTGGTGTTGATGGGAATAGCCCATATGCTTATTCATTAGGTATAGAAAATGAATTGATTGGTGGAACAAATATTAGAAAGAAGAAGGGTCCACCAACAAATATAGATAAATTTCATTTAAATCAATTAAAAAGAATTAAAAAGAATTAAAAAGAATTGAACTTAAAGAAAATTTATTTTTTTCGAAATGAGAAAATAAATATTAAGAAAGAGTAAGAAAGTCCAAATGCAAGTTTTTATTAAAACATTAACAGGTAAAACAATTACCCTCGAACTCGAACCAACTGATACAATTGAAAATGTCAAATCAAAAATTCAGGATAAGGAAGGAATTCCTCCTGATCAACAAAGATTGATATTTGCAGGCAAACAGTTGGAAGATGGCAGAACACTTTCTGATTACAACATTCAGAAAGAATCGACTCTTCATTTAGTCTTAAGATTAAGAGGAGGACAATAGATTCTTTTTTGAAGTTTCTTTTTATCACATTTTATAAAAAAAATAATTTTTATAAAAATATAAGAAAAAAAATAATACCAATTTTCACATTTTGATTTCTTTAAGTTGATTCTCATTACGCGGAAATTTAAAATATAATTATCAAAATACTGATTTCTTTAAGTTGATTCTCATTATACGGAAATTTAAATAAAATATGAGCCTCCGTTTCACTACGGCTGAGCGGCCACTTAAGTGGCCGCCTGTGGGCCTTTAGAGCCCACATTAGATTGACCTTCTTAGGTCAATCGGTTGATTTCTTTAAGTTCAATCTCATTACATTGAATTTAAAAATAATAATAAATAAAAACTTTGATTTCTTTAAGTTGATTCTCATTAACATATTTCTTGTAAAAAGGTGAGGAAAATATAAAAGTGATCATTTAAATCATTTGTTGAAAATATTTGTAGAACTTCATTTGGATTCTCTTCAGGATTCAATATTGAATAAAATAATTGGAAGAAAACAATTAAAAAATACATAACATTCAATGGAATATCATCATTTTCTATTTCATCTATAAATGGTGTTATAATTCCTCCATATTGTATTTTTGCAAAAGAATTTAATACTGATTCTCTTATTATTGTTTGTAAATAACTGGAAACATTATCAATTATACCCTTTCTCATTCTTTTATTTGAAATTGTATATTCATTTAATACTGAGGGTTCTTCAACATTATCTCTATCAACCAAATAAAGTGGTAAAAAATAAATCCTACGATTATCATATAATAAATATGAAACCAAATATATACTCGATTTATCCATATTCTCATTTGATACATTATTATTTACATCTTTATCATTAAATATATGAACATGTGTGAAAAAAGGAATTAACATTCTAAATTTCTCTCCTTTCTCTGCTATCTTCCTCAATAATATATCTTCCAACACATATGTTGAATAATATTTATTCAAATTTATATCAAAATTAAATAACATTCCTTCATCTTCACTTTCATTCGTTTTTATATAATCACGTAATATCAAATACTTTCTCAATGGATTTTTCACATATTTATTATTACTTTCTATTAATTTATCAACTTTTTCAATATTTTTCTCATATAATCTGTTTGAAACTTTTGTTGAAAATTGACCTAAATTTTCTTCTTTTCCAAATTTATATATTGAAATATCACAAATCATTGCTATTTCTGTTTCAATATAAAATGATTCATCTTTCTGTTGTAAAACATCAAATATCTTTGAACATATGATTTTTGAATTTTTTGGAAAATCATTCATCATACCTTTAAATTTATTTAATACCAACTTTATAGTTTGTGCCGGATTCTTTAAAAATAATTTAGATGAATCATCCACTTTCAATAATACTGAATTAGAATAAACATTCTTGTTTATACTATATTCTTTTATCTCTTCCAATTCATCATTTTCCATCGGAAATTCATCTAAATTATCCCTTTTTCCATTTTCTTCTCTCTCTTCTTTTTCTTCTCTCTCTTCACCTTCACCCTCTCCCCTATTTTCATTATAAAAATTCTCAATATCTTTTATCAATTTTTCAATCTGAATTTCATTATTTATACAATTTATCATAACCAAACGGTCTTGATCATCCCTCTCCTTTTGAACATACAATTTCATTACATCATATTCATTTATTGGTGAATTAAATTTATCACAAGCTTCCTCATTCACCACTTCTTCTAATAAAACCATTACCATATTTTTCGCTTTACCCTCTTCAATTACAACATTTGACTTCTTTACAGATTTATAAATTTCAGATGGTTCTTCAGGTAATTCAGTAGTTGTGACAATATAAAAAAGGAAATTAGTTGCATCTTGAGGATATTTATAAGAAACACCTTTTTCAGATAAAGTTCTTGATAATAAATATTTTAACAAACCAAAACCGGATTTTGCTAAATCTGTTGGTTGAAAATATCTAAAAACTATATTCAATTTCGATGAATCCAATCCTATCTCTTCCATTTTTACAAAATCTTCACCCTTGTCCTGATTCTCTTCCAAAAATGTATCTAAATTTAAACCATCTTCCTCCTCATTTTCAATTTCATCATTATTAATATTAATATTAATATCATTATCATAATTATTAATATCAACATCATCTTTTGATGATGATGAAACTTCTCTAAATTCTTCTTTTAACTTTGATGTCATTCAAACTATCTACTCTTTAAATAGATAAAAATTATATATTTTTATCCACGATATAACAAGATAACACATTAAATTATAAATACAACATTTGTAAACTCGGATTCATCTTTTTAGGATTTAAAGATGAATTTTTTGTTAATATATCAATCATTTTTACTGTCAATTCACACGGAATCCCAAAATTATCAATCTCATAATCTATTAATATCCTGTTTTCCACTTTCTCACTCTCTTCTTCATTCTTTGTCCCCTTCAACAATCTCAATAAATTTAATTTCATTATTATATCCTCCAAACTCTTCCTTACTGTCCTCACTCCTTGTTCATCTTTTCCAAACTTCGTCACTATATATTTTAATACATCTTTTGTAAATACTAAATCACCACTATTAAATCCTATATTTTCCATCAATTCCGGTAATATGTAATTTTCTGCTATATTTATCTTTTCTTCCATATTATATCCTGAAAATTCGATAATTGTTAATCTATCTTTCAATATTGGATTTATCAATCTCACATCATTATATGAAAAGAAAAATAATGTCTTCGATATATCAAAATCTATACCTGCGAAATATTTGTCATGAAATGTATTATTCTGTGATGGATCTGTCAAATGTGTCAATACACCCGTTATTTCATGTCCCCTTGCTGTATCACTTATCTTATCCAATTCATCAAAAAATATTATCGGATTCATTACCCTCGCTTCCATCAACATATCCACAATTCTTCCCCATATTGCTCCCTCATATGTATATGAATGACCTTCTAAATTACTTGCATCACTTGCTCCTCCTAATGCATAAAAACAAAATGGACGTCCCAATGCTTTACTTACACCACTTTTAATTAATGATGTCTTACCAACACCAGGAGGACCCTCTAAGGCTATTACTTGACCGCGAGAATTAGGATTGGCTATCCATTGACCCATTATTTGGATCATTTTATTTTTAGCTTCTAATTGTCCATAAATTGTTTTATCTAAAAATATTTGAGCATCATACAAAAATTTCTGTATTTTAATAGAAGAATCTGATATAGAAACAGGCATCTCAATCATTCTATCAAATGGAATCCTTGATATCCCCTTTACCCATTTATTCAATTTAGAATATTCCGAATCAAACTGTGTTAATGAATCAAAATAATCTATCTTCTGTATTATCAATGATTTCGTCTGAATAGCTATTGACGAAAATAATATTCTATAACGAATCGGAACCTCTTCATGATGAAACTTTTCTATCTCAATCTCTTTATCTATTATCTCTATCTGCTTCTTCTTTGTTTGTTTCTTAAAATAATCACATGTCTTCGATTTTTTCACTATCTTCTCTTCATACATTTTCTCTTTCTCTGTTTGCTTCTTTCTTGGTCTATGTGCATAATTATGACACTCTTCATCATCACTGTTATATTGAAATGAATTTTTTCTTTTTCCTCTTTTATAATCAGTTTCTTCTGTGAAATCTTTCATATCTATTTTATCATTCTGTTCGTTCATACTCATTTCACTTTTTTCTTTCTTTTTATTTTATCCTTAAATTATATTTCATTTTTTAACGTGACCGAACACAATTCACATAATATTCTTCCAACAAATCATTAAAATTATATAATTCACTCATTGCTTTTGGTCTTCTCTCCTTCACATATTCAATAGCTTGTTTTGGTTTCATACTATAATATTTTATCATCCATGCGGTAACCATTGTAGCTGATCTCATAAATCCCCAATAACAATGAACTAATACCACTTTTTTTTGTTCAACATTTTGCTGAATAAAACTAACACCATCATCTATTTGACTATATACTAATCTTTTATTCTCTTCATCCCTTGAATCCTTTATTGCAATTCTCTTTCTATTCTCTTCCAAAAAATATTCATTAAACGGTTCATCTTCTGTACAATTCAACACTGACCTTATACCATTACTCCTCAAAAAATCAACATCATTTGATGAATTGCGATTACCTAAATAAACATATTCACTTATTCTATCAGCATTATTGACACCATTCACAAAATTATAAGTTTGTAATAT
>JACCDX011176118.1_pt1 | contig 11046 bp, 3 predicted proteins | sample 7449681 | NCBI WGS metagenome assembly JACCDX01 (sample SAMN15323450, study PRJNA562643) | freshwater metagenome | isolation source: river surface water | place: USA:Blue River Watershed | collected 2017-08-18 | reverse complement strand
GTGGATGATGTGGTGTTTGTGTTACTTGCAATATTGAATGTGCCTGTAACAGTGAGAGTAGAATTAAAGGTTGCAGCACCAGTGACATCAAGAGTTGATCTTAAAGTTACTGCTCCAGTTACACCCAAGCCACCTGTAATATTAGTTGAGCCTGCAACACCAAGAGTAGATGCTAAGTTGGCAGCACCTGTTAATGCAAGGGTTGATCTTAAGGCGGTTGCTCCAGTTACTCCAAGTCCGCCAGTTACATCTAAGTTTCCACCAGCTCCAACGTTTGTTGTAAAGTAAGATACGCCTGTAACATTTAAGGTTGATCTTAAAATTGAAGCGCCAGTTACGCCAAGACCACCAGTTATATCAGTATTACCTGCTACAATAAGATTCGAAGCAAGATAAGTAAGTCCTGTTACACTTAATGTTGAAGATAATGTAGCAGCTCCTGTGACTCCAAGAGTTGATCTTAATGTGGTTGTACCTGTTACTCCAAGTCCGCCAGCGATATCAGTGTTACCTGCAACTCCAAGGGTTGATGCTAAATTTGCAGAACCAGTTACATTTAAGGTAGATCTTAATGTGGTTGCTCCTGTAACTCCTAAACCACCTGTTACATCTGCACTTCCTTGTACACCAAGAGTAGAAGAGAAGAAACCAGCACCAGTTACATTGAGTGTAGAACTTAACGTTGCAGCTCCTGTAACACCAAGGGTAGATCTCAGGGTTGTTGCACCGGTTACTCCTAAACCACCTGTTACATCTAATGCTCCTTGAACTCCAAGAGTAGAAGCTAAATTAGCAGCGCCCGAAACTGATAATGTTGACCTTAATGTTGTTGCCCCAGTTACACCAAGTCCACCAGTTACATCTAATGCTCCTTGAACACCAAGCGTGGAAGCAAAGAATGCAGAACCTGTAACTCCGAGCGTTGAAGATAATGTAGCAGCTCCTGTAACTCCAAGGGTTGATCTAAGTGTAGTTGCTCCTGTAACTCCAAGACCACCAGTGATATCTGTTGCACCCTGAACGCCAAGTGTAGAGGCAAAGAATCCAGCGCCAGTTACATTTAATGTTGATGATAGAGTTGCAGCTCCTGTCACGCCAAGAGTTGATCTTAAGGTTGTCGCTCCCGTTACACCAAGCCCACCAGTTACATCTAATGTACCCTGGACACCAAGGGTTGATGCGAAGAATCCAGCACCAGTTACATTTAATGTAGAACTTAAAGTTGCTGCTCCTGTCACACCCAATGTAGATCTAAGGGTTGTTGCCCCTGTTACTCCTAAACCACCAGTTACATCTAATGTACCTTGAACACCAAGAGTTGATGCAAAGAATCCTGCACCCGTAACTCCCAATGTTGATGATAGAGTTGCAGCTCCTGTTACTCCAAGAGTTGATCTTAAGGTTGCAGCTCCTGTTACTCCAAGACCGCCTGTGATATTTGCAGATCCAAGAACCCCAAGGCCTCCAGACATATCAGCAGAACCAGTTACGCCAACACCACTACCAAATCTCGCCGCACCTAAAATCTCAAGCGCAGATCCACCTTCGATGTTGCCACTAACTCCAAGACCACCAACTATTGTCAAAGCACCAGTTGTTGATGATGTAGATTGGGTGTTACCTGCAATATTAAATGTCCCAAGAACTGTAAGAGTCGAATTGAATGTTGCAGCCCCAGAAACTACCAGTGTTGATCTTAAGGCTGTTGCTCCAGTTACTCCCAAACCACCTGTTACATCAAGGTTGGCGCCTACACCAACATTATTAAAGAAGTATGATGCTGCGGAAACTCCAAGGCCACCATTGACATGCAATTTAAATTGTGGTTGAGTTAACCCAATGCCAACATTGCCTGATATTTCACTCAACATCACAGTGCCATCAGCTGTTACTCTGATGAATGGAATACCTGAAATATCACTGACGCTAAAAATAGTTCCAGTTGACAAGTTATTGTCAATAAAGAATAATTGACCAGAAGAACCCTCGAATGAGAGTGAGTTATCACTTAATACATTTAATGAGATTGGTGAATTACCAGAACTTAAGAAGTTTAATGAGAACGTAGATGATGATGTATTTCCGAATGTTCCACTTACAAAGTTAAGAGCTCCAGAAATTCCAACTCCAGAACCAAATCTAGCATTACCACTAACTCCCAGACCACCTGTTACAGTTAAAGCACCAGAAGTAGATGATGTTGAATTAGTATTACTTGAAATTACTGTATTTCCGAACACACTCAATGTTGATCTTAAAGTAACTGCTCCAGTTACTCCTAAGCCAGCAGTAATGTTAGCAGAACCAACAACTCCTAAACTACCAGACATATCAACTGATCCGGTTACACCTACTCCACTTCCAAAGCGTGATCCACCAAGAACTTCTAACGCAGAACCAACTTCAACATTTCCGCTAACACCAATTCCACCAACTACTACCAATGCACCAAGTGTAGAAGCAGTAGTATTAGTATTATTAGTAATTGTAAGTACGCCACGAGATTCAACTGTTGATCTAAATGTTGCTGCACCTGTTACACCAAACCCAGCAGCAACATCTAAGGTTGAACCTATAACTGTAGCTCCAGAAATATTACCTGCCCCAACCACAGTAAGGTTAGAGTTGAGAGTTGCTGCTCCAGTTACACTTAAAGTTGACCTTAAAGTAGTAGCCCCTGTTACACCTAAGCCACCTGTTATGTCAGTGTTGCCTTGTACACCAAGAGATGAAGCAAAGAAGCCAGCACCTGCAACATTTAATGTTGACCTTAACGTGGTTGCTCCTGTAACCCCTAAACCACCTGTCACATCAGTTGAACCTTGTACTCCAAGAGTCGATGCAAAGAAGCCAGCACCAGTTACATTTAATGTTGATGATAATGTTGCTGCACCTGTTACGCCCAGCGTTGATCTTAAAGTAGTAGCCCCAGTTACTCCAAGACCGCCTGTTATATCAGTACTTCCCTGGACTCCAAGAGTTGATGCAAAGAATCCTGCACCTGTTACATTTAATGTAGATGATAATGTTGCTGCACCAGTTACTCCAAGGGTTGATCTTAAAGTAACTGCTCCTGTAACTCCAAGACCGCCAGTAATATCGGTTGCACCCTGAACTCCAAGGGTTGATGCAAAGAATCCAGCACCTGTCACATTCAAAGTCGATGCAGCTGTCAAAGCACCGTTAAATGTTTTAGCTCCAGCAAATGTCTGAGTTCCAGTGGTAACAGTACCTGATGCTCCAGTTCCTGCGGCTGGGATATTAAATGTATGAACAGAACCAGATGAAACAATATTAAATTCTGTACCAGAAGTTCCAGTAGCAAATGTTTGGCTGCCTGTAGTTAAACCATTTAATGATGTTATTCCACCACCAGTGGTAGAAATGGTAATAGCATTTGGAGAATAAGATACTGCAATTCCAGAACCAGCAGAAAATATCTTGTATTCTAGTCCAGATGAGGCATTATTCATACCTAAAATTTGATTTGCGGTTCCAGTAATTCCAAGTCCAGTACCGCCGTATGTGAGGCCTATAGCAGAGCCTTGCCATGTTCCACTAGTGATTACACCAGAATTAACTGTTAAACCTAAAACAGTAGTTGATGTAATGACTGAAGTACCATTGATTCTATACGCATATCCAAGGCCAAGATTCATATCTCCCAAGATATGTAATTTGTATGCTGGCAAACTTAGACCAATACCAATGTTTCCACCAAATTCACCCATGGAAACTGTACCATTGGCATTGATTCTGAATAGAGGTAATCCAGAAATGTCATTGATCTCAAAGATTGTTCCACTTGATAAGTTATTACTAATAGAGAATAACTGACCTTGGCTACCATCAAAGGAAATTGAATTGTCTGATAGAACGCTCAAAACTATAGGAGCGTTAGATTGTCCAACAAATGAAAGTGTAGGTGCTGTAGTTCCAGTTCCACCAAATACACCAGTGGAGAATAATAAGTTACCAGATACTGTAGCAGTTCCACCTATGGTGGCTGCATTATTTACTGTTAATGTATTTCTTAAAAGAGCTGGCCCTGTGACACCAAGTCCGCCTGATACATCTAGGGTTGTTCCTATACCAACATTAGTAGAGAAATATCCAGCGCCAGACACATTCAATGTTGATCTGAGTGTAGTTGCTCCAGTAACTCCAAGACCACCAGCTATATCTAATGAACCCTGAACTCCAAGAGTAGATGCAAAGAATCCAGCACCTGTGACATTCAATGTGGATGAAAGGGTAGCCGCTCCAGTAACTCCAAGAGTTGATCTTAAGGTTGTAGCACCTGTAACTCCTAAGCCACCTGTAATGTCTGTGTTACCTTGAACGCCAAGAGTTGATGCTAAATAGGTCGCCCCTGTTACATTTAATGTTGAAGAAAGAGTTGCAGCCCCTGTCACACCTAGAGTTGATCTTAAGGTTGTAGCACCTGTCACACCAAGTCCGCCTGTTATATCTGTCGCACCTTGAACACCAAGTGTAGAAGCAAAATAACCAGCTCCAGATACATTAAGAGTTGATGAAAGTGTAGCAGCGCCTGTAACACCAAGAGTTGATCTTAAAGTTACAGCTCCAGTAATTCCTAAACCACCTGTTATATTAGCTGCACCGGATACAGCAAGAGAACTTAAAGTTCCAACTGTTGTAATAGATGTTTGACCAGCATATGATGGATTTATAGAAATTATACTACCTGTAATTGAAATGGTTGAACCATCTCCGGTATATGTTCCAGCACCTGCTGTTTGAATATAGCTAATTGGATCAGTGCCAATTGTGATTTCACCAGAGCTAGTGCCAGTTCCAAATGAAGATTGTGTCCATGTAGTGTATTGAAGAGTATTACCAAAGGCTACCCAAACAGTATCACCTGGGGCTACAGAACCTGGTATGCTTCCATCGTAGTCTGTAGATCTAGTTAGTACCCAAGGGGATGTGAGTTGAGTTACAACATAAATACCGTTTTGAAGAGTAATACCAGTACCAGATTGGTTCTTTACAAGGAATCTGTCTCCAACTGTGAGGGTTACACCATCAGAGTAAGATGTACTCCATCCAGCCGCAGGAGAAGCTTGAAGTGTTGCTCCTACACCAAGAGTACCATTTTGATAAGTTGCACCTAGTCCAGCAGTTGTAGCTGCTTCTACATGGTCGTGATAGTTGATTCCTTGTGCAATTTGATCTACATATGCTTTAGTTGCAGCATCTGTAGATGCGGTTGGTGTAGCAAGGCTTGTAATTCTCTTACTTGATACATCTACAGTTCCAGTTCCATTTGGAACAAGAGTGACATTTGTATTTGTGCCACCAGCGGTAAATGTAAGAGCTCCAGTGCCTGTAATAGAACCTGTAGCAGTGCCTGTACCACCACTAGTAACTGGAAGGGCCGTGGTTAATGTAACAGTGCCTGTTACAGCGAGTGTTGATCTAAATGTAACTGCACCGGTAACTCCTAAACCACCTGCTACATCTAAGTTTCCACCAGTTCCGACATTTGTTGAGAAATAAGATACTCCTGATACATTTAATGTAGAGGATAATGTTGCTGCACCTGTGACTCCAAGTGTAGATCTTAAGGTAGTAGCACCTGTAACTCCAAGTCCACCAGTAATATCTGTATTACCTTGAACCCCAAGAGTGGAAGCAAAGAATCCAGCACCTGTTACATTTAAAGTAGATGAAAGTGTGGCTGCACCAGTTACTCCAAGAGTTGAACGTAATGTAACTGCTCCTGTAACTCCCAAACCTCCTGTTATATCAGTTGTTCCCTGAACTCCAAGAGTTGATGCTAAATAAGTAGCACCAGATGTTACAGCAAATGTTGATGCAGCAGTTAAAGCACCATTAAATGTCTTTGCACCAGCGAATGTTTGAGTTCCTGTAGTTACTGTGCCAGAAGCTCCAGTTCCTGCTGCAGGAATGTTGAATGTATGGGTTGAACCAGATGAAACAATGTTGAACTCGGTGCCTGATGTACCAGTTGCAAATGTTTGAACAGCATTTGTTAGACCATTTAATGATGATATGCCTGCACCAGATACGCTTAAAGTTATGGAACCAGAACCATGAGTTATAGCAATATTGGCACCAGCTGTTAATGTTTTGTACTCTAATCCTGATGTTGAACTGCTCATTCCAAGAATCTGATTAGAAGTTCCTGATGTTCCTAAACCTGTGCCACCGTAAGCGATACCAATAGTTGAACCTTGCCATGTTCCACTTGTAATAACACCACTATTAACTGTCAATCCTAGGACTGTTGTTGAAGTTATAACTGAGGTACCATTGATTCTATAAGCGTATCCTAAACCAATGTTTGTATCGCCTAAAACATGTAATTTATATGCTGGTAAACTTAAACCAATTCCAACATTCCCACCAAATTCGCCCATGGAAACTGTTCCATTTGCGTTGGTTCTAAACACTGGAAGACCAGATATATCATTAATTGAGAATATATAACCACTTGAAAGGTTATTGCTAATCGAGAATAGCTGTCCACTACTACCTTCAAATGAAAGGGAGTTATCAGCTAATACGCTTAATGTAATAGGCGAGTTTGCCTGACCAACAAATGAAAGAGTTGGAACTGTAGTGCCTGTTCCTCCAAATACACCAGTTGAGAATAGTAAACTTGCAGATATAGTTGTTGTACCACCTATGGTGGCAGTTCCACTTACTGTTAATGATGAATTTAAAGTAGCGGCTCCAGTTACTGCCAATGTGGATCTTAAAGTTGCTGCTCCTGTTACTCCTAAACCACCTGTAATATTAGCAGAACCTAAAACTCCTAAACCACCAGACATATCGGCTGAGCCGGTGATGCCTATTCCACCACCAAATCTTGAAGCTCCAAGAACTTCAAGCGCAGAACCTACTTCGATATTTCCAGATACACCAATGCCTCCAACTACAACTAATGCGCCAAGAGTTGAAGATGTAGTATTGGTGTTGTTGTTTATTGTAACTACACCCAGAGATTGAACAGTTGATCTGAGAACAGTAGCTCCTGTTACACCTAAACCACCAGTTATATCTGTTGCACCCTGAACTCCGAGAGTTGATGCAAAGAATCCAGCTCCAGAAACATTAAGGGCTGAAGATAATGTTGCAGCACCGGCAATATTAACTGTTGATGCAAAATTAGCAGTACCTGTTACAGTTAATCCTGTTCCTACATTCAAGTTGCCAGATACACCCACTCCGCCAGTTACTGTTAAAGCGCCTGTTGTAGACGATGTAGATTGAGTATTGCTACTTAAAGCCAAAGAGGCAAGAGTTGTTGTGCCAGCAACTGTTAAGTTTGTACCTATATTTACTGATCCACTTACTCCAACGCCACCAGATACAATTAATGCACCTGATGTTGAAGAAGTTGTAGCGGAAGTATTTGATAAAGTAAATACGCCCGTTGGCGAAACTGAACCTAATATTGCAGAACTGCTATTTTGCCATTCTTGTAAATTAGCAGTTTGTTATGCAGCACCCTTGACAATTAAACCCTTTGCCGATGCTGAAGAAAGGAGAATTTGTGTATCACCCGATGGACCAATTACAAATCTATTTGTTCCACTTACAGAGAATTGGGCAAGATTACCTGTGAATGCAATGTATTGATCAATATTTACAGAAAGAAGATTAGTTGCATCCCACCCATTAGATGAGTTCCAATTTGCAAGATTTATAACAAGGTTGCCATAGCCACCAAAATAAGATCTATCGCCACCACCCGGAGTAACAATGCCAAGAACTCTAGCATTCTCATTCCAAGGCCCTGCAAAAAATGCCCAGTTTATAGCAGTGGTTGAACCAGCCCCCGAAAAATTCTGCCTGTATGTGCTTGCAGCAGCTATGGACATAGCTGAAGTAGGAAAATATATAGAATCTCCATGGTGCCATATTGGTCTATAAATTCCTAATCTATTTCCATAGACATTACTAAAAATTAATTCATTGCTACCAGACCCATTAGTAGCATAAATATTTGCAGTAAAATACAGAGTCCCGCTTCGACTAAAGCCACCAACATTGCTTGAGCCATTTCTAATAGAAAATACAATATCAGATCCAGCATCACCAATATCTCTATTTGCATGAATATTTAAAACACCATTACCGGTTTCACCAGAACCAGCAGTGTAACTTGTAGAAATAAGAGGATTGCCGTTGGCATCATTAATTAAAAATGTATTAGAAGTTTGTGATGTTCTTTTGCTAATAACTAAAGAGTTTGTAGAAGTTGAAGGAGAAACAATATGTAAACCAGCAGAGGTATTTTCTGTACCAAATCCTGCCTTAGTAGCATACAATGGGCCGCTAATACCAACTCCACCAGATACAACTAATGCACCCGTATTATACGATGTGGAAGTTGTTGTGTTGGTAATTATTTCTCTACCAACAATACCTACTGTGCCTGATACTGTAAGTCCTGTGCCAACATTTACATTACCACTTACGCCTAAGCCACCAGTTAATACCAGGGCACCTGTTGTAGAAGATGTTGATTGTGTATTGCTGCTAATTGTTAAAGAAGCAAGTGTTGTTGTGCCAGCAACTGTAAGGTTTGTACCAATATTAACAGAACCACTAACTCCAACACCACCAGATACAATTAATGCACCTGAAGTTGAAGATGTTGTAGCAGTATTATTGGCTAATGTAAATATACCACTAGGATCAATGGATGCTAATATAGCTGAACTGCTATTTTGGAATTCTAATAAATTAGCAGATTGTGAAACTGCACCCTTAATTACTAAGCCCTTGGCAGATGCAGATGATAAAGTAATTGTTGTTGCGCCAGAAATATCAACTGTAGACCTTAGTGTAACTGCACCTGTTACTCCTAATCCACCAGTTATATTGGTTGAACCACCAACTCCTAAATCAGAACTTAAATATGTTACACCGGTAACTGCAAGGGTAGAACTCAATGTTGCTGCGCCTGTTACAGCAAGAGTTGAGCCCAAAATAGTTGCGCCACTTACACCTAAGCCTGTGCCAATTCTAACATTGCCAGATACACCTAAACCTCCTACTACAGTGAGAGCGCCTGTTGTAGAAGATGTTGATTGTGTATTGCTGAGCAGGGCGAATGCGCCTGTGACACCGAATGTGCCATTTACATGTAATTTATATTGTGGATTAGTAAGACCAATGCCGACATTGCCGCTGAATTCTGCTATTCCTACGGTTCCGTCGGCATTTATTCTTAAACTTGGGATTCCTGAGATATCCGATACACTGAATATAGTTCCTGAAGATATATTATTACTAATGGAAAATAACTGTCCAGATGTACCTTCAAAAGAAAGTGAATTGTCATCTAGAACATTTAATGTTATTGGGGCATTTGTCTGCCCTGTAAAAACTATCTTAGGATATGATGTGGTATTCTTATTAGGTGTAATTCGAATATTTTTGTCAGAATTCGCCATTTTTTAGTTTTGCTCTCGATATTTTAGCTAATGTAAAATAAAAATTTTTATTTATTTGTATTTTACAATTGAATTAATATTTTATTCTCAGAATAAAATAATTTACCCTATGACATTTCGGTAGAAGTCCACTCTGGGCCTGCTAAAATTTCAAGAATTTCTGTATGACTATATTCTTGTGACTTATCATTTATTAAACCAAAAAATGATGGAGTTTCACCTTCAAATTTAACAAATGTATATTGTCCATCTAAAGAGTATCTTAAAGTTTCTACAGAGGTTTCCATGACCTGTGTAAAATCCACTTTATCTAACTCTGAAGCAGCAATAATAACATAATTTCTATCATTCATTTTATTTTATTCCTTTCTAAATTTTTATTATAAATTAAATCTACCTTTGAGAGCATTATAATTTTGATTAATTTCTTCTGTAGTTAATAACCTGTTATATACCATGAAAAAACTTATTTCAGCTGTTGAAAGTTCTGACCCTACACCGCCTTGTCGCCAGTTTCCAAAAGACAAACCATTAGGACCTTCAATGCCTAAATTGTTACTTGCTATCTGGGTTCCATTACAATAATATGTATAAAGGTCCGAGCTATAATTTTCTACAACTGTGTGCATTAACCATTCTGTAGTTCCAGTGTTAGAAGAAGGATATACACTAACCCAAGCGCCTCCTGCATGGTAAACTTTAATGAAATTATTCCAATGTCCCATGAGCCAGTTGTTGTTAAATGATGAAAAAATTCTGCCTCTTCCCCCGGTCGAATTTGAATATCTAGATGCACCCATTATTGTGTGATTTGTAGTTGCAATATTAAAAGATTGTAATTGAATGTAATCGTTTGTGCCATCTAATTGCAAAACTCCAGAATTTGCTTTTGAAAAACCCACTCCATTTACCATGGTCATGTGGTTGCCATTGCCACTAATGTCATACCAAGTTGTACCTGTTCCTGGATAAGAATTGATATTTGCAGCATCAACAAACATTAACAATCCATCTCTGACAATAAATTCTTCAGGATTATATTTTTTTCTTCCAGCATTATAATTTTGTAATATTTCTGCATCAGAAAGTTGTCTGTTATACATTTGGGCCATGCCAATTTCGCCATTAAAAGCTCTTGTTACGCCACTGCTTTCTCCACCAACTTCTCTTCCTAAATATGTAGCTGTTGTTGGAACTCTTGGATTAACTCCTGCATATGAATTAACTAATTGTCCATTTAGATATATTCTTGGCAAAGATGAAGCATCTAATGTGATTGCTACATGTTTCCATCCTAATCCTAGTGACACCCCTGTACCAATCCACCTATTGCCAGGGAATAAAGCTATTAATTCATTACCTGCTGTATCATAGGATCCAGAGCCAACACCTATTGCGTATCCAGTAAAAGATCCATTTACCATAAATGGGCCTTTTAGGTTAAGGGTTGTAATATTTACCCAGCAGCACATTGTTACATTTGTAATTGTTGCTGTTACCAATGGCATTGAAAAATAAGCATCTGTGCCAAAGATAAATTTACCAGAATTTACCGCTGAGTATGTTGTGCTTACTCCTGTTCCAGAATTAT
>JACCDX010356608.1_pt1 | contig 11050 bp, 8 predicted proteins | sample 7449681 | NCBI WGS metagenome assembly JACCDX01 (sample SAMN15323450, study PRJNA562643) | freshwater metagenome | isolation source: river surface water | place: USA:Blue River Watershed | collected 2017-08-18 | reverse complement strand
GGCCCCGCCGCCGCGCGCGCCCGTCACGGCGACGCCGCCCGCGGCGCCGGCTGCGCAAAAGCCTGCGCCGGCGGTGGAAATCCCGGCAAAACTCGCACCGCCGAAAGCACCGGGCTGCCTGGTCGCCGAATTCCGCGCGATCGGCGTCGATACCGGCAATGAATCGGAACGTCGCACCCGGGCGCTGGCCTGGCTGCGCAAGAAGGCCAAACAGTGCTCGCCTGAGCAGCTGCTGGCGCTGCGCAACAACCGTTCGCAATGGATGGGGACAGCCGACTCAGGCCAGCTCGCAGCGGAGATCGACGGCTTGCTGGAAGCCTTCGCCCAGACCAATCCCGCCGTCGCCGCGCTGCTGTACGGCACGCCGCCACCGCCGCCTGCACCTGCAGCGGGCAGCGACAAGAATCCGCCGCCGCCGAAGAAGTGACCGGCGCTTCTACTCCCGCGCCGCCATCAGGAAGGCCGGGATGAAGGACTTCAGCAACCCCGATTTCGGGTGCACGCTTTCATTGGCGGCAGTGCGTACCGGCGCATCCGGCGTCATGTGACGCGATGCGCGGAAGCGGTCGAGGATGGAGCCGGTGACCTTCGGCGCGAGCGGCGAATTCGGGTTCGACTGCCGCAGGTCCGATTCGCGCTCGCCGAGCTGCTCGACCGAGCGGCAGAACTCGATGAAGTTCTCCCGAATCTTGTGATCGCTGGTCATCACGAAAAACTCCGTGCCGAAGAATTCGTTCGCGCTCGCGCTGTACATCACCGGCGGCGACAGGTAGAAGCCGGCATCGAAGGACTTCGAGAAAATGCTCTCGTAGGTCTGCAGGTTGTCCACCCGGCTCGGCACGATCACCAGCTTCGGCGGGCGCCGCAGCTGTGAATTGAAAATGAAGGAAAACCGGTTGACGAACTCCAGCGTGCTGTCGAGTTCCACCCGGGACAGCGAACTCGGCACCAGCACGAGATCGAATTCGAACAGGAAATCCGGCGGCAGCACGTCCGTCCAGGTCAGGTCGGCCACCAGCACTTCGCGCCCGTCGGTCGAACGGCGTAGCGCCTCCTTGGCTTTCAACAAAGCAAGGCCGGAACCCTTGGCATTCGGCAGATCGACGGTATGGCACTCGATGCCAATCGGATAAGCTTTGCGAATCCATTTTCCGGCAGTGGCCTGGTGATCGAAATCGACCATCGCGGTCTTTTTCCCCGAAATATAGGAAAAATAGGCCGCCAGATTTGCCGACACCGTGCTTTTTCCGACGCCGCCTTTTTGACTGGTAATGAGGATTTTCAGCGGAGTGCCCATGACGTTCCCTCTGTTTTCCCGCAAGCCGTTGATTTGTATGACAGTTTAATTATCAATCGGGCATTGCCAGCGATTAATAACTAAAATAATATTGCTCCGGAGTATATGCAAGACAAGATTAAAAGCCAATCTTTTGATCAACAAAGGTTTTCCATGAGCGACCAAGCCGCCAAACCCACAATGATGCGATTCGAACCCGACATGGGCTGGTCCGCCGCGGTCGCGCCCACCGTGCCGGGTGAAACGCCGTCCATGCAGGAAGAAAATCTGCCGCAGCCTTCGACAAGCCTGAGCGCCGATGCCTTGCTGAACATCGGCGAGTCCATGCAGGACGTCTTCGAGGATTTGAAAATCGGCGACCAGCGCCTGCAGGGGTGGAGCCAGGTGCATGCGGCACTGCGCCTGCTCGGCGCCAAGCTGCAGGAGCGCAAAGCCCTGCTGGAACGGCTGGCTGCGCTCGATGAAGAAATCGACGGCGTGCGCGGACTGGCGATGGAAGTGGTGAAGAATGCGCACCAGAGCGAGCAGGAGGTGCATGAAACCTCGAAGCTGCGCATGCAGATTGCCGAATCGCTGAACGAAAAGCTCGGCGCTGCGTTGAAAGGGTAATGCCGATGAAGACCCAGCGGATCGGCCTCCCCCTGCTCACGCTCGCACTGAACTGGATCGTCTTTGCCGGCGTGTCCGGATGGATCAGCGCCGCCCAGCGCAACCTGTTGTGGTGGCTGAGGCTGGACTGGTCGAGCTGGCTGACGCAACTGGGCGCATTCGCCAAACTCGGATCGGTGCCGGCAGGCAGCCTGTGGATACTCTGGCTGGCGCTGAGCGCCTGCTGGACCGTCGGTGCGGCATGGCTGGCCTGGCGCGCCCCGGCACCGGAAGAGCCGCCGGTCATTCGGCGCGAGCCCGATGTGGCACCGGAAATGCCGGTGGCTGCCGCGCCCCAGTGGCAGCTCACGCCCGACGATCCGGTGCTGGTCGCCCATGCCGGACTGCGCGAAAAAATCCAGCGGCTGCATCAGTCGCTGAACCGGATCTGACCCTGCGCGCGCCAGCGTCGCGCGCAACCGTCACTCGGGCAGGTAGAGCTGTACCCGCCGCCCGTTCAGCGGCTGCAGCGGCCGGACGTTGTTCTTGTACTTCTCCTTGAAGGTGGCCAGCTGCCGGTACGAGATTTCCAGCGGCGTCTTCATCACATGCCACTTCACTTCCTCGCTGCAGGGTGGCGTCGTCAGCGAACCGGTGTACGCATAGTAGGTCGGGTCGGCCGGCAGCAGGCCCGCCGGATTGAAATCCTTCAGCGGCAGCTTCTGCCCTGCCAGCGCCGGCAGGTTCTCGAACACCTGCTTGAGCGTGGCGTTTTCCTTGCCCAGCCTGAACAGCACGGCCACCACCGCGATGCGCGTGTCGCCGGCACGGTGCACGAGGTGCGCGACCATGTGCTGCGCCATGCTGTCGATGCGTTCCTCGCTGGGGGTGTGGAAGTGCAGCTGGGTGAGCTTGTACTCGAGGCCGTCGAAGCGGGCCGAACCGGCTTTCGGCAGGTCGACCTCGATCGTGTGCCCGTTGTTGATGACCTCGGACGCGCCGGCCTCGTAGCTGAACAGGATGGGCTTGAGGCCGCCCTTCTCCACGCTGCGGGTGTCGATGTTGATCGGCGACTGCCGCTTGCCGCTTGCGCAGGCGCGGTATTTCGGATCGAGTTCGGCCCACTTTGCCGGCGCGCTCTCGCCCTCGTAGGACCACAGGGACAGCCGCGGCTGATGCTGGGCTCCCGGCGAGGGCGGACGCTCCGGCGCGGCCTTGCCGCTGTCGGCGGCATGGGCGGAACCGGCGAATGCGCAGGCGAAGGCGAGGACAGCGGGAGCGAGGGTCGGGAAGCGTCGTTTCATCGTCGTCATGTCAGGAATCGATCCCGGCACACGGGACCGGCGCTATGGCGCAGGATATCACCCGTTGGAAATCGGCAGCAGCCGGGAAAAATTGAGTCCTGCCCGCGCCGGACTCGTCAGCGCGCCGGCGCAGCGGCCACCCAGCCGGCCTGCAGCCAGTGCGCATAAGTCGGCAGGAAAGGCCAGGCGATCAGCCGGCTGCGCGTGCCCACCGGGAAAACGCCGGAGGTCAGGTGATCCAGCCATTCGCCGTGCCCGCCCACCTGGGCCAGCAGCTGCCGGTGCAGCGGCGTGCCGCACAGGCCGGCCGCCGTCAGTCCGAAGGCGTCGCGCTGCGCGTCGAAGCGCAGCACAGGCGCCACCGGTACGGCACGCGGATCGGCCGGCCCGGAAAACAGGTCATGCACACTGCCCCAGTCGCGACCGGCGAGGCGCGTGGCGATCCGGTCGAGGTCGGCCTCCGTGCGTTCGATATCGCGCACGCGGAACAGGTGCTGCCCGAGCACATTGTCAAAAAAGACGCTCGCCGCCGGATAAGCTTCGAGCAGCCGCTCCAGCCCGGCCATCACATCCTGCTGCACGAAATGCAGCTCGGTGCCGGACTCGCGCAGCGCGCGGCCATGATTGAAGCGGAACAGGCGCGGCGCATGCGGGTCGATGTCGACGAGATGAATGCGCGAGAATCGCTGCAGCCAGCGGCCCGACATCATCCAGCCGGCGCTGCCGCCGATCAGCAGCAGCTCGGATGAGGCCGGCCGGGTGCCGTCCAGCCAGTCGGCGATACGCTCGCTGGTGGCGCGCCAGTGGCGGCGGCGCAGGAACGCTCGCCAGTGCCAGCGCAGGCCGCCGGTGGTGTCACGGACGGCAGGCACGATCAGGCATCCGCCGTCGGCAAGGTCACCAGAACAGCAGCCACAGCAGCCCGAGGATGGCCGCCCATTTGCCGATGTAATACGCGCGGCGCTGCTTGCGCTTGAAGTCCTTCGCGCGCAGGCGCAGCTGGTAGAAGCCCTTGAAGAATCTGTTCAGCGCACCGATGTCCTCGCCCTCGGCATTCGCGGACGCGGCCGCGGCCATCACGTGCTTCGCGAACAGCCGGTTGAACCAGCGCACCGGCGCGGTCCACAACGGACGCTCGATGTCGCAGAACAGCACCACGCGCTGATGTTCGGTACGGTTGGCCGCGTGATGGATGAAGGTTTCGTCGAACATCACCGCCTCGCCATCCCTCCAGTGATAGTGCTGGCCGTCGACTTCGATATAGCAGGCGGGATCGTTCGGCGTGACCAGGCCGAGGTGGTAGCGCAGCGAGCCGGCATACGGGTCGCGGTGGGTCTGCAGCGTTGCACCCGGCGGCAGCGAAGCGAACATCGCCGCCTTGATCGACGGGATCTGCTTCAGCAGCGCGAGCGTCTGCGGGCACTGCGCGATCGCCGACGGCAGCTCCTTGCCGTACCAGCTCAGGTAGAAGCGCTTCCAGCCGGTGCGGAAGAAGGAATTGAAGCCCATGTCGGTGTAGCCGTCCGCCGCGCGGATCTGGCCGCCGTCGGCCAGCGCCATCGCCTCGTCGCGGATCAGCTGCCAGTTTTGCTGCAGCACCGCGAGCTCGGGGAATTCGCGCTGGTCGATGTAGACCGCGCGCGGCGTGCGCGAGAACAGGTACATCAGCGCATTCACCGGCGCGAGCAGCACCGTGAAATCAGTCAGCGTGCGCACCAGCCCGAAGCGCACCGTCCCGCGAAAATGCGCATACAGCGCCGACGCGACGAACACCAGCAGGACCCAGTGGCGCGTTTCGATCATCATGAAATCCATACTTCTTCAAACCCGGCGACAAAGGCGCTAGTTTAATCGAAGCGAACGGGCCGGCGGTGGAATCTGCCGGCCCGTGCAGGAAAGCGAGGACTGTCCGACGGCGTCAGTACGCGTATTTCGCGACCGCGTCCTCGTTCCAGTCGATGCCGTTGCCCGGACGGTTAGGCACGATCGCCTGGCCGTCGACGACCTCGAAGGGCTCGGCGATGATCGGATTGCCCCAGTCGCGGTATTCGAGCCAGTCGGCGCTCTCGCTGGCGCGCAGCAGGTGCGCCGAGACTTCCGGATACAGGTGGCTGGACAGCGGATGGCCGGCCGCGCCGGCAATCGCCGCCGCGCGCATCCAGCCGGTGACGCCGCCGATGCGCATCAGGTCGGGCATGTACAGGTCGGCTGCCTCGGCGCGGATGGCGTCGAGGAAGGAGCGCGGGCCGTAAATGTTTTCGCCGATGGAGATCGGCGTCTTGAGTTCGCGGGCCAGCTGGGCGCTCTGCGCGTAATTGTCGAACACCACCGGTTCCTCGAACCAGTACAGGCCCTGGTCGTCGAGTGCGTGCAATCGCCAGATGGCTTCCTGCAGCGTCTGGCCCTGGTTGAAGTCGCACATCAGCTTGATGTCGTTGCCGATCGCGCCGCGCACCAGTTCGAGCGCCTTCAGGTCATCGGCCAGTTTGTCGCGGCCGAGGCGGATCTTGATCGCGCTGAAGTTGCCTTCGGCAACCAGTTCTTCGGCTTCCTTCGCCAGCTTGTCCAGCGGCAGCAGCCACAGGCCGTTGGTGTTGTAGGTGCGGATCTTGCCGACGGTGCCGCCGAGCAGCTCGGCCAGCGGCAGGCCGGCGGCCTTTGCGAGCGCGTCCCAGATCGCCATATCGAGGCCGGCGGCGGCGATCATGCTGACGCCCTGGCGGCCCAGCAGGTGCAGCGAGCCGATCACGTCGCGGAACATGTCCAGCGGCGCGAGCTGGCGGCCCTTGAAGGCGGCGGCCATGTCCTCGATCGCCGGGCCGATGTAGCGGATCGCATTTTTCAGGTAGGGCTCGAGGTAGGCGCGGCCGACGATGCCTTCCTTCGTCTTCACGTCGATCAGGATGAACGGCCAGTCGGTGTAGGTGCCGACTTTGGCCATGATCGGGCGACGCATCGGGACCGACACCGCGCGGACGGTGACGCTTTCGAAGGTGAGTTTTTCGAGGGCTTTCATTGTTTGATCTGGTTGGGGTTGGGGTAGCGGGTGAGGTTACCTCAGGCGCGGTCGGAAATGTTTGGGTTCGCAAAAGCGGAGGTTTGAGGGCTGGCTGTGCGCACGGAAGGCGCTGGGTCCTGGCCTGCGCCCAAGGCCAGTCGGTCAAGGCGAAATGCATCAAAGGCACTAGGTCCCCCTTCGGGCCACGGACAGGCTTGCAAGCCTGTCCGCTTCGACGGGCGCAGCGAATACGCTGCGACCCTTGCAGGGTGCGCTGCGGCGAATACGCCGCAGCCGCTGCGCGAGCGTGCCGCATGCGGCACGAAACCCTCGCTACGCTCCCCGTCTCACCCTTCGCCGGGACGACGATTGTGTGGCCGCCTGCGCTTGAAACGTCGTCCCGGCGCAGGCTGGGACCCATGGTCACATCACCATGAACGCAGCCTTGGGTTGAACGACGGTGGATCCCAGCTTCCGCTGGGATGACGGGTTTGACGGCTGCTGGCCATGAAATCGTCTGCCGGCATGCGCCGGGACGACGATATTGCGGCCGCCTGCCCTTGAAACGTCGTCCCGGCGCAGGCCGGGACCCAGCGTCTTTCTCTGTCATCAAGCAGCATGTGGCAACCCGGCCGTCCCCGCCGCATAAGCTTTCAAACCGGCCGCCACCTCACGACGACAAGCCTCCACCGCCGCCTCCTTCACATGGCCGAAGCCGCGCACCTTCTCCGCCAGCGACGCCAGCGCCACTGCCTGCGGCAGCTTGTCGGCGGTCAGGCCGCGCAGCAGCGACTGCACCAGTTCACGGTACTCGACGATCAGCTGGCGCTCCATCTTGCGCTCTGCCGTGTGGCCGAACACATCGAGGCGCGTGCCGCGCAGGCCCTTGAAGCGTGCCAGCAGGCCGAAGGCCTTCAGCATCCAGCTGCCATATTCGGCCTTCACAAGGTGACCCTTCGAGTCCTTCTTCGCCAGCAGCGGCGGCGCGAGGTTGAATTTCAGCGTCAGGTCGCCGTCGAACTGCTGCTTGAGCTTCTCGAGGAACTTGCCGTCGGTGTACAGCCTTGCGACTTCGTACTCGTCCTTGTACGCCATCAGCTTGAACAGCGATTTCGCCACCGCGCGCGCCAGCTTGTCGCCCCGCCCCAGCGACGCCTCGGCGCGACGGACTTCATCCACCAGCGCCTCGTACTGCCGCGCATAGGCCGCGTCCTGGTACTCGGCGAGGAAGGCGACACGCGTCTTCAGCAGGCCGCTCAAGGTCTCCGGCATCTTCAGCAGCACCGGCTGCGCGGGCACGGCGACACGCTCGACCGCCTTCAGGTCCACCGCAGCGCGGCGCCCCCAGCGGAACGCCTTCTGGTTCGCGGCGATCGCCACGCCGTTCAGCTCGATCGCGCGCATCAGCGCCGCTTCCGACAGCGGCAGCAGACCCTTCTGGTAGGCGTAACCCAGCATGAACAGGTTGGTCGCGATCGAATCGCCCATCAGCGCGGTCGCGATCCGGGTCGCGTCGAGATAATCCACGGCGCCACCGACGGATTCGCGGATCAGCGCCTCCACCTCGTCGGCCGGATACTGCCAGTCCGGCTGGCGCGCGAACGGGCCGGTCGGCTGCTCATGCGTGTTGATCACGGCTTGCGTGCGCCCCGGGCGCATCTTCGAAATCGCGTCATGCGCGCCGGCGGTCAGCATGTCGCAGCCAAGCACCAGGTCGGCCTCGCCGGTGGCAATGCGCTGCGCGCGGATCGCGTCGGGCGTGGCGGCGATGCGCACATGCGAGGTCACCGAGCCGTTCTTCTGCGACATGCCGGTCATGTCCAGCACCGACACGCCCTTGCCCTCCAGATGGCCAGCCATGCCGAGCAGCGCGCCGATGGTGATCACGCCGGTACCGCCGATACCATTGATCAGGATGTTGTACGGCTGGTCGCAACAGGCCGCCACCGGCTCCGGCAGCGCAGCGAAGCTCTCGTCGACGGACTTGCCAGCTTTAGTCTTTTTCGGCGTGCCGCCGGTAACGGTAACGAAGCTCGGACAGAAGCCCTTGACGCAAGAGTAATCCTTGTTGCACGACGACTGGTCGATCGTGCGTTTGCGGCCGAGGTCAGTCTCCAGCGGCAGGATGGACGTGCAGTTCGATTGCGCGCCGCAGTCGCCGCAGCCTTCGCAGACCGCGTCATTGATGAACATGCGCTGCGGCGGCTCCGGGAACTCGCCCTTCTTGCGGCGGCGGCGCTTCTCGGCCGCGCAGACCTGGTCATAGATCAGCACCGACAGGCCTTTCACTTCGCGCAGCTCGCGCTGCACGGCGTCCATGTCCTTGCGGTCGTGCAGGGTGACGTGCGCAGGCAGCTCGGAGCGGTCGGCATAACGGCTCAGATCTTCGGTCACCAGCGCGATCCGCTTCACGCCTTCGGCCGCCATCTGCTGCGCGATCTGGCGCACCGAGATCGTGCCGTCGACCGGCTGGCCGCCGGTCATCGCGACCGCGTCGTTGTACAGGATCTTGTAGGTCATGTTGACCTTCGCGGCAGCCGCCGCGCGGATCGCGAGGTAACCCGAGTGGAAATAGGTGCCGTCACCGAGGTTCTGGAACACGTGCGGCACTTTCGAAAACGCCGCCTGGCCGATCCACGGCGCACCCTCGCCGCCCATGTGCGTGGTCAGCTTGTTGAATTCCGGGTAGATCGCGGTCGCCATCACGTGGCAGCCGATGCCGGCCAGCGCGAGGCTGCCCTCGGGAACGCGGGTCGAGGTATTGTGCGGGCACCCAGAGCAGTAGTACGGCGGGCGCGGCGGCGTGTTGACCGCCTTGTTCAGCACCTGCTCCTTCGCTTCGAGGAAGCTCAGGCGCGCCTTGATCAGGTCGCTGGTGTGAAAGCGCGCGATGCGCGCCGCGATCACGCGCGCGATCTGCGCGACCGAGAAATCGGCCTTCGAGGTCAGCAGCCAGTCGCCGCGCGGCGCCACCCACTCGCCCTTCTCGTCGAACTTGCCGATCACGCGCGGTCGCACGTCCTCGCGCCAGTTGTACAGCTGCTCCTTCAGCTGGTATTCGACGATCTGGCGCTTTTCTTCCACCACGAGGATCTCGTCGAGGACCTGCGCAAAGTCGCGAATGCCATCCGGCTCCAGCGGCCACGGCATCGACACCTTGTACAGGCGGATGCCGATGTCGGCCGCCATCGCCTCGTCGATGCCGAGCTCTTCAAGCGCTTCCAGCACATCGAGATAGGACTTGCCGGAAGCGATGATGCCCAGCTTCGCCTTCGGGCTGTCGATCATCACGCGGTTGAGCTTGTTCGCGCGCGCATACGCGATCGCCGCGTAGATCTTGTAGTCCTGCATCAGCGCTTCCTGCTTGCGCGCCTGCACGCCCAGCATGTCGGTCGACAGGCGCGTATTCAGCCCGCCTTCCGGCATCTTCACGTCGTCCGGGTACTCGATCTTCAGGCGGAACGGATCCGCATCGACCGAGGCGGTCGACTCGACCGTGTCGGCCAGCGCCTTGAAGCCGATCACGCAGCCGGAGTAGCGCGACATCGCCCACGCATGCAGGCCGAGGTCGAGGTACTCCTGCACGTTGCAGGGGTACAGCATGGGGATCATGCTGGCCGAGAACAGGTGATCCGACTGGTGCGGCAGCGTCGACGAATACGCGCCGTGGTCGTCACCGGCCACGAGAATCACGCCACCGTGCTCGGCGGTGCCGGCATGGTTCATGTGCTTGAACACGTCACCGCAGCGGTCCACGCCCGGACCCTTGCCGTACCAGAGCGCGAACACGCCGTCGTACTTGGCCGGACCGACCAGACCGACCGTCTGCGTGCCCCAGACGGCGGTGGCCGCCAGGTCTTCGTTCACGCCCGGCACGAACTTCACATGGTGCTTGTCCAGGTGCTTCTGCGCCTTCCACAGCGCCTCGTCGAGCATGCCCAGCGGGGAGCCACGGTAGCCGGAGATGAAGCCGGCGGTATTCAGGCCGGCCGCTTCATCGCGCAGTCGCTGCATCATCGGCAGGCGTACCAGCGCCTGTATGCCCGACAGGTAGATGCGACCGTTGACGGCGGTGTACTTGTCGTCGAGCGTGACCTCGGGGCGAACAACAGGCGTGTCGTTGGAAGCTGCGCCGGATGCGGCGGATGCGGGCGCGGCGTCGGCCGGCCGGGTGTCGGTCTGCATGATGCGTCTCCAAATGTTCATCGGATTGCGCTGCGACCTTCGCCCGCCCGGTAAGGCTGCGTCAGGCCGCATGGCGCGGTGCCGCGGTAGCGGCGTGGGTACGGCGATACTGCAGGAAGCTGCCGAATGCGCGGCAGCTTCCGAATTCTGAAATCTGTTTACTTCTTGCGGTCGCTGGCCAGCATCACCTCGTGATGGCCGGCGCCGGCCGGAATCATCGGGAAGCAGTTCTCTTCGGCGGCGACATGCACGTCGAGGAAGTACGGGCCGTCGCTGGCGAGGCACTCGGCGATTGCCGCGTCGAGTTCGTCGCGCCGGCTGACGGTGCGCGCCTGCCAGCCGAAGCCGCGCGCCACCGCCACAAAGTCCGGCAGCGCCTCGGTATAGCTATGGCTGTAGCGGCCGCCGTGGATCAGCTCCTGCCATTGCCGCACCATGCCCATGTAGCCGTTGTTGGACAGGATCACCTTCACCGGCGTGCGATGCTGCATCGCGGTCGACAATTCCTGGATGTTCATCAGGATCGACGCATCGCCGCTGACGCAGACCACGGTCTTGTCCGGATGCGCGATCTGCGCGCCGATCGCCGCCGGCAGCCCATAGCCCATCGTGCCGGCGCCGCCCGAGGTGAGCCAGCGCATCGGCTCATCGAAGGCGATGTACTGCGCGGCCCACATC
>JACCDX010414876.1_pt1 | contig 11054 bp, 6 predicted proteins | sample 7449681 | NCBI WGS metagenome assembly JACCDX01 (sample SAMN15323450, study PRJNA562643) | freshwater metagenome | isolation source: river surface water | place: USA:Blue River Watershed | collected 2017-08-18 | reverse complement strand
TGGTGGGCGGAGGTTGTGCCCAACCTCAAGCGCCTCACGGTCCGCGAGCTCGCCAAGCAGTACAAGGTCAAGGTCAAGGACCTGGAAGCCGCCATCCAGCGCACGGGCGTCATGGCAGAGTCCGTCTCGGCCGAGGCTGCGTCCGAAGCTACGAAGGCGGGTCGCAGCCGAGGCGATGCCCAGGCGAAGCTACGCTCCGTCCTCGACAAGATCGGTGTGATCGCGGATCAGGAGGTCGCCGATCTGGTCGGCGTGGCCCGCAAGACCGTCGTCGACTTCCGAAAGCAGAACGGGATCGCGGCCTATGTTCCCCCGGGACGTGCGCCGCGCAAGGCAGCCGCCGTGACACGCAAGTCCGCCGTGGCAGCCCGCAAGCCTGGCCGCCCCCGCAAGGTCGTCGCGAACGCCGAGGCCGCCACCGAGATCGCGCCCACGGACGGCCGGCGCACGAGCAAGCTCGATGCGTGGGCCCACCTCATCGGGAAGCAGACCGACAAGGAGGTCGCTGCGCTGGCCAACGTGACGGCGGAGAACGTGCGCATGTACCGCATGCGGCGCAACATCCCGGCCACGTGGCGCACGGAGGGCGAGGCCCCGCGCCGTGGACGCCCCCCGGGCAGCCGCAACAAGCCCAAGGCCCCCGTGGTCGCGGCCGAGGTCGCCGCCCCGGCCGAGGCTGCGAGCGAGGCCGCTGACACCAGCTCCACGCGCGTCGATCAGGCCCTCGCGCCCTACCTCGACCGGATCGGGAAGGCTCCGGACCAGGAGATCGCCGCGCTCGCCGGTGTGAGCCGCAGCGCCGTGAGCACCTACCGTCAGAAGCACAACATCCGCGCGGCCGGTCGCGGCGGGCGCCCCCCGGGCAGCCGCAACAAGCCGAAGGTGACGGCGCCGGTCCCGGTCGTCGTGGCGGCGGCGCTCCCCGAGATCGCCGCTCCCGTCGCGCGGCCCGCGGTCGTCATCGCGGCGTCGAGCCAACCGAGCACGGGCTGGGCCGTGACCTGGTCGCGCGAGGGCCGGGAGCAGGTGTTCGTCGTCGTGGCGACCGACCCGGTCGACGCCGCGCGCCGCGCCTGGGACGCCGCCCGCACCCATGGTGGCGAGCTGGTCAGCCTCAAGGCCATCGGTCAGGTCGTAGGGTAGTTCGAGCGCACACCCGGTGGGCGGCGTTGAGACGCGCCGCGCACCGGGTGCGCCTCTACATGTACGATCCGTTCGGTTGCGACGAGGATCGTACGGTCATCTCGGGTGGGTAGGTCGCCGGGTGGGTGGTCCACCGCGGGAAGGGGGATGTGCTTCGCCTCCAGCTCGAGGCGCTCCTCTCGGATGCCGTCGGCGACCGGCTACGTTGATGTGTCGAAATCCGGCCGGTCTGGGGCCATCCTGACCCATGGCGTGCGCGGCGTTCTTCAAGCGGTTCAGCCTCCCGATGGCGTGGAAGGGCGACGCCACGGTGCGTGTCCGTCGCGTGGTTTCAGGCGGTGCCATCGTGCCCTCGGGTGGGCGACATGAGGCTCCGCTCGCGCAGACATCGGGGGTCGGGCCGAGCGGATGACGTTGCGCTCGTTGGTTTCTGTCGTGTTTGCCACGTTCGCCGGGTGCGGGTCACGGTCCGCTCGCGTTCTTGGCGCAAGAAGATCTTGGGTAGTCTCTCGCCAATACGCCGAAGGAGTGCCTCGAACGTCCACGCGACGAAGTGACAGGTGCGGCAATCGGATGGACCGCGGTGAGTCTGGGCGAACGCTTGCAAAGGAAGGCTGGCGCACCGACACGTAAGAGGCCTGCCTGCGCGCGATGACGCAGGTTCCGCGGGACAGCACGGCGCGGCGAGGCGATCAGGTCAACGTCCCGCGGACGCTGTCCTGAACGACGATGCTCGGGTTGCGTACCATGCGGTCCGTTGCGCGTCCGACATCGCGCTGACCTCCACGACGGAGCTGATCGTCTGGGGTCATGTGCGTTGGACGGGGTGGAAGTGCCCGGGTGGGCGGTCCAGACCACCGTCACGAACCACTCCGCGTTCGATAGTACGAGGCTCGACCTGCAGCTGCGATCGGTACACGCGACAGGTCGTACGGTACGTAGGGAGGCTTTCCCCGTCGTCGCGTACCTCATGGCGCTGGACACCGGGACGAACGAACCTCCCCACCCCACACCACTGCCCCCAGGGGAGAGCGTGACCGTCGCTTACCGTTCGGACATGCGGCCCGACGCGTGGGCCGATGGAAACACGGTGCGCATCCACCGCGTCACGCTGGCCTGCGCCCAACGCGATCCTGCGTCTCCGTCAGAATCGTGTCGCTCCGCTGGCCGCGCTGAGGAGGTCGAACCACCCGGCCGTCCGTGAGGGTCGTGCCATCAGGCAGGTTCTGTGCCGTTTGCGCCCCCTGGCGAATGCGACCGCAACGGCCACGTCGTCGTGACCCTGGCACCGCCGATCGGCGCGGTCTCCACGCGAAGCTCACCTCCTGCGCGCTTCAGGACTCGAGAGGCGATGGCCAGCCCCAGGCCGACGCCTCCGGCGCCTGGCCGGCCGTCCCCCACCGCGAAGGGTTGCAGCAGGCGCTCCCGGTCCTCCGGCGGGATCCCGGGGCCATCGTCGTCGATGGTCACCCCCACGTGCGTTCCCGCCACGTCCCTCGCCCGCACCTCGACCCTTGACCTCGCGTGACGACGGGCGTTCCGGACCAGGTTCCCGACTGCGCGCGCGAACCACGCGCGAGGCACCCCGGGCAGGGACACGCCCGTAGGCACCTCGAGCGTGACGTCCGCTTCCGATTCGCCGAGCTCCGCCTGCTCGACCACGTCAACCAGCCAGTCCGCGAGCTCCAGGGTCGGGTCATCGTCTGTGGCCTGCGACGGCGCTGTGACGAGGCTCGGCGCTCCGTCCACGCGGACGTACGCGAGCAGCTCGGTCAGCAGGGCATCGACCTCGTCGAGATCCTGCTCGATGGAGGCGAGCAGCGCGCCACGGGCCTCCGGACCTTCCGCGGCCGCGAGGCGCTCCAGACGAAACCGCAGGCGCGCATGGGGCGTCCGGAGCTCGTGGCTCACCGTCTGGAGCAGCGCCCGTTGACCCTCCACGAGCGACGCCACCCGGCTGGCCATCGTGTCGATCGCCTCGCCCACCGGGGCAACGTCCCGGGTGCGGAGCACGCCGACACGCGCGGAGAGGTCCTCCTCGCCAAGGCGCTGCAGCGTGCTGCGGATGCGCTCGAGGTCACGGGAGAGCGGCCACCCGAGCAGGAGGACGACGCCCCCGACCCCCAGGACCGATACCAGGATCTGGGCCATCAACGCCCACGTGACGATGGGCGCCTCCCATCCTGGCGCGTCGACGAGGAGGAACTCCCCGTTGCGCAGGAGCACCCGCGCGTGGGGCGCCGGCGGCACGCCATTCCGAGGGGGTGGCCCGGGCATCGTTCCTGCGGGGCCCACGCGGGCATGCCAGCCACGCGCGGCCGCCCGAGCGAGCACCTCGGCGCGCTGCTCGTCGGGCGGCGCGGCGTCCAGTCCCGCGAGGAGGGTCTGTGCAGCGGCGTCCGCGGCGCCTTGCCACGCCTCGGGCGGAGGGTGCGCGCGTCTTGCCAGCACATGCGCCGCCCCAGCCAGCTGCGCGAGGAGCACCGCGAGCAAGGTTCCCGCGAGCAGGCGCGCGAACACGGAGTTTCGAAGGCCCCACTGCCGCCAACGCGCGTTCACGTCGGCACCAGGAGGTAGCCGGCGCCGCGGACGCCCTTCAACAGGCGATGCCCGCCGTGATGCTCGAGTTTGCGGCGAAGCCGGGAGACGCGCAGGTCGACGGAGCGGTCGAGGCCGTCCCACGGACGACCATACAGCAGGCGGTAGAGCGCCTCACGCTCGACCACCTCGCCCGCGTGCGCCTCCAGCGCGCAGATCAGGTCGAACTCGGCGGTGGTCAGGTGGACGAGCTGGCCGTCGACGTGAACATCGCGTCGCTGACGGTCGACCTCCAGGCGGGGTGGCGCTGCCAGCGGCGCGCTCGCGCGCCTGTGGCACAGTCGCTCCAGACGGGCGAGCAGCGCGTGCGGTCGAAGGGGCTTCGCCATGTAGTCGTCCGCGCCTCGGGCGAGGCCCTCGACCTCGTCGCGTTCGTCGCCACGGGCGGTCACGAGGATGACCGGTCCTTCGTAGGCCTCCCGCACCGCGCGCAGGACACCGGGACCGTCGAGCCCGGGCAGCATCCAGTCGAGGACGACCGCGTCCGGACGTTCGGCGAGGATGCGCCCGACCGCGCGCGTCCCGTCGCCCTCGAGGGTGACGCGCCAGCCGGAGGACGCCAGGAAACCGGCGACCAGCGCGGCCAGCGCGGCATCATCCTCGACCACGAGCACGGAACGGAGCATGCGCGAGCATCGCACGCCCCGGATGGAGCTGCCCACCCCCGGATACGAACGGACACAGTTCGGCACGGAATGGCGACGGTTTCGGCGCGACGCACGCCATAGGGCCTCAACGTGACCTTCCTGACCCTCGCGCTGCTCCTCCTCCAGCCGGCCGAGGCTCATGGCATGGACGCGCACCACGTCGCCCTCGAGCTCGACGGGGCGGTGGTCCGCGTCGCAGCGACGCCCGGCGTGGACGCGTTCCCCGAGTCGGACCTGAACGGCGATGCCGTCCTCGACCGCGCCGAGGTCGCCACCGCGCGGAGCGCGATCCGCGCGCGCTTCGAAGCGGCCTTCCATCTCGAGGACCCCAAGGGCGCGGCTCCAGCGTGCGAGCCAGCGTCCATCAGCACCGTCGGCCGTGGCGAAGCCCACGTCCGGGCGTCCCTTCTGTGTCACTTTCCGACGGCCCCTGCGGCGCTGGTCGTTCGCATGGGCGCCCTGGGATGGCTGCCGTACACGCTCGAGGCCGTGCGCATCCGCGAGGTCGCGCCGGGAAGGTGGGCCCCTGACGGCGCCGTGACCGGCGGGACGATCCCCGCCGGGGGCGGCGTCGCCACGCTGCTGACGCGCAGCCCCACTGGCGCTGACGCGACCGTCCGCGACGCGGCCCCGCCCTCAGGGACGACGGACGTGGCCCGCAGCGTTTGGGCGACCCGCCACGATGGGCTCGTCCCCACGATCGTGGGTCTCGCGGTGGCGGGGCTCCTGACCGCGCTGCTCGCCGCGCGTCGCGCGCGGTCTCCGTCAGGCGCGCCCGCAACTGTTCACGAGACTCCCCCGAACCTCCAAGGACCCACCCCATGATGACCCTCTCGATGCTCGTGCTCGCGCAGCTCGCCGGCTGTGACGACACGACCGATGCTGGCCACGAACACGACAGCGCGCACACGATGGACGAGGGCGCTAGCTGCTACGCGCCCGGAAGCCCGACGACCCCGCTCCCGGCCACGTCCACCGACGCGGCCGCGATCAACGTGACCCCGCTGGCCTGCACCCGCACCGCGGTGGCCCTCGCGTGCGAGGTCGGGGTGCCGCATGCCTACACCGAGACGATCGAGGGCGCGAAACGCCTCCTGACCGCGAACGGCATCGTCGATCATGACGTCGGGGACTTTCCGAACCCGGGGAACCCGAATACCGTCGCGGCGCAAGCGTACAGCGCCAGCGTGCCTGTCACGCCCGGGGGAGTTGGCTCCGCTGTCACCTCCGGGGTGCAGGTCTTCGGTCTCCTCTTCAGCGGCGCGGTCCTCGACCCGGGGACAGCCGAGACCTGGAACGACGACCCCGCCTGGCGCTACGAGGCCCTCCGCTACGGCACGGCGAGCACCTACTTCGGGAGCGACACGGTGGCGCACCCGACCGCGCTCGGCGTGGACTGCAACCTGGCGCACGTCCAGCCCGGCGGCAGCTACCACTACCATGGGCTTCCAACCTCGCTCGTGCCGACGACGCCGCAGGTGCGGCACGTCGGCTGGGCGGCCGACGGCTACCCCGTCGTCGCGCTCTACGGACACGCCGATGGCAACGACGCCACGAGCGAGGTGCGCGCCCTGCGCGCGAGCTACCGCGTGAAAGGCGGAACCCGCCCGGCGGGCTCCCCCGGAGGCGCGTACGACGGGACCTTCGAGGCCGACTGGGAGTATGTCGCGGGCCTGGGTGACCTCGACGCGTGCAACGGTCGCGTCGACACCTTCGAGATGGACGGACGCGTGGTCACCACCTACGCCTACGTCCTCACCGACACCTTCCCCTACGTGCCGCGGTGCTGGATCGCGACGCCGGACCCGTCCTTCTCGCGGGAGCCCGGAGGTGGATCCGGAGGTGGGACCGGCGAGCCCGCCGCGTGTGCGCCCGGACAGACGGATCACTGCTGTGGGGACGGCACCTGCGACGGGCCCGAGACGGCCGGCAACTGCGCGGAGGACTGCGGATGATGGCCATCCTGAGCGCGCTCGTGCTCGTGGCCTGCAGCGAGACCTCCAAGAACGTCGACACGGACCCGACGCGCCTGTGGATTCCCCCGGTGATCGAGGGCGACACCTTCGACCTCACGCTCTCCGAATCGAGCCAGACCTTCCTCGAGGGCGACGCGACGCCCACCTACGGCTACAACGGCGAGAGTTTTTGGGGCCCGACGCTCCGGATGACCCGCGGCGACGCCGTGCAGATGCATGTGACGAACGACCTGAGGATGCACGACACGACGGCGCACTGGCACGGGTTCCACCTGCCCGCAGCCGCCGATGGCGGTCCACACCAGCCCATCTCGCCGGGAGAGACCTGGGCGCCGTCCTTCACGGTGATGAACCGCGCGGGCACCTATTGGTACCACCCGCACCTCCACATGATGACGATGGAACAGCTCGCGATGGGCGCAGGCGGGCTCATCCTCGTGGACGACGACGAGGAAGCGGCCCTCGCGCTGCCGCGCACCTACGGCGTCGACGACATCCCCCTCGTGCTCACGAGCCGGCGCTTCAACGACGACCACAGCATCGACACCGAGGCCGTCTACGGCGACGTCATGCTCACCAACGGGACGCCAGCCGCCTACACGACCCTCCCCGCGGGCGTGGTGCGCCTGCGCATCTTGAACGCCGAGATCGAGCGCAACTACAACCTGGGCTTCGAGGACGGCCGCACCTTCTGGGTGATCGCCACCGACGGCGGCCTGGTGGACGCGCCCATCTCCGTGACGCGCCTGCCCATGGCGGTGGGTGAGCGCTACGAGGTGCTCGTTGACCTCTCTGGTCAGGCCGTCGGCGACACGCTCGTGCTCCAGTCCTTCAACGGCGGCTTCCCTCTGGGCTTTCCCGGCGGTGAGCCCAGCACGAGCGGCGAGTTCGGGAGTCTCCTCAACAACACGACCTTCAACGTGCTCCGCGTCACCGTCGGGGCGCCCGCGGACGGAGGCGTGACCCGCATCCCCGACACCCTCGCGCCGACCCAGCTTTGGTCGGCATCGGACGCGACGGTGGCGCGGACGATCGCCATCACGGACGACGGCCCCGGGACGCCCTTCAGCTTCGATGGGCAACCGTATGACGAGGACGTCGTCAACCAGGTGGTCCACCTCGGCGACACGGAGACGTGGACGATCACGAACAACCGGACCTTCGGCCACGCCTTTCACATCCACGACGTCCAGTTCTCGATCGTGTCCCGCTCCGACGGCACGGTGGCCGACTACGAGCGGGGATGGAAGGACACGGTCTTCGTGCCCCTCGGCGAGAGCGTCTCGTTCGTGGCGCGCTTCGAGGATTTCGCGAGCTCGACGAACCCCTACATGTACCATTGCCACATGGCGAACCATGAAGACGGTGGCCTGATGGGGCAGTTCCTGGTGGAGTGACGGTGGCCGGAGCGTCGCAGCAACACGCGACGTTCCGAGAGAAGGGCGACTCCGGCGAGGACGACTGCCGCCGCGCCCTGCGTGTCCGCGGTGCCGTGGCCCGTGCTCGGAAGACCCTCCAACGGGAGCCTGCAAATGCCACGGGCGCCCCGGCGCCTTCGGCGCCGTCGGGCTGCTCTGCCCTCGCTCCGCTCGCCCGCGGCTGCGCCGCGGACGGCCTGCGGCCGGGCGACGCATCCCTGGCGCGTCAGCAGAGCGGGCTGCGGCGCAGCTTGGGTCTCCGCGAAAACTCCGTGTGGCTCCGTGTCTCCCCCTCCGGTGACCCAGGGTGCATCGCAGCGCGCCAAGGCCCGCGAGCTCCTCGACCGGATCGCCAGCCGCGATCCTCGCGCGCTCGCCCTCGCCGTCGCCGCGCTCGAGGGCATCGCCCGCGAGGTCGGGTAGCGCCGCTAGCCCCTCCCCACGATCCTCGCGGCCTCGGCCGTACGCGCGTCCATTCCGGGATCCCTCGGCGCCAGCCCGTGCGGGACGATGCGGAGCAACTTTCGGCCCAGGCTCTTCGCGCCCGAGCGGGTGCTCGCGGCCCGCGTCACCGAGCCCCAGCGCGCGGGGTGGCTGTAGAAGCGCAGGTAGGCCCAGCGCTGGATCATCCGTAGCTCGCGGCGGCTGATGGGCCCCTCGAAGGGCTGCTTGGCGTAGTAGTCGTAGTCCGTGTAGTCGCGGCTCATGCGCCAGCCCTCGTCGACCATCTGCCTCCAGAGGTCGGTCCCCGGGATGGGCACGAACAGGCTGAAGCTGGCCTCGCTCGCGGGGAGCGACGTCGCCATCTCGATGGTGGCGAGCATCTCGCGGCGTGTCTCGCCAGGCGCGCCCAGCATGAGGAACAACAGCACGTGGACGCCGTGATCGCGGGCGACGCGCACCGTGTGGGTGATCTCCTCCTGCGACACGCCCTTCTTGTACATGCCCTCGCGGATGCGCTCGGTGGCGCTCTCCATGCCGATGCCGACCTTGCGGAGCCCGGCGTCGGCCATCGTTCGCATCAACTCCGGCGCGATGAGGTTCGCGCGGGTCGTACAGCCCCACACGAGGTCGAGGCCCGTGGCCCGGAGCAGCTCGCAGAACCGCGTCACCCACTTGCGGTTGGTCGTGAAGGTGTCGTCCGTGAACCAGAACCCCTCGATCCGGTAGCGGTCGTGGAGGGTGACGATCTCGTCCACGACGTTCTCGGGGCTGCGCGCGCGCAGCTTCTTGCCGAACATGGCGTCGAGCACCGGCTGGCAGAAGCTGCACTCGAAGGGACAACCGCGGCTCGCCATCACGTTCACGCCGCGCAGCCCCGGACGGTGGCTGTCGAGCTGCCCCCACGCCGCGATGTAGGCCTCCATGTCGAGCAGGTCCCACGCGGGCGCAGGAAGCGCGTCGAGGTCCTTGATGCCGGCGCGGCGCGTCCCGGGATGGACCGTGCCGTCGGCGGTCTTGACCCACGCCCCTTCCACCGGCCCGTCGCGCCCGGCGAGCCAGCCCTCGAGCAGCGCACGGGTGGTCTCTTCGCCTTCCCCGAGGACACATGCATCGATACATGTTTCATGTATCAACGTCTCGGGATCGGTCGTCGGGTGGGGTCCGCCGACGAAGACGCGCACGCCGCGGGCCTTGGCGATGCGCGCGGCTTCCAGGCCCTCGCCCAGCATGAGCGTGCTCATGCCGATGCCGACGAGGTCCGGCGCCTCGCGGTCGAGGAACTCCACGATGCGCTCCATGCGCGGATCGAAGGTGGTGTCGCACACCACCACGTCGACCGGAAGGTGCGCGCGGAGGTACGCCGCCAGGGTGGCGATGCCCAGGGGGTAGTCCCCCGACGGGTAGCGGAACCTTGGAAAGAGCAGCGCCACCTTGGGTCGGGCGTTCGGGCGCCCCGGCTGCGCCGTCGCGCCGCTCCGGCCTCGCTCACGCTCGCCCGCGTCGCTGGGCGCCGCGGACCGCTGCGCGGGCCTGCGCGTCGCTGGCGCGGTCGTCATGGCGAGCCTCCACGCGTCACGAGCGCGTCCTCGAGGACGAGCGCGTCCAGCCGCGCGGCGCGGAAGGTGGCGGCAGCCTCGGAAGGGGTGGCGACGATGGGCTCCTCGTGCAGGTTGAAGCTGGTGTTCAGCAGCGCCGGCAAGCCGGTGCGGGCCCGGTACGCCTGCAGGATGGCGTGCAGCTCGGGGTAGCCTACCGCGTAGACCGCCTGCGGGCGCAGGGTGCCGTCGACGTGCACCACCGCCGGTAGCCTCGCTCGCATCAAGGGCTTCGCCGCGACCGTCGTCGTCATCGTGCGCGCGGGCTGCTGCAGCGCGGGTGGCGTCTCCGTCCAGGCCTCGAGGGCGTCGTCGAGGATCACCGGTGCGAATGGCATGAAGTCGCTCCGCGCGAGGGCGGTGTTCAGCCGGGTCACCACCCGCGCGTCGTCGGCCGGCGCGAGGATGCTCCGGTTGCCAAGCGCCCGAGGTCCGAGCTCCATTCGGCCGGCGCAGCGGGCGACGATGCCACCCCGCGCGAGGATGTCCGCCACGGCGTCGGCCATGGAGGGCGGGTGTTCCACGTGGAACCCTTCGACGGCGAGGCCACGGCACACGGCGGCCACGTCGCCTGTCGAGGGCGAGGGCCCCACCAGGGGCGCGCCCAGGGCAGGCGGCGCGTGGTGACCCGGCGCGTGCGCAGCCCAGGTGGCGAGCGCGGCGCCGACGGCCAGACCGCCGTCCCCCATGTGCGGGAACACGTGCATCCTCGCCACGCCGGGGATGGCGCCAATGACCGCGTTGAGCCGGACGTTGGCGAAGAGTCCGCCGGCGAGGGCAAGGTCGCGCGCGCCCGTCCTCGCGAGGACGCTCGCGGCAAAGCGTCGGAGATCCTTCTCCACGCCGCGCTGCAGCCAGGCGCAGACGTCCTCGCGGCGGTGGCGGAGCAGCGGCGAGAGCGCGGCGCGGAGCGGCGCCCCGAAGGCGAGGTCGAACGCAGGCGCGTCGTCCGGCCCCGAGAACGGCCAAGGCACGTCCACGGCGTCCGCGTCGCCATGCGCCGCCAGGCCCGTCAGCTTACCCTCGTGACGGAACGGCCGGAACCCGAGGAGGGCGGTCACGGACGCGTAGAAGAGACCGTGGCTGTGCGGGTAGGGGCGCGACGCGAGGCTTCGGAGAACGCGGCCGCGCGCCTCCCACGCCGTCAGGGCGAGCCCGTCGCCCACGCCGTCCGCGACGAGGACCAACCCCTCGTCGAACCCCGAGGTGAGCCAGGCGCTCGCGGCGTGGCAG
>JACCDX011526087.1_pt1 | contig 11056 bp, 10 predicted proteins | sample 7449681 | NCBI WGS metagenome assembly JACCDX01 (sample SAMN15323450, study PRJNA562643) | freshwater metagenome | isolation source: river surface water | place: USA:Blue River Watershed | collected 2017-08-18 | reverse complement strand
TGCGTGCTGCTCTTTCACGTAAGAGAGTGGAAATTCCCTTCTGATATCCTGTGCATGTTATTGAGAAGGCAGGAAAGGCTGTCTTTTTGCGACGCCGACGTAATTCAATGCTCATTTGCACCATCTTGTCGCATAAACATTGAATGGAATAACCAAGTCGTATAGCATCTTTTGTAAAGATATGAAGTGCCAAATAAAAGGTAATCATGGTATCCAAACTTCCCACTAGCAATTGTTTTCCACCTTTCATGGGAATGGGATTGAAAGAATGGCACGCTGTTTCTTCCACCAGAATGGCAACAATTCGTTTCTTGTAGCGAAGAATCACATGGTCTGGAACAATTTCACTCGTTCCTTTGACAACATCTACATCAGTATTGTCTTTCCCAAGAACTTTTCGGATTTCAAGAGAATCGGATAAAATAGAGGGAGTTATAAACACAACAGCACCTCCGTTGCGTACAAACCATTGGATTCCTGGAGAATGGTATTTCTTCATAGCTAAAGAAAACGAATAGACTGCAGCGACTTCTGCACCAATTAAGATGCGATTGTTATTCACAATATATTGAAGAACAATTTCACGGATTTCAGGTTCAATATCAGGTGCACGAGGCAATTCAGGGCATTTAGGCTTGGATGGAAATGCATGATTTAACAACAAAAGGCGCTCATATACCTTGGACCAACGAGAGACTTCTCCGCGAGGACGACTCAATTCCAAATACATCATCATCCGCAAAAAATCAGGATCACAATAATAGATGCCATCTTTGCGAATGGCTCGTTCTTGCACAATGGAAAAAAACTTCTTATCCAAAAAGGTTATATCTGCAATGGGAATGAAATTGACTAAAATCTTAAAGGTTCCTTCATGAACACCAATGCGTTCATTAATTTCACGAAATCCTGCTTCTTGTAGTGTTTTGACAATGGCTTTGATGTCTTCATCGGGTGCAGGTGAAAAAAAATCATAGTCGGGTAAATCAGTATCTTCTTTGTAGAACTGCATAGATTTGGGAAGGATTGCATTGATGGCTGTTCCACCATAGCAGACTCTTTTTTTGCTTTTTATATAATCTTCAATGATATCAATTGCGTACAAAATTTCTGGATTGTGAGCTGTCTCAAAGCCCAGAAGTTCAGTTGCATTTTCTACAGCAGCCTCTAATCGGTCCAATTGATGTTGGACAGAAGGCTGTTGTAAATATGCGCTTCGTAAAGAGGTTGATTTGGTATCCTCTTCCATTCTATTAATGATTTACAAAGTTGGTGTGGTAAGATTTCCTCCTTGCGCATCCAATCTGGGAGAGGGAGCTTGGGGTGTGAAATTGGCAGGGCGGATAAACCGTATTGTCTTAGGTTTGGGAACAAAGCTAGATTGAAGCCATGGCGCCATGAGCTTCGGGAAATCATCTTCTTTGGGCTTTTCATCTGTAGGTGGGGCAGGGGCTGAAGGAGCTTGGGCACCCGCTGCGCCAGCTGAGGTAGCAGTCGCCCCTGCAACCTGATTGAGTTTGTCAGGTGTTTCAATCGTAGGAACATCTGGTGCATTTTCAGCCAACTTGGCACGCAAGTCTTTCATCGCCGATGAAGAAGGTGGCTTTGTAGAGAAGAGCCAAAGAGGAATCGATTGAACTCCCAATGTCTGCATCATATATTTCAGAGAGGTTTCACTGGGATTCGTAGCAGCGTTTGTATATGCCATTGTCCAGCGCATCTTTGTACCATCAGAAGTATCTTTGTATTTATTTTGAGGAATGATGCTAAAATTTGCTACACTGTTCACAATTCCACGAGGCATTGTACGACTTTCCACAGCTCCTGTCGCTCCATAGGTATCTGTAGATTCTTTGAACAAGCGAAGATGCACAAAATAATCCAAATCACGTGTGGGTGCATAATTCTTTCCACGGAAAATAGCAGTGTCGACATTGCAGAAAACAACCACTTTCTTTTCAAAGTCCGTTATGGGTTGGTAAATTAAATCATTCTGCTTTTGTTGGCGATGGTAATCCCCTTGAGGAGTTTGTCCTAAATGGTACGGTATAAGTGGTTCCAATTGTTCTGCAACTTTGCTATAATACACCAATTTATCATCAAGAGAGCCTTTGGGCTCACGTTGGAAGAAAAGAACTACAAAAAGAGGATCATTGGGGTTGGAAACAGTATTGGAAAATGCAGTATTTGCAAGAGCTTGGGCAACCAATTTAATTTCCCCTGTGTTGATACATTTGACTACACCACCTGCATCACGATAAATCAGGCGAGGGTCAAACGGTTTTCCAAACAATTCAACAGGCAATGTCTGGTCTTCATGATAGTCAATATTTAAGACAAAACAACGTGCCCCTGCCCGGAGAGCCATGTTCACAGCATCATTTTCAGCAAAGACACCATTCTCTAAAGGTCCAATGTATCCAGTATCTTGGCAAGTTAAGGGTGCAAAGTTAATGAAGGAATTTTCATTTTCTTGGACTTGAGCTCCAAGAGCTTGCGGTGTGGACTTCACAATAGAACGAATATCTTTCCGATTTTTGTAATAGGTTGAGATTGCAGTTTGGACTGCAGTTAATTGTGTCTGAAGTGTTGATTTTGCATTTTCAGGAGTGGCAGTTTTTTCTTTGATTTGAGTGATAACAACAACTGCAACAACAATGGCAACCACAAAAAAAAGTACAAAGACCCACCATGGAGGCATCGGAATTTGCTGTGCACCAAGACGATACGCTTTTAATTTCTCAAAAATAGAGGGTGTTGTACCATCCACTTTCAAATAATCGACTTTAGGAAGATTTGACATCAGCTCTCTCTACGCTTGACCCAGATATTCCTTTTCAAATTGCGAGCGTTCCAAGATGCGAATCCCCATGTCCCGCGCTTTTTTGGCTTTTCCCGACTCAGTATTTCCATGATCGGAGACCACCAAAACGGTTGTTTGTTTGTTGACAGCAAGTTGAACTTCCATGTTTTTGGCTCTGCATTTTACTTCAAGGTCTGGGGCACGGAATCCGGTAAAGCAGACAAAGACAGACGGTGGAACGGCTGCTACCGCAGGTGGCGGTGAAATCGACCGATCCAGAACAAGAGAACCAAATTGATTCGCACGCCACTTCTTATAATCTTCCAGTGCAGTCAAGCATTCTTCAAGGGCAACATAACTCCAGCTCCCAACCCCTGCAAGAGACTTCATAGACCATTTCATCCAATCAGGCTCTCGTGCAAAGAGTGCTTTGAGCTTGGTTTCTCCTGTTCCACGTGGTAGTGTTGAAGAGGCAATCATCAGCTTCATTTCAGTCATTGTCTTCATGCGTTCTTCAAAGGATTGACGTACCTTTTCTCCCATGCCTTTTCCAAGTGTCTTCTGCCATTGTTCAGGGGTCATTGCACGAAGCGCTTTGGGTGTTGTGTAGCCAGCTTCCACGAGTTTCTTCACCAAACCGGGTCCCAGATTGGCAACGTCCAGCGTGGATGCGAAATGGAGAAGTTTTGCAGTCTGAACTTCCACAGAATCGGCTTGATGTTCAGCAGGAATCAGAATGTGAGTCTGTGTTGCGTCCCATGCATATTTGGGTGGAAAAGGAATTGTTTCGGATGGTGTCAGCACAGCATCCACAGTAGGAATGACATCACCACTGCGGCGAATGCGAATGTAAGCACCTACACCAAGTTTCTTTTCAACCAAGAGTTTGGCATTGTGTCCTGTTAGGAATTCAATTTGGCAATCCTGGACTTGCACAGGGTCCACCTGAAGACGAGGAATCAGATACCCTTGATGACTGGCTCCCCATAGAATCGCACGTACAGTTGTCTCTGCACATTGGTCTGCAAGGACCATCTTGAAGGCAACACAGTCTTTGGGGTTGCTTACAGATGTTGCATTCATAGTTTGTGAGATAGGAACACCATTGATGCCAACGACAACTCCATCAATGGCATACTTGCTTGTTGCGCGACGAGCCCGGAAGAGATTGGAAAGTTTTTCTTCTGTGAGATGCGAGCGAGGAACATGGTCATTCCAAGGCGTATCAAATCCAAATTCTTCAAGGATGACAAATTGTTCAGCGCGCTTGTAGCCTTTGGGTTCAATGAGTTCATAGGCTACAAATCGGATTCGTTTTGCATCCTCTACGGAAATTTGCTTTTGATGAAGAACACCATTCACCCAGGAGCGAGATTCACCCTGAGTAATGAGTTCTCCACGAACAACACAAGGATTGGAGGAGCGAAGACCTTGAATGTAAGGAAGGAACGCAGAGATATCAACACCCTCTTCACCATCGCCACGAAGATAGAGTTTTTTGGAAGAACTCACCCAAAGAGCACTAATTCCGTCAAGTTTATCACTCAGAACAAAGGAAGAGCCTCCTTCTGCAAACTTTTCAATAGTTCCTGTTCCAGGCTTAATTTTGGTGAGAGACGGCATGAAGTAAGGAAGCTTGACTGTTTCGCCTCGTGGAGGAGCACCCACCTTCTTCAGAAAGGGGTGATTGGGATTGAGAGCTTCCAGTTCATCACGAAGTGCATCGTAGGCATCGTCTCCCAGAATGGCTTCTCCGCCATTATAGTAGGCATCTGCTGCAGTTTCAAGTTGCTTGACAAGTTCTTGTTCACGAGAATTCATAGTGGGTACCACCTACCCAGGGCGACCTGCCTTCAATTTTTTCATCCCTCATCGCACAAAATAGAAATACAAGACAAGCAAAAGAATTGCAAGACTAAATGCATACAAAAAGTAGAATTTATCTTTGCCTTGAAGGGAAGCTAAGATTTGAATGAAGCCTACGATGATATAGAGCAGTAAAAAGAAATAGACCCATTGAGGTAAAAGAGGTTGGTAGAGGACAAGAGAAATAATTAAAACGGCGAGAACAACGACTTGTGTTATCGCTAAGATTTCAGCAGTGGATGCCATCTACTGAATCCCCACTTATTGATTGAGATAAGCATTCATAGCAGCTTCCATCGCGTCAAACTGTTGAACCATCTTGTCAGATTTATTGAGTTTGAGTTTAGCATGTTCGGAAACTTTTCCACTCTTGAACAATTGTTTACTCTTTCCATACAAGGATACTTTTGGATTCGAAAGAACTTCATTGAAGAAATTGGGACTTTGTTGAATCGCACGTGTCATAACCACAGGGTCTTTGATTAAACTGGGTGCAGCAGGAACTTTCCAGCGTGGAACTTCACACAAAATTTGAATGCAGAGATAGAGCAAATCTTTGCGATACCGGGAGCCAATGTTTGGGTCATTGCTGCGAATGAGGTCCAGGAGACATTGAAATTCCTCATTCATTCGAATCATTTGACGTCCCGCATAGTCTTTGTAGGATTCAGCACACAAATCAACAAAGTAGAAAAGAACATCATGTTTTTGCTTTCCTTTTCCACCAGCAGGTCCACGGTCAACTCCTGTCAGGCTTGAGCCGTGAACTTTCCTATAGCGTGAATCTTCATCCAGTGTCCACTGCACCCAAAAGAGAGCTTTTTCAATGGCACCATCACTCAAGGCTTTTACAAATTCACAGGCAACTTTCAAGAGAGGAGCCATATCAGCACCAGGACGAAAGACTTTGCGAACAACCATTGTTTCAGGTGCAGAGGCGACTGATTGAAGATATCCTTCGCGGTGAGTTTCCATGCCAACTTTGGGAGGAACAAGGCGACCACGACGAGGGCAATCGCGTAGAACAAAAATCAGCTCTGTAATTCTGGTTTGAAAATCTGGCATGCAAATGATATCATCATCAGCATACTTTTTCATCATGTCATTCAATTCATTGATGCGTTTGCGTAAATAGACAAACACACGTGGAGACGCAATTCCGATGTGGCGAATGGCGAAATGCCAAAGAAGTTGCAAAAAGACGGAAAGACCACCACTGCAAACCAAGTCAGCTGCAAAATGAAGTGAACGCCCTGTTGCAATCGTTCCGCTTTCTAAAAGAGAAGACTCTAAGGATTTGAAACATTCTTGAGGCAAATATCCTGAGCGTGTTCGGAATTCTTCAACGGGTTCTTCTTTTCCATCCTGAATCACCCGAACCTCTTGATGAATTGGGAATTTTTGACCTTGAATCATTGTCAAGCCTTGACAACCATCAAGATTTCTTTTTGGTGTGAGTATCCGAAATTATTTGTATTTGTTGCCGAGGACTTTTTTACCGTAGTGCTTCTTGCTGGTGCGAGGAATGAGTCCTTTGGCTTTGAGACTGGCTTTCATGGTGAATCCAATGGACTCACCGCGACGCAATTTGGCAAGATACTTGCGATTGCGTGCAGTTGCTTTGTAGCCTCCCTTGAGTCCACATCCGCAGCCACCACCTTTCATCATCGGCATCAATTCAGCACCACCACTGCATCCACACCCGCCACCACGTTGTTTGCGGGTTGTTGTGCGACGACGACGTCCTCCTCCTTTAACATCCCGAGCTGCTTCTAAACTGTAGGCATATGCGGGCAAAGGATTTTTCATATCGCATCCACACGATACATCATAGGCTCCACCTCCTTGTCTCTGCATTCTCTTTAATTTCTACATAGAAATTAAGAAGAATGGCGTCCAAGACTCGGAAACTTTTTTTGCCGAAAAAATATTTTGGTACCTTGACACGAAAACGCAAAGAAGAACGAAAACAAGAAATTGCCAAATATGGAGCCAAAAGTTGGCGAGATCCGAGTGCCTATGTTGGATTTAAAACAAATGTGGGTGTGAAGACAAAGCGGTCCAAATACACAGGAGCATGGGACCGCATGTTTCCTGGTGTCAAATCCATACCAGATCGTGCAAAGGCAACAGGAGTTCCTGAAGACCTTCTTCAAAAATCGTATGATAGAGGAATGGCAGCTTGGAGAACAGGACATCGTCCAGGAGCGACCCAACAACAATGGGGCTATGCACGTGTAAGTAGTCTCTTGATGTTAGGCAAAACTGCCTACACAACAGACGCTGATTTAGTGCGTGAAGCCAAACGCCGCTCAGCGAAAGCACGCGCATGGTACAAAAAAATGGAGAAAGAATCCTCTGTAAAATTTTAAGGATCACTAATTTCATCCAAGACATTGGCTGCCAACATTCCTGCAAGAACTCCTCCTACTACTGCCATACCTGTTCCAGCACCATTCTGCTGCTGTTGTTGAACCTGATAGGGTTGCGCAACAACATATCGTTGCTGATACTGCTGGTACTGTTGGTATTGTTGCGGAGGATACATTTGTCCTTGATACGATGGATTGACCCATTGTGTCTGCTGTGGATATGCATAGGTGTAGCCTTGATTGTAGGGTGGTGCAGATGGTTTTACATATGCCGAAGATGGCGGATAGACAACACTTGGTTCTACTACTTTCGCAACAGGTGGTGCATACGATTTAACAGGGGGTGGCGGTGGTTGCTCTATACTCATACAGCTTCCCATTCTATTCCTCAAAGACTTCTTTTTTCTCCTCATCCAAGCGCTTTACCAATTTTTCCACCGCGCGCTCCCATGTGTATTTCAAGACAGTTTCACGTGCTTTCTTTCCATGCTGGAATCGCTTTTCAGAATCATTCACATACTCTTCCATTCCCAAGCAAATATCATGAGGATCACAAGCATTGGCTTCTCCGCCTACAGGTGAAAACACGCTCGGAAGATAATATCTGTGTTTCGGTTTGACAATCACAGAGTTTTCTGAGCTGCAGAATTCTTTGAATCCGCCGATGTCCGGAACAACTTGAGGAACACCTACACCCATTTGTTCAAAATTGCAGAGACCCCATCCTTCTCCATCTGCAGTGCTAATTCCAACATCAGCAAGATTGTAAAAGAGATTAATATCATTGTCGCTAAACGTCATATCCTGGCTACTGAGCATAAGGCGATTGCCGAAATTTTCAATGGGCACTCCACGAAGACGAAGTTCGCGAATGAAAAGTTCAAAAATCCACCATCCCCCCTTTTCACCACGGTCGCAGATGCACATGAGGAAAATAGGCTTTGTGGGATACTTGACAATCAATTCAACGAATGCCATGACAAGAAGATCATACCGTTTCCGAGGCTGGTTGCGATTGAGACTCATAAAAATAAGAGCATCGTTAGGAAGCCCGAGCTGTTTGCGTGCAGCTTCACGAGGAATTGGGAAAAAGAGAGAACTTTCGAATCCATGAAGAATGACATCCAAGGGGCGGGTTATGCCTTGTTCTTTGAGGCACTTTTTCCAATAGTTGCTAAAGGCAAAGACACAATCTGCATCACGATTTAGAATATCAAGATACCCTTGCAGTTGCGTGTTATACACTTGATCGCAATAGACCCAAATCTTGAAGTTGCGAGGAATTCCACTTTTGCGAATTTCTTCAAGGAACTTTGCAACCACAGACATATCATTGTAAGTCATGACAATATGGGGTTGCTTCTTCCGAATAATTTCAGGAAGTGCAGTAAATCCAAATCCTTGTTGAAACGGCTTTTCAAGAGATGCTGCATCAATGACTTCAACTGAGCTGGGATAGGGGCGATATTCCGCTGGAATTTGATGAAATTTCTGAAAGGCATAGTGTGTAATCTGAAGCCAAGGCTGTTTTGCCAATTGCTGCACAATCCCCCAGGACACTTTGGAATATCCTGTGAACTGATGACAATGCGTACTCACCAAAAGAAACTGAAGTTTCTTGGGATCACGTTCGCGAAAGACAAGAGGAGTTGCAGTTGCTTGAGGAGTTGAGCTGGGTTGCCCTACACTCGGTAGTTTGGATGCATCTCCTGATTGAATTAAGCTCTCAATACTTTTCAAATAAGGTGGGACAGAATTCGATGTCATATCTATCAGCATATAAAAACGAAGCTTTAAACTTCAGGAGATGAATGCCGTGCGGCAACCTTCAAAATCAAATCTACGGTCTTTTTTTTCATCTATAACTGCACCTCCTCCAATGACAAGTGTAGCTACAGAGTCCAACGCCAAAGGCAAAAACAAAGGGCGAGGAAAGACAAAACCTCAACCCAAAGCCAAACCTTACAGAAAAAAGAAAATTACTGGAGCTCTTCGTGAAGCAGTTTGGATAAAAACCATGGGGCGAGTCTTTGAAGGAAAATGTCCTGTGACATGGTGTCCAAACACCATAACAGTGTTCGATTTTCAATCTGGACACAATATCCCAGAATCCAAAGGTGGAAGTACAACGTTGCCCAATTTGATAGCCATCTGTGCACGATGTAATTTTAGCATGGGAAATCAATATACAATTGACGAATGGAATGCTCTACATGCTTCTTCACAGTCTCCTCCTCCCTCTTGCGAACCACCCCGCCGCAGTTTTATGCAGAAGTTTTTTTGTTGTTTTTTTAAACGGTCCAACTAGATGGGAATAACAGTTGGACCTATAGTGACGCCCCAAGGGTTTCAGGTAGATGCTCTCTATATCCGCATTGCGACATTTCGAATTCTTTTAATGCAATCTCCCTCTACCTACCATTGTATCTTCTCGTATGAAGGATACAAGAGTTATGAGGACAAGGTAAATGGACGCTCTCCTCTTTCCATTCCTGAAGAGCTCCGTCAAGCGGAAACCATTGTCAATATCTTAGAATTTTTGCGGAAAGATATTTTTGAACTTGGCTACACGACTCTAAAAAATAGACTTGCTGGTTCTTCTTACACTGTGCAAGATGTTCATGAGCCCTCTCAATACAAAGGAAGTGATTATCGTTTCAATAAAGATGGATATGATGTGGATGGATTCAACCCCTTAGGATTTAATGCAGAGGGATATGATAAAGATGGATTCAACGCGCAAGGCTACGACAAAGATGGATATGACCGCGATGGTTATGACGCTCAAGGTTATAACCGTCAAGGATTCGATAGAAATGGTTATGATAAAGATGGGTATGATATGATGGGATACAATCAAGCTGGGTTTGACCGTGATGGAAATCCCCGCCCTACAGTCCAAGTACCCGAGTAATTGACTCTCCTAATTTCTTTTTCAAAGCAATCCAACGATTGAGAATCATCGTGCGATAGTTTTCCAGGAGAGGAAGATTTGATAGAAGATGCTCCATGAGTTTGACAGCTTCGTCCCAACTGGACGAAGGCATTATGCCAATTTCATTCATCAAATACTCTGCATGAAGGTCTCTTTCTGATTGTTTTACATAGAGCGGTATACATCCACATTCAAGGGCTTCATATACGCGGAATGTTTCATTGTTATTTCCAGGCAAGCAGGGGACAAAATAGGTATCCAACAAGACCGATAAGTATTGTTGCCGCTCGATTTTGTCTTTACTCTCCCATGTATCCACTAAGAGTTTCTGATGAGGCTCAATGCGCTGGAATGGGCGAAGGTGCTCATCACGATTGTTCCAATTGGTTCCTAAGAAAGACCATCGCAAATTTCGGAAAGGAAGACGAGGTGTTTTCTCTGAAGGATTGTCTGAACCATTGGAAAGTGTGTAATGGTATCCAAGAGGTAAAATAAGTGTTTTCTTGCGAATATCCTCTGCAATATCAGTGCGGTCATAAAAGCGGAAAATTCCAAGACAATGGGGATCATTGTAAAATCCAATAGGATCATTGGCAAATTCATCACTCAAATGAAGAACAAAATAATCAATTCCTGCAGAAGACCATTTAGAAAAGAGAGCAATGTAGGCGGCAAAATGATTTTTCTGAACAATGACGATGGGTTTATCAGTTGGAGGAGGTGAGTCAAGAGAAATAGAATCAATTTGAAGAGGAATCGATTTTCCAAAGAGTTCTTCCAACCATTTTGCTTCATACAAATCGGACCCTACCAATTTGTGGTCATTCAAACAAACAAACCGTTTTTTCCGCGGGGAAGGAGGTGCAGTTAAAAAATTTAGAACTTTTGGTTTGAACTCTTCTTGTTGTTTGGTACCGATTGTATCATTCACAGAATCCTCTTGCTTTGCTTCGGTTTGATATTTCCACGTCAACTGTTGCTCTGCCACTTCAATGAGTGTTTCTTTGATTTGAAGAGGAGCTGAAATTCCCTCATTCAAACACCGCTCAACTTCTGCAGGTGTAAAGCGTTCATCGTTAT
>JACCDX010528044.1_pt1 | contig 11057 bp, 10 predicted proteins | sample 7449681 | NCBI WGS metagenome assembly JACCDX01 (sample SAMN15323450, study PRJNA562643) | freshwater metagenome | isolation source: river surface water | place: USA:Blue River Watershed | collected 2017-08-18 | reverse complement strand
GAAGGCACGCTAAAGACTATGAAAAAACAACTAAAAGTTCTGAAAATTGGATTCTTTGGACTAATTGCCAAATTATTCTAAACCGTATCAAGCTTTGACAATATTATATTTTTAAACATACTCTAAAGGAAAAAATAAAGACATTTTGTAGAAAAATGAAAAAATAACGATTTTTACAATTAATATTACGGATAGAATCCGAAATTGTAATCTGTACAAATTATAACCATCAATAAATCTAATGAAAAAACAGAGTTTTGTTAGTATAATTTTAGTAATCATTGTGGCTCTTTCATCGTTTAAAATAAAGCGAGATAGTCTTGAAGAGGTGTTTATTAAAATCAACCAAGATGTGCTTTATCGTGGACGTTCTTACGAAACACTCGGTGAAGCAACTTCGACTATTGGCCATCGACTTACAGGTAGTGTCAACGGAAAAAAAGCAGAAGAATATGCCCATAAACTATTCAAAGACTATGGCTTTGTAGATGTAAAATATATGCCATTTGAGGTTGAATCCTGGGCAAGAGACACCGTAAGTTTGGCAATAGTACCGAAGGGAAGTGATAATTTCCGTGATGTAGAGGTAGTCGCTTTGGCACATTCGCCAGTTTCTTCACATTTGCAGGGTCAAATTGTTGATTGTGGCGACGGCGTGGAATCTGATTTTGAAAAAGTAAAAGCTGAAGTAAAAGGGAAAATTGCTTTATTTAATATCAATATTCAATCGCCCGAAAATAAAGGAAAAAAGAATCTGCATCGTTCCGAAAAAACAGCATTGGCTATCAAATACGGTGCTGCGGGTGTAATTATTGCCAATTCGGTTGATGGTGGCGTCCTTTTGACAGGAACTGCATCAGTAACAGGCGAGTTAATCCCGATTCCAGCAGTTTGTATTTCGGTAGAAAGCGGCAAGGCAATTCGAAAATGGATAAAAGATGAACCTAACCTTTTGGCTGTAATTGATATGCGAAATTTCAGTCGACCAATCAGAGCCAGAAATGTAATTGCGACTTTGCCAGGTAGCTCGAAAAAATACAAAAAAGAGAAAATCGTTATCGGTGGCCACTTAGATTCGTGGGATTTAGCAACTGGAGCAATGGATAATGGCATTGGCTCATTCACAGTATTGGATATTGCCAGAGTTTTTCAATCGTTAAATCTTCGACCAAAACGAACTATCGAATTTGTGATGTTTATGGGTGAAGAGCAGGGCTTGCTCGGCTCGAAGGCAATGGTGAAAAAGTATAAAGAAGAAGGCAAAATTGACCAAGTACAGTTAATGGTTAACCTTGATATGGTTAATAATGCCAAAGGATTTAATGCAATGGGCCGCCCCGAATTACGTAAGTTTTTTGATGAAATTGGCAAAAAAATCAAAGAGGTTGATTCAACTTTCTCAAACGTAAATCCAAATTCTGCAGGCTTACACTCTGACCATCAGCCATTTATGATTGAGGGCGTACCTGTTTGTTCGCCATCGGGAAGTTTCCCTGTAAAAGCCTACAATTGTTACCATGCCAACTGTGACCGTTTCGATTTGATTGATAAAAAACAAATCAATAACAATGTTCGCTTCACAGCCATGATGCTTTATGCTTTAGCCGAAGCCGAGGCTTTGCCCGTGAAAAAAATGAACGACCAAGAAACTAAGGAGTTTTTGATTAAACAAAACCTCAAAAATGAATTGATTATTGGTAAAGACTGGCGTTGGGAACAATAATTTTTTGAAATTTAGGCCACTAAGAAACTAAATAGTACTAAGTCGATTCTTGATGACGCTTAGAGACTTTTAATTTCTTAGTGGTTATTTTTTATATTAACTTTTCTATAAAACTTATGCTGTCAAAAACCTTTGGGGCTGCTGTTTATGGTGTAAATGCAACGTTGATTACGGTCGAAGTAAGCGTAGTACAAGGCACAGGAATGGCCATTGTTGGCTTACCCGACGGAGCGGTTAAAGAAAGCCAACAACGAGTAGATGCCGCCCTAAAAAACTGTAATTATCAGATTTCCCGTCAAAAAACGGTTATTAATCTTGCTCCTGCCGATATTCGAAAAGAAGGCTCGGCTTATGATTTGCCAATGGCTTTAGGGCTTTTGGCAGTTTCGGGACAAATCAGAACTACTAAAAGCTTAGAAGAATACGTTATTTTGGGCGAACTCGCCTTAGATGGTACACTTCGCCCAATTAAGGGCGTTTTACCGATTGCTATTGAAGCTCGTCGAAACAAACTCAAAGGTTTTATTCTTCCTGCAGAAAACGCAATGGAAGCCTCGATTGTCAATGCCTTAGATATTATTCCAGTAAATACGCTCACCGAAGCCATTGAGTTTCTAACAGGAACGAAAGAAATTGAGCCATTAGTGACAGATACACGAGATATTTTCTTTAATTCGGTCGGTGAATACGACGCCGATTTCTCGCATGTACAGGGACAAGAAAATATTAAACGTGCTATGGAAATTGCGGCCGCTGGCGGACATAACGTAATCATGATTGGCCCTCCTGGGGCTGGTAAAACGATGCTGGCGAAGCGTTTGCCGTCTATTTTACCACCGCTCACGCTTCACGAAGCTCTTGAAACGACAAAAATTCATTCGGTAGCAGGTAAGTTAGGCGTGAAAGCCACCCTAATTGCTCGTCGGCCGTTTCGTTCGCCACATCATACAATTTCTGATGCTGCTTTGGTTGGGGGCGGTAGTTTTCCACAACCTGGTGAGATTTCATTGGCTCATAATGGTGTTTTGTTTTTGGATGAGCTGCCCGAATTTAAGCGAACAGTGTTGGAAGTAATGCGTCAGCCACTTGAAGAACGTAAGGTTGTTATTTCTCGTACCAAACAGGCCGTTGATTTTCCAGCTAACTTTATGCTCATTGCAAGCATGAATCCTTGTCCGTGCGGGTACTATAATCACCCCGAAAAAGATTGTACTTGCCCACCAGGAACGGTCGGAAAATATTTGAACAAAATTTCAGGGCCACTTTTGGATAGAATAGATTTACACGTAGAAGTTACGCCAGTAAGTTTCGACCAAATTGCTTCAACTCGCAAAAATGAAACATCGGCTGAGATTCGGGAACGAGTCATCAAAGCTCGTGAAATTCAAACGAAGCGTTTTGAAAACTATTCAGAAATACATTCAAACGCCATGATGCCGCCCGAAATGGTGAAAGAAATCTGCGATATTGGCGAAGCTGGAAAAGCTCTACTTAAAAAAGCAATGGAACGTCTCGGACTTTCTGCACGTGCGTATGATAGAATCTTGAAAGTAAGCCGCACAATTGCCGATTTGGCAGGAAGCGATGAAATCAGAATAGAGCATTTGGCCGAAGCAATTCAATACCGCAGTTTGGATAGAGAGAATTGGGCGGGGTAACGACAGTTAATTTTGGCCTAAATCTTGCTTTTTCGATACCTAAGAAACTAAAAACTTATTTCTGTACGTTATTAACATCAATTATTAACCTTTCATACGGACGTCCTCCTCAGAGGCAGTCGGGAAAAAACTAATACTAAAATGAAGAAAACCGTTTTTGTTGCTCTCATTGGCCTATTTTTCAGTGTAGCAACTTATGCACAACATAGCAAAAGTACCACAGGTATTAAATTTACAGAAGCCTCGTGGAAAGAGATTTTGAAAAAGGCAAAAGCCGAAAAGAAACTTATCTTTATGGATGCCTACACCACTTGGTGCGGACCATGTAAGATGCTTCAAGCAAGAGTTTTTCCTGATAAAAACTTAGGTGAATTTTTCAATCAAAACTTTGTAAATGCAGCCATTGATATGGAAAGTGAAGAAGGCGTAAGACTTTCGAGTATCTACGAAGTACAAGGCTACCCATCGTTATTTTTCATTGACCCAAATACGGGTAAAGTTGTAAAAATGTTTTTGGGTTATACAGAAATCGACCAACTTTTAAGTGCAGGAAAGAAATTAGTTGAGAAGAAAAAGGTATAAACAAGTTAAATACCATTTTTTAGAAAAGAGAGGAGGCATTTGATGTTTTCTCTTTTTTTATTATAAACCTTTTACTCAAAATTTCCGTTTATATATGTATATACATCTAATTTTATATCAAATGAAAAAACTCTTATTAACACTTGCTTTCGCGAGTATTTCCGTTTTTAGTTTCTCTCAAAGTTGTTGTGAATTGGTTTTTGCCAGTAATGATGGTAATATGGGCGTTTTTGCATCAGATAAAGCTTTTATTGCTTCACACTTAGCACCAATTGTTTATAAGCACACAAGTGAAGTTGGTGGCAAAATGATAGAAATTGCTACGCCAGATGGCAAAAAGGCAAATGCTTATTTTGTAAAATCTACTAAAAAATCAGATAAATGGCTTTTTGTATATCAAGAATGGTGGGGACTAAATGACCATATCAAGCGTCAAGCCGATGTTTTTTATAATGATTTAGGTGGAAATGTAAACGTTTTAGCTCTTGATATGTACGATGGTAAATTAGCTACTGACGCCAGTGAAGCAGGAAAATACATGCAAGGTGTGGTTGAGGCTCGTCTCGAAAACATCGTACAAGGAGGCTTACAGTTTGCTGGTAAAAAAGCCAAAGTTGCTAACGTAGGTTGGTGTTTCGGTGGTGGCTGGTCATTAAAATCGGCTATTATTGGTGGTAAGCAAACGGTAGGTTCGGTAATGTACTACGGAATGCCAGTAAAAGATGTTGAAAAACTAAAGACATTGAATACTGATGTACTTGGTCTTTTTGCAACCGAACAATGGATTTCAAAATCAGTAATCGAAGAGTTTGCGGCTAACATGAAAACTGCTGGAAAAACACTCAATTATAAAATTTTTGAAGCCGACCACGCATTTGCCAATCCAAGTAATCCAAAATATGATGAAGCAAAAGCCAAAGAAGCTTACGGAATGGCTATTGAATATTTGAAGAAAAAACTTTTATAAGAATCTGTGGAGCGAACATCCTGTTCGCTGTAAAAATATAAAGAGTTGTACGCATCTTTCGCTTTCAAAAGCAAAAAATTGCGTACAACTCATTTTTTTATCAGCATATTTCAATAAATTCACTTTCCTAAAAATCATCCAAACTAAACCTCTCTAAACCATGCCCTCACGCCGAAATTTTCTGAGTAAAGCTGCCATGCTTGCCAGCACATCGCTTATTCCATCATTAAAAGCTTTTTCAAAAGAAGATTTGCTTACTTTGGCTGCTTATGGACCCGAAAAATCGGCCATCGAACTCGCAACTGATGAAGATTACTGGTGGCAAATTCAGCAAGCTTACACTGTTTCACCACAAATCATTAATCTAAATAACGGAGGTGTAAGTCCATCGCCGTTGGTGGTGCAAAATGCTGTTGACCGTTATAACAAATTGGCCAACGAAGCTCCCAGTTATTACATGTGGCGAATCATGGACCAAGGCCGAGAGCCATTGCGTGAAAATCTGGCTAAATATGCGGGTGTTTCGGCCGAAGAAATAGCCATTAATCGAAATGCTACCGAAGCCATTGATACCGTAATTTTAGGTTTGCCTTTACAGCGAGGTGATGAAATTGTAATGACCCGCTATGACTACCCAAATATGCTACACGCTTGGCGGCAGCGAGAATTACGTGACGGCCTAAAAATTAATTACGTAGGACTCGATTTGCCTGCCGAAGATACAGAACTAATCGTCAAGAAATATGTCGAGCAAATGACTCCACGCACCAAAATTGTGCATATTACGCACATTATGAATTGGAATGGACAAGTGATTCCTGCCAAACGCATTGCCGACGAAGCCCACAAACGAGGCATCGAAGTTTTGATTGATGGAGCTCATTCGTTTGCTCATCTCGAATACAAAATTCCTGATTTGGGCGGCGATTATTACGGAACAAGCTTGCACAAATGGCTTTCTGCACCCATCGGTTCAGGAATGCTTTGGATGAAAAAAGAAAAAATTAGCAAGATTTTTCCGCTCATTCCCAACGATAAACCCAATTCTGACAATATTCGAAAATTTGAAAACCTCGGAACACGTCCATTTATGATTGAGCAGGCCATCGGGCAAGCCCTAAATTTTCAACTCGCTATCGGCAATGCAAGAAAAGAAGCTCGTTTACGTTTCTTAAAAGATTATTGGGCAAAAGAGGCGAGTAAAATGCCTAAAATAAAAATGAATACTTCACTAAAACCAGAGTTTTCGGGAGCATTGGCTCATTTTAGTGTAGAAGGCTTAGAAGCAGGAAAGATGGAAGGCGAATTATTCGCCAAATTCAAAATACATACATCGCCCACAAAATGGGAAAAACTTGATGGCGTGAGAGTTACCCCACACGTTTACACAAGCCTACGAGACTTGGATAGACTATTGGAAGGAATTAATCATTTGACGAAACTTTGAGTGCTGCTGGCTGAGCGGAGTCGAAGCCACAGATTCACAAAAAATTCAAAATATTAGTATGCTTGCATACTAATATTTTTTTATATAATTTTGGTTCATCAACATCATAAACTACAAAACCAAATAAAACTATGGCAGCAACTATAATAGAAGGAATAAATTTCAATTTAACCGAAGAGCATTTGGCGGTGCAAGCCGCAGCAAGAGATTTTGCCCAAAACGAACTTTTGCCAACAGCTATTGAGCGAGATACACATTCGGTGTTTCCGTATGAGCAAATCAAGAAAATGGGCGAGTTGGGTTTTATGGGAATGATGGTTTCGCCCGAATACGGTGGCGGTGGCATGGACACCATCTCGTATGTGCTGGCCATGGAAGAAATCTCGAAAGTTGATGCGTCGGCTTCGGTGGCTATGTCGGTCAATAACTCATTGGTGTGTTGGGGTTTAGAAGAATTTGGAACAGAAGAACAAAAACAAAAATATTTAAAACCACTCGCATCGGGCGAAATCATTGGGGCATTTTGTTAGTCCGAACCTGAAGCTGGCTCAGATGCCACTTCGCAAAAAACAACGGCCGAAGATAAAGGTGATTATTATTTGGTAAACGGCACAAAAAACTGGATTACCAACGGCGGAACCTCATCGGTTTGTTTAGTTATTGCTCAAACTCACCCCGAACTCAAACACAAAGGAATTAATGCCTTAATTATTGAAAAAGGAACAGAAGGCTTTGTGGTTGGCAAGAAAGAAGATAAAATGGGTATTCGTTCATCAGATACACATTCTTTGATGTTTACCGATGTGAAAGTGCCGAAAGAAAACCGAATCGGTGCCGATGGTTTTGGGTTTAAATTTGCCATGACAACTCTCAACGGTGGCCGAATCGGCATTGCTGCACAAGCACTCGGTATTGCAGCGGGGGCGTATGAATTGGCCGTAAAATATTCAAAAGAACGTAAATCATTCGGAAAAGCCATCAGCGAACATCAAGCGATTCAGTTTAAATTGGCCGAAATGGCAACTAAAATCGAAGCGGCTCGTTTGTTGGTTTATAAAGCAGCTCGCCAAAAAGACGAAGGCAAAGATTACGTCGAATCGGCAGCAATGGCCAAACTTTTTGCGTCAGATGTGGCGATGTGGGCAACTACTGAAGCCGTGCAGATTCACGGTGGATACGGTTATGTGAAAGAATTCCACGTAGAACGCCTCATGCGTGATGCAAAAATCACACAGATTTATGAAGGTACTTCCGAGATTCAAAAACTTGTGATTGCAAGAGAGATTTTGAAATGATAGCTTTGTGTAAAATTTATATGTAACCCATTTTAAAATCATCATGAAAAAAGTATTTTTTGTACTATTTGTTTGCTTGGGTTTCTCAGCTTTTTCGCAAGAAACTATCACGGCTTCGCAAGCCAAAGATTTTGTGGGTAAAGAGGTTTTCTTGACAGGCAAAGTGGCTGGTTCGAGGCTTTTTCAACGCCCTACGGGCGATATGCTTTTATTAAATATTGATAAACCACATCCAAGCAATGATATTACGGTAGTTATCGAAGGTGAGGTAATCTCAAAAGGAAAATTCACGGAAGCCGCTTTGCAAGGGAAATCTATAAAAGTAAAAGGTATTGTGAGCATTTATAAGGAAAAACCACAAATAAAACTTGAAAATGAGGCTAATCTCACAATAGTAGAGTAATACAATTTTCTAAATTGCTCTACAAAAAGGCTCAAGTTGAGCCTTTTTTAATATTTATATTGTTCAAATTAAATTATTTTAAAAATAATATTTCAGCTTCGTATCGAAATAAAAATAAAATCTTCTATTTTAGTAGTTTGATTCTAAAAGCAATTAATTCCTATTTCATCCCTAATAAAAAATGAACTTATTCGAGATTAAAGAGCAAGCTAAAGTGTATGATGTTGTCATTGTTGGCTCAGGAGCTGGTGGTGGTATGGCAGCGTATCAGCTCGCAAAAGCTGGTGCTAAAGTTTGTTTGTTGGAAGCTGGTGGCTACTTCGACCCCGCTGACCCAAAGTATATTACCCAAATGAAAAATCCTTGGGAATCGCCTCGTCGTGGAGCAAGTACTCGTCATCGTCCGTTTGGAGATTTTGATGCTGCTTGGGGAGGCTGGGACATCGAAGGTGAGCCATATACGGCTGCTCAAGGTACGCAATTCCGTTGGTTTCGCTCAAGAATGTTGGGTGGGCGTACTAACCACTGGGGACGTATTTCGATGCGTTTCGGTCCTGATGATTTCAAAAGAGGCTCTTTGACTGGAATCGGCGACGACTGGCCAATCGACTACGAAGACCTTGCACCATATTATGACAAGGTAGATAAAATGATTGGTCTTTTCGGTACAAAAGAAGGTATCCGAAACGAGCCAGATGGTATTTTCTTACCTCCTCCAAAACCACGTTTGCATGAGTTAATGCTTAAAAAAGCAGCTACTGGTATTGGAATCCCTGTAATTCCTTCTCGTATGGCCATGCTTACCAAGCCAATCAACGATTCTCGTGGTTCGTGTTTCTATTGCGGTCAGTGCGGTCGTGCTTGTCAGGCCTATGCCGACTTCTCGGCTTCTTCGGTGCTTTGTATTCCTGCTGCAAAAACAGGTAACTTGACTTTGATAAACAACGCCATGGTGCGTGAAGTATTGACTGATGTAAATACAGGTCTGACGACGGGTGTTTCGTATGTCAATAAAATGGATTTGAAAGAATACACCATCAAAGGTAAAATTGTGGTTTTGGCGGCCAGTACTTGCGAAACAGCTCGTATTCTTTTAAACTCAAAATCATCAAGATTCCAAAAAGGATTAGCAAATGATAGCGGTGTGGTGGGTAAATACCTCAATGACTCGACTGGTGCGAGCCGTTCGGCATTTATTCCTGCCTTGATGGATAGAAAACGCTACAACGAAGACGGTGTAGGTGGTATGCACGTATTTACGCCGTGGTGGTTGGATAACAAAAAATTAGATTTCCCACGTGGTTATCACATCGAATACGGCGGTGGTATGGGAATGCCAGGCGGAGGATTCGGTGGTGGAATAGAGCGTGTAAACGGTCTTTATACCGATAAAAACGGAAACAAAAAGCGTGCTGGTGGCTATGGTGCAGCTTTGAAAGAAGATGTGGTTCGTACATACGGTGCGTATATCGGCATGGCTGGACGTGGCGAGCCTATTCCGTTGGAGTCGAACTACTGCGAAATCGACCCAAATAATGTTGATAAGTATGGTATTCCGACACTTCGCTACAACTACAAATGGAGCGAAAATGAAATTAAGCAAGCCAAACACATGCAGGATACATTCGAGCAGATTATCCACGAAATGGGCGGTATTGCTTTGGGTAAAAAACCAGATGCAAGCACCAACTACGGTTTGGCTCAACCAGGTGAAATCATTCACGAGGTTGGAACGGTTCGTATGGGCAATGACCCTAAAAAATCGGCATTGAACAAATGGCAACAAGCACACGATGTGAAAAACTTATTTGTGGTTGATGCGGCTCCGTTTGTTTCGCAAGGTGATAAGAACGTTACATGGACAATCTTGGCGAGTTCGTGGCGTACTTCAGATTATATCATCGACCAAGTAAAAGCTAAGAATTTGTAATTTAGACATGAGATATTAGATAAGAGACAAGAGATTTTTTTCGGTAGCTGAGCGAATCGGACAGTCGAAGCTACCGAAATATGTTCGATAATAAAATCTCAAATCTTGTGTCTCGCATCCAAATAAAGAAAAACATGAAACGTAGAGATACATTAAAAGCAATATCTTTAGGCACTTTCGGAATGGCGGCTTTACCAACTACCGATTTGGTAGCGGCTGCTCCAGACCCAAAGCCTTTCAAGACCACGCCTGCTCGTGTAGCCGAGGAAATTGAGCGTGATAAAAAATTAATGGCCGAGAAGTTTTTTACGGCTGCCGAACTAACAACCATCGGTATTTTGTGCGATATTATTATGCCTGCCGATTCAAAATCGGGAAGTGCTACGCAAGTAGGCGTGCCTGCTTACATAGAGTTTATGGCAAAAGACCAACCTGCGTATCAGACTCCACTTCGTGGCGGTTTGAAATGGTTAGATAACGTTTGTTTGAAGCAATTTGGTAAGGTTTTTTCTTTGTGTTCGGCAAAAGAAAGAATTCAGATTGTTGATGAAATTGCTTACCCGAATGATGTGAAACCAGAATATACACAAGGAGCAGCATTTTTTACGCAAATGAGAAACCTAACTGTATCGGGTTATTTTACAACACAAACAGGCTTTGAGGTATTGGGTTATGTAGGAAATCGCCCAAATCAATGGGATGGTGTTCCGCAAGATGTATTGGATAAATACGGCTTGAAGTATGACCCAATTTATGACAAAAAAGATTGATTTTTTAGTCAACGGTCGATAGTTAACTGACGACAGTTTAAAAGGCTCGGTAGATTTTTCTACTGAGCCTTTATTTTTTACCCAAAACTAAAACGTCGGCATGGCTCGAAGCCATGCCGACGTTAAAAAAGCGTTTTAGATAGAAAATTCTACAACAAAGCTCTATCCAAATGTACATAACCCCCATCCACGTGAAACAGTTGACCCGTTGTGTGGCTTGATTTATCAGAAAGTAAGAAAACTACCGTATTGGCTATTTCTTCTGAAGTTGTCATTCTATTT
>JACCDX011226338.1_pt1 | contig 11058 bp, 9 predicted proteins | sample 7449681 | NCBI WGS metagenome assembly JACCDX01 (sample SAMN15323450, study PRJNA562643) | freshwater metagenome | isolation source: river surface water | place: USA:Blue River Watershed | collected 2017-08-18 | reverse complement strand
GCCATGTTTTGCGGTGGTTTAGGCAGGCGCTTGGCGTCGGCAAAAAACGTGAGCTGGGCCATGCCCCAGGGGGCCTCCAAGCCCTCGGTGGGCACCGAAAAATCCACCAGCGTGGTGGGCTTGCCCAGCGTGTCCACCCACTGGAAATGGGGCAAGCTCTGTGCAAAGGGCGCAGACAGCAGACCGTCTCGCTTCATCGCGGCAAAGTTTTCGCCATTGATCCACACCAGGTCCACCGTGCCTTCCGTGTCCTTGCGGCCCGCCTGTTTTTCGGCACGCACACGCTTGACCACATCGGCCGCATCGCTGATCTTGACGTGCTGCAGCTTGACGCCAAAGTCGCGCTGCAACTCGGCCGCTGCCCATTGCAGGTAAGCGTTGATCCGCTCGCTGCCCGCCCAGGCGTTGAAGTACACCGTCTGGCCACGTGCTGCACGCAGCGTGTCAGCCCAGACTGCTGGTGATGGTGTCGCCGCCCGGACCCAAGAAGGGGTGAGCGCCATGGCACTGGCCAGGGCCAATGCCTGCCGGCGACCCATGTAAACCGATGCGTGCGTGGAAGAGGTGTCTGTCGGTTGAATGGCCGTGTTCATGGAAAAAGGATCGATCAAAAAATGGGGTCAGCAGCGCAGACTTTAGCCGAGAGCCGCCGCCATGAAATCCATTCACGGTCACCACGAGGTCTTTTGCAACAGCGTGCAAAGCCCCACCCTTCAAAACAGGGACACCGCCTTCAACCAGCCCTCGGGCAAGAGGGGCAAAATCAGCGCTTCCAACCACTTGTCGGCCCCGGTGGCCACCACCAGACCACTCGCAAAAATAGCTGCCCCGAGCAGCTTTTTGGCCCATTCCCCCTGGCGGGTCACTCGTTGGCGCACGGCCTCAAAAAACGGACGGGAAACATATGCTGCCGCCACCAGAGGCGTGGCTGCGCCCAACCCAAAAAAGCCCAACACCACCGCACCGGACCCGGCACCTGACTCACTGGCCGCCATGATCAGCGCCGAGGCCAACAACGGCCCAGAGCAGGGACTCCAGACCAAACCCATCAAGGCCCCCAAGAAAAAAGCACCACCGAGGCTCTCGCTGCGCAAACGGGCCGCCCATGCGTTGGCGGTACTGGCCACAGGCGTCATCCATTGGGTGAAACGCTCGCTTGACGAGGGCAGCCACACCAAAGCACCCAACACCATCAACATCACGGCACCCGCGATGCGGACATGTCCGCCGTCGATTCCCAGCATCGGCCCCAAAGCACCCAAAACTACGCCCAACACCGAAAACGACACCGCCATGCCAGCACCCATGGCCACGGGCCCAAAGCGGTGGCTTGGGGCCACGCCGCCCAGGACCATGGGCAGCAAAGGAAACACACACGGCGACAGGATGCTCAAGTTGCCTGCCAGCCAACTCAAGCCCCAATGTGACAGTGGCCAATCCATCTCACCACCCGCCTCACTGCGCCGACTGCAAAGCCCGCTTCAGGGCCAGCGGATCTGTCAAGCCGCCAGAGCGGTGCCGCTCCTCATGGCCTTTGTAAACAATCAGGGTGGACTGGGCGTGCACATGGAGCTTTTGCATGACCTTGCGCGACTGGTCGTAGTCCACCACCAACAAAGTGCCGGGCACGCTGGTATCGCCCTTGAAGCTGTGAAACACTTTTTCCTGCATCAGGCAGGTGGCGCACCATTTCGCATAAAAAGACAGCGACACCGCCTCACCAGCCATTTGTCTTTTGAGAAGGCCCTCCGGCGTATACGCCTCCAGGTCCATCGCCATGGACGACACCATGGGCCATTGAAGGCACAAAGCCAGTACCCCATGCACGCAAAACTTTGTCATGACCCCCCCCTGATCTGTCCTTGCCAAGGCTCAGGGTGAATGAACGCTCAAACCGGCTCAGTTCGGTGTTTCACACAGGCGCTTGCCGGGGTGCATGCAACTGCGCCGCGGACAACCTGGTTCAGGCCACGGCGCCCGAGCCATAACGGCCATGCAGCAAATGGCCGGTTCTGAACCGCTCCAGTGCATACGGGCCCAAAGGCACATCGGTGGGCAGGCCCAAGGCTTGCTGGGCCAGCACCCGGCCCACAGCGGGTGAGAGCTTGAAGCCGTGGCCCGAAAAACCAAAGCCCACCACCAGACCCGGGACCTCGTTCACACCGCCCAGTACCGGGTTCCAATCGGGTGTCACGTCGTACACCCCGGTCCATGACGAGGCCAGGCCCGCTTCGGCATACGAAGGAAAGCGGTCTGCCACCTGCTCGCCCAAGTGCGCCACATCGTCCATGGAAATATCGCCTTGGGTGTTGTCTGGCCCGCTCAGGCTTTCCCCGGCCGTGCCCTCGCTCACCAACATCTGTCGCCCGCCATAGCTGCGGCAATACAGCATGCCGGGCGAGCCCAGGTCCTTGTACACCGGCATGGCATAGGTGTAGGCCTCGGGGCCTTCGAGCGAAATGACCTTGTGCCGCTCGGGCGTCAAAGGCACCTGAATGCCCGTCCATGCGGTCAATTCATCTGCCCAAATGTTTTGCGTGCTGATCACCACGGGCGCATGGAACACCCCGCTGGCCGTTTCCACGCCACTGACACGGCCTTGCTGCAGCAGCAAACGCGTGACACTTGCGCCCTCCATGAACTTGACCCCGCGCCTGCGGGCCGCGCGTGCGTAGCTGGTGGCCACCAGGTACGCATCGGCAAAGCCCGCATCGGGCTCAAAGCCGATCAAGGCGGCATCGTCAAAACGGCAAATGGGCAAGCGCTCGCTGGCCTCCTGGTGCGTGATTCGGCTGACTGCTATGCCACGCGCCTCTTGTGCGGCCAGGGCCTCGTGTAAGGGGGCCAACTTGGGGCCTTCGGGCGAGGCGATCAGGTAACCGCAACGCACCAAGCCGGCGCTGGCGTCTTCGTCTTGCAAGTGCTCGGCAAAATTTTCAAACACCGACCAGGACTGCTGCGCCAGCGCCATGTTTTCCACCACCGAATAGTGGGTGCGCAAAATGCCGCTGGACTGTGAGGTGGTGCCCGCGCCGATCTGATCGCGTTCCAGCACCAGCACACGTTGAGCCCCCAAAGCCGCCAGGTTGTAGGCCACCGAGGTGCCGATCACGCCGGCCCCAATCACGATTGCATCCCATGAACTCACATCGCACTCCTGTTGTTGGCCACCAGCCTAAGGCGCATGGGCAAGTCGTGCATCAGTTTTGCATTGGCTGATCATCAGCATCAGCCTTGGCGCTGATGTCTTCAGCGGTCTTCGTTCACGCTGATCAAGTCGGCGGGGATTTTCAGCACGCTCACCCATTGCCGCTGCAGCTCGCGCACGGCCACCCGCACCATGGCTGCGATGTCTTGGGCCAGCGGCCCCAATTCGTCGGGTCGGTACACCATGTAGAAGGTGCGCTGCAGGGGCGGATAGGCCTTGCCTTGATGGCGCAAGGCTGTCAGGGGCACACACTTCAGGTGCATGGCGTGGTAGCGCGACTGCCACAGGCACAAAGGGGTTGTGAGGGCAATGCCCAAATCTTCGCGCACCAGACTGAGCAAGGGGTCGGTGGCGTCAAATTCAAACACCTGCTCGATGTCGGGATCGTGGCGGCCCAGGTAGGCATCGACCAGCGCCCCCATTTTGGAGCGGGTGCTGTAATGCATGAAGGGCCTCAGGCCACTGAGCTGCTGCAAGGACGCCAGAGGCGGCAGCTTGAAGTCCGAGGGCACGGCCAGCAAGAACTGTTCTGAAAACAAGGCCAGGCATTCACGACCAGCGGCGGGTTTGGGGTCGTCGGTGGTGATCAGCACGTCCAGCTGATGGTTGTCAAATTGCTCGGCCAATCCCGGGTTGATGCCCGACACCAGGCGCAGCCTCTGCACACGCCCGGCCAGGCCCCGCACCATTTGCGGGCCAATCGTGGCGGCAAAGGAGTCCACGCACCCGAGCCGCAACAAGCTCCTTTTGCTGCGGCTCAAAGCTCGCACCGTCTCGGTCATGTGGCTGGCACGCGAGAGCAGGTCGCGCGCTTGCTCGTACAAGCGCTGCCCCGAGGCCGTGGGGTGGGCCGGCCGCGTGGCCCGGTCGAGCAGTGAGGCACCCAGCGACTCCTCCAGTTGACGAACATGCTGAGACACGCCCGCCTGGGAAATGCCAAGCCGCTGCGCCGCCGCCGACACGGAACCGGTTTCCACCAAGGCCACCCAGCTGCCCAGCTGTTCCCAGGAGGGGGGGACCACTTTGTCTGAAGCACGTTTTTTCATCGGAGGTTTGCTCGGCAGGACCGGTCTGTATTGGTTTTTCTGATGCTGAGCATCAGAATTGGCGAAGGCTTGGCCAGCTCAGGCTTTCCACACCACACTGTGCATCTGCGAAGCGCTGGATGCATGTAGCAACAAGCCTTCTCTGACATTTTGACCGAACCCCCTCTTCACAAAGGAAAACCGATGAAACTCAATCGCCGACTGGTCCTGACCCTGGTGGCCTCTGCAGCCGTTCTCTCGGGTGCCGCCATCGCCCAACAACGCGTGTTTTTCGGCATCGCCACCGGCGGCACAGGTGGCACGTATTACCCCTTGGGCGGCATGCTGGCCCAGCTGATTTCCAACAAGGCCACGGTCGACGGCAGGAAGATCACCGCCACCGCTGAAGCCGCAGGCGCTTCGGTGGGCAACGCCAAACTGCTGGGCACCAAGGACATCGAGTCGGCCTTTGTGGCCGCCGACATTCTGGACGCGGCCTACAACGGCAAAGCCCAGTTTGCCAACGCGCCCCTGAAAAACCTGCGTGCCCTGGGCGCGCTGTACCCGGAGACCGTGCAGCTGATCACCCGCGCCGACTCGGGCATCAACGGCGTCAAAGACCTCAAGGGCAAAAGCATTTCCTCGGGTGCGCCCGGCTCCGGTCAGTACCAGCTGGTCACCGATTTGCTCAAAGTGCACGGCATGGCCCGCACCGATGTGAAGGAAGACAGCTCCTCCTTCACCCAAGCGGTGGACAAGATCAAGGACGGCAACTTGCACGCCACCTTGATCACGGGCGGTGTGCCCGTGGCGGCGGTGACCGATTTTGCACAAAGCCACGCCCTGAAGATCATCCCGCTGTCCGGCCCCGAAGTGGCCACCTTGCTCAAGGAGCAGCCTTACTACACCCAGGTGCAGCTGCCCGCCAACAGCTACAAAGGCCAAACAGCAGCCGTGCCCACGCTGGCGGTGATGGCCATCTGGGCCACACACGATGGCGTACCCGAAAACGTGGCGTACGAAGTGACCAAGGCGCTGTATGAGAACACCGCCATCATGGGCCAGGTGCATGTGCAAGGCAAAAACATCAACCTGAACACGGCCACAGCCGTGGCCAGCGTGCCCCTGCACCCCGGTGCCTTGCGTTACTTCAAGGAAAAGGGCATCGCCAAGTGACAGACCCCAAGCGCCTCGCCCTGGTGGCGTGGGCGCTGGTGGCCTGCGCATGGGCAGCCCCTGGGGCTGCGCCCGCTTGCGAGCTGGTACTGACCGAACACCGCAGCGGCCTGGCGCTGACCCGCTTGCCCTTGAACCCGGCACAACCCGCTGCCGATGTGGCGTTCACCCACTCGGTGTTGGGCACGCCCGTGCTGGACCGCTATGTCTGGCGACACAGCGCACAGGGCTGGCGCGCGCACTTGGTCGAAGAACGGTTTGAAGGCGAAGGCTATGGCCTGCCATCGGCGGCCGGGCCGGGCGAGCGCCTGCTGCGCGATGGCACGGGCTGGCGTTTGCTGCTCGACCGGGTGGTCGAGCCTTTGGTGGTGTTGCCTTTGCCCGCCCAGTCGATGCGGCTGGTGCTGGCCGACGGACGTGAAGTTTTACTGGGCCAGCTGAGCCCCAAATCAATTGAAATGCGGGCTGAAAATTGCCCTTTGCCATGATGGAAAACCCATGACGACCAGCCAACAAGAAATCGATCGCCTGATCGAGCAGTTTGACCCCGAATCGAGTTTCCGCCGCTTGGCTGGCTGGAGCGCCAAAGTCGTGATGGTCTTGTGCGCAGGCCTGTCGGCCTGGCACTTTTACACCGCAGGTTTTGGCCTGCACAACGAAATTGCACACCGCGCCATCCACTTGTCGGTGGTGCTGGGGCTGTGCTTTTTGGTGTTTCCCCGTCAAAAGCGATTGCCCGGCCACTGGGAGTGGACGGTGTCGATCGGGCTGGTGGGCTTTTACCTGTTCATGGGCTGGAGTCTGCTGGGCAAGATTTCCGAGCCCATCCCCGACGCCATGCGCTACACCTTCTTGGCAGTGCTGTTGGCTTTGGCTGGTTTGTCCTTGCCGTTCAAGCATTTCGATGGCAGCCACACCCACATACCATGGCGCGACTGGGTGTTTGCGGCGCTGGCTTCGGGTTTTTCGCTCTACCTCTTGGTCTTTTTTCAGCACATCTACATCGAGCGCCCGGGCCAGCACACGCCTCTGGACCTGATGATGGGCGTGATCGCGATTGCCATGGTGATCGAGGCCACACGGCGCACCATGGGCATCTTTTTACCCTTGCTGGCGATTGCGGCGATTTTTTACGGCTTGCTGGGCCCTTATCTGCCGGGCGGTTTGTCGCACCGGGGTTACAGCCTGTCACGCATCGTGGCCCATTTGTACAAAGGCACGGAAGGCATTTACGGCATCCCAGTGGGCGTGGTCGCCACCTTCGTTTTCCACTTTGTGTTGTTTGGCATCATGGCCCAGCTCACCGGGCTGGGGCAGTTGTTCGTGAACCTGGCCACCATTGCAGCGGGCCGTTTTTCCGGCGGACCTGCAAAAGTCAGCGTGGTGTCTTCGGGGCTGTTCGGCATGATCTCTGGCTCGGCCATTGCCAACACCGTGACCACCGGCGTCATGACGATTCCGCTGATGAAGAAGGTCGGGTTCTCGCCACGCTTTGCGGGGGCGGTGGAGGCCTCGGCGTCGTGCGGTGGCCAGATCACCCCGCCCATCATGGGCGCTGCGGCTTTCATCATGGCCGAGACCTTGGGCATTCCGTACAACACCTTGATTTTGGTGGCCATTGTTCCGGCCCTGCTGCATTACTTTGCCATCTTGTTCATGGTGCACCTGGAGGCCAAGCGGCTCAAGCTCCAGGGCATGGACCCGAAAGACATTCCTTCGCTCAGCTGGGTGCTCAAAAGCTCATGGCACCTGTTCATTCCGCTGGTGGTCATGGTCACGCTTTTGTTGATGCAGTTCACACCATTCCTGGCCGCCTTTTGGGGCATCACCCTGACTGTGGCCTGCTCGTGGATTCCCCGTTTGATGGGCCCTTTGGGCAAAAACATGACCGGCATGGCCGTGGGGCCGCAAGCGCTGATTCAGGGCTTCGAGATGGGTGCCAAAGCAGCCCTGGGCATTGGCGCCGCGTGTGCCTGCGTAGGCTTTGTGCTGGGCATCACCACGCTGACGGGCATGGGCTTCAAGTTCTCGGCCTGGGTGATCGATGTATCGGGACTGGCGGCGCAAATGTTCATGGTGCTGGACGTGTTCAACTGGCTTGAGCTCCAACAGGTCACGATTTTATTTGGCCTGCTGTTCACCGCAGCCGCTTGCATCATCATGGGATCGGGCGTTCCCACCACGCCCACATACATCATCCTGGCCGCCATCGTTGCCCCGGCGCTGGCAGGCCTGGGCGTGCCGCAACTGGCGACGCACTTCTTTGTCTTCTACTACGGCGTGCTGGCCGATGTGACCCCGCCTGTGGCCTTGGCGGCCTTTGCTGCAGCTGGCATTGCCCGCAGTGAACCCATGCGCACGGGCATGACGGCGTTTCGCCTGTCCATGGGCAAGGCCTTGGTGCCCTTTGCTTTTGTTTACACGCCCGCTTTGCTGTTCATCGACTTCACCTGGCCCGCCTTCTTGCTCGCCACGTCTTGCGCCATCGTCGCCGTGATGGGTTTGGGGGCAGCCTACACAGGCTTTGTGGCGCGGCCCATCCGCAGACCCGCCTTCTGGTTGTTGAATGGTCTGTCCTTGTCCCTGGTGTTTGCCAACCCGGTGGCGGCAGCCGTGGCCATTCCAGGTGTGCTGCTCATCCTGCTGTGGCACAGCCGCCCCTTGCCACAAACGGCCTGATCGCATGCCCATTCATTTTTTTGAACGGGCCCAACTGCACGCCAGCCCCTGGAAAAACGGCGGCGGCGTGACGCGCGAAATCGCGTGCCACCCGCCCAGCGCCAACATGCAGGACTTCGACTGGCGCATCAGCATTGCGCACATTGCCCGCGATGGTGTTTTCTCGGTGTTCCCGGGTGTGGACCGGGTCATCACCTTGCTCGAAGGTGGCGGTGTGCATTTGCGCAGTGCCGATGGCAGCGTCTTGCACGCGCTGGACACGCCTTTGCAGCCCTTTGCCTTTTCAGGCGATGCCGCTGTCCATGGGCGCTTGCTGAACGGGGACTGTCACGACTTGAATGTGATGACGCGCCGTGGTGTGTGTCAGGCCGAAGTGCGCGTGTTGCGGCGTGATGAGACTTTGTTGCCCGCCCCGGCCGGCTGGCTGATGGCCATTCAGGGCACATGGCGGGTGCAGACCGCTCACACAGAGACCGACACCGATACAACCAGCGCCCAACAGCACGCGCTTGGTGCACAAACAGGCCTTTGGTGGCATGACGCGATGCTGGCCTGCCAATGCCAATGCGTCGACTCAGCTTCCGATGCGGCCCTGCTGGCCGTTCGCTTCACACCCACCCCACGCTGAAACACCACGATGCACCACCAGCTGTTTGCCGAACACGCCTTGTTGCCCGAGGGCTGGGCCCGCGATGTTTTGCTGCAATGGAATACCCAAGGCCAATGGCAGGCCATGGAGGCAGGGCAGGCCGCTCCCCCTCAAGTGCCACGCGCCGCAGGCCCGGTGCTGCCGGGCATGCCGAATTTGCACTCGCATGCTTTTCAGCGCGCATTGGCCGGGCTGACCGAGTACCGCAGCCACGCGCAAGACAGCTTCTGGAGCTGGCGCACGCTCATGTACCGATTTGCCGCCCAACTCGGCCCCGCGCAGCTGGAGGCCATTGCCACCGGCCTCTATGTCGACATGCTGGAGGCGGGTTTCACCAGCGTCTGTGAATTTCATTACCTGCACCACGACGCCCAAGGCCAGGCTTATGCCGACCCGGCCGAAATGTCGCTCAGCCTGCTGCGCGCCGCCCAGCGCACCGGCATCGGCATGACACTGTTGCCCGTGCTCTACCAAAACAGCGGCTTTGGTGGGGGTGCACCCACCGCGGGACAAAGCCGCTTCATCCACAGCACCGAAGCCATGCTGCGCCTGCTCGAACGCCTGCAGCCCGCCTGCGATGCGCAATCGGCGCGGCTGGGGCTGGCGCCGCACTCCTTGCGGGCCGTGACGCCCGAGAGCCTGAGCGAAGTGCTCACGGGACTGAAGTCTCTGGACGCCAGCGCACCCATCCACATCCACATTGCCGAACAAACGGCCGAGGTCGACGCTTGCCTGGCCTGGTCAGGGCAGCGCCCCGTGGCCTGGCTGCTGGACCATGCGCCGGTCGATGCACGCTGGTGCCTGGTGCACGCCACGCACATGGACGCGCACGAATACCAACGCGCCGCAGTCTCAGGTGCCGTGGCGGGCCTGTGCCCCACCACCGAGGCGAATCTGGGCGACGGCATTTTTGAGTTCAAGACCTGGCAAAACCACCAAGGTGCCTGGGGCATTGGCTCGGACAGCCACATCGCGGTGAACCCGGCCGAAGACCTGATGCTGCTCGAATACAGCCAGCGCCTGTCGTTGCGGCAACGCAATGTGGCCGCCCAAGCGCGTCAACCGGACGTGGCCCAGGCCCTGTGGCAAGGGGCCATAGCCGGTGGCGCGCAGGCCGCCGCTCGGCCCGTGGCGGGGTTGGCGGTGGGACAGCAGGCCGATTTCATCGTGCTCGATGCCCAACACCCGGCCTTGGCCGGCTTGTCGCCCGACCAGATGCTGGCCAGCCATGTGTTTGCCAGCAGCCGCCAAAACGCCGTGGCACAGGTCTGGGCTGGCGGTCAGCGGTTGGTCCATCAAGGCCGACATGCGCTGCACGACGAGGCCATGGCCGGTCTGGTGCAAGCACGCCGCGACCTGCTCCAAGCCTGAACGGGCTTTTTAGACCTCGCTGGCCAGTGGCAAATTGAGCAACAGGTTTTGCGGCTTGAGCTTGAGCAAGCCTTGCTCGTTCATGGCCAGGCCCAGATAAACCGGCTTGCCTTGCACATCGGCACGCATGTCCTGCGGGTTGTCAAAACGCAATTTGAACAGGCTGATGAGTTGCTGTTGGCGTTGGGCATCCAGTTCAACCCCTTGGTATAGGTCATTGAGCAGGGCGGTCGCTGTCACGTCCAGCCCCACATGCCAGCGCCAGGCCGGGTCATCGACTTTTTGCACCGGCTCGATGCTGACGGACACGCCTAAAAAGTGCTGCACCCAACGAGCCAGCACCACCGACAAGGCCTTGAGGCCTGAGCGGGCGTTGACCATGCTCAAAATCAAGCCGTGCGGCAATTCGTTTTGCAGCTCGTGCGTCATGTCGAGCAAAAACGCATAGCGGCCCAGGCCTTCGCGCTGCGCAAAATAGCGCTCGGCGTTGTCCGGGTGCAGCACCTTCACATCGACCGCCTTGAGCGTGGCGCCACCTTCCATCAGCAGCCGCCCCATCTCGCCCAGGCCGCCTGTGGCTTTCAGGCTGTCCAGTGTGTCGCTGTCGCCCGACAGCACACGGCCGCCTTCGATGGTGATGCGCTGGCGGCGAAACAACAACTCGGCCGAACGCCAGACACAGGCGTCCTGCACATCGGCCAGCACATTGCACACGATGGCCTGCACCACGAGGTCGATGAAGAGCGGAGGCAGCTGAATGTTGCCGCTTTGCTGCCAAGCCATGTAGGCCGACTCCAACGAGCCAGCGGCTTGCACCTCATCACGAAAGCGCAAGAACAGTTGGTAGTTCTCCCGCGCATCGTCGTCCTTGAAGGCCTGAAGTTGTGCAGGCAACACGGGCATCAAAGGATCATCCAACAGGGCCTGGTGCAAACGCTTTTCGGCTTTGC
>JACCDX011295216.1_pt1 | contig 11060 bp, 11 predicted proteins | sample 7449681 | NCBI WGS metagenome assembly JACCDX01 (sample SAMN15323450, study PRJNA562643) | freshwater metagenome | isolation source: river surface water | place: USA:Blue River Watershed | collected 2017-08-18 | reverse complement strand
GCTTCATTGTGCAAGAGCCCAATGGGATCATTGTGCGATCTAACGCCAAATCTTTATCGGCTAAGCTACGTAAGTAGCGAAGCATTTCATGTTCTGAGTGATAACGATTAAAGGTTGGATGAGTTAAGTAGGCGCTTTGTCTGATAAGTGATGCTGGGATGGCTAAACCAACTTCTTTATCGAGAGCGTCAATATCTAGCGATCCCTTGCCACCTAAAGCAGACCAAATTAAGGATAGCTCATCGCGACCTGTTGTTTCATCTAGAGAGATGCCGAAATGCTGGGCATCAATTTCTCTAAAGTTAATGCCGAGCTTGTTAGCCGCTTGATGAACTTTGCTGGCATCTGTTGTTTTGATCGTTAGCGTATCAAACCATTGCTGGTTAACAACCGTCATGCCTAATTGCTTAATGGCTAAAGCAAGAATGCTGGTTTGACGATGAATTTTTAGAGCAATCTTTTTTAAACCATCGGGACCGTGATAGACAGCGTACATGCTAGCCATCACAGCTAATAAAACTTGGGCTGTACAAATATTAGAAGTCGCTTTTTCACGACGAATGTGCTGTTCTCGAGTTTGAAGAGCCAATCGATAAGCAGGCTGTCCTTGAGCATCTACTGTCACGCCAACGAGACGCCCTGGCATGCTGCGTTTATAAGCATCTTTCGTGGCTAAGTATCCTGCAGAAGGACCGCCAAATCCTAATGGAACGCCAAAGCGTTGCGCTGTGCCAACGGCAACATCCGCACCCCACTCTCCTGGCGGCGTTAATAGGGTCAATGACAATAAGTCAGCCGCAACAATTAATAAACCGCCTTTTGCATGAATAGCTTCCGCAATTTTTTTATACGTGGCTTCATCTTTAATCTCGCCATCAACACCAGGGTATTGCAACAAAACTCCAAAAGCATCAGCTTGTGCTGCTTCATCAATGGAGCCAACACGAACATCAATGTTGAGTGGTTTAGCACGTGTTTGAATAACCGCTAGTGTTTGTGGCAAAACATTGTTGGCCACAAAAAATGTAGTTGATTTTGACTGGCAAGTGCGCAGCGCTAAAGTCATGGCTTCAGCAGCAGCCGTACCCTCATCAAGCATCGAGGCATTGCCAATATCCATGCCCGTGAGATCAATCAACATCTGCTGAAAATTCACAATCGCCTCAAGACGACCTTGAGAGATTTCTGGTTGATAAGGCGTGTAAGCGGTGTACCAGGCGGGGTTCTCCAAAATATTTCTTTGGATAACGCCTGGTGTTAGGTTATTGAAATAGCCTTGACCAATAAAACTTTTGAAAACTTTATTCTGATTAGCAATGCTTGCCAACAAATCTAATGCTTCTTTTTCACTTTTCGCTAAAGAGTATTCACCCAATGGCAATTTATCTTTACTTCGAATCTTGCTAGGTACCACAGCGTTGATTAAATCTTGGCGCTGCTGGAAACCTAAGAACTGAAGCATCGATGCCTCATCAGCAGATGAAGGGCCAATATGGCGTCCTAAGAAAGCATCGTGGTTTTCAAGTGTGGTCAAGGAACTTTTCATTGTTTAAGCACCAATTGTTTTGCCATATGCATCTGCTGTTAGCAATGCATCAACTTTAGAAATATCTGTTGGTTTGATCTTGAATAACCAAGAACCGTATGCATCTGAGTTAACACATTCAGGCGCGCTTGTAGCAGCATCATTGTTTGCAATGATTTCACCAGCAAGCGGCGCATAAATATCACTAGCCGCCTTCACTGACTCAACAACTGCGCAAGCATCGCCTGCATTAAATGTTTTGCCAACTTCAGGAAGCTCTAAGAACACGATGTCACCCAACGCTTCTTGAGCATGGTCCGTGATGCCAACCGTGATAGTGCCATCGGCTTCTTTGCGAATCCATTCGTGAGATTCTGTGTAACGTAAGTCTTGAGGGATATTCATAAAGTTCTCCAAAAATTAAACCAAGGCTTTGCCATGGCGTACGAAAGGGGGTTTAACAACAACTGCATTTAATTCTTTGTCACGAATAATAACTTTGACACTGTCACCAACTTTTGTTTGAAGCGGTAACTTTGCTAAAGCGATGGACTTTTGAAGTGAAGGGCTAAATGTGCCACTGGTAATCTCGCCTTCACCACCAGTTGTTTTAACTATCTGATGTGATCTTAGAACGCCTTTGTCTTGCAAAATTAAACCTAAGAAAACAAATTGTTGGGCTTTCTTCTCAAGCGCTGGGCGACCATTAAATGCGCGCTCGGTGGAGCGATCGACTGTCCAACCCAAGCCAGCATCTAAAGGATTTGTTTGGTCATTCATGTCCTGACCGTAAAGATTCATGCCTGCTTCTAGTCGAAGCGTATCCCTGGCGCCCAATCCAGCAGGTTGTGCGCCAGCCTTAACTAGTACATTCCAAATCGTGGCGGTTTGATTAATTGGCACTAATAATTCGGCGCCATCTTCCCCTGTATAACCCGTGCGCGCAATCATGATTTCACCATAGGGTGTTGCGACACAGCGTCCATGGAAAACTTTTAATTCTTGTGCTGCACTTGCAAGTTCCGGAATTGCTTGAGCAATGATTTGCAAAGCTTTGGGCCCTTGAACTGCCACCATGCCTTGAGGATTTTGTGAATTGATCAAATCAGGTCTTCTTGGAATCAACTGAAGATCAGAGAAGCTTTTAGCCTCTTGATTGAGCCACTCTAGATCTGTGTGAGCGGTTGCAGCATTAATGACAAGACGGTAGTTAGGATCAAAGCGATAAACAATTAAGTCATCAATGACCCCACCCTCATGATTGAGTAAACAACTGTATAGCGCCTGACCATCATTTTTGAGTTTATTAACGTCGTTAGCTAATACTTTTACTAAGAAAGCTTTTGCATCAGAGCCTAAAACATCAACAGCAGCCATGTGGCAAACATCAAAAATCCCACAATTTGTTCTTGTTGCAACGTGCTCTTCAATTTGAGAGCCGTAGTTCACAGGCATTTCCCAACCACCAAAATCTACCAACTTGGCGCCAGCCTGCTGGTGAGTTTCAAAAAGGATGGTACGTTTTAATTGATTAGGGGCGACCGACATCCAAACTCCTCAAAGGAATTGATGCCCCCCTGTCCTGTTACCTGAGAGATTGAAGATTGCAAACCCTTTGCAATCTCTTAGCCCCTTCGGTGGGCAATTAAATGCCGCTCTCCAGAGTGTAAATATCGACGGTCCATTTGCCTGAGCGTTCATGGGCATTGCGCCTTCGGCGTTGGTTTAACCAAACTCTCCCATCGATATGCTCATTGTACCTAAGCTAGTACTCAACTCCAAAAGCTAATTTTGCACAATATTGGTGCAAGTTGATGAAAGATTTAGGTGCGCGTCCATAGATAATGGCTGTCGTTTGCTAAACCCTTTCAGGAGTTGTTTTATGGATAACTTTAAAACAGGTGTCGACGCCCTATTTATTATGGCTGGAGCCATTATGGTGCTTGCCATGCACGCGGGCTTTGCATTTTTAGAGCTAGGCACAGTTAGGAAAAAGAACCAAGTTAATGCCCTTGTAAAAATCTTATTAGATTTTGCTGTGTCTACGATTGCATACTTCTTTATTGGCTACAGCATTGCTTATGGCGTGAATTTCTTTGCTAGCGCTGAGGTATTAGCCCAAAAGAACGGTTATGAGCTTGTTAAGTTTTTCTTCTTATTGACCTTTGCTGCAGCTATTCCAGCCATTATTTCTGGTGGAATTGCCGAGAGAGCTAAGTTCAACCCTCAATTAATTGCTACTTTTATCTTGGTGGGGTTTGTTTACCCCTTCTTTGAAGGTATGGCATGGAATCAACAATTAGGCTTCCAGGCTTGGATTAAAGATCTAACAGGCGTGGAGTTCCATGATTTTGCTGGTTCCGTGGTGGTTCATGCTGTTGGTGGCTGGATTGCTTTACCGGCAGTTATTTTATTGGGTGCTCGTCACGGTCGTTATTCAAAAGATGGTCGTATTTCTGCTCACCCACCTTCAAATATTCCATTTTTAGCCCTAGGCGCATGGGTGTTGGCGGTGGGTTGGTTTGGTTTTAATGTGATGAGCGCACAAACAGTTGATAAGTTAAGTGGCTTAGTAGCTATGAACTCTTTAATGGCTATGGTGGGTGGCACAATCGTCGCTTGGGCGTTGGGTAAGAATGACCCTGGTTTTAGCTATAACGGTCCTTTAGCTGGTTTAGTGGCGGTATGTGCTGGCTCTGATTTGATGCATCCAATGGGCGCCTTAATTGTTGGGGGTGCTGCCGGCGCATTATTTGTTGTGATGTTCACCCTAGTTCAAAATCGTTGGAAGATTGACGATGTATTGGGTGTTTGGCCATTACATGGTTTATGTGGTGCCTTGGGCGGCATTGCCGCCGGTATTTTCGGTCAAACATCCTTGGGTGGTTTAGGCGGCGTGAGCTTCTTAGCTCAATTGATTGGAACAGTGACTGGTGTAGCAATTGCTTTAGTTGCCGGTGTCGTTGTCTATGGCTTACTCAAAATCTTGTTGGGCTTACGTCTAACTCAAGAGGAAGAGTACGACGGCGCTGATTTAACGATTCACAAAATTACTTCAACGCCGGATCGCGAGTCTAGCTGGTAATTTTTTAATTTCTTAGGATAATCTGGGCTATGACATTAAAAGTGACCATAGTCCCAGTAACGCCTTTCGAGCAAAACTGCTCGATTCTAGTTTGCCAAGAAACACAACAAGCTGCGATTGTTGATCCGGGTGGCGATTTACCAAAAATCCTTGCTGCCCTTGAGCAAACTGGCGCCACGCCAGAAAAGATTTTATTAACGCATGGTCATGTGGATCACTGTGCTGGCGCGGTTGCCCTGTCTAAAAAGTTAAATATTGAAATCATTGGACCTCATGTTGATGAGAAGTTTTGGTTAGATCAATTGCCTTTGCAAAGTCAGCGTTTTGGTTTTGCAGCATCAGAGGCTTTTGAACCGCATCAATGGCTAACTGACAATCAGACCGTGACTGTTGGAAAAACTGAGTTATTGGTGAAGCACTGCCCTGGTCACACACCAGGTCATGTGGTTTTTTATAGTCCTGTGGACCGTTTAGCTATTGTTGGAGATGTTTTATTTGCTGGCTCCATTGGGCGCACAGACTTTCCAAGAGGTAATCACGCGGATCTCATCCGTGCGATTCGTGAAAAGCTATTCCCTTTGGGAGATGACATCACTTTTGTGCCAGGTCATGGGCCTAATTCAACATTTGGCCAAGAAAAACGAAACAACCCGTATGTCGGGGATGATGCGTATTAAGCCTTCGCTGAGCCTGTGCGATGAGTTCTGTTGTACAAGCAGCTAGCGCAAATCCAGCGTTGCTTGCGATTGCTTGATGGAATCCAAGTGCCACCTTCTAGTGGCTTTTCTCTGCTGCAAGAAGAGCAAAACTTCATCACTCTTGTATTGCTATCCAATGTGGTTGGCGGAGTTGTCATAAGAACTTCTTTATAAGTATTAGCCTAGTATTTTAACTTCTTTTTAAAAAACGCCCTTTCGGGCGTTTTTTGGGGCATTAACTTAGAACAACTTTAATGGAGTCGGCAGTTTTATTGCCTTTGAAATCCATCCAGCATTTTTTCTGTGTGTCGTACAGCTTGCAAAGCTTTGCTGTATGGAAATACCAAGCCCATGAGAATTTTTGCACGATGATGCGACCAGGCAACATTTCTTCAAGTTTTGATTGAGCTTGTTTAAGTTTGTAGAGCGGCACGCTCATATCCACGTGGTGAGCTGTATGTTCCATGATGTGGTGCATCGCAGCACCCCACTTCAATGGGAAAACCAAGTGCACAGTTGTTGAAACGAAAGGCTGTGCTCTTAACCACTCTGATTTATCTGAATACCAAGAAACACTTGTATGTGTGTGGTGCACATACACCACAAAGCCAATCATCGCGTTCCAGAAAATGAATGGAATTAAAAATCCCATCACCACTGTTAATGCAACAGATTGGTTAGTAACATTCGCTGCCCAAACAAGTGCGGCAATCCAGATAACTGCAAAAGATGTGACTAGTACGTTATCCCATAGGAATGCTGGGCGTGATGCTGGCATTGCCTTTTTGCTTGGGAAATACATCTTGTTCCACCAAATTTCTACAAAGTAGTAAACAGCAGGTCCCAAACCACTTCTATAAATGTGCTCAAGAATCTTCTTGCCAGTAGAAAGCTTTTGATACTCTTCCAATGAAAGTGGCGCCCACACAAAGTCAAAACCTTTGAGGTTTGTTTGACCGTGGTGAACCACGTTATGACCGACTTCCCAGAGGCTATAAGGTGTCAAAGAAGGCAAGAACGCTAAGCGGCCCAATAACTTATTTAGCCAGCGGTGTGGCGTATAGCTTTGGTGGCAAGCATCATGACCCAAAATAAAGATTCGGCCAATCATGAATCCTGAGAAAAGAGCTAACAGTAACTTCACCCAAACAGACTCAAAATAAACTGTTCCAACGATGCCTGCTGTGAGGATGATGGTGTCTAAGAGTTGCAAAACCAGCGCTTTGACAACAACGCGTTCTGTTAAAGGTGTTAACCAAGAGCGAATCACCTTGCGGTGAGGAATTGGTTGACCAACCGGAATAGGCTGATTCAATTCGATTTCATTTGACGACATAATGACCTTTTTTATAGGGCAGAAATTACAAGATGCACTATTTTAAAGGTTTTTGCCCAAAAGAGGGAGGATCTCTGCCCTATTCTTGAGCTAGATCATGGTGCGACCGACAGGAATCGAACCTGTATCGAGAGCTTCGGAAACTCTAATTCTATCCATTGAACTACGGTCGCAATGGACAAGATTGTAAGACTGAGCGCAATTATCCTCGCTATAATGCTTCGCAGCTATAAATAAAGGGAAATTAAGAATGAGTGAAGAACACGGAAACTTAATCAAATCACCTAAACAATTGGTGATCATGGTTTTTGCGAGCTTTTTTGTGCCATTGATCATTATTGCGTTTTTGATGACTTATGTGGGTAGCGGCAAGAAAACCGGTGCTGAGGCTGAAGCTGCGGCAGAGGCGGCTAACCAATTAATCAAGCCCGTCGCTTTATTAGATTTCAAGGATGCGTCAGGTCCTAAGACTTTTAAGACTGGCGAAGAAATTTACAAGCAAGCTTGCGCATCTTGCCATGCAAGTGGTGCTGCTGGTGCTCCTAAGTTTGGTGATGCCGGTGGTTGGGGCGGACGCTTAGGCCGTGGTTACGATGGTTTATTAGCTTCTCTTATTAAGGGCAAAGGCGCTATGCCTGCTCGTGGAGGCACAAGTGCGTCGGATATTTCTGACTATGAATTGGGGCGTGCGGTGGTTTATTTGACAGCATCAGCTGGTGGTAAATTCGCTGAGCCAAAAGCACCAGAAGTCAAAGCTGAAGCTAAATAAGCTGGCTAATGTCGGAAAAACCCTGCTGCGGCAGGGTTTTTTATTTCTTGCGAGCTAATAGTTCCTTGTAAGCGTCTTTTTTCGGTAGACCAGTCATTTCTGAACCGATTTCAGATAAATCCTTATGTCCCATTTGATTTTCTAAAAGAGTCACCCATTTCAGGGTTGTTTCATCCATTTGACTCATTTTTTCGTCTTGAGGTGCAGCCTCAATCCCAATCACATACTCCCCCTGCCATGAATCAATGGAATTCATCCAATGATTTAATTCAGATGCGTGGACTATTGAAATGTCTTCAAATATTTTGCTGAGTTCTTTTGCGATTAATACTCTTCTGTTGTCAGTAATCAGCTCTGATAAGGCGCGTAAAGTTCCTTCAACACGATGGGGCGCCTCATAAAAAAATGATGCAACATGGGAGCTAAGTGCTTTTTTAATGAAGTTGTCCCGCTGAGTTGCCTTGTTGGGCAAAAAACCTAAAAACTGAAAACCTCCTTCAGAGTTTTTAAGAAAATCCCCAGCCGCTGAAATAGTGGTGGTGATGGCGCTGGCTCCTGGTAGAGGAATAACAGGCAAGCCCGCTTGTCGAACCTCTTGGGTCAATAGCGCACCAGGATCTGAGACCCCTGGTGTTCCAGCGTCTGAAATGTAAGCCCACCTCTGCCCTTCTTTTAGTTTTTCAATGACATATGCGCTGGCTGAAATTTCATTGTGATCATGAATAGCATGGAGCGGCTTGGAGATGCTATAAGCATTTAAAAGCAGGCCACTGTGGCGCTTATCTTCACAGGCAATGCCATCTACTTGTTGAAGGATATGAAGCGCTCTGATCGTGATGTCTGCCAAGTTGCCAATCGGCGTGGGCACTAAAAATAGTGCCCCAGTTGGTAAGTTTTGGCTAACAGCAAATTTAAAAAAATCCATAACCGCCCTTGTTTGGGTCAAAATATGCCCATTAATCGATGATCTATTTAAACGTAATATAGCCTTAATGGCATACTCTTCGGAGCATAATCTAGATATGAGTAAAGACATGAACGCAAAATTGGTTGAAAGAGTGCTGGGTCATTTTGATGACAGCATTGCTGCCAAACAAAAAGCTCGCGAAGTATTACCAAGCAAAGTAGCTGATGCTATTCGTTTGATGCATCAAGCATTAGCATCTGGCAAAAAGGTCCTAGCATGCGGCAATGGCGGATCTGCTGCCGATGCTCAGCATTTTGCAGCGGAATTGGTGGGTCGATTTGAGCGAGAAAGACAAGAGCTTCCAGCGATTGCTTTAACAACTGATTCTTCCATCATGACTGCCATCGGTAATGACTACAGTTATGAAGTTATTTTTAGTAAACAAGTCAAAGCACTTGGGCAAACAGGCGATGTATTGCTCGGCATTTCAACTTCAGGTAATTCAGGGAATGTCATCGCAGCGATTAAAGCTGCTCATGAAAAAGGTATGTCTGTTATTGCCTTTACAGGTAAAGATGGGGGCAAGATTGGCAGCATCTTGAAATCTAATGATGTTCATTTATGTGTGCCTGCAGATAGAACTGCGAGAATTCAAGAAACACATTTATTGCTGTTGCACTGCTTGTGCGATGGTGTTGATCACTTGATCCTAGATTAATTTGTGAGAGTTCAAAAATGAAAATGCAATTAAGACGTCAAACGCTTAGCTTGTTGTTAGGTGCCGTAGGCGCAACAGCGCTATCAGGTTGTTTCCCTTTGGTTGCTGGTGGTATGGCTGGCGGCGCTATGGTGATTGCTGATCGACGCAATCCTGGTACTCAGGCAATTGATCGAGGCATTCAGCTAGAGGCAGAGAGTTTTCTGATTAAAAACTATGGTGACAACGTTCATGTGAACGTGACTGTTTTTAATCGCCGTGTTTTATTAACCGGCGAAACAAGAACAGAGGGCTTGAAGCTTGAAGTGGCTAACAAAGTGAAAGCGATGAAGAATGTTGCAGATGTTTATAACGAGTTGGTGGCTGCGCCTTTGAGTGCATTGTCTGCAAGAGCCAACGATAGTTATTTAACAACTAGAATCAAGGGTTCCATGATTGCTCAAGAAGGCGTTCCTTCTAATTCAATGCGTGTTGTGACAGAAGCTAGCAAAGTTTATTTGATGGGCATTGTGACTGAAGCTGAAGCAGAGCGGGCAGTTAATATTGCTCGTAGTGTCCCAGGTGTGAAACAAGTGACTAAAGTTTTTGATCTTATTTCTGAAGCGGATAAACGACGTTTGGATGGTCAGAAATAAACAGACAAAAATAGACCGTTAGCAATAAAGAATTTGCAGATGGCTAGTCAAAAAAAGAGCTCCTAAGAGCTCTTTTTTATTTGGTTGATGTTGCGAACGGCAGCAAATTCAAAAGCACTGATTTTGATTGGCGCCAATTTCTTTTAACAGCGTAGTCAATATCTGCAACTTGGGCCTGCACTGCTTCTGCAACTAGGCTCGTGCTTGTCGCAGGCGCAAGTTTTAAATATGCATCAGCTTCGCCGTAAGAGAATTCAATATCCATCCCTGCTTTTTTAGCGATGTGCATCATCACTTTGTTGCGCGACAGATAGTGCACATACAGAACTTGAATATTTGTATTGCGTGCATGAATCGCAGCACGTTTAAAAAGCGCTGAACCAATGCCTTTGCCGCGACCCTCTTTGCTCACAGATACACCAAACTCAGCTGTGTAGTTTTTAGCAGAGCACTGTGGTGGATAAGCTAGATGAGCGTATCCCAATAAATTTAATTCACTATCAAAGACACCAAAAATGGAGTCGCCAACAAAATCAATGCCCGCAACGTATTTAGAAATAATTTCGTCGCTAGTGTGCATGCCAAAGCGTAGCGTTCTATCTTCATCAGATAGAGCTAATAGGTGTGAACGAATTTTTTCCCGATGTCCGGCATGCAGTTCTCTAATGAGAACCTGACGTGGATTAAGGGATTTCGTTATTTCAAGCATGTATAACCTTTATTTCCTTCAAATATTGCAATGCACAACTAATTCTAGTCCTCAAATGCTCAAAAAAAAAGAAAAATTTAGGGTTTACCCTAGGTTTTTTATAAATCGTTGTTTTTGTGACAGTTTTTTTACAAAACCAGAAGCAAAACAAATTTTTTTGAGGAATTTATGAAATATTTCTCAGAAAGGTGTTGACATGTGTTCAGAACTCAGGCAAAGTCTCATTTCTCTGCTGAATGCGTTTTGAAACAAAACAAATTTAGCCTTCTTTAAAAAGTAGTCAACCGATAATTGTGGGTACTGAGAAAAGACATCCAGTCCTTCGGGACAGATATAAGCAGTACTCACAAAACAGTAAATTTGGTTCCGGTCGAAAGACTGGAGTCGATTCTGAATGAGTGAGCGACGAGGCAGCAATGCCTCAACAGGAATTAAACTGAAGAGTTTGATCCTGGCTCAGATTGAACGCTGGCGGCATGCCTTACACATGCAAGTCGAACGGCAGCACGGGTGCTTCCACCTGGTGGCGAGTGGCGAACGGGTGAGTAATATATCGGAACGTACCTTATCGTGGGGGATAACGCAGCGAAAGCTGTGCTAATACCGCATAAGCCCTAAGGGGGAAAGCAGGGGACCGTAAGGCCTTGCGCGATTAGAGCGGCCGATACCTGATTAGCT
>JACCDX010558290.1_pt1 | contig 11061 bp, 27 predicted proteins | sample 7449681 | NCBI WGS metagenome assembly JACCDX01 (sample SAMN15323450, study PRJNA562643) | freshwater metagenome | isolation source: river surface water | place: USA:Blue River Watershed | collected 2017-08-18 | reverse complement strand
GGTGAATATTGTTTCGATGTCTTCAAATTGTACGTTCATGTTTTTTATGTTTTTAATTATGGGGTAAATATACGACTAAACATTCTGGACTCCAAACAAGAGTGGGAGCACTTTTGCTCCCGATCTCTCTATAATTAAAACACACATGAAAATTAACTCTCAATACTTAAATGCTCTATAATGTTATCTACTTCAGCTGCTACTGAATCAGCATTAACACAAATGAAATCATCAATTTCATTACTAAATGCTTCTTTAATTGCATTATCATCTACATTAATTTCGATTTGGTTGTTATAGTTCAACTCCAAACTAACTAAATTATCATCATCCAAATAAGCGTTTGTTATTGCTTCTTTACATGCTACTATTGTTCGACTCATTAACTCCATAGCAATCTCAATCACCTGTTCTTCAGTGAATGTACGCTTAACTACTGTTCGATTTGTAAGTGTAACTTGATCTTTACATCCACATCCATCATCACAACATGGAGTAAATTCTGTTGATTGTGCTTTAAAAGATTCTGTATTCACCAAATGTATTTTCAGTGAATCCACTTGATCTTGAATCTCCATTAGCTGTTCCATTACTGTTTTCATGTGTTTAATTTTTTTAATTATTGTGCTTTAAATATACGACTAAATTTTACTTGAGCCAAACTAAAGGTTATTCTGTTACTACCTTAAAATGTTCAACTACTTGTTTAGGTGATAAGCTTAACTCATACCCCTTACAATAACCCGATATTCCTTCAACCCATACTTCCCCTTCACTTGATTCATTAAATATTACCTGATCCCCCTGCATTGCAATAATGTTTAAATTATCGCTGTCTACCATTCCTTTAATACATTCAAATTTCATCATGTGTTTATTGTTTTTAATTATGAGGTAAATATACGACTGAATTTTACGATCGCCAAAGAAAAAGGTGGAAGCTTTCGCTTCCATCCTTCTCATAATTAAAACACACACATTATTCTTGCTCACCTTCAAAGTCAGATTCATCTGCTTCTGGGTAGCTAAATTCTACTTGATTCAAGCCGATTCTGAATTGAATCGAATTGCTCGTATCACAATCTCTATTCTTGCTGAACTGTACTGTTCTAGTGTCTCCGTCTTTTTCTTTTCTGATTGTGCACATTGCATCAGTCATGTGCTTTAATCTATTTGATCCGCTAAACTCGCCTGCTTTAGTTACTTGCTGAATGTTAATAAATGCAGTGTACATAGTCTCTTCATTGTCTCCTTTCTTGTGTCTGGTCTGCAAGTCTAGAAACCACAATTCAGCTGCACTCTCAGTTGTGCGATAAGCGTCTTTGTACATGTCAACCACTTCTGCTACTGAATCAATCGCAATGATTTCGTATCCTTCTTGAAACGCATGCTCGAGAGCATCTTTAACATTCGTTGAGTAGTTCTTTAAAAACAAGGTAGGTACGTTTGCAATATTAGGCATGCGACGACAGTACTTGTAGTAACCGATCTCATCCATTTCTCCTGACACAAACAATGTCTTGTAACCTTGTCTAGTCCACTTGGACATCATATCCAATACTATTGTTGTTTTTCCTGATCCAGGTCCACCGCAAATAATCATGTTAGTTGCTGGCATTAAGCCTCGATTAGTGCTTAATATATCATCTACGATCGTATCTGTTCTCATTGGACGGAAGATCGATTCATCAAACGTCAATTCTGCTCCAGTTACAATTCTCATTGCTGCTGGATCAAATGTGCTTACTGCAGCTGGTGTTGCTTGTTTGCTTGTGCCTGCTGGTCTGCCTCTTCTTTTAATTACTAAATTACTCATGTGTTTTGTGTTTTTATTATGTTGTAAATATACGACCGTATCTTGCTTAAACCAAAGAAAAAGACAGAGCTTTCGCTCTGTCTAAATCTAATTTTTATTAATTACTTTTTATCATATCTATTTACACTCATACCTTCAAATCTCAATAACGAGTTAGTCATGTAAAATTGTAACTTTAACATACTCTTAATTTCAGAAATATTTTGTAACATTTGCTTTTTAGTTACATCGTCAATCTTTTTTTCTTCTAAAAAGTTTGTAATGTAAGTTTTAGCTTCAACAACGTCTTCCATTTTGTAAACGTTGTCAATAATTTGTTCTAAAACACTTTTGAAATTGTAATTTGTTTTTTTCATAATTATGTGGTTTTAATTATTATGCATTGAATATACGAACGCATTTTTAAGAAACCAAACAGAACGCAAAAAAGAGAGCGGTTCGTTATGAACCGCTACCCCAAAACACACACATGGTTTCGACCTACGTTTAGGCCATTTTGCTAAGCTTCTGGCGCTTGCTAGAGATTGAATACATAGCGTTGGCTACATCTTCTGTTACGGTGCGACGTCCGCTTGTCATGTTTGACACGTGGCTCACTGAGTAGCCTGTCATTTCGGCAATACGGTTGGTGTCACCACTTTGCTTACGGGCATTCCAGAATGCCATTTTTGCTGTACGATTTAAACGCATAACTTTTATTTATTTAATTATTAATTATATCCAATATAATAAACCTATTTTAAAGGCCAACTTATTTTTCAAATAAAACCCAGACTGATTAGATCTGGGTTCCAGATTAAATGTCTCATAATCAACCTAGTTGGTCTCATAATCAACTACTGGTGTTTGTAGTCAGGACAAGATTCGAACTTGTATGCACACATTAAGGTGGTGCTTTGATATGTTTTCAAGTGTCCACTACACGTTCCCTTAACTTTGTAGCAACTGCTGTCATCTCACATAGCGTCTACCATTCCGCCACCTGACTATGTTTGAGGATGAGAAGTCCTCAGTGTTGTGAGACTCGAACACTTAGTCTCAGTTCTTTCTAATATTCCTTTCTCAAGGGAACAACACGTTTGACCACTGGTGGGATTCGAACCCCAAAGGCTTTTGCTAGCCACCCTCCTGTTCGTCCGTTCCAACGTAACTTTCAACAGTGGTTTTTAATCAATAGGGGGATTGCAACATCCCTTGAACAGGTACTCCTATTGAAGTTTGTAGTCAGGACAGGATTCGAACCTGTATGAATGATTGGTTTCGCTTTCATCCAATTACCACTCACTGGCTACCATAACGCCACCTGACTATGATTTTAATTATCGCTTAAAACCACTTCATCTTTTGAAAAGTTTGTACCTCTTGTGTTATACCATTCCAAAGCATCTTCATACGTGCCATGTATACTATTTCTAGACTCGCCACCATCACCGTCTTCCCACTTACCCCAAAAGTTTTTAGTTTGACCGATATAACGTACTGATCCATCAAAGTTAGTTCTTTTTACAATTCTTTTTTCTCTGCAAAACATAATAATTTGTTTTTAATTTGTTTTTAAAATTTGTAGCGCAGACAAGATTCGAACTTGTATGTGAGCCTTCCGAGGACACTTGATCTTCCATTTCTGGAGCAGTCTGTATCTCACCTGCTTTTTCGTGCGTCTAACCAATTCCGCCACTGCGCTATGTTTGACTCAATTGTTTATCCTTATATTGGGTTTCCGTTGAGTCATTACCTCCCAAATTTGTAGTCAGGACAGGATTCGAACCTGCAATCTCACCCACATACTGTAAGCACGCGTTACCAATTAGCCACCTGACTATTTATAGGCCTTGCACCTACCCGGGAGCATATATCCCTCCATTTTTAATTATGTTTAAATATACGACCATTTTTTGACAAAGCCAAACAAGATGTTATTTATTTTTGCCTGTGTATGTTTCAGTTTGTGAGTGGCAATTTGGGCATAGGAATCTTAAGTTTTCTAATCTATGATCCCCATTCTTACCATTGATGTGATCTAGGTGAAGTGCTAACTTTCTACCGTTCCACTCACTTATACCACACTCACTGCACTCATACGGCAGTAAACCATCCTTAATGATCACTCGTCTGACACATGCTCTAGTAGCATAGTCTTCTAAACGCGTGATCCGTTTCTTGATATCCTTCTTGATACCCTTACCTGCTTGATTCGGCTCATAACAGCCATATTCAATAGCATACTTTTTAAAGGTATTGAAGTGTAATCCTAAAGCTACTGCTGCTTTAGCCATTGTTGGTTGTTGATTACATATTTCAATGAACGTTTCTTTACTTATGTCTTTAGGTTTCATATCTATCAATTTTATGTGTCTACCATAAATATTGACATTTACCTAAAAGTCGTAGCTGGAGCGGGAGTCGAACCCGCACGGGCAATTGCCCAAAGGTTTTTAAGACCTTCTTGTCTACCTATTCCAACATCCAGCCATTTTTAAGAGGGTGAGTGCCGTCGCACCCACCCTTGGGTTGCCTTACCGGTTAGGCTTCCACTACACTATCTTCTACGGTTTCGGTTTTTGGTTTAGCTGGACGTCCACGCTTAACTACTCCACCGTTTGCTTCTTTACGAGCTGCTTGTGCTGCTAAACGTGCTTGACGTGCGCTACCTGCTACTACTGGGCGACCTTTTGTTTTGTTTTCTGTGCTCATAACCTTTATTTTTATTTGTTATTAATTATTATGCCTTAAATATACGATATGTTTTTTTAAACTCCAAACTTATTTTGCAAATTGTTTAACTATTTTTGCAATGACTTCTTCTAAGTTATCTGATACGATCTGAGATAAGATAACTTCTTGTCTAACTTGTTGTTGAAGCTTCCAACTCTCATCTTGTACACTATATCCTTTATCAGTATCAAAACGGATGTGTTCGGTATTACATTTCTTTTTAACTTCTCTACCTAACTCATGAATCTGATGGTTTAATGAAGCTATTTCATTTTTTAACTCATTAATTTTGTCTTCTAATGCTAATCTCTTTTTAGACTCTTTAGTGAGATTAGGTTGTTTCTTCATTCTTTCTTCGTGGATTGATGCTAGTACTTTACTAACAACAGCGTCGATTTCAAAACCTTTTAATTTGCTCATGTGTTTATTGTTTTAAATTATGCTGTAAATATACGACATGTTTTTCTTAGAGGCACGTTTTTTCTCACTTTTCTTCTTCTACTTCCCACTCACCGTCACCTTCTTCAACCCAATCGTAGTGACATTCCTCTGCATCACCATTCATCACTATTTCTAGTGCTTGTTCTTCATTCTCAGCCTCAACGTAGTAGGTATACTCTATGATTGCTGGTATTGCTTCTCTAACGATAAATTTTTTCATGTGCTTAATTATTAGGCCGTAAATATACGACTATATTTTTGCAAGGACACGCATTTTCTTCCTTTTCTTAATATTTATATGGGACCCGACCAGGTCCGTGTCGCGCCGATAGATCGCGTAATATTTTGAGCATATCTAACTCACCCATAGCGGGTTAAAACTGATAAAAACACTGTTACCGAGATGCAGGTCGAACGCACAAACCAAAGTTAGGGTTTAAAACAAACTAAAACAAAGTTGCCTCATTCTTTAAACACATTGCTCGGAGAGCGAAAATCACTGGAATAAAAGAATAAACGCACGTTACTTATTTACTCGAAAAAAGACGGCCGCACGACGGCCCACCACTGTCTCTAGATAATCTATCCGATCCTCCTGCCTGATCCTCCTGCACTCACTCCACCTTCCTCGAGGTAAACCCACCCGCTCTCTTTAAGCAGGTGGGTTGTCGGTTTTACATCGGTATTTTATTTACTCACCTGTTTCCGCACTTATCTGAGCTAAATATCTCTCGGCTTGAGTCCAATTCTGAAACCAAGGGTTGGTAGCGTAGCGGTTTGGACTCACATTCAAATCTATTCCTCCTGGGAAGTGGTAGTCAATGTGTCTCAATACTCGCTGTACTAGTTTTGGATTAACATACACCCAAAACTGTCCGCTTTCACTGTCGTACTGTACTCCTTCACCTGATTTAAATACATCCTGAAGTGAATCCTCAATGTCGTAATGGGACAAATCACCTCTAGCACACCCAGATAAAACAATTGATAGTTTTTCGCTGTCTGGGATTAATGAGTCAATCTTTTTATCTGTTTCCTCTCGAAAAACAGCATACCTATCTTTTTCCTCTTGAGTTGCTTCTTCTTCTTTTCCGTAAACCTTTTTCCATTTCTTGGCTGTTGCAGCCATTAACTCTGCTACTTGTTTTTTGGTTTCTTCTGTGCTCATATGTTTTAATTTATGCTGTAACGATACGAATAAAATTTTAATTTTCCAAAAAAGTTTTGTTCTTTTTACTTGTTTTTTTTAAAGATGCCCCTCCCCGGGCCCAAAAGACCTAATTTTTTTCTTAAATATACAAACAAAAACACAAAAAGGCACGCACTTTTGCATACCTTTGTGAAAACATGTGGTGTTCGTAACGTATATACTTTGTCGACGAGAGAGAGGGGAAGGGGCGGGACATGGGGTTACCCTCCCACCACACCCTATCCCACCCACATTTCCAACCATATCACATACTATATCCCGACCCGTTTAGCTGCTCTCTTTATGTCATACTTGAAAACAGAACAGGTCACACTTGCGTATGACCTTGCTTGTTCTCTCTATTTACTTTGCTTGTTCTCTTTAGTCGCTCTTTTTGTTCCCTCTCACATTCCCACCTTATCACATTCTCACCTTTTGTTTATTCCTCCTACCTGTTCCTTCTGTTTATTTTCGTTACTGGGTTATTATTATTCCTATTCCACCTCCACCTTTATCTCATAATTTTATCTCTCATCCATTTAGCACCATTCATAAAATCGTAATATTCTTTTTTGGTATAATCAGTAGCATTTTTAAATGGTGAGTTATTATGAATCTCCTCATCAGTTGGTAGTTCAATCCCACTAAAATGTTCATTAAATTGGTCTCCACCTGGTAGTGGTGCTGAAGTTGCTAGACTTGCAATTTTTTCATCTCTTGTATGTGTTAGGATAGCAACATAACAATTACCTTTTTGCATATCTAAAAGTCTTCTTACCTGTTCTTCTGTGTATAGCTTACTCATTGTCTTGCCCTCCAAATATTTCGTTGTAGTATTTTTTTACTTCGATTTCTATTTCATGCGGTCTTCTGTCGGTGTCATCAAACCAAACGACTGCATTTATTATTTCCTCCTTATGCATTGCTTTGGCTTGTTGAAGAAATTCATTAATATACTTTTCTTGTAATGTGATAGCTGGCTTTAATTGTTCTACTAACCATTCAATACTATTTTGTTTTTTGTCACTCATAGTTAAAAATCTTTAAAGTTATTTGAAAATACTGCCATGTATGATATAACCCCACCAATAAAAAGTACTAAATAAAATCCATCAGGCCATATTCCTGTTTGTTGCTCATACCATTGAGTGAATATTGGGACTAACAATGCACTGATTAATGTGCATATAAACATAATTAATAGTTTCTTTTGTTTACTCATTGTTACCTCCTTGTATTATTTCAATTAGTTTTTCAAGACAAGCAAGTTCCGCTTCTTCGTAGGTTTCAAATTGTGCTTCTGAAATACCTTTCCCTTTATAAATTGTGTATCTATAAAATGAATAATTATCCATATCAATATAAGATAGGTATCCATACTTCTCTCTAAACCACCTAAATGCTTGTTGGTATAAAGGGGCTAATGTTCTAATGTCTATGGTAAATTCATTAATGTATTTACTAAAATACAATTGTTGTGTAGTGTTAAAATAAACGGCAAAACAATATTCATCAAATCCAAGTTCTTTGAGTTTAACCGCCAACTCGTAGGGTACAAATTCTTTGTTCATTAGATTAAGTTTTTAAGTGTGTATTCAATAGCTGCTGAGTAGGCTTCTGTTGGTGAGTTATAATCACTTCCAAACTCACCAAAGACATACCCAACATCTTTCAGTATTCTAATATTAAATTTCCACCAATCAAACCCTGCAGACTTATCAACACAAATCCAAATACCATGCTTCTCATACAACCACATCACTACTTCTGCAATGGTTGGTGCTGATACTCTATGTTCTTTTTCATTATGATTTTGTTTAAAAAAATATTCTACAAAATCATTTTCATTTTCTGAAAAAGGTGTTGTATCAACATAAGAACCTATTGTTTTAACATCAAACCCTTTCTCCTTTAGCAACTTTGCTATTTCAAAATTTACTGATGTGTTCATATTACTTAATATTAGAAAGTGGATAACTACTCAATATTGAGTCTTTGTCTACAAATCCAGTGTAACCACCCTCGCCAGCGTCTACTAATCCATTTTCACTTGCCTCTTTCAGCGCAGCTTCAACATGCATCTTGGCAAATTCAATCATCATTTCAGTTGATGTTGTTTCATCATTTTCTGAAATCATTTTATCAAATAACTCTTTTGCTGTTAGTATCTTTTCCATATCAATAAATGTATTTACCACAAGCTACTTGTTGACCTTGTGAGTTTGTTGTTGTTTTGATTTTAAATGTTGGAGCGTGTAAGAATCCTTTACCTTGCTCTCGAATTTCATCTATAGTCATACTTTCCATCTCAAACTCAAAATAAGTAGGCATCTTGGGTTGTGAGAGGTGTTCCCTCGCAACTGTGAAAGTTATATCAGCATTGATTTGAAAGTTTCTACCACACTCAAAAAAGTATTTAGCATCATCCTCCGTAAACTTGTACTTCTCTCTTGCTTTGTTGTAGCCTTTGATAAAATTGTCGACATCTCTATTATCATTTTTATCATACCAACCTACTTCTCCTTTAGCTAAATCATCAATGTAATCATCCTCAATCGGTGGGAGTAGTGGTACTCCTTCAAGTATTGGTGAATCGTTAAGTGGTAAGTGAGCAAGTTGTTTTCCAGCTTCATCAAAAATATGTATGTAGCGTTCTGTACGCATTAGTTCTTTTTTCATAACCTTTATTTATGTTGTAAATATACAATCAAAATCTTGAAGGGCCAAACCTATTTTTGTCTGTCTTTAGGTTGCCAAAACATTACGTACACTAATCCTCCTACCATGAGAGTGAGTAATGTACAAGTTATTACTTCAGCTATTGCGTTAAGTGTTTCCATTATTTATCTCCTTTAAATGTTTCGTTGTAGTATTTTTCTGCATCACTTGATTTAGGAAAATCACTTGATTGATAACATCCATCATTCCAAGCCTCCTCAATCTCCTCCTTGTGCATTGCTTTTAATTTTTCAATAATTGGTAAAATTGTATGAATTGTGTATCCAGCACTCAGTTGGACATTGTTTAATTTTAATATAATTTCAATTTGTTCAATCAAAAAATCAATACTAGTTTGTTTTTTATCTTCTTTATCTACCCATACAGATGTAAGTGGTGATACTTGTTTAAGTACTTGTTTACTCATTGTCTTGTCCTTCAAATGTTTCTTTGTAGTATTCTTCCCCTGTAACATATGGTTTTTTGTCTATAACCATATCAACACCATCTCTATTAGATTTCATTATCTCCTCCTTATGTATTGCTTTGGCTTGTTCAAAGATTTCTAACCACTCATTTAGTGATTTTGCTTTTACCATTTGGTCTTCTGTGATGCAATTAATTAACCACTTAACACTACTTTGTTTCTTCTCCATACAACTCAGTTAACATTGTTCTTAATTTAAACATATTACTTTCTCTATGAGTATGTCCTGTCTCATATCCTTCAATTACTAAACACTTTTCTTCCATCAACAATCTATCCATGTTTTGAGCTACCCAAAATGAAAATTGCCTTTCACTCATTTTGTAATAGTTGTCTTTTATTTGTTGTAGTGGTGTTTTCATTCTTGACCTCCTGTTGTTAGTTCTTCACCCGTTAGAGCAAAGTATAGATTTTGAAGTTGGTGAACGTACTTTAGTTCAATTGACTTTTCGAAACCATAGCTAAAATAAATTGCATCACCATTATTCCAAAAACCTAATTCTGTCTTGATAGACATTAACCCAAACTTCAACAACCATTCTTCTGTTAGTGGGATTGGTTTAATAGTTTCAATATCATACCTACCACTTACTAACATAAATGGTTTGACTAGATCTACATAGTTTGGAGACATCATTAGGATCTCATAAAGACCTCCATACTCCTCCCAAACAAAATTACCAATTCTCAGTTCATTTGCTTTCATCATAATTTAAATTTCACCATCACATAAATCATCCAAAGCCTCAGATGCATCATCTTTTGCACTTGATAATAATTTTTTAGTAGCGTCTGCGTCTTCACCCATTGCTACATTAGCAACATCTTTTACTACTGCTACTGGTGTAAGTGCTGTTTTAATTGTTGCACTAACAATATTTGAAAAGAATCCCATAATTATTTAGTTTTTATTTACATTTTCCATCTTCACCTCCAAAATCACGTTTTATTTTTTCATTGATTGCATCGGCAATGAATTTACCTACTTCATCCTGAAATACTTCTGTTTCCTTTTCAGTTTTAAACTCTTGTTGTAACGCGCCCCATCCTCTGACTTCACCAATCAATTGGTTTCCGTCATCATGTTTAGCCCATAGGTATTGTCCACAATCATCGTAGTGGACATTTTGTAGCCATTGTTTAATTGTCATCTTGACCCCCTACCATTTTGTTGACATCACCGTTATGGTTTCCGTATGTTTCGTTGTAGTATTGTTCTACTTTTGAATAAGCAGTTCTAACATCTAAATCTAATGCTTTATCCAAACATTTTTTAGCAAAATCAATACTTTGCTCACGTTCCATTTGTAGAGCTTGTTCAAATAAATCTTGATGAACACTTACTCCATAAGGATTGATTTGTTCTACTAACCATTGAACTGGTGTTTGATTACTTTTCATCTTGACCTCCTTGTTTTTCGTTACTCATATTGTTTTGTTTTTAATTTGTTTAATGGTTGCGTCTATTCGGATGTTACCTGCCATTAAAAAGAACGCAGACATTATCAATATCAAATACCATTTGTTCAAATATAACAGGCGCGTTCCAACCAGCATCAATCAATCTGCGTTCTGCTTGTTCTTCACTATCAGCTTTTACTGTTACAATCTGCTTGTAATCCCCATCAACATACACTGCAAAATAAACGGCAGGTAACAGCACATTGGCGTTATTGTTTTCCGTTTTCAAATTAT
>JACCDX010098204.1_pt1 | contig 11061 bp, 8 predicted proteins | sample 7449681 | NCBI WGS metagenome assembly JACCDX01 (sample SAMN15323450, study PRJNA562643) | freshwater metagenome | isolation source: river surface water | place: USA:Blue River Watershed | collected 2017-08-18 | reverse complement strand
CCGACACGTCGCGCGTGATGGAAGGGTTGTCAGACTTGCGGGTGATTTTGTCGATCTCGTCGATGTAGACGATGCCCTGCTGCGCCTTCTCGGCGTCGTAGTTGCAGGTTTGCAGCAGCTTGGCGATGATGTTTTCCACATCTTCGCCCACGTAGCCCGCTTCGGTCAGCGTGGTGGCGTCGGCCATCACGAAGGGGACGTCGAGCATGCGCGCCAGGGTCTGGGCCAGCAGGGTCTTGCCCGAGCCGGTGGGGCCGATCAGGAGGATGTTGCTCTTGGCGAGCTCGACGTCGTCCTTCTTGGCCTTGTCCTTGTGACGCAGGCGCTTGTAGTGGTTGTAGACCGCCACCGACAGCGCGCGCTTGGCCGGCTCCTGGCCGATCACGTAGTTGTCGAGGTTGGCCTTGATCTCGGCCGGGGTGGGCAGGTCGCCGCGGCTGTCACGCGCCTCGTCGGCGGCAGGCAGCTCGTCGCGGATGATCTCGTTGCACAGGTCGATGCACTCGTCGCAGATGAACACCGACGGTCCGGCGATGAGTTTCTTGACCTCGTGCTGGCTCTTCCCGCAAAACGAGCAGTAAAGCGTTTTCTCGCTGGAGGAGCCTTTTTTATCAGCCATGGGGGCCCGTTGCGTGGATGGAGTTTCAATGATACCCAAACGAAAGTGGCGCCCCCGGTTGCCCGGGCGGCGCCACCTCGGCACCAGGGATTTGGCGCGGCGCGCTCAGGGGCGCTTGGCGATGACCTGGTCGACCAGGCCGTAGGCCTTGGCTTCGTCGGCCTCGAGGAAGTAGTCGCGCTCGGTGTCGCGCTCGATCTTGTCCAGGGGCTGGCCGGTGCGCTCGGCCAGGATCTTGTTCAACTGCGCGCGGGTCTTGAGGATGTCGCGGGCGTGGATCTCGATGTCGGTGGCCTGGCCCTGGGTGCCGCCCAGGGGCTGGTGGATCATGATCTTGGAGTTGGGCAGGGCGAAGCGCTTGCCCTTCTCGCCGGCCGCCAGCAGGAAGGCGCCCATCGAGGCGGCCATCCCCATGCACAGGGTGGACACCTGCGGCTTGATGAAGTTCATCGTGTCGTAGATGGCCATGCCGGCCGAGACGCTGCCGCCGGGGCTGTTGATGTAGAACGAGATGTCCTTGTCGGGGTTCTCGCTCTCGAGGAACAGCAGCTGCGCCACCACCAGGTTGGCGGTCTGGTCGTTGACCGGGCCCACCAGGAACACCACCCGCTCGCGCAGCAGGCGCGAGTAGATGTCATAGGACCGCTCGCCGCGGCCGGACTGCTCGATGACGATGGGCACCATGCCGAGGGCCTGGGTGTCGAGTGCGCTCATGAAGGGGGCTCCGGTCTGGATGGGATTGGGGTGTCGGCTACTTTAGGGCATGCCGGCCAGGTTCAACCCGGCCGGCGGGGATCCCCCTCAGTTGCCCTGCCCCATCAGCTCGTCGAAGGCGAGGGACTTGTCGGTCACCTTGGCCTTGGCCAGCACGAACTCGGTGACGTTGTTCTCGATGACGATCGCCTCGACCTCGGCCAGGCGGCGGTTGTCGCCGTAGTACCAGCGCATCACGTCCTCGGGCTTCTCGTAGCTGGCGGCCAGCTCCTCGACATGGGTCTTGATCTGCTCCGGCTTGGCGGCCAGGTCGTTGGCGCGCACCAGCTCGGCGACCACCAGGCCCAGGCGCACGCGGCGCTCGGCCTGGGCGGTGAACAGCTCGGCGGGGATCGGGGCCTTGTCGGCGTCCTTGATGCCACGCTGCTTGAGGTCGGCGCGGGCGGATTCGACCATGCGGTCGACCTCGGCGGCCACGCTGGCCTTGGGCAGGTCCAGCTCGGACTTGGCGATCAGGGCGTCCATCACGGCCTGCTTGTTGCGGGCCATCAGGCGGTACTTGACCTCGCGCTCGAGGTTCTTCTTGATGTCGGCGCGCAGGGCGTCGACGGTGCCCTCGGCCAGGCCCAGGGACTTGACCAGCTGCTCGTTGACCTCGGGCAGATGGGCGCCCTCGAGCTTCTTGAGGGTGACCAGGAAGTCGGCCTGCTTGCCGGCCACGTCCTTGCCGTGGTAGTCGGCGGGGAAGGACAGCGGGAAGGTCTTGCTCTCGCCGACCTTCATGCCGCGCACGGCGTCCTCGAACTCCTTGAGCATCTGGCCCTCGCCGACCAGGAACTGGAAGTCGTCGGCCTTGCCGCCCTGGAAGGGCTCGCCGTCGATCTTGCCCTCGAAGTCGACGGTGACGCGGTCGCCGTCGGCGGCGCCCTCGGTCAGCGACTTCTGGGCAAAGGTGCGGCGCTGCTTGCGCAGGATGTCGATGGTGCGGTCGATGGCGGCGTCGTCGACGGCAGCGGTCACGCGCTCGATCTCGGCGGTGGCCAGGTCACCGATCTTGACCTCGGGGAAGACCTCGAAGATGGCGTCGAAGGACAGCTGGCCCTCGGGCGCGCCTTCCTTCTCGGTGATGCGGGGCTGGCCGGCAACGCGCAGCTTGGCCTCGTTGGCGGCGACGGAGAAGGCCTCGCCGACCTTGTCGTTCATGACCTCGTACTGCACCGAGTAGCCATAGCGCTGGGCCACCACGGACAGCGGCACCTTGCCGGGACGGAAGCCGTCCATCTTGACGGTGCGCGCCAGCTTCTTGAGGCGGGCATCGACCTCGGACTGGATGACGTCCAGCGGGAGGTTCAGCGTCATCTTGCGTTCGAGTTTCTCGAGGGTTTCAACGGTCACGGCCATGGTGGTTCTTTCTCGATGGAGTCCAATGTCGGGTGCGGGGGCCGCCAGCCGGAGGGCCGGGGGCGATCGCGCCGGGCCCGGTCGGGCCGCTGCGCCGGGCCGTCGCGCGGCTCGGGGGGCGCCTTGCATCGCCCTCAGAGGGGACACACCTGGCGCCCACGCTGGGCCGGACGGACGGCCTGTCCGCGGGAACCCGCGATTGTAGCCGGGGGCCTGGGGACAGCCGGTCGTACGACCTCTGAACCATAATGCCGCCATGTCCGAAGCCGTCACCCTGCCGGTCCGCCGCAGCCGCTCCCTCACCGCCGACGTGATGCAGGCGCTCGGCGACCGCATCCGCGAGGGCACCCTGCCGCACGGCCACAAGCTGCCGCGCGAGGCCGACCTGATGGAGGAGTTCGGCGTGAGCCGCACCGTGGTGCGCGAGGCGATCTCGCGGCTGCAGGCCGCGGGCATGGTCGAGACCCGGCACGGCATCGGCACCTTCGTCGTCGGGCTTGGCGACGGCAACAGCTTCCGCATCGCCGCCGACCAGGTGGCCACCCTGCAGGACGTGATCGCGGTGCTCGAGCTGCGCATCGCGGTCGAGACCGAGGGCGCGGGCCTGGCCGCCGCCCGCCGCACCGACGACAACCTGCGCGCCATGCGCAGCGCGCTCGAGGCCTTTTCCCGGGCGGTGGACGAGGGCCGCGACGCCGTCGGCGCCGACTTCCAGCTGCACCTCGAGATCGCCCGCGCCAGCCAGAACCCGCGCTTTGCCGACCTCATGGCCACCCTGGGCGGCACCATGATCCCGCGCGCCCGGCTCGAGCCGGCCCAGCCCCTCACCCCCGAGCGGCGCGAGTACCTTCGCCGCGTCAACGCCGAGCACGAGAGCATCGTCGACGCCATCGCCCGGCGCGACACCGACGGCGCCCGGGCGGCCATGCGCACGCACCTGAGCAACAGCCGCGAGCGGCGGCGGCGGGCCGCCGAGGCCATTCCTCGGTCGGCCTGAGCAATCCCCCGACGGCGGCGCCGCCTCGCGCAGTGGGCGTTCCGGCCCGCGCCAGCCCCCTCTCATCATCCGACTCGAGGGTTAACCCCAGCACATCAGCGCATCCCTAGTTGTACGATGTCTTACCTCTAATCAGAAGCGAACCCACCATGTCGCCCCAAGAACTCAAATCCATCATGTCCCACGGCCTGCTGTCGTTCCCGCTGACGGACTTCGACGCGCAGGGCGACTTCAACGCCAAGGGCTATGCCGCGCGCCTGGAGTGGCTGGCGCCCTACGGCGCCTCGGCCCTGTTTGCGGCCGGCGGCACCGGCGAGTTCTTCTCGCTAACCGGGGAGGAGTACCCGGCCATCATCAGGACCGCGGTCGAGACTTGCCGCGGCAAGGTGCCGATCATCGCGGGCGCCGGCGGCAGCACCCGCTTCGCCATCCAGTGCGCGCAGGAGGCCGAGCGCCAGGGCGCCCACGGCATCCTGCTGCTGCCGCACTACCTCACCGAGGCCGGCCAGGAGGGTCTCATCGCCCACGTGGAGGCGGTGTGCAAGAGCGTGAAGTTCGGCGTCATCGTCTACAACCGCAACGTCTGCAAGCTCACGCCCGAGTCGCTGGCCATCCTGGCCGAGCGCTGCCCCAACCTGATCGGCTTCAAGGACGGCATCGGCGACATCGAGCTGATGTCCTCCATCTACATGAAGATGGGCGACCGCTTCTCCTACCTGGGCGGCCTGCCCACCGCCGAGGTCTACGCCGCTGCCTACAAGGCGCTGGGCACGCCGGTCTATTCCTCGGCCGTCTTCAACTTCATCCCGAAGACCGCGATGGACTTCTATCACGCGGTCGCCAGGGACGACCTCGCCACCCAGCACCACCTGCTGCGCGAGTTCTTCATGCCATACCTGGCGATTCGCAATCGCATGCAGGGCTACGCCGTGTCCATCGTGAAGGCTGGCGCCAAGCTGGTCGGCCACGACGCCGGCCCGGTGCGCGCGCCCCTGACCGACCTCAAGCCCGCGGAGATGGAGCAGCTCGACGCCCTGATCCGCAAGCTCGGCCCGCAGTGAGCGGCGCCGAGTCCCCCGCCCGATTTCCCCTGAGACCCTTGAACCTGCAAACCCCAATCGGAGACACGCGATGAAAAAACTGATCGTTGCCGCCGTGACCAGCCTGGTCACCCTGGCCGCCTCGGCGCAGGCCTACCCCAGCAAGCCCATCACCGTCGTCGTGCCCTTCCCGCCCGGCGGCTCCACCGACCTGATCGCCCGCACCCTGGCACCCAAGCTGCAGGAGCGCCTGGGCGCCAGCTCGGTGGTGGTCGACAACCGCGCCGGCGCCACCGGCACCATCGGCACCGGCCAGGTCACCAAGGCCCCGGCCGACGGCCACACCCTGCTGGTGTCGTCCCTCGGCCCCTTCGTGATCGCCCCGCACCTGGTCAAGGCACCCTATGACGCGCTCAAGGACCTGGACCCGATCACCATCGTCGTCCAGGCGCCCAACGTGCTGGTGGTGCCCGCCGCCTCGCCGCTCAAGTCCATGGCCGAGGTGCTGGCCTACGTGAAGGCCAACCCCAACAAGATGACCTTCGCCTCCTCGGGCAACGGCAGCAGCGACCACCTCACCGCCGAACTGTTCTGGCAGCAGACCGGTACCACCGGCATCCATGTCCCCTACAAGGGCGGCGGCCCGGTGATGAACGACCTCCTGGGCAACCAGGTCGAGTCGTCCTTCATGAACATCAACACCGCCATGCCGCAGATCCAGGCCGGCAAGCTGCGCCCGCTGGTGATCACCAGCGCCAAGCGCTCGCCGCTGCTGCCCAATGTGCCGACGCTCGACGAGCTGGGCATCAAGGACGCCGGCGTCACCTCCTGGCAGGCGCTGGCCGCACCGCGCGGACTGCCTGCCGACGTCAAGGCGAAGATCCACGCCGCGACCCTGGCCACCTTCAACGAACCTGCCACCCGCCAGCGCCTGCTGGACCTGGGCTTCGAGATGGTGCTGAACACCCCCGAGCAGTTCGCTGCCTTCCAGGCCGCCGAATACGCCAAGTGGCAGAAGCTGATCACCAGCCGGAACATCAAGGCGGATTGAAGCTCCCATGGCCCTGTCCTCCGCTCCGCGCATCGCCACCCTGCAGGTCATTCCCGTCGCCGGCCGCGACGGCATGCTGCTCAATCTCTCGGGCGCGCACGCGCCCTTCTTCACCCGCAACCTTGTGATCGCCACCGACACCGCCGGCCACACCGGGCTGGGCGAGGTGCCCGGTGGCGAGAAGATCCGCCAGACCCTGGAGGACGCGCGCCCCCTGGTCGAGGGGCGCACCGTGGGCGACCTGCAGGCGATCCTGAACGACGTGCGGACGCGATTCGCCGACCGCGACGCCGGCGGCCGCGGCCAGCAGACCTTCGACCTGCGCACCACCATCCACGCGGTGGCCGCGATCGAGTCGGCCCTGCTGGACCTGCAGGGCCAGCACCTGGGCGTGCCGGTGGCGGCACTCCTGGGCGAGGGCCAGCAGCGCGACGCGGTGCAGATGCTCGGCTACCTGTTCTTCGTCGGTGACCGGACGAAGACGGATCTGCCTTACTCCAGCGAGCCGGGTGCGTCCGACGACTGGCTGCGCCTGCGCCACGAGACCGCGATGACCCCCGAGGCCGTGGTGCGCCTGGCCGAGGCGGCCCATCGGCGCTACGGCTTCCAGGATTTCAAGCTCAAGGGCGGCGTGCTGCGCGGCGAGGAGGAGGTGGAGGCGATCAGCGCCCTGCACGAGCGCTTCCCCGAGGCTCGCGTGACGCTGGACCCGAACGGCGGCTGGCTGCTCAAGGATGCGATCCGCCTCACCCGCGACCTGCACGGCGTGCTGGCCTATGCCGAGGACCCCTGCGGCGCCGAGGACGGCTTCTCCGGCCGCGAGGTGATGGCCGAATTCCGCCGCGCCACCGGATTGCCGACCGCCACCAACATGGTCGCCACCGACTGGCGGCAGATGGTCCATGCGCTCTCGCTGCAGGCGGTGGACATTCCGCTGGCCGACCCGCACTTCTGGACCCTGGCCGGCTCGGTGCGCGTCGCGCAGACCTGCCGCGACTGGGGCCTGACCTGGGGCTCGCACTCCAACAACCACTTCGATGTGTCGCTCGCCATGTTCACGCATGTAGGCGCGGCCGCGCCCGGCAAGGTGACCGCCATCGACACCCACTGGATCTGGCAGGACGGCCAGCGCCTCACGAAAGACCCGCTGAAGATCGAAGGCGGCTACGTGCAGGTGCCGAAGAAGCCGGGCCTGGGCATCGAGCTGGACATGGCCGAGGTCGAGAAGGCCCATGCCCTGTACAAGCAGCACGGTCTGGGCGCGCGCGATGACGCGATCGCGATGCAGTACCTGATCCCCGGCTGGAAGTTCGACCCCAAGAAGCCCTGCCTGGTGCGCTGAGGCGGGGGCGCGCCTGCCTCGAGACTGAAACGATCCCGTATGACCCCTGCCATCGACTCCACCCCTGCCGCCATTGACCGCGCCGCCCGAGCTGCGCGCGACGCCTTCGCCGACTTCGGTTCCTCCGACGCCGCCATCCGCAGCAAGCTGCTTCGCGGTCTGGCCGACGCGCTCGAGGCGAACAAGGAACGCCTCGTTGCCCTGGCCGACGAAGAGACCCACCTGGGCGCCGCGCGCCTGAACGGCGAAGTGGACCGCACCACCTTCCAGCTGCGCGGCTTCGCGACGCAGGTGGAGCAAGGCGCAGCCTTTGCCAACACCTCCGACCCGGCTGTCGCCGGCGCGCCGCCCGTCGGCCACCCGCACCTGGCGCGCGTGCGCGTGCCCCTGGGCCCGGTGGCCATGTACGCCGCCTCCAACTTCCCCTTCGCCTTCTCGGTCCTGGGCGGCGACACCGCATCGGCCCTGGCCGCGGGCTGCCCGGTGGTGGTGAAGGCCCACCCGGGCCACCCGCGCCTCTCGCGCGAGGTCGCAGCGCTCGCCGCCGGCGTGGTCGCCGCGCAAGGCCTGCCGGCGGGCGTCTTCGGCATGGTCGAAGGCGCCGGCCATGAGGTTGGCACCACGCTGGTCCGCCACCCCGCCATCCAGGCGGCCGCCTTCACCGGCTCGGTGCGCGGCGGCCTGGCGCTGCAGCGCGCGGCGCAGGACCGTCCGCGCCCGATCCCCTTCTACGGCGAGCTGGGCTCCATCAACCCCATCGTCGCCCTGCCCTCGGCCCTGTCGGCCAAGAGCGCCGAACTCGCATCCGGCCTGGCTGGCTCCATCACCATGGGCTGCGGCCAGTTCTGCACCAGCCCCGGCGTGATCGTGGTGCCCACTGGCCCGCAGGGCGACGGCTTCGTGTCGCAGCTGGTCGAGGCGCTCAAGGCCGCGAAGCCGCACGACATGCTCACGCCGCAGATGCGCGCCGGCTTCGAGGCCGGCGTTGCCGCCTGGCAGGTCAACGCACGGCTGCGGCCCCTGCTGCAGGAGAAGGCCGCCGTGGGCCAGCCCCCGCGGCCCTTCCTGGCCGAGGTCGATGCAAGCGGCTTCATCGCCGACGAGCACCTGCATGAAGAAGTCTTCGGCCCCGCCGCCCTGGTGGTGCGCGTGACCGGCACGGCCCAGGCCATCGAGGTGCTGCAGGCCGTGGGCGGCACGCTCACCGCCACGATCTGGGGCGCCGACGAGCCGACCGAGGACAACGTCGCCCTGGTGCGCGCTGCGTCGCAGGTGGCTGGCCGGGTGCTGTTCGCCGGCTTCCCCACGGGCGTCGCCGTCACCGCGGGCCAGCAGCATGGCGGACCCTTCCCCTCGTCCACCGAACCCTTCACCACCTCGGTGGGCTGGGCCGCCCTGGACCGCTTCCTGCGGCCGGTGGCCCTGCAGGATGCGCCGGCCTGGCTGGCGCGTCGCCAGGGCCGGCCCTGCTGAGGCCATCGACATGACGACCCGCCCTCCTCTCCTCATTCGCATGCACGAGGCCGACAACGTGGCCATCGTGGCCAACGACGGCGGGCTGCCGGCGGGCACCGAGGTGCCAGGCGGGCTCACACTGCGCGAGGCAGTGCCGCAAGGCCACAAGGTGGCCCTGGCCGACCTGCCCGAGGGGGCGGAGGTCCGCCGCTACAACGCCCCCATTGGCCGCACCACCAAGGCGCTGCCGGCAGGGAGCTGGGTGCACGAGCGGGTGCTGGAGATGCCGCAGGCCCGGGAACTGCAAGGCCTCCCGATGGCCACCGCCGCCAGGCCGCCGATGGACCCGCTCGAGGGCTACACCTTCGAGGGCTACCGCAACGCCGACGGCAGCGTGGGCACCCGCAACATCCTGGCCATCACCCAGACGGTGCAGTGCGTGGCCGGCGTGGTGGACTTCGCGGTGCAGCGGATCAAGTCCGAGCTGCTGCCGCTGTACCCGAATGTCGACGACGTGGTCGGACTGGAGCATGGCTATGGCTGCGGCGTGGCCATTGACGCCCCCGACGCCATCATCCCGATCCGGACGCTCCGCAACATCAGCCGCAACCCCAACTTCGGCGGCGAGGTGATGGTGGTGAGCCTGGGCTGCGAGAAGCTGCAGCCCGAGCGGTTACTGCCCCCGGGCAGCATTCCGATCGCCGACCAGCGCGAGGGCGGCACGGACCTCGCACAGGGCCTCGACGTGGTCTGCCTGCAGGACGAGGCGCACGTGGGCTTCATGTCGATGATCGACGACGTCATGCGCCAGGCCCGGGTGCACCTCGAGCGCCTGAACCGCCGCCGGCGCGAGACAGTGCCCGCCAGCGAGCTGGTGGTGGGCGTGCAGTGCGGCGGCTCGGACGCCTTCTCCGGCGTCACCGCCAACCCCGCGGTGGGCTTCTGCACCGACCTGCTGGTACGCGCCGGCGCCACGGTGATGTTCTCCGAGGTGACCGAGGTGCGTGACGGCATCGCGCAGCTCACCGCCCGCGCCACCACGCCGGAGGTGGCCGAGGCGATGGTGAAGGAGATGGCCTGGTACGACGCCTACCTGCAGCGAGGCAGCGCCGACCGCAGCGCCAACACCACGCCGGGCAACAAAAAAGGCGGCCTGTCCAACATCGTCGAGAAGGCGATGGGCTCCATCATCAAATCCGGCAGCGCGCCGATCGCGGGCGTGCTCGCGCCGGGCGAGAAGCTCTCGGACAAGGGGATCGAGAGCGGCCTGGTCTATGCCGCTACGCCCGCCAGCGACTTCATCTGCGGCACCTTGCAACTGGCTGCCGGGATGAATCTGCACGTCTTCACCACCGGCCGGGGCACGCCCTATGGCCTGGCCGAGGTGCCCGTCATCAAAGTCGCCACACGCAGCGACCTGGCCCGCCGCTGGCATGACCTGATGGACGTCAATGCCGGCAAGATCGCGGACGGCACGGCCAGCATCGAAGACGTGGGCTGGGAGCTGTTTCACCTGATGCTGGACGTGGCCAGCGGCCGCAAAAAAACCTGGGCTGAACAATGGCAGCTGCACAACGCGCTGGTGCTGTTCAACCCCGCCCCCATCACCTGAATTCGCCTGTCCACCCCATCACCACCCGACAACCATGACCACACCCACCACCGCCGACACCATCACCTGGGCGCGCATTTCCTCGTGCTATTTGCCCCTGGCCAACCCCATCAGCGATGCCAAAGTCCTGACCGGTCGGCAAAAGCCCATGACGGAAATCGCCATGCTGTTTGTCGAAATCCAGACCGCCAGCGGCCAGCAGGGCCTGGGTTTCAGCTATTCCAAACGGGCTGGCGGCCCGGCCCAATTTGCGCACGCCCGGGAAATCGCGCCCGCCGTGCTGGGCGAAGACCCCAACGACATTGCCAAACTGTGGGACAAGCTGTGCTGGGCCGGTGCCTCGGTGGGCCGCAGCGGCGTGAGCACGCAGGCCATTGGCGCATTCGATGTGGCGCTGTGGGACCTCAAGGCTAAACGCGCAGGTCTGTCCCTGGCCAAGCTGCTCGGCGCGCAACGCGACTCGGTGCGCTGCTACAACACCTCGGGCGGTTTTTTGCACACCCCGCTGGACCAGTTGCTGGTCAATGCCAGCGCCTCGGTGGCCAAAGGCATTGGCGGCATCAAACTCAAGGTCGGCCAGCCCAATGGCGCGCTGGACATCCAGCGTGTGGCCGCTGTGCGGCAGCACCTGGGCGACCAGGTCCCGATCATGGTGGACGCCAACCAACAATGGGACCGCCCCACCGCGCAACGCATGTGCCGCACCCTGGAGGCTTGCAACCTGGTCTGGATCGAAGAGCCCCTGGACGCCTATGACCATGAAGGCCATGCTGCACTGGCCACACAGTTTGACTCCCCCATCGCCACGGGCGAAATGCTGACCAGCGCTG
>JACCDX010018418.1_pt1 | contig 11061 bp, 10 predicted proteins | sample 7449681 | NCBI WGS metagenome assembly JACCDX01 (sample SAMN15323450, study PRJNA562643) | freshwater metagenome | isolation source: river surface water | place: USA:Blue River Watershed | collected 2017-08-18 | reverse complement strand
TTTTATCTTCACTCTGCGCATTTTGAAGTGCTTGCGCAGCGAAATATCCGGCTGGCCCCGCGCCAACGATTGCTACCTTAAAGGTTGGCACGCGAGAACTCCTTAACTAATTTATCTGCGGAGACGAGGAGATTTGAACTCCTGAAGGGTTTTACCCCTTACCTCGTTAGCAGTGAGGCGCACTCGACCGGGCTATGCGACGTCTCCTTGTTCAAGGAAAGTTTACAGGTTACCGAGGCTTTACGAGAACACGGTTTCTGGGCTTAGAGCGGAGCGATTTTATGCATGAACTCAACTCGAGATGGCGATGAGGTCATGGCTATTGCATCAGCATTTATTGCTTTGACGTAATCAGTAGACGCGTGAAAATCAAAAGCTGCTTGATCTTTCCATGCCTCTAGAAAGTAAAAAGTGTTTGGATCGGTTTGATCAATATGTAAGTTATAAAACAAGCAACCTTCTTCTTGATTGCTCAGTACAACCATATCTAATAATCGCTTGTGTAATTCATCTCGAAATTCAGGTTTTGCTTGAAATCGAACACACATAGAAACTGCTTTGTCTTTTTGCATATCAACCACAATTCAAAATAACACTGCTGTATGGGACGTTATCGCCAGTGTGAATGATTCCTAAGGTTTGTCCAACTTTCACCTTGAAGTCTTCATGAGCGATGATGTTTAGCGGTAGATGCGAAATAGTTTTGCGGTATTCACCAACGATTTTCGCATCTACCTTGGCTTCAAACTCCGCAGCCATCGTGACTGATGAAACTTCAATGTGGGGAAGAATCGCAGCCAATACATCTGGAATTGATGGCAATCCAAGTACAACTGCGAGGTCCACAGTCTCAACGTTTGGATACGTTGGAAAGGGACCATCGACAATTGCAATCGTATTAACGTGGCGGAATCGAGCGAGCAGTGACGCTAGCTGACCATTGATGATTCTGTTTGTACTCATTATGGAATCAATGAGACCTTAATTGACTTTGTACCATCAGCAACCATGTCGAGTCCCTTTTGGAAATCAGCAAGTGGGAATTGATGTGTGCAAATTTCATCGAGTGGTAAACGACCTGATTCGATCATTTTGATAGCTGCTGGCCAGCAGTGAGGTCCAAGGTGTGCACCGAGCACATCTAATTCCTTGTCATCGCTGATGATTGACCAATCAACTGTTACATCTTCCTTGAATACGCTGTAGCAAACAAATGTTCCAAGTTTGCGAAGAATTTTTAGACCTTGGAGCACTGCTGCTGGATGGCCAGTTCCTTCTAGGTAAATATCAGCGCCATAGCCTTCGGTCATGTCGCGAATAATCTGTACTGGATCCTGCTTTCCGATGTTAATTGTGTGAGTAGCTCCGCACTTCTTTGCTACCTCTAGTTTGCGATCATCAAGATCGAGTGCAATCAATGTTCCTGGGAACTTAGCTGCAGCTCCTGCGATCATGCCTAGACCGATTGGTCCACAACCAGCAACAACTACGACATCTGCGAACTTAATATTCGCGCGCTCTACTGCGTGAAGAGCACACGACAATGGTTCTGCAAAAGCTGCGTGCTGTGGCTTTACGCTCTTCGAAATCTTGTGAACGAGTGCTTCCTTAGGAAAGACCATGTATGAAGCCATGCCACCAGGTGTTGCGCGCTTAAAGCCGAACATTCCGTGTGGTGCACACATCCAATATTGTCCGCGAAGACAGTAACGGCATTCACCGCAAGGAACGATTTGTTCTGCAACTACGCGATCACCTTTCTTTACTCCCCAACGTTTTGCAGCAACATCATCTAGTTCAACAATCTCACCAACAAACTCGTGACCTGGAACTACTTCTGTTTCTGCCCATGCTGGACGACTTGCATCGCCCCAAAACTTTGCAGCACCGTGGTAACACTTAAGGTCGCTTGCACAAATACCAACAGCTTCTACCTTAACAAGTGCTTCTCCTGGGCCAGCTTTAGGAATTGCAATATCTTCCAATTTGTAATCCATAGGTCCGTGACATACAACGGCTTTCATTTGATCAGACATTGCTGGGTACTACCTTTCTGCTGCAGAGACACGTGCATTTCACGTGTTCTATTTTGCTAGTTCTAGAGAGACGCTTTCAACCTCTTCTACAATCTTTTTTAAGTTCTTTACATCATGTGCTGAGCGTCCCAGGAATAGTCCGTCGACGCTTTGAGCGATTTTTCCAAATAGACCACTGTCGGCACTGCCGCCGTAGAGTATTTGAAGATTGCTTGCACCTAGATCTGTGGCTGCGTCTTTTATCTTCGCGCATACGGCATTGATGTATGCGGCATCTGCTGGAGCTGCCACTCCGATAGCCCAAACAGGCTCGTAGGCAATGATTACGCGTTGGTGTAGATGTGAATCAGAAAGTGACAGTGCGGATTTAATTTGAGCGATGCACAAGTCACCGGCTGCTTCGGGAGTTGTTTGTGTTTTTTCGCCCACACAGATTATTGGAATTAAGTGTGATGAAAGCGCTTGCAAAACTTTTTTTGCGACCAATTCATCAGTTTCATTGAAATCACGTCGGCGTTCCGCGTGCCCGATTTCTGCGAACTCACAACCTATTTCGCTGAGCATCTCCGCACTCGTTTCGCCTGTGAATGCGCCCAATTGAGTAGCCGCGTGGTTTTGTGAACCGACTCGAACCCGGGATCCCACGAAGATTGAAACAAGTTGCGAAATCATTGGTGTAGAAGGAAGTACAAAGAATTCCACTGTTGAATTCTCAATTGAGTCCTTTGTTGCAATCTGGCTTTTGACGGCACGTGCCCACTCTGTAGTTTGCGCAGCAGAGAAGTACATCTTCAGCCCGACGCCAACTATTTTTTGTGAGTGGTTTGACATATTAGTTACTGTCCTCATAACCGCAGATCAATTTTACTTTGTCTGCAGACGCCGACGACGTATCGAAAGTATAAGTTAGCCACTCTTTCATTAATCGACGCGCTAACTCGAGACCAATTACTCGTTGGCCCATCGTAAGAATTTGGCAATCATTTGAAAGAATTGAGCGCTCAACGCTAAAAGAATCGTGCGCAACTGTTGCGCGAATTCCTTTAACTTTGTTTGCAGAAATTGCTACACCAATTCCAGTTCCACAAATCAAAATTCCGCGGTCGGCATCGCCGCGCATAATTGCTTCGCCAGCAAGAATGGCTACTTCTGGATACTCCTGTGATGCTGGTGCATCTGCGTTTACTCCAAGGTCAACTACAGAGGAGACGTTTGGATTTTTCTTTAGGTCGGCAAGAAGTGCATCTTTATATTGCAAACCAGCAGAATCGGAACCGATTACTACGCGCCATTGTGTGCTCATATTTAATTAACCTTTACTGACTGTGAACCACAATCTGCTTTAGAAATTACTTCTCCAACAACTTTAATGATGAGCGCCATGGATATTGCGCCAGGATCGGGTGTTCCTACGCTGCGTTCTGCAAGAGGACGAGCTCGACCAATTTTTGGAGATAAAGCCGCAGTGGCATCTGCACATTTTTGAGCGATTTCGGAAGCGTGCTTCCATGCTTCAGCCATATTTTTGCCGTTGCCAAGTTCTTCATCGAGAGAATCAATAAATGGCAGCAACGTGTCTAGCATTGTCTTATCGCCAAGTTTTGCTTTGCTCTTATTGACCAGAGTTTCCGTTGCAAGTTCGAGAGCTCCGTATAGTTTTTCTGCGTCAACTTTTTCAGTATTTCCTAATGCATTTCCAATTGCTGAGATGAAAATTCCCCACAATATTCCGCTTGTTCCGCCTGCGCGATCACCAAATGCATTTCCCGCTGCAACCATTACATGGCCAACGCCACCGGTACTTGCTTTAGCTTCAACAACGGCAGCGTGGATTCCACGAACCATGCCAACACCGTGATCTCCATCGCCTGCAATTGCATCTAGTTTTCCAAGATGATCTTCATTAGTTACAAGCACTTGTTCCATTGCAATGAGTGCTTCGCGCGCAACAACGGCTGCGCGGTGTGAATGTTCGCTAGCCAAAATTGGTTCAGTTGAAGTTGTTCCGATCGTTGCTTCTATGCGCTTATGTGGCGCCTTGCTTGGCGCGACATTTCCTCGTCGAAAGGAAGCTGTATCGGCGGGAGATGACCACAACTCTTCAAGAATTGGATCAAGCCACATAACTGAAAGAGAACAACCTGCCATATCCAAACTGGTTACAAGTTCACCAATTTCTGGAAGTACAACTGTAATTCCTGCCGCTTCTAGCAAGACAGATACATGACTATAAAGTAGAAATAGTTCTTCGTACTTAGTCGCGCCTAATCCATTTAGAATAACGGCCGCTCGTTTCGAATTATCGGCTGGGCGTTCTGCAAGAATTGCATCAACGAGATTTTTTGCTAAATCTTTAGCTGGCATCCAATCAGTTGATTTAACTCCGGGTTCGCCGTGAATGCCAAGACCAAACTCCATTCGGCCAGGCTCTACGTGGAAAAGTGGTTCTTTCTGCCCTGGGAATGTGCAACCTTCAAAGGCAACACCAAAAGAATAGGTGCGATCATTTGCTAGCTGCATAATTCGGGCAACTTCTTCTAGTGATTTTCCGGCATCTGCCGCAGCGCCACCACACTTATAAACAGCAAATGTTCCTGCAATTCCACGTCTTAAGTCTTTTTCATCTGGTTTAGCTGATGCGATGTCATCGGTTACATAGACAATTTTTGTATCAATACCTTCTGCGATTAAACGCTCTTGTGCGGCCGCAAAGTTAAGGCGATCTCCTGCGTAGTTTCCAAATGAGAGCAATACTCCGGCTCCACCATTTGCGGCTTTACTAATTCGATAAATCTGTTCAGTTGATGGGGAAGTGAAGACATCACCCATAACACATCCATCTGCAAATCCTCGGCCAACTATTCCTGCATAAGATGGATAGTGACCTGAACCGCCTCCAACAACAAGACTTACTTTTCCTGCGATTGGCCCGCTGCTGCGAACAAAACCTGCAGCATTAGGAACGCGCTCAACATAGCGTGCATATGCGGCTGCGAATCCATCAATTACTTGATTCTTAAAGTTGGCCGGATCATCAAAAATGTAAGTCATTTTTCTCCAGATAATTAATTAAAAATATTAGTTACACGCCATTGTGAGCTTAAGACCTTAATTTTGTTGTGATGAAGAGCGGGAACGCGCCCTCAACGAACACGTTCCCGCTCTCTCATCAATGAGAGTTGTTCTTAGCGATTAGCTAAGTACGAATCCCTTAAGACCGCCTGCATTTTCCTTAGTGATAAGGATGCAGTCGATCGCTTGCTTCTCTGATGCTGGCAATGTGCCATCAGTCAAGAATGCGTGTGCTTGGTTTACAGCTGCCTTAGTTCCATCAACGATTGGTTGTAGAACTGTTGCAACCATTTCGCCTGCGATAACTGCTGCTACTGCATCGTCGTTACCGTCGAAGCCAAGAACCTTTACCTTGTCGAGCTTGCCTGCAGAACGAAGAGCTTCGATAGCACCGAGAGCCATTTCGTCGTTACCAGCAATTACGCCCTTAAGGTTTGGGTGTGCCTGAAGCATGAGCTCCATCTTTGCCTTACCTTGTGCGCGATCCCAGTTAGCTGTTTCTTTCTGAAGCAACTTGAAGCCAGGAATCTGATCGATTACAGCGTGGTATGCATCAGCGCGAACCTTTGCGTTGTTATCTGTTGGGTTACCGAATAGTTCAACGTATTCGCCCTTGCCGCCCATTGCTTCTACCCAAGTTTGTGCACCAAGAGTTGCGCCTTGTGCGTTGTTAGAAACGATCTGAGCCTTTGCAACGCCTTGTGCAGAAATTTCAGCGTTAACTAGGAATACAGGAATACCTGCATCTGTTGCCTTCTGAACTGCTCCAACGCTCTCGTCTGCGCCAGCTGGATCAAGAATGATCGCCTTAACGCCTGCAGAGATTGCTGCATCGATGAATTGTGTTTGCTTGGCTGGGTCATTGCCGTGAGCGTTAACAGTTGTCTCGTAACCGAGTTCTGTTGCTGTTGCTACTGCAGTGTCAACTTCTGCTTTCCAGTATGGGTTAGCTGGATCTACTGTGATGATGGCGATTGTTCCGCCACCAGCTGAGTCATCTGATGAGCTACAGCCAGCTAGACCAGTTAGTCCGAGTGTAATTGCAGCAGCGGCTGCAATTACTTTGTATTTACGGAGCATTACTTACCTCTTTCCTAGGGTTTTGGTATTTCCGTGGGTCTTACGGTCAATCATGAAGCGCTTTTCAATTTCTGTCGGCGCTCCAATATTCGTTGTATTTCTTCTACTGCCACCGCAACAATGATTACGGCGCCCTTAATGGTTTCCTGCCAGAAGACAGAAACTCCAATAAGTACTAATCCGTCAACCAAGAAACCAATTACGAAAGCACCAATCAGTGTCCCGCGAATAGTTCCTCGACCTCCGGAAAGTGCTGTGCCACCAATTACTACTGCGGCGATTGCATTAAGTTCTGAAAACTCACCCATGTTAGGGATAGCTGCGTGCAAATCAGCGGTGAACAAAACACCTACGGCTGCTGCACAAAAACCTGAGAGAACATAAATACGGACATTAACTTTTACAACTGGAACACCTGTCAATGCTGCAGCACGTGGGTTTCCACCGGATGCATAGAGCCAACGCCCGAATGCAGTTCTGTTTAGAATGATTGAAAAGGCAATAGCGAACGCAATCATCACCCAAATTGGAAGTGGAATCCCTAGAGGTTTCGCAGCAAAAGTGTCAATAAATCCAGTGTTTCCAAGATTTGGCTTGCCGTCGAGCTTGGTGAAAGTCTCACCGTTGGTAATCAACTTTGCGAAACCGCGGGCAACATAAAGCATTCCTAGGGTGGCAATAAATGGTGCAATATTCAACCTGGCTATCAGTAACCCATTAAGCCACCCGAATAAGATTCCGACAATCAAGGAGATTAGCAACACCGCCCAAATATTTGGGTAAGCAACTTGATCTGTAAATGGAACTGGCGCACCTTGCATGAGATAGCCAGCAACAACGCCAGAGAGTCCTACGATTGAACCAACGGATAGGTCAATTCCTCCATTGAGAATTACTAGCAACATGCCAATTGCAAGAATTGCGTTCATTGCAACGTGACGAGTCATCAAAACTAGGTTGCTGTATTGCAAAAACTTGTCGGATAAGAGGCTAAAGAAAATCACAATGATTGCCAATGCGATCAATGCACGGATTTCAATAATGAATGCTCGGCGATCAAACTTTGCGGGCGTTCCTGTCGATCCCCCACGTTTGAATGGATTTAGATTCATACTCGTGCTCCTTCTTCTTTTGTTGCCTCAGCAGCTGACATGATTTCTTCTCTTGTCACATCTGCTGGCTTATAAATTCCAACGATATGACCGCGAGACATAACAACAATTCGATCTGACCAGTTCATGGCTTCAGAAATTTCAGATGTAACAAATAAAACAGCCAATCCTTTTTCTGCGCGTTCACGGAGAAGGTCGAAAATTTCGCCTTTTGCTCCAACGTCAATTCCGCGAGTTGGTTCATCTAAAAGCAAAATCTTTGGATCAGTTAGGAGCATCCGTCCTAGAACAACTTTCTGTTGGTTGCCACCGCTGAGGGATTCAATTGGCATGTTACGTCCAGAAGTTTTCACTCGAACGTTTTTAATCGCTTCTTCTATCTTCACTTTCTCAGTGGAGCGATTCACGAAGCCTCGCTTGATATGAGACATATAGCTAGCGAGTGAAAGATTTGAACCAACACTCATCTGTTGAATCAAACCATCGCGCTGTCTATCTTCGGGTACTAAGCCCATTCCTGCTTTGATGCGATCTTGTACAGAGAGTTTTGTTACATCTTTTCCTTCGAGCAAAAGTTCACCGTGTGCAAAATCATCACGACCAGCGAGTGCTTCCATTAATTCTGTTCTACCTGCACCCATTAGGCCGTAGATGGAAACAATTTCCCCCTCTTTGACTGAAAGAGAGAAATCTTCAACTGCATATAACTTTGATGTTGCAATGCCGCGTTCCAAGATTTTTGCATTCTTTATTTCTAAGACATCTTTGCCCTTGGCGCGGCCTGAAGATTTATGTGCTTGTTCTTTGAATGCTCTACCGAGCATGTTTGAAACAACCCATTCCATATCTATATCTGCAACGTCAGCGCTTGCAACAATCTGACCATCACGAAGCACAACAGCGTGGTCGCTAATTTCAAGCGCTTCTTCTAGATGGTGGGAGATATAAATAATTGCGACGCCTTTTGCCTTTAGGTCACGAATTACCTTGAAAAGTACCGCTACTTCTGTAGAACTTAGCGCTGAAGTAGGTTCGTCCATAATTAGAATTTTTGAATTAATCGTCAGTGCTCGAGCGATTTCTACAATTTGCTGAAGACCTAAGCGTAAATTTTCAACTTTTGTTTTTGGATCGATTATTTCCTCTAGCTGTTTAAGAACTTGTCGGGTCACTTCTTCTTCGTGTGCATAATTCATGAAGCCACGCTTTAAGTTTTCGCGACCCATAAAAATATTGTCACGGACACTCAGGTTCGGACAAAGACTTAATTCTTGGTGAATAATCGTGATTCCAAATGATTGTGCTTCGGCTGGGGAATTAATGCTTACTTTTTCTCCAAATACTTGAATTTCACCTGAAGTTGGTTGTTCGATTCCGGCGAGAATCTTCATAAGTGTGGATTTGCCGGCACCGTTTTCGCCAAAAAGAACGGTAACTTTTCCGGCTTCAGCTTGAAAATTAGCGCTCTTCAATGCCTGCGTTGCTCCGTAATTCTTACTTACATTGAGCGCCTCGATGGCAACCGAACCTTTTTTGGCCATGTTTATTTCACAACAATCGATGTTGGTTGGATGTTGTAAGTTTTTGGCAGCGGACCATTGTTCCATGCGCCGTATATTTCAAGAGTTTTTCCTGGAAGACTTTTTAAATCTAACTTGTCAATAATTGTGGATCGGACTAAATCTTTTAGCGCACTAGCAGCATCTTGATATTGAGTTTGATCGTAGAAGTCACCGAAAGTAATTTTGCCTGTCACATCTCGTAGTGGATTTCCAGATAACGCTAAGCCAATTGGAATATTAAAAGTATCTTGGGCTGAGCTACCAGGAACATCAAGAACAATAAAGTTTTCATCTACGGATTTAACTTTTGCGGTTGTTTTCACGGCAAACACGAATGATTTGTTTCCTAGATCGCGTCCATATTGCGCTCCAGCAGCGACTATGTCTTTATCTGCAGCTTCAGCAACAAGTGCAATATCAATTGCTTTTTCTTGGATTTCGGCTGCAATTAGCGGCAGATTAGTTTCAGCAAAATCAGTAAGGCTAAATTCTTTGGGAGCGTCTGCCGCAACTTCAGCATCGCTCAAGAAAGTGGTATTAACAAAGACAAATAGCAGAACGATTAGCGCTGTTCCGCTGCCCAAAACTAACTTACGTTTGCGGGCACTCAGTCTTTTGAAGAAATTCATTTTTGATTCCCTTTATTTATGCTAGGTGGTGCTACGCAGCAAGTATCCGCCTGGTCAAGAGCGCTACTGGTAACGTTTTAGTAACGAATCAGTAACCCAGAAGCACTGTCTCACACTTTAAGACGCTCGCTTTCCATTAACACCCAGCCTAGACTTCATCTCATGGATCAAAAAGAGGTAGCTCCTGGGAGTGAGAAGCCAGTAAAACCCGCGCGGGATAACACTCCTTCACCTGCTTTTGCTGACTTTATGTCCAAAGGTTGGGTGCCATCTGATTTAGATGATGTCGTTGCTGGTCCCGCTGTTACATCCGCATTTATTCGACGAGCGGCTCTGTCTGCGCAATATCCAGGTGTTCGTTTAGTTTTGCCAGCTGGTGGTTTCAAAGTTCGCAGCAATGATTGTGATTACAGATTTCGACCACACTCTGCTTTTGCTTATTACTCCGGCGTGCAAGGTGTTGAAGCTAGCGCCGATGCAGTTTTAGTTCTTGAACCGACTGCAGATGGTCACGACACATATTTATATATTCATCCGCGTTCTACTCGCGATACTCACGCTTTTTATACCGACCGTCGCTTTGGCGAATTGTGGGTTGGTCGTCGCTTCACACTAAAGGAAGCACAAGATCGTTATCAGATTGAAACTCGTCGAGTCGATGATCTTGAATCACTTCTAAAGGATGGCGCTGCTGCACTAATTATTCGTGGCGAAGATCGAATGGTTGATAAAAACGTTGCTCTGCATCCACAAGAAAAAGATTTTGTGACATACACATCTACTGCTCGTTTGATTAAAGATGAGTACGAAGTCTCTGAATTACAACGCGCATGTGATGAAACTGCAAAAGGTTTTGCCGATGTTGTTCGCGCATTTCCGGCAGCAGTGAGCACTCCTCGCGGTGAACGAGTTGTTGAAGCAGCATTCTTTGGTCGTGCGCGCATTGCTGGAAATGATTTGGGTTACGAAACTATTGCTGCTTCTGGTTCGCATGCGTGTGTGTTGCACTGGATTCAAAATGATGGCGAAGTTCGTCCGGGTGAATTAATTCTTATCGATGCTGGTATCGAAATGGATTCGTATTACACAGCAGATATCACACGCACATTGCCAATTTCTGGAAAGTTTTCTCCTGCGCAACGTGCGCTTTATATGTTGGTTTACGAAGCACAACTCGCTGGTTTTGCAGCAGTAAAACCTGGTGCAACATTTAAATCAATTAACGCGGCATGCCAAGCAGTATTGGCAAAAGGTTTGTCAGATATGGGCGTTCTGCCTATGTCACCTGAAGAGTCTTTGTTACCAGAAAACGGATTGCATCGCCGTTGGACTCCGCACGGTGTAAGCCACATGCTCGGTATGGATGTGCATGATTGCGATAAAGCTCGCGATGAAGATTATTTGCTTGGAACACTTAAAGAGGGCATGGTTTTAACCGTAGAACCAGGGCTTTATATCCAACCTGATGACGACATGTTCGCACCGGAATATCGCGGAATCGGAATTCGTATTGAAGATGATGTTGTTGTTACAGCTGATGGTTGTCGTAATTTAAGCGAAGATTTGCCAC
>JACCDX010746009.1_pt1 | contig 11064 bp, 27 predicted proteins | sample 7449681 | NCBI WGS metagenome assembly JACCDX01 (sample SAMN15323450, study PRJNA562643) | freshwater metagenome | isolation source: river surface water | place: USA:Blue River Watershed | collected 2017-08-18 | reverse complement strand
AGCTATTACAAGATTCTCAAGGCGGAGAAGGTGAGCCGGTACAGCTTCAAGAGCTTGGCAGACTTCCACGCTTCAACCGAGCAAGAGGCGGCAGATATTGTCGAACATCTGATCGAATCACACAATGAGAAAGAGGGGCAAGAGTAATGAATGGTAAGCAACTGAAAGAGACGCTTCTCAAGGTAGAAGCGGGCGAGCTGTATAACATCTTCAACCTACTTCCGGAGGTGGCGGGCGGTAGGTTATGGCTTGACGCTATCAAAGAGACGGCGCGAGATATGCGCGACTACCTTGCAGACGAGGAGGAGTATGACCTTGATGACCTGCGTGACCTATCTATGAGCTACGCAGAGAGGGAGGTCGAGAATTACCACCACCGCATTAACGAAAGGGTACAAGGTCTCTGCCTTTGGGCTAGTCCGGAGCTAGATAGTGACGTGCAAGAGCTTAATCAGGCTCCTCTTGCTGAAGTTAATTACCCAACGCTTACCGACCTGAACACCCAGTATCTATACGCTGCAAGCGTGCAGCTATTCGGCGCGGTAGCCGACCAAGTCTTTCAGAATACAGAGGAGGAGTAATGGGCTACTACGATGGCGACCCGTGGAGTAACCACGTCTCCAACTTTATCGAGTGTGCAGAGTGTGGAAGCGAATTCGATCAGCAAGAGGAAGAGGGGGGCAATATCTGCCCCGCTTGTATAGATAAGGAGGAGGAGAGTAAGTGAGCGACCTATTGACACGCTGTAACTGGTGCGAGGCAGGGCAAGAGGGCAACCTCTCCGACACTTGCACTAGCTGTAAGGCAGAAGGCTACCTAATGGACTATGAAGGGGAGAGCAAGTGAATACCTACATAATTACCTTTGAGATTACTACTCCCACAAACCCCGCCAAGTGGGACTGGGATAACTTCCTTAATCTTGATGAGGAAGAGGACTACCAAATCAACGCAATCACAGAAAAGAGGGAGAGCAAGTGAGCGAACCAACCAAAGAATATCTATTCGCCAAAGCCGAGCTATGCACCAAGCTAGCCAAGCAACAAGAGGAGAGAGATGAGATAGCGGAGGCGCTCCGGAATATGGAGAGAGCCAACCGAGCTATGGCTCGAATCTTTAACCTAGATGAGAAGGAGGACGACAATGAATAAATGGACTGTATGGGTGGGAGGTAGCGAGGTTAACTTATGCTACCTATCGCAAACACAGGCAGAGAATATGGCTCAAGCCTGGAAAGATAAAGGTTACGACGACGTAGTAGTGGAGGAGATCGAATGAGTAATGTAATCAGCTTCCACCCTGCAAAGTATGACCTCATCAACTTGTATGAGGTGACGGACGCAGAAGGTATCGCTCAATGGGGAGGAGAGAAGCCTCACGAGGCGGTGGACTGGTACACACGTGCCCCTATCGGTAGCCGTGTACTTGTCTCTGCCTGGTCATCAGATGAGGAAGATGCCGTGCTGATTGGGCAACCGATAGACATCACGCACGTAATCAACCAGGCAATAGTCAAGGGAAAGGGAGAGTAATGCTGTACTGGATAGGGATAGGGTGCATTTTGCTGGTAACATACGGCTTGATTAGACTGGAAGAGAAGGTGAACGAGTGAGCGAGAGAAGGATTAAAGCTGCCGCTAATCAAGCGGTCTATTACCGGAACTACAGACGAGCAAGAGATAGAGCGTTCACGCGGTTGGCGCAAACCTACCCCGATCAGTATAAAGAATACTTAGAGGAGGAGAAGGCGAGTGACGAACAACTTGGTAAGAAATGGCTTGATATTACTGGGGCTACTGCTGCTAGCCAGCTGGATACACGAGCCAACGCTGCCCCAGCTGGAACACAAGCCACAAATCACGGCGAGGACGAAAGCGACAGGGGAGGAGAAGCGTGAGAACAAGACAATCGCAAGAGAATATAGTAGAGCTCTCGGATATTCGAGAGGAGAGGTTGCGTGCCTTGTCACCCTATGGACCCGTGAAAGCAGGTTTGACCACCTTGCCGACAACAAACGAAGTTCGGCTTATGGAATTGCTCAACTCCTTAGAGAACGTAGTTCACGACCTGAACTACAAATCCTTCACGGCCTACGATACATTGAACACCGCTATTCAGGGAGTGCGTGCCGCGCTCTTAGACACAGCGATAGAAGAGGGTGGTACTGAGTAGTACTTGTGCTACACTAACCAAGCCCTCCTCTAACTAACCCTCACCGTTACTCTTTCCGGTGGGGGTTAGTGCTTTCTAATCCATAGCTGCTGGTTGCGTACGAGTTCTGTGTACTCACCTTCGTGGCGATCGAGGAACATATGAATACCAATCTTAGGTGCGTGTATATCAACGCCATCAGGGTGCTGCCACTCGTAGTCATCTATTGCCAGTATGCCACCGGACTTAAGCAGTGGCCACGATAGTTCACTATCAAGGAAGGCGGAGGCGGACGTGTGGTGTGCGTCCACGTAGATGAAATCAAAGAAGGAAGGGCGCATCACTGCGTTATCGTGGTCTAGTAGATACTCGGTAGTAGTCTTGCGATTAACTACGATAGGCATACCTTCAGTCTTAGCAAGGTATGTAGCGTAGACATCATCGAAGTCCATCTGTGTTTGGATAGGTTCGTTAGGTGCACCGCGCCACGTATCAACATCATCAAGGTAACTGTGTTCACCAGTGAGTATGTTGTTGCATAGCCACACGCTAGCGTCACCAGTAAAGCAACCAAGCTGTAAGAATCGTAGCCACTCCTTACCCGCTAGTGGTGTAAGGAACTCCTCGAAGTTATGCTGGGCTATCTGTCTAAACCAATTAGGATACTCGGTCATTTCATTATCACCAATGCACTAGGGAAAGGGGCAGAGTTCTTCTGTCCACCAAACTTAAGACGACCGCGTATGTATCTAATCTCGTAGGCGTTGATGCAGTAGTCGTGCCACCAGTTGGTGTCAGTACGAGCTGGTACTAGACACACAACCGTACCCCCCCCTGAAGCTACTTCACTAGCCTTACGCACCCAGTCCTTGATGACTCGACCATAAGGTGGGTTCAACCATATAGGTCTGCCGCGTGAGTTGTGGTTCCAGTCTATGCGAAGAGCATCACGAGCTGCAGGGTCTGGGTGATCGGGTCCATACCAGTTATCCGGTACAAGAGTGGAGTTCTGCAGCGCAGCTGCATCTAACCCAAAGTTAAACTCTTTATTAAGTTCATCAAAGAACTCACGTGGTGTAGTCCAGGTGTCATCTAGCGAGGTACGCATACCGCTAGTAAATCCTTGTGTCACTTCTTATTGTCCGTAGAGTAAAAGCCAGGTGCATTGAATACTACAGTGGGTGATGTCCACTTGCGTTGGAAGGTGCAGTCACACTGCGTACAGATGTATGTCTCTTCGGGATCGTTGATGCCACGTGAGATGGTGCGTACATCACCGCACCCTGGGCACTCGTAATCGTATGTCATAACTTAACTCCAAATATAAGTTCGGCCACTAGTTTGTTTTGTTTTGTTATCTCTTCTTGACTAGGGAAGTGATCATCACAGGCAAGTGTATCCATAGTATGTTCTTTATCTAAGCCGCATTCAAGACACTTCTTTATCATAGTTTTACCGCCTCTTCTATATCTAGGTAACCCACTACCTTCTCTACCTTAGTAGTGTTCTCAAACTCTGTGGTTGCTGGCATAGGGTGGACAAACCACTCAGGTTCGTCTATCTCTGTTAGGTCAAAAGAATAAATGCCAAGTGGTGTGCTGTTGATATAGAAAGGCAGAAGGTCGCGGTGGTATGCCTGCTCAATTAGCTTGCGATACTTCATCTGCTCTATAAGTAGCGTAGAATAATGGGTTTGGCGACACTTCAGTTCGATGAAGTGACCGGCCTTCTCACTGGTGCAGTCGAAGGCATCATAGATACCAGGCGCACGCTGTAAATCAGGGTAGAGATTAAGTTTAAGAAAGTCATACAGGATAATCTCGTTCACTGGTATGGACTGGCTCCGCCAAGAAGATTGTTCAGTTCACGCAGAGCGTGACTACATCTACGATCAGCGCTGGAACGATGGCAACCTAGCACCTCACCGATACGCTCAAGCGTAAGGTTCTCGTGGTAGCGCAGCATAAGTATCTGCTTATCTTCATCGTCTAACTTCTGATAACACTTCTTAATATCTAATAGCATAGCCAGCAGGTTGCCACCCTCGGCAGGACTTGATGAACCTTTAGGTTGCCCATCACGTATCATCTCTTGTGCTTGCTCAAGGACTGTGCCATCTATGACGGAGGCAATAACGAATGGAAGTAACTGACCGAGCATTGCAGTCTGATAGAAAGCCTCATCGCCTAGTTGATAGCCGGACTTAACCGCCTTCTCCTTACGACAGTAGCGCTCAGCTGCCCTTGACATCTGCCACGCAATCTTCTGCTCGTTATGTCTGCGCTGCTCTGTATCCTCTTCGGATAACTGAGAGTTAATGTATTCAACGCGAGCCATAGCCCACTGCAAACACTCCTGCTTCACGTCATCACGTTCCACCCACTGCTTGAACTGTCGGTGGACAGCGTAAGCAACGCTAGGTGTAATCTCGAAGATGGACGGGTGGAGTTCAGTCACAGTTGGGTAGTTCCGAATCTATAATGTGCTGTAAGTTCAGCAGCTTGATAGCAAGGAAGTCTATGTAGTTACTGGCATCGGCCAGTTCTTCTACCAGTTCTCTGATGGTATCTGAGAAAGAAAAGGACTCGAACTTCTGTCCCTTAGCAAGTGAGTACTGGTCTGCGCCAACACCACGCACACGTGAGGCACGCAAGGACGCAAAGGATTCAATGAAAGATGTGAGGTCTTCAGTGGATACACCATCTGCTCGGTATCCAGTAACGGCAGCGTGGTCTACAAGCGGATTCGAGTTGGACATATTAGGAGCGTCTCCTCTTCTTCGTTGATCTGCAAGATGTGAAAGCCCATAGTATGCAAAGTCTGTATCATCTGTTGCCAATCACTCTTATCCAATCTGCTCACCGACTAACAAGGTCTTTGTCGCTTCAGCGCCGTGAGCCAAGTAGTAGTCGTTAATGTCCATATTAGGTGGCAATGTTACAATAGTACTGTTCAATACCTCGGAAGCCACACGCTTAGAGAACTCAGCTCCTGGGTTGGTTCCATCTTCCTTCACGTCATTATCGCCTACAACATAGACAGTGTCATAGCCATTGAGTAACTTAGCAAAGTGAGGCTTCCAAGCCTGCACTCCAGGTACACCCACTGCAGGGATACCAAGAACCCCAGAGACTATGACTGTATCTAACTCACCTTCACATACCACGATGTGCTTACTCAAGATAGTGGTATCAACTACGTTGTATAGATGTGCCTTCTGCCCAGTAGGTGAGCCATACTTAGGCTTGCCATCATCTAACCTACGGAACTTGAAGCCTACGCAGTGACCAAGGGCAGTGATGTATGGAATGGATATCCACCCCTCTTGCATCTCGTGACCATTGGCTGGTTCGTAGACACTACCCAACATATAGAGGGCAGCTACCTCTTCAGATATCCCACGTTCTGAGAGCGCGACGATTGCCTCTGGACTTATTTGCTGTGCGTATCTCTGCGCCGCTTCCAGCAGCAATTTCGACTGCGCGTTTGAGGCCATCATTAAACTCCAAGTTCTCTAGTATGCACACTAGGTTAGCTGCGTTACCACCCTTACCGCAGGTATGGCAGTAGTACAAGTTGTCGTACGTGTTAATGACAGCAGATCGTCTACTGTCACTATGTAAGCAGCACCGGACGCTAGCTGACTTACCTTCTCTTACTTCACCGCCAAAGAATCTGACGATGGGTGCTATCGGGATGTCGTTGGCGTCGACTCCTTTGAAGCCTTTGCTCTTACGTACCCTGGACCAGTCTTGTGCTGGCATTCACATCCCCCGCACTTCTCGTGCCAGTGTGCAGCACGCTTTAGATGTCCTACGCTGTTCTCTTCTCCTGCCCTAGTGCAGTATGTACAGATCATCCTTCGTACCAATCCTCTTCCATAGCTTGAGAAACAACCTTATATCGTTCTTCAATTTCAGCCCTGCGTTGAGGACTAAAGTAGTAAAAGCTGATGTCAAGGAAGACAAGTGATAGATGGAAGCCACGCTTGTGTGCTGTAAACCCTACTGATACTACTGAGAAGCACCAGTCAATGTCGATATCAATTCTCTTGAATAGAGTCAGGTTCACTTGGTAACTCCTCTTCGATTGCTTCTGCCTCTGGGTTTACTGGGCCTGTTGATGTGCTGATGATTCCTTCTGGTACTGGTGTCATTGTTTTTCCTTTAACCACTGTGTTAAGTCTTGGACCACCCAAGCCTTGTCTATGCCAGCGTTGCGACGCTTAACTACGACGTAATGCAGTGGCACTTCCCCAATACCACGAGCCTTAGCGTAGTTAAGCGCCTCAACTTCTGCTTGCCTCCAGAACTCCGGCAGGTCTAGTCTTGCCGTGTTCTTGAGTTCTAGTATGTATGTCTGTCCCGCAATCACACATACTAAATCACCTTCGTCATCTTTACCCGCTAGACGTAAGCGCTCAGCTAATACACCCAGTCCTCGAAACCATTTCATTACATCGATCTCGAAGGCCGCGCCCTTAGCCTTATTGTACTTCGGACTACTCATAGTAAATCATCTAACAGATAGAGTCTTTGTTTGTAACCCTGCGGAATAATCATTGGTTTTTCAGAAGCGCTAGCACACCCCTCTGGTGTCTTATGAAAGTAGTTAGAGCCAGATCTTATTGACTGTTCTACAAATATCACTTCATCACCTTCTCTTAAACCAAGACCGCAGTTACCACAAGTACGATTGTAATTGTGAGTCTTAAACCTTTTTGTCATCTTTACCTGTGTCATAGACGGCGTTGCCGTCCTCGTCAATCTTAATCTTGAATACTTTGAGTTCAATCAAAGCCATAATCAGGTTAGCCATATCAGCCTTGAGTTGCTTAATCTCTTTTCTTAAGTACTGAATCTCTGTATTAGCCATTGCTTAACTCCCTTTCAATAGCCTGAATAGTTTTGCAAGGATAAGGTTCATCATCTCGAAAACAATAATCAATCCCTCCACCAAATTCAGGCGTAAAAGGCTTGTGTAATTCTACTACTGCACGAAGGGCATCGTGTCGAACCTTAAACTCAGCAAGCCCAATAGCTTCTGGCAAGTTGTTTATCTTTGCCAGCAATTCATCATAGGTCATTACTTGATCCATTCCCCTCGCTCTACACACTTAGTGTAAGGCATCATAGTTTTAGTCCCTGGATTATAGGTATAGCCAGTTTCTTTCTTCAAGCAAGGACCTTTATCTTCTTCTTGAGACGCTACCCCAATAACAAATGCAACAGTTAGTACAGCCATCACTGCAGCACCAATGATATATAGCAATCCTTCTTGATCTAAAGCTCTGCCAACAAAAAAGAACAACAATACAATCCATCCGCAAAGAAGTGTGGCTTGAAAAATATAAGTTGTCATACTGCTATCTCATTTCCGTACTCGTCCTCTGGTATGTAGTTACCAGTATACCCGTGCCTTGCATCGTGCTGGAACATTGCCCCGTAAGCATTCTTATCTGATATCTGACAGGAACCATAGTTCACTAGCAGTATCGCATAGTCCTTGGCATCTGCTGCGTGTGGACCAAACCGATTCTTTACTGGTGCTACCTTCAACTCAGCTGTGTTCGGGTTGTAGCCCAGTGTAAGTATGAGTGCAGGTAACTGACTTACCTTGCCGTGGATAGCACGACGTGCTGGTGGTTCTGTCGGACTGCCGTACTCTGATTGCTCAGAGACGTGGTGCAGTACCAGTACACAGGCTTCAGTCTTACGTGCCATATCGTGAAGCTCCATCATAATTGCACGAAGCCCAGCCCATTCGTTGTCTGTCTCAGCAGCTACATTCATAAGGTTATCTATGATGATCAACTCAGGGGCTAGCCCGTACAACTCTACGTATGCCTTTATCTCTAACTCGATATCATCGAGTGACGGATTAGAGTCAAAGACCCACTTGATATGTTTTAGTTTCTCAAATGAAGTATCGTAGTGATTGTTATTAGCAGATAGATTCTGCTCCACATTTACTTGATTGTGACCTGATACGTGCGCTGCTGCTCTCATCATTACAGTTGTTGTATCTGTATCAGCTGAGAAGAACAGTGTTGGTACCTTGGCCTTGACTGCATAAATCAATGCGAACATAGACTTACCAGCGTTCGGTGCAGCAGCCACCATACAGACTTGTCCCCTGCGGAACTTAATCTGCTTATCTGCGAGTGCTGTCCATACATCAGGAAGAGGCGTTGCTTTAGTGAGGACTGTGCCCCACGCACGCTGTAAGTCAAGCAACGTCTTCCTCCCTCAGTACAATGTTTAGCGCCTTACGTAATGGTCTGCGATCTCTTTCAGTTAGACCGCCCCATATACCGAAGACTTCATTCTTAATTCCCCACTCTGCACATTCAGCTTTGTGTGGACAGGTACGACAAATAGACTTTGCCATCACCATCTCTACGGTGTTCATCAGACCATCGGCTTTTTCCGGAAACCAAAAGTCACCACCTATCTCAGCGCAAGAAGGGTTCTCATAGAACCTTGGTTCGCGCATACATTAACGAACCCAGATAGTCTCACACTTATCTACTGCACCCTTAGGTGCTGCACACATATAACCCTGCCAAGGTCCACGTGCTGATGTGCCTGTCTTAAAGGCCATCACTCCGTGACGACACTGCTTAGTACCAGGCTGTGCTGCTGGGTTAGCGCGGTCATCCAAAGGATTGACTGGTGTTGCATTGAATGCTGCTTGGATATTAGTTACTGCTGCAGCAGTGGCGTTGCCACCTGATAGTTCAGATGATGTTGACTTAATCAACGCAGCTACCATCGATAGGTCTGTTAGACCTGTCTCAAGATCCTTGACATCTGTTGCATAAAGATTGATGAGTGTTCCGTCAGCTAACTTGTAGTTGATTTGGAACTTGGTGTTTTCGTTTGCAGCCATTTACTTTCCTCCGATAGGTTTGATATTTAGTCTTACTGATTCGTTGCCAACAACCTTTGGTACGAACCCTAGAAGTTTCTCAACTTCCTTTGCGTCAACTGTCTCACGACCTTTAACTGTTGTCCAACTGATTTCGATACCACTCGCAGTAGTACCAGTAGCACCTTCTAGCGAAGCCTTGTAGGAATCCCGTTCCTTCTCCAGCTCCTTTATCTTGCTGTCTAACTGTAGGTAGTGCAGTGCGTGCTTGTCAACTTCTTCGTCCTCAATCACGACTTCACTAAGGACGATACGTTCTTTCTTTAGACCACCGCAACCCATCTGCTCTGTTGCATCGTAGTACTGGCAGTAGTCCTTACAAAAACTGGCATCCTTCTCAGGTGCCGGTAACTCCTTAGATGCCTTGACGTTCTCTAGCCAGGCAAGAGCAGCCAGTGCCATCACTTCATCGTAAGGTTCTGTGTGTACCTTGACGTCCTTCTCGTTACCATCGCGTGCTATTGCTACCAGGTTAACAGTCTTAACATCGTAGCCATTCTTAGATAGCAAGTAGCCATAGATCTGTACCTGCCAACGCTGTTGGTTGGACGGGAAGTAACTCATATTCTTTACCTTGCTGGTCTTCCAGTCAATGACCGCTCCAGTACTAGGTACGAATAAGTCAACGTGTGCTTTCATATCACCAAAGGCAACCTCAGTTTCCACCAAGTATTCTTTACCTTCAGGGTCGATAGCACCAATAGCATCTTCGATAGCTGCGTGGATAGCAGTACCCATAATGGCAGCCAACTTAGATTGGTTATCATTTGTATGAGGCTGTGCGTTCAGTCTGTACCAGACCTTACGACGACAACCACCAATCTCTGATGGGCCTACCTCTGTCTGTAAACTTCTGTCACGACTTGCATCTTGTGCGTGCAGTACGTGCAGCAGTAATTCCTTTGGATCTTCTATCGCCATCTGCGGTCATCCCTCCATTGAAGCCAAGCATCAAAGCCGTATGCTGACACAAACCCAATCAGGAATGCAATACCGCAGTAAGCAATCAACTCTTTCATTTGTAAACCCTTTCCTGTACTACTACTTGAATCGGTGGTGATGTGTTGATATCTAAGATAGATGCAATCTGCACTGCCTTCTCAGCTACCACACTTGCTGTGAGAACCTTATTGTAATTCTTAGGTGGCAAGGAATACAAGTACCCAAGGGCATAATTTCCACCTGAGCCTGCCGCGAATATCCCACGCTCGGATGTGTTAAAGGACAGGTCACCACCGATTGAGAATAGGTTGCCATTGAAAGCGATGAGGAACGAGAAGTTCATCTCCTTGTTATCGACCTCGTAGTTACCTTCTTTGAAAGCAGCTGAGATACTAGGAAGTACCTTCCCACCCATAAACTTCGTTGGGTTCTCACCGCGATAGAGCGGTGGCTTCCACGCATAGGCGAGGATATCTCCTGGTCGTGAGTCACCAGTAAGACCGAGTAGGTACTTACTAGTGCTGACTATCTTAGGAGTTTCGATAGATATGATGCGTTGATCCCCGTCAGTTATCTGAGAATCTGCCGCCATTAGAATGAAGTCGTGACCTTGGATACCTACGAGTGTTGTCATACTGGGCATCCTATCACGGCGTGTCGCAAGACACATACTAGGCAGGTGGTGTCTATAATATGAGCCGTAGGCGAATAACAGTAGCGGCCCTTAGAGGGCCGAGGATGTGAGGCCCGACAGTATGCGGCTCCGTCTACCAACCCTGCAGAAATTCAGGTCCTATCGTAACCCATACAATGGTCTTCCTGAGCCTTACGGGACCGATTTAAGGGACTTAGGACCAGTACACGTCTGTCCGTGTGGGTCGCAGGTCTTCAACGCTATGGTGTCCTTTGATGACTACGAGATATCCTGGTACTTCCTAGACGGAACCTGCGTCAGCTGTGGCAATCTAGTAAAACTACCTTGTCCTCCAGATCGTGATGAAGCACAGACTTTCGGAAGTTAATGAAACCCTACGGACGGGTGT